>TARA_R110002051_G_scaffold255120_2_pt1 | contig 92489 bp, 82 predicted proteins | sample TARA_R110002051 | Tara Oceans TARA_R110002051 (sample SAMEA4397023) | marine metagenome | biome: Polar Biome; feature: [MES] marine water layer (ENVO:01000295) within the mesopelagic zone...; material: water (ENVO:00002006), including particulate matter (ENVO:01000060) such...
CGATACTCCTGGTCACGCCGATTTCGGTGGTGAAGTTGAACGAGTATTGAACATGGCAGATGGTGTTTTGTTATTGGTTGATGCTTTTGAAGGACCAATGCCACAAACTCGTTTTGTATTACAAAAGGCTATTGATTTAGGTTTAAAACCTTGTGTTGTTATCAATAAAGTAGATAAAGAAAACTGTACTCCAGAAGAAGTACATGAAAAAGTTTTCGATTTAATGTTTGAATTAGGTGCTGAAGAATGGCAGTTAGACTTCCCTACTGTTTATGGTTCTGCGAAGAATAATTGGATGAGTGAAGATTGGAAAAATGTGACGACCAATATAGAGCCTCTTTTAGACATGGTTATTGAGCATGTACCAACTTTTGAGCCAAAAGAAGGGAATACGCAAATGTTAATTACTTCTTTAGATTTCTCATCTTTTACAGGTAGAATTGCTATCGGTAGATTACAAAGAGGAACGTTAAAAGAAAATCAGCAAATATCTTTGGTTAAACGCGATGGTTCTATCGTGAAATCTAAGATTAAAGAGCTTTATGTATTTGAAGGACTAGGGCGTAAAAAAGTACAAGAGGTTGAAACAGGTGATATTTGTGCTTTAGTGGGTGTTGAAGGTTTTGAAATTGGTGATACTGTTGCTGATATTGAAAATCCAGAGGCATTAAAAACTATTGCTATAGATGAGCCTACCATGAGTATGTTGTTTACTATTAATGATAGCCCGTTCTTTGGTCAAGACGGTAAATTTGTAACTTCTAGACATATTAAAGATCGTTTGGCAAAGGAATTAGAAAAAAACCTTGCTTTACGTGTAAACCCAACTGACAGTGCTGATAAATTTTTAGTATTTGGTCGTGGGGTACTACACCTTTCGGTTCTTATTGAAACAATGAGACGTGAGGGTTATGAATTACAAATTGGACAACCACAAGTAATTATAAAAGAAATTGACGGTGTTAAATGTGAGCCAATTGAGCATTTAACAATTGATTTACCAGAAGAAGTTTCTGGTAGAGCTGTTGAAATGGTATCTATCCGTAAAGGTGAGATGACTAAAATGGAAGCAAAAGGTGACCGTATGTTATGTGAATTCCAAATTCCATCTCGTGGTATTATTGGTCTTCGTAACCAATTATTAACGGCAACTGCAGGTGAGGCTATTATGGCACACCGTTTCTTAGAGTATCAGCCTATGAAAGGAGATATTCCTCAAAGACAAAATGGTTCTTTAGTATCTATGGAAAAAGGTAAAGCAATTCCTTATTCTATTGATAAATTACAGGATCGTGGTAAGTTTTTCGTAGATCCAGGTGAGGATATTTATGAAGGTCAAGTTATTGGTGAAAACTCTCGTGGAGATGATATGACCGTAAATATTACGAAGACTAAAAAATTGTCTAACGTACGTTCTTCTGGTGCAGATGATAAAGCCAAAATTGTTCCTGCAATTAAGTTTTCTCTTGAAGAAGCATTAGAATATATTCAGAAAGATGAGTATGTTGAGGTAACTCCAAAACATTTACGTCTTCGTAAAATCTATTTAACAGAAAACGACCGTAAAAGAAATAAAATAGCATAATTATGAAAGCCTCTTTTAAAGAGGCTTTTTTATAACTTTAGCTTTCAGCCACCTTAATAGGTGGTTTTTTTATAGGTAGTATTTAATTAATTTTCATTTAAAACATTAATTAGTACTCTAATTTATTATTGATTAGCGTTTAATGTTTGAGAATAATGTAAAATTTAGAACTGTATTTTCCTACATCCTTAATAATGTCTGCCACACTAATTTTTCTTCGTTTTGATATAAAATTTTATCTAATTTAAAGTTCAAATTAAACTCAACTCAAACTAAAATTAGTATGCAACTAGAAGGAAAAAATGTGCTCATTACAGGTGGCACTCGCGGTATTGGAAAATGCATGATACAAGAACTTGTAAAAGGGGGTGTTAGCAAAATTGCAGTCATTGCTCGGGATAAGCAAAATCTAAAACAATTGGCTCAAGAATTTGATGGTGTAAAATTTATAAAAATTGCCGGCGATGTAGCCAATATTGAAGTTTTACGAGACGCAGTAGCTCTTATTGAAGATAAATGGGGTCATTTAGATATTTTAATTAATAATGCAGGAATTGTTTCTGCTGGTCCATTAGAAGATATTCAAGACGAGGATTTGTATGATCAGGTTGCAATTAATCTTACCGCAGTACTTTTGCTAACCAAATATTGCATACCTCTTTTAAAGGCTTCTAAAGAGGCGGCTATATTAAATATATCTTCTGGTTTAGGTTTAATAGGCATGCCATTTTATGCCGTATATGGAAGTACAAAAGCAGGTATTAAGTCGTTTTCTGACTCTATGCGAAGAGAATTGGCGCCCTTTAATATTTCTGTAACCTGTGCTTTTCCTACCGCTACAGATACAGATATGATGCAAAAATTTAAGGGACGAGAAATGGATGCTCCCCAGTATGTGGCAGAACGCTCCATTGCAGGATTGTTAAATAAAGAAATGCAAGTTATTTTTGGTGGTGAAGAACGACTGAAAGAAAATGCTATGAATTTTAATGCTCCAAATGAGCTTGATACGATTATAGCAAAAAATTACGAAGAACGTAAAACGGCCAGTATGGATCATAAAGCCGTGTGATTTAATTGGTAAACGAACTAAACGGCAAATAACTATGAGATTATATTACAAATTATCACTTTTACTAGTACTTGCATTATTTATTTCCTGTAAAGAAACTCCTAAGCCAGTTAACGAGGATACTAAAGAAATAACAACCAAAACGGAGGTTTTTTCCATTCCAGATTCGTGGGTAACGGCTAGGGTTGCAAAAGCAAATGAAAGATTAAACGCTACGGAACCGGGAAAAGTAATATGGAATGCTATGGAAGCTCATGGTGGATTAGCAAAATGGTATGCAAACGGTCCTATTTCTTTTCGTTTTAATTACCAGCCTTTAGACGGCAAAACAGCAAGGGATAGTTACCAAACAGTAGATACTTGGAACAACAGGTCTGTGCATATAAGTGCTACAGATAGCACCGCTAAATTTGGTTGGACAGGTGAACAAGCTTGGGTAAAGGCTAAAGACAGTACCTCTTTTGCGTATGATACAAAGTTCTGGGCGCTAACACCATTGTGGTTTGTTGGGCATCCGTTTATTTTAAATGGGGAAGGCGTAAATCTAGAATTGTTAAATTCAGAAATATTTAAAGAAAACGAGTACCATGTTGTGAAAGTAACTTTTGATGCGGACACAGGCGATGCTCCAGATGATTACTATATGCTATACGTAAATAAGGAGACTAATAAAATTGCGGTTATGAGATATATTGTTTCGTACCCAGAGTATTTTAAAGATGGTGGTCACGCTCCAGAAAAATTCACAGAATTTATTGGTGAACAAACAGTAGATGGTATTACCATGCCTGGCGGATTTAAAACCTACTGGACGGTTAAAGACAATAAACCAGGTGACTACATCACTAAAATTGATTTCACCGATGTTTCTTTTGAGTCGGATTTGCCGAAAGATTTTTTCGATGCTCCGGCAGATGCTAAGGTTTTAAATTAAATAGTGAACATAAAAAATCCCAAAGATGACTTTGGGATTTTTTTGTTATCTAATGCAAGCATATTAGTCTTTACATTATTTTTTTATTTTGTATTGGGAGGCTACTGCAGCACCTATTATACCTGCGTGGTTCTGCAATTCTGCGGCAATCACTTTAGTGTCAATTTTTATTTGTGATTTAAATTCATCAAAATCTTTTGATGCTCCACCACCTAAAATAATTAAGTCTGGTGAAATTATTAATTCTACGTATTCTAAAAATTTATTGAATCTTTTGCCCCATTTTTTATACGATAGACCTTCGCGTTCTTTTGCAGAACCTGCGGCCCATAATTCAATTTTTGGGTATTTTTTGTAAGGTATTTGTCCTAGTTCAAAGTTGGGTAATAGTCTTCCGTCTAAAAAAGCACCACTACCTAAACCGGTACCAATGGTAATCATTAATACCAATCCTTTTTCGCCTCTGCCAATACCATAATTCATGGTTGCATAGCCTGCTGCATCGGCATCGTTGATAACCGTAAAATCTAGTCCGGTTTTCTTTTCTAAGATTTCCTCAACATTAACACCTAACCAACTTTTATCAAGATTTCCTGTTGCTTTACAAACTCCATTTTTAATTATGGTAGGGAATCCACATCCTACGCTGCCTTTATAATTAAAATGAGCAACAATTTCAGCAATTACATCAGTCATTGCTTCGGGTGTTCTTGGTATTGGAGTAGGGATTCTAAAACGTTCAGAAATCATTTCTCCTGTTTCTGAATCAACTAAAGCTCCTTTTATTCCAGAGCCACCTACATCAATACCTAGTAAAGTCATTTTGTTTTTTATTATGAATTACAAAGAAACGAAAAAGATTCGGCTCTTTGAAGTGAGATTTTATTGCGTAATATAAATTGGTGAAATCAATTTTATAAGGGCATAAAAAAAGGACCTTATGGTCCTTTTCTCTTTTTATTCTGGCATAACCAGATTTATAATAGTACTAACTTGTATATCTTCATCGTCCTCATCTAACTCTGTTTCTACCGTAAAAGTGACCATAAACTGCCTGCCTACATAAGTATCGCTGGTTAGGTTAAATTTTGTACTGATTTCATTAGTAACATTAGTAAATTCTGCCTTATAACCATCAGAATCTGTAAAAACATACATACCGTCAATATAACCTTCATAGGTACCGTTCATGTTTTCGGTATCTTGGCCGTAAGTAGTTGTAAATGAGGTAATAGCTACGAATAATACAATTAAAATTGATTTCATTGTTGTTTGTTTATTAGTTATCTTTTTGATTTTGTTTTGTCGGCTTTATTAGCTGTTTTATTAAACTAAAAAGTTGTTACAAATGAAATCTAAATATTTGAATAACGAGTATTTTTATCATTTTATTATAAAAGATTTTTTAAATCTTAATGCGCTGTAAGTCAGTTAGGTATTTTTACTTTATTGTGTTAAAATAATTGTCTGGTATATTGCAAAAGAGCACGTTTAGATAGTACCTTTGTTTAATAATCTAATATGATAAAATTGAAAAATAATAACGTAAATTCCATTTACAGTATTTTAATTATTGTCCTTTTTACTTTCGTTAATAGTGCATATTCGCAAACACCAATTTCTGCGGACAATATTAAAAATGTAATAGAGAAATACAAGAGTGACATTCGTGGACCATATAGGGATATTCGCTGGTTTTGTACTGATGGTAGTATACGCCAGCCTAAAGACCCTTGTCCTGAAGATATAGGTCCAGGAGTGCAACATGCACGGTATAAAGATGAGGTTGTTGCATTAGGTAAAAGCAATCATATCTTTTTTGGACAAATATTGGCATTTTCTAGTCATGATGATATTTGGGATTCTAATAACAACCACTCTAGACTAAAACAATACCAATTAGATAAATATCTACGCCTTATTGATGATGGATGGATTAACCAGAAAAGTCAATTTTATAGGGGTTCTGTACAGGTAGAGGATGAGGAAGCATGGGGTATTGCATTTTATAAATGGATATTGGCTAAAGATGCTGTTGTTGGCGATAATTTTTATTTTCTACGACAATCTTTAAAAGATATTCCGCATAATGGGGATGATAATGTTGCTCAATTAATGAGAAGCGAGTCTAAAGTTATTTCTGATTTGTACACCCCGTTTATGGATTTAAGAACAAAAATTCATAGTCAGCCCGAGAAATCTGATATTCAAAAGGTGTTAGATTTTAAAACCAAGAATCAAAAATCATTAACAACTGATTTAAACAAGAAACTGGATGGTTTGGTAACTACCATGCAGACCTTTTTTAAGCCGGTTGATGTACAGGCATTATTAAACAAATCTAAATTGGTAAAAGGGACAACTTTAGGAGATAAAGTTCAAGCTTTTGTTCAGGGAACATCAAGTAATAAAAAACCTGCCTATTTGGTAAATGAAACGGCACAATTACTTTTGGATATTCGTGAAGGATTATTAGAAGAAAAACGACCATTGGCACGTTTGCAATTATTAGATATTTCGTTAAAGTTAGAAGAACTTTTATTCCAAAATGCCCCAAATTGGGAACCTAGTACTGTAAGCGAACAATTAGAGAAAATATGTGCCTTGACCACGGCATCGGTTGGTGCGGGATATTTGGAGACATGGGAATGGGAGCAAGTTTCAGGAACCTTAAGTAAGTTTGGACAAGAGAAATTAAGCTTGGCAGAATTAACTCAAGTGTTAGAAACAGCAAGAGCAGCGGTAGAGTGGAGTGCTGCCATGGTAAAAGCAAATTACCAGGAAGTGGTAGATGTCTACACCACTTTTGAACCAAAATCATATGCCTTTATAGATGACAGAATTAGAGGTTCAGTTGCTTTACATTTAGGTAAAAGTGTGGGTGAGTTAGGTGATTTTATTGCCAAAGAATCAGCCCTTACTAATATGGTGATGGATATTTCTAATCAAAGTACATTTAGAGGATTAAATCCTGGATATGCTTTTGGAGAGTTGGTTGTTGTTGATGGATCATCTGAAGATATTGAAGTGTCTTCGGATAAGATTTATATTTTTCAACGTTCTCCGTCAGACCTAAAACCTGTTGCTGGTATTGCCACTGTGGCGGAAGGTAATATGGTTTCTCATGTTCAACTTTTAGCACGAAATTTAGGGATACCAAACGCGGCATTGTCTGATGCCAATCTTCAAAGCTTAAAAAAGTACGATGGTGATCGTGTGTTCTATGCGGTTTCTAATAAAGGTAATGTCATAATTAAGCCCGAGGCAAAAATGACGGAGCAAGAACGCGGGCTTTTTGTAAAGAAAGAAAGAAACACCGATAAGATTGAAGTACCTGTTGAAAAAATTCAATTAGGAAATACTGATGTTTTGAATATGCGCAATGTAGATGCTAGTGATTCGGGCGCTTTGTGTGGACCTAAAGCAGCCAACTTAGGGCAATTGAAAAAAATGTTCCCAGAGCAAGTTGTTGAAGGATTGGTAATTCCGTTCGGGATTTTTAGAGATCACATGGACCAACAGATGCCCGGTCAAGATTCTTCTTATTGGGCATATTTAAATGCAATGTTCGTTGAGGCGGACCGTATGCGGAATACAGGTGTTTCTGAACCTGAAGTTGAAAATTATCAATTAAGGCAGTTAGAGATTTTAAGAGAGGCTATTAAAGAAATGCCGTTGAAAGCTGATTTTATGAATCAGATAGAATCTAAATTCAAATCGGTTCTTGGGTCGGACTTTGGCACTATCCCTGTCTTTTTACGTAGCGATACCAATATGGAAGATTTAAAAGATTTTACAGGTGCGGGACTTAACCTTACGTTATTTAATGTTCTTGATAAGGAGAAGATTTTAAACGGCATAAAAGAAGTTTGGGCATCACCATATACGGAGCGTAGTTTTAAATGGCGCCAAAAGTATTTGTTGAATCCAGAGAATGTTTTTCCTTCTATTTTAGTGATACCAAGTGTAGATGTAGATTACTCTGGAGTTTTAATTACCAAAGGAATCAACTCTGGGAATGACGATGATTTAACGATTGCTTTTAGTAGAGGAGCCGGTGGTGCGGTTGACGGACAATCAGCAGAAACCTACACTATTTATGATGCAGGTGGATATCGTTTGTTAGCGCCAGCTCGTGAGCCAAAGTATAACTCATTACCCGCAACTGGCGGAACTGGCAAGAAAATTGCAACCTTTCAAAATAGAGTCGTAAACGAGCATAATTTGAATGCTATTAAGCAATTGGCAAAAACCATTCGGGAAACCTTACCAAAAGAAACAAATTCCGATTATGAAGGTGCTTATGATGTGGAGCTTGGTTTTAAAGAAGATAAACTATGGTTGTTTCAAATAAGACCATTTGTTGAGAATAAAAAGGCATTAAGTTCAGGATATTTAGAATCCATCACACCAAAAATTAATACAGAGAAAGAGATTTCATTAAGTACAAAATTATAATGAAGAAAATAATAGTATTAGCGATTATAGTATTAACAGCATCCGCATTTACCACGTATACATATTACCCAATTGACGGTTATGAACGTACGGGGATTAAACGATTAAAACGTTTAGAGCTGATAAAAAGTGGGGAAATTAAAAATGTCCCGGCGTTACCCGCAGGGGCTTTAAAGTCTTATAACGATATTCAATTAAACCTACTATCAAGAAAGAATGATAGTGCCATGGGTTTAATGCAGGTGAATGAGGATTTTCAGAAAGAAATCGGCGCCCTATTTCGAGGTTTGGATAAAAGTTATTCTTTGACTGTTTTAGATATCTCCGACCCAGAAAATGTACGTTACGCAGAACGAAATGAAACGGCAGGCTATCAGCCAGGTAGTGTGGGTAAACTAGCCGTATTATTAGGGTTGTTCACCCAGTTAGAAAAAATTTATCCGGATTCATTCGAAAAAAGAACCGAGCTGTTAAAGAACAAATCGGTAAAAGCGGGTGTTTGGGGATTAACGGATGAGCACACCATTCCTATCTATAATATTGAAAAGAATACCTTGGTAAAACGACAGGTGATTGCTAGTGATGTTTTTACGCTATACGAATGGGCTGATCACATGTTGTCGGTAAGTAATAACGGTGCGGCAAGTATTGTTTGGAGAGAAGCACTTTTAATGGCGGCATTCGGAGAGAAATATCCAGATTTGACACAAGAAGAAACAGATGCTTATTTTAAAGAAACCCCAAGAAAAGAGTTGACCGATTTAAGTAATGATGTGGTCAATTTACCTTTACGTGAATTGGGCATTACATCAGATGAATGGCGATTGGGTAGTTTCTTTACTAGAGGAGCAAATACCTATGTAGGTGATAAAGGTGGAAGTATAGGTTCACCACAAGGTTTAATGAAGTTCTTGGTGCAATTGGAACAAGGTAAGGTGGTAGATGAAGCATCAAGTTTAGAGATGAAACGATTAATGTATATGACAGATCGCAGAATTCGCTATGCACAATCCCCTGCATTGAAAGAAGCTGCTGTCTATTTTAAATCGGGCTCTTTATACAAATGCGATAGAAGTAAAGACGAATCTTGCGGGAAATATATGGGGAACGTTACCAATTTTATGAACTCGGTAATCATTGTCGAACACCCAGATAACTGCAGGTACATGGTAGTATTAATGACGAATGTACTTCGTAAAAACTCTGCCAGTGATCATATGTATTTAGCAGGTAATATTGATAAAATTATACGGAAGGGGTAAAATTAAACATTAATGCCCTGCAACTTTATCCCGTAAATTTAAAAATTACAACTACCGATACTTTTGAGGAGTCTATTTTGATTTTTACACAGTTTTCTGGGGGTACTATTGAAAAACACCCATCATTTGAAACCAATACAGAAAGATTGGTATGGTTAGATAAAAATCAACCAAGTTCGGTTAGTTTTCATATTGAGGATAGTAATCCCCCTAAATATGCTGAGAAAACTATTCCAGCCACAAATTCGAAAACAATTACTGCGGTAGATATTGCATTATCTAATGTGGATTTCAATTAAAATGTTTTTTTTATTTTAAGAATAAGTTAAAAGTTTTTTTATAACAAAGCACTTGCTTAGTTTTGTAGTGTACTTAGAAATTATGGCACGTAAAAAACAATATAACGAAAACGAAGTCATAGAAAAGGCAATGCACTTATTCTGGCGAAATGGCTATGAAAGCACATCGGTTCGTATGTTGGAGAAGGAAATGGGTATTAACCAGTTTTCTATTTATGCCAGTTTTAAAAATAAAGAGGGTGTATTTTTGGAAAGCATCAAACTTTATAATAAGCAAATAAAAGCCATTACCAATACTTTAGAAAATTCCAAAAACGGAGTAGAAGGAATTAAAGAATATTTTTTTGATTTTTTAAATTTTTCTAGAGAAGGCGCAATTTTTAAGGGATGCCTGGTAACGAATACGGTAAACGAAATAAAAGAAGATTCTAGTCCGGTGATAATGGCAGCTTTAAAACGTTTTTCTTTAACTATTAGAGAACTGTTTGTAAGGAATCTAAAACAAGACGACGAAAGGGACGTAAAAGAAATAGAAGCGCAAGCAGACTATTTAATGAACGCGCTTTTAGGTCTGTCGATTTCATCGAAGGTGTTTAAAGAGGAACAGCTAAAAGACATTATTAAGATAACATTTTTACACTTATAGCATTTTTTTTGAGCAATAACTAAGCGGTCGCTTAGATTTAACATAAATATAATAATTAATAGAAATAATAAAATTATGACAACTTTAAAAGTACACGACATTGAATCTGCACCAGAAGGTAGCAAAGGATTATTAGAGAACTCTCAGAAATCATTTGGTATGATCCCTGGTTTGCACGGTGTGTTGGCAGCTTCTCCACAAATTTTAGAAGCATACCAGACTTTACATAAACTATTTACTGAAACTTCTTTCAACAACGATGAGTTGACAGTAGTATGGCAGACAATCAATGTTGAGCATGCTTGTCATTACTGTGTTCCGGCACATACGGGTATTGCTAAAATGATGAAAGTGGATGATGCTATTACAGAGGCTTTACACAACGAGACTACATTAGCAGATGCAAAATTAGAAGCTTTAAGAACCATGACATTAACTATAGTTCGTAACCGTGGCAATGTAACCCAAGAAGATCTAGATGTTTTTTATGCAGCTGGTTATGGTGAGCAACAAGTATTGGAAATTATTTTGGGATTATCTCAAAAGGTAATCAGTAATTATACCAACCACATTGCACATACGCCAGTAGATGAGCCTTTTAAGAAATTTGCATGGTCTAAATAATTAATGGTTTCATTTTCCCCGAAACCATATGTTGATAGAGTGATGTAAACCTTCCGTATATTCGGAAGGTTAACTATTTAAAAAATAAGAACCTATGATTAAAGTATCTGTACTGTACGCAAATAGCGAGGACGTTAAGTTTAACGCAGACTATTATAAAAACACACACTTGCCAATGGTTTCAAAATTAGTAGGCAGTGCATTAAAAGGATTGGAATTAGATTTAGGAATTGGCGGTAGAGCACCGAGTGAAGCTGCGCCGTATGTTGCTATTGCACATTTAAAGTTTGATGATGTGGCCTCTTTTAAGGCAGCCTTTGGTCCACATGCGGCTACATTTGCGGCAGATGTTAAGAATTATAGCAATGTACAAGGGAAAATTCAAATTAGTGAATTGATTACATTTTAAGTTATGAAAGAGAAATTAAAAATTGATATCGTATCCGATGTCGTATGCCCTTGGTGTATTATTGGATATAAGCGTTTAGAAAAAGCGATTGCAGAACTGGATATGCAAGACCAAGTTGAGATTGAGTGGCAACCGTTTGAGCTGAACCCGGGTATGCCGCCAGAAGGTCAGAACATTACCGAGCATATTACCGAAAAATATGGTTCTACTTTAGAACAACAGAAACAGTCTCGCGAGAACATGACCGATATTGGGGAAGAATTAGGATTCAAATTCGATTATTTTGATGAAATGCGCATGTCCAACACCTTCGAAGCACATGTACTGTTAGAATATGCGAAAGAATTTGGCAAGCAGACCGAATTAAAAATGCGGTTGATCACTTCTTTCTTTAGTGAACGAAAAGATGTATCTGATAGAGCCGTTCTAAAACAAGCTTTGTTAGATGTAGGATTGAATGCAGACTTAGCAATGGCAAAGTTAGACAGTGAAGAAGCACGATATCATGTAAGAAACAAACAAGGTGAATGGAAAAATATGGGTGTAAACTCTGTACCAACTATTGTCTTTAATATGAAAAGTGCAGTAACCGGTGCGCAACCCGTTTCTACATTTAAACAAATACTTGGCGAATTAATAGCAGAGTAAAATATAAACCCCAATATTATGAGTACAACAAATAAAGGCGAACTAGATGCTTTACTTTCTATAAAGCGTCAAGAAGCAGCAGGTAAATTTACGGAAGAGAAAAAACAGGTATATGCTAAGGGTATTCGTAGTGTTGCAGCATCGGGTGTGTTAGAAAATGCATTGAATGTCAACAGTAAAGCACCAAATTTTAAATTAAAAAATGCTTTGGGTAAGTTGGTTTCATTGTATGATGAGTTAAAAAACGGACCAGTAGTTCTTACTTGGTACCGCGGTGGTTGGTGTCCGTATTGTAACATCACACTGCATTACTTACAAGAAAAGTTACCAGAATTTCAGAAGGCAGGCGCTACTTTAATTGCGCTTACACCAGAGTTGCCAGATAACTCATTGTCTACTTCAGAAAAGAATAACCTTGAATTCACTGTCCTTAGCGATGTAGGGAATGTGGTTGGTAAAGAATATGGCGTGGTATATACATTGACCGATGAGGTTGCTACAATGTATGAAGCAGGCTTTGGCTTAAGTAAGGTAAATGGTGATCATAGCAATGAACTTCCGTTAGCTGCAACTTATGTAATAGATACCAAAGCGGTTGTACAGTATGCCTTTTTAGATGCAGACTACAGACAACGTGCAGAAGTATCAGAAATACTAACGGCTTTAAAAAAGTTGAAATAGAGCCGTTACTAATTTAACCACCAATAAATATGAAAACGAACAAAATAATTTATTACGTAGCTACAGGTATTTTTACCTTGGTTATGCTGTTTTCGGCAGGTATGTATTTTTTTAATCACGAGTATGTTAAAGGAGCCTTTACGAGTTTGGGTTACCCAACCTATTTAATTTATCCGTATGCCGCGGCTAAGTTGGTTGGTTTATTTGCTATTTGGAACCCTAAATTTCATAGTATAAAAGAATGGGCATATGCGGCATTTTTCTTTGCAGTTACCCTAGCATTTTTTGCACATATTATGGTAAGTGATGGAGAACAAATGGCAGCTGTTATAGCTATGGTATCTTTACTAGTTTCTTATATCTTTAGTAAGAGAATATAAATAAATTTAAAGACGGATTAGGGCTATGGATAAGACTAAGGAGAAAAAAAATATAAAGAATATCCGCCCAAAAGTTTTGTTCTTTGATGTCAACGAAACGCTTTTAGATCTAACTACAGTTAAAAAACAAGTTGGTAAAGCATTAGGTGGAAGAGTAGACTTGCTCTCACTTTGGTTTACGACCATGTTGCAATACTCTTTAGTAACTTCGGCTAGTGGTCAATACAAACCCTTTGCACATATTGGTGCTGCCGCATTACAAATGGTAGGGGCAAATCATGATATTAATTTGTCTGAAGAGAAAGCTCGTATTACCATTTCTGAGTCTATGGGTAATTTACCTGCACACCCCGATGTTAAAGAAGCACTCACACAATTAAAAGATGCCGAATATAAATTAGTAGCCTTCACCAATTCATCTAAAGACGGATTAAAAACACAATTCGAAAATGCTGGGTTAACCGAGTATTTTGATGACATGCTAAGCGTAGAGCCGACCGGAAAATTTAAACCATTTAAAGATACCTATGTGTGGGGAGCAAATCAAATGGGTGTAGAGCTAAAGGAATGTATGCTAATCGCAGCCCATGGTTGGGATGTCGCCGGTGCCCTTTGGGCGGGTTGGCGTGCAGCATTTATCAGTAGACCTGGCCAACAAGAATATCCGTTAGCGCCAAAAACTGAAATCGTAGCGCCTAACTTAAAAAAAGCCGCGGACATTTTAGTGACCTATAGCTAAGAACTTCGACTAGGTCATTTTCAAAATAAATACATCATAGAATATGTATCTTTGGTCTACCATTAACTAAAGAAAGTAATACATGTTTAAAAGAACACTATTTGTAGCATTAATTGCGCTTACCCTAACATCTTGTTGGAAAGATAAAAGTCCCGAAGATCTTATTCGCTTAAAAGATAAATTCAAGTCTCAAGTAAGTTCATTTGAAAATAAAAAGGAGACGGCAAATAAAAATGTAAATAAAGGATTAGAATCTTTAAACGCTTTAAAAAGCGCATTAGAAGATACCAAGAATGAAGATAAAGAATTTGCAAAGGTATATGGTGATTGGGAGAAAGTAGATCGTCGTGTACAGAATTTGAATAAAGAATACGAAGATTTAAAAGAGAAAGCTTCTAATCTTTTTACTGCAATGGAAACACAGACCAATAGCCTAAGCGATGAAAAGAGCAAGAAAACACTTTTAGGTGCCATAGAAAAAGCCCGAACCAAGTATAATAGTACTTTGGAAAATACTTCCCAGGCAATAAATAAATTACAATTATTACATGGCGATGCCGTTGAGGTGGTAAAAGCCCTAGAAGTTGCTGCAGCATTAAATTCATTTGATAACATTAACGACCAAATGAAAAGTATTGAAGGTCGTGTAGACGGTATTATGCAAGAATTGAATGTTGCCGTAGTAGAAAGTAAAAAACTATACGAAAAGAAAATTACCGAGTTAGGGGAGGAGTAAATTAGCTCCTATCCCTTTTTTAATTGAAACAGCCCGTATTTTTAAATACGGGCTGTTTTTTTTTGTAGTCCTTTAAGTGTTTAGTGGTCAATGGCTTATATAATTGATTGAAGTTTTTATTCATAAAAAAAATATCAAAACTAAAAATACAACAACGATATATTTATTGATGAATTAACTAAAACTTTTCAATTACCTGTGGATAATACATTTACGAGTTTATTGTATATTTCTTAAAAATAACCACTATTGCACGTGTTTATGTGTTGGCAACAAGCTGAAAACTATGATTGAGACATTACAAGAAATGAATTTAATTGCACCAATCATTGGTCTAATCGGACTGATAATCGGTTCAATTTTGACATTCTTATTCTCTTCAAATCTTAAAAGCAAAGAAACCAAACTCAAGATTTCAGAAAAGCTAATTGACAAAAGAATTGATGCACACGAACAAGTCTTAAAGCTTGCAAAATTAATGCGTTCCTCACACACGGAAAATCAATTTAATTCAGAGAAAGAACTTATAACATATCCATTAATATTTTTAACTGAAGATAATTATAGAGATTGGAGAGCAAATTACTTTTTAGTAACAAATGAATATTCTCATTGGCTTTCAATTCCTGTATTAAACGAACTTTTTTATATTCAAGATTATATAGTCAATTTAGATAAAACATTAGAAAATGTTCACGAAGAAAATTTCAAACCAATTGGAATAATCTTAAAAATGGACTTTATAGAGATGTCAACTAATTTAGAAAAACAAGTTATAAAATATTTTGAAAAAGGCTGGTCAAATTTAAGTATTAAGAAAAAAGGAAATTATAAACTGCCAAAACAAGAATCTCTTAAAAGATTAAAAGAATCGAATTTTACTAAACGATATTTAGAAATCAGTAAATATTTCTACGAAAAAAATTCATCATCACCAAGAACTGATATAAAGCCTATCACGATTTTAAGCAATATCGCACCAAATGGAATGAAAATAGACATTGTAAAAATCAAGGAAGTTCCTAATGCAGATAACAGCGGAATTGAATATGAGTTGTACTATAAAGACAATGAATTTGACAAAAAGGAAATAAGATTCGGTTCTTGCGACTTGATTATGGGAAACATCCGATTTGACATAGTCGATGACAAAGCAAGCTATTTAGGAATTACTCATAATGCAATGGAATTATTGACTAAATGGATAGATGAGAATTTAGAACCTTTGAACTACGATGTTGACACAGTAGAATATGAATAAAAACCAGTTGCCAACGCTTAATGCCAACACTGAAAAAAATAAAAGAGCTATTTCTTCCTTTGCCCACGGAAATAGCCAAAATAAAAAAAATAAAAAAGTATGTCCTATTTAAGACAAACCAATCGTCATAGAGATATAAACTTAAAATTTTAGAAATTATGAAAGAATTTATGATGATTTTCAGAAACGAGCAAAACGACCAGCCAAAACCATCGCCAGAACAAATGCAAGCGATGATAAAACAATGGCAGGATTGGATTGGCGGAATAGCTGCCCAAGGAAAATTTATAAGCACCAATGCTTTAGGCTACGAAGGACAAACGGTAAATTCAAACGGAGTTGTAAGTGATGGGCCTTATGCGGAGGTTAAAGAAATTGTTGGAGGTTATATTATCATAAAAGCCGAAAACCTATCAGATGCAGTTAAACTTTCTGACGGTTGTCCAACGCTTTTAATGGGTGGAAAAGTTGAAGTAAGAGATGTAATGGAAATTAATTAATTTATATTATGGCACTACCAAATATCTTCAGCAAGGACATTTCAGATAATGTTATCCAACGGATTTGTAACTTGAAACCAAACACCCAACCAAGTTGGGGAAAGATGAACGTTTCGCAAATGTTAGCACATTGCAACGTTGCTTATGAAATGGTCTTCGAGGACAAACATCCGAAACCGAATTTTTTTATGAAAACAATGATGAAATCTTTCGTAAAAAAAATCGTGACAAGTGAAACGCCCTACAAACGTAATGCACAAACAGCACCTGCTTTCAAAATAAAAGATTCGAGAAGTTTTGATACAGAGAAAAGTCGTTTGGTTGATTACATTAATAAAACGCAAAAGTTAGGTGCAAATACTTTTGACAATAAAGAATCACATTCTTTTGGAAAATTAAGCGTAAACCAATGGAACAATATGTTTTACAAACATTTAGACCATCACCTAAATCAATTTGGAGTGTAACAATCTATGCAAGAAAAGGAACTTATTCCACAATTATTTAAAACAGAGTACAGGAAAATTATTTCTGTACTCTGTAAATACTTCGGAATAATTCATATTGAAATTGCGGAGGACATTGCAAACGACACTTTTCTATTGGCTTCCGAAACTTGGGGTTTAAAGGGAATTCCCGAAAATCCTACTGCTTGGCTTTATACAGTTGCCAAAAACAAAACAAAAGACTATTTAAAAAGAACAAAAAATTTTAACGAAAAAGTCATCTTCGAGATTAAAAACACACAATCCTATTCCCACGAATTGGAACTTGACTTATCTGAAAAAAACATTAATGACAGTCAATTACAAATGTTGTTTGCGGTATGCAACCCAATTAATAGCAATGAATCACAAATTGCCCTTGCTTTGCGGATACTCTGTGGCTTTGGTATTGATGAAATTGCGAATGCCCTTTTAAGCACAAAAGAGACAATAAACAAACGACTTTATCGAGCAAAAGCAATATTGCGGGAAAATAATGTGGATTTATCTTTTCCCTCAAACTTGGACTTGGAAAAAAGATTGGACAACGTGCTGTCAATTTTATATTTGCTTTTTAATGAAGGTTATTATTCTTCAACTTCCTCAAATACGATTAGTAAAGAACTATGTCTTGAGGCAATGCGATTACTCTATATTTTGACAGAGAATGAAAAAACCAATGTTCCAAAAGCGAATGCGTTAATGGCTTTGTTCTGTTTTCACTCTTCAAGATTCGATGCACGAACAGACCAATTTGGTCAACAGGTCTTATATCACAATCAAGACAAGTCAAAATGGAATTTTGAACTTATTACAAAAGGAGAAAATTATTTCAAAAAGTCTGCGAGTGGAAACCAAATTACGAAATACCATTTGGAAACTTTGATAGCCTTTTGGCACACTCGAACGGAGTTTGATAAAAAAGAAAAATGGGATAATATCCTGCAATCGTACAACAAACTTTTACAAATTGAGTATTCGCCAATTACAGCATTAAATAGAACTTACGCTTTGGCAATTGCACATGGAAAAAAAACTGCAATAAGCGAGGCATTAAAAATTAACCTGAAAAACAATCATCTTTATCACTCTCTTTTGGCGGAATTGTATTGCGGAATGGATAAGAAAAAACAAATTGAACATCTAAAACTTGCATTAACTTTAACGGACAATATAAAAGATAAGAGTATATTAAACAATAAGCTGAAAAATGCCATCGCTTAAAGCCATACACATTCGCAATTCACTTCAACCACCACACAATCCAAAAATGGCAAAAGAGTATGTCTTGCAAACCCTCAATTCAGAACTAAATAACAAACATTAGAAAACCAAGCTGAACGTGAAAAGCACTATGCACAATAATGTATATAAAACATAGCTATTATAGGCTTTCAGAGAGGTTTTTGTGCATTTGCGATGTCACCAAATTTTTAAATTTGGCTATTTCAGAAAAAAGATAAATTTAAATATTAGGCTTGTGGCTAAACTGAAAGTAACCGCTTATTTTCTGCCCAGGTTGCCATATATTTAACTTTTTGGTGCATTTTAGAAAAACTGTAACATACATTAAAAATTGTAATCTTTAGAATAGAAATTTAGCAACATTATGCGAACGAATAATATTCTTTTCTCTCTACTACTTTTTTTAATTTTATTAATCTGTTGTAAACCAAAAGAAGAAGAAAACAACTCAATTAAAGGATTTTGGGAATCTATCGGTTATGGCGAAATTTTGAAAATAGATGCTAATTCTTACGAATATTTTGACAAAACCGATTTTTCTTGCTTACCAGTAAAAGAAGGCAATATTGCAGAAGTCAAAAATTCAATGCTAGTTTCAAATGATACGCTAATCATAAAACGTGGATTCAGCAAATATAGCTACGCAAGGATAAAAGAGCTTCCAGACTTTTGCAATCAAAACTCAAAAGATAAAAACGATATCTCGTATAATTTCGAGGTTTTTGCAAATACCTATAAAAATCACTATGCATATTTTGACCTCAATAAAATTAATTGGGATAGTCTATACATAAACTCAAAAAACAAAATCAATTCTAAAAGTACAGAAGTTGATTTATACTTAGTTATGGAAGATATGATTGAAAAATTAAAAGACAATCACGGTTCCATAGAACCAACAGATGAAGTTTACGAATTAGCTGAAAATCAAATTCAATCAGAAATAGCGGAAGAAGAAACAGAAGAATTAAAAGAATATGGCGATTTTGAGATTGCTGGAATCGTTGCAGATTTCTATCTTAAAGAGGATTTGACCAAAGATACCTGGCTTATGAAATGGGGAAAGATGGAAAACAATGTTGGCTATATCCAAATAAAAGCAATGTTTTTATATGCAGATTTGAATTTAAACGATAGCCTTGTCCAAGAAAATGGATTTGTTTCTACATATATGGACGCATTTGATAGTTTAAATTACGAACAGCAAATTTTAAAAGAAGTTGCTGGAATCAGTAAATTAATGGATATGATAATGCAAGACCTAAAAGACACAAGACATATTATTATCGATGTTAGATTTAATGGCGGTGGACAGGATGTTGTAGCAATAGAAATTTTGAGACGATTTAATTCTGATAGAAAACAAATCGCAATTAAAAAAGCAAGACATAATAACGGCTACACTAAAAAAACACCAATTTATTTAGAGCCTGCTAAACAACCATATACAAAACCAATATATTTATTGACTTCCCAACAGTCTGCAAGCGCAACAGATATGATGGCATTAAGTTCAATGGAATTAAATAGTTTGAAACGTATTGGCTCACATACCAATGGAGCAATTTCAGATGCTTTAGAAAAGACATTGCCAAACGGTTGGTATTTTTCAGTTTCAAATGAAGTTTACACAGATAATAATGATAAATGTTATGAAAACATTGGGGTTCCAGTTAATTATGAATTGAATTATCCCAATGATAGACAGACATTTTTTAGAAGTATTGCTAACGATTTAGAAAAAGATAAAAGGAATATTTTAAATGCAATTAAAGAGCTACAAAGCAAATAAAAACGCACCACAACACGGAATATAGCAAATAGGGCTTTCGGTGGTTTATGGAAGTTCAACACAATTTACCAATACCGCCAAATTTTTAATTTGGCTTTTAAGAATGAATAAATTAAAAACAAAATACAACTTTTTGGCTCAGAGTAAACTTGAAAGTTTATTGCATTCTATTGCCCTACTTGCCATATATTTAACGTAGTACAACATTTGAGAAATGATGAACGCATTAAAATATTTAGGACTTTTTTTAATATTATCTATAATCGGATTTTTAATTCGAGATTACTTTTTTGACTTTTCTCTTTCTCAAATAACGAATGAAAACACTCAATTTATAAGTAGAAATATAAGAGAACAGTTTTATTCACATATTTTATTTGCCTTATCAATTGGGATTATTCCTTTACTCTATCTGATTATAAAAAAAATAACCAAACTGAACTTTATGAATCAAGGTTTGGTTTCTTGCGGTGTAATAGTTGTTTGCGGAATTTTGCTTTGGCAATTCAGAATAGTTCAACTGAACAGCAGATTGCAAAAGCTATCTGAATTTGACATTGGAAACGGAATTCAAAGAGAACTTAATTTTGACAGTCTGAATTTTGGACGTTATTTATTCATTGGTTTTTTAATCGGAACAGTTTTGAGTATTTTAATTTTCAAAAACAGAAATAAAACAGGTTCGGAATAAAAAAAACATTTGGCAACTCGGTATATAATTTATTGCTATTTCTAGCCTACTTATGAAAATCCTCGCAGATTTTTAGCTTGGAATGTACTTGTAAAGTTAAGTACTGACCCACGCAACTACACATAGGTACTGTCCAGGTTCCAAGAAAATTATATAAGGGCGGGATTTCTATGAAACGACATCAATAAAATGGTAACTAGCTCAACTTCTTTTATTTATATAATTATAGTATCTTCAAACTAAGAACCAAACATACGAGCTAAACCTAAGTGTTTCATTATAACCAGCCAATAACCAATGATAAAATTCTTTAGAAAAATTAGGCAAAAACTTTGGATTGAAAATAAATTTAATAAATATCTGATTTATGCATTTGGTGAAATTGTACTGGTGGTTATTGGAATTTTAATTGCTCTACAGATTAATAGTTGGAATCAAAACAGGCTTGACAGAATTACTGAAACTAAATATTTAAATAGTATTGTAAAAGAGTTAAAATTAAATGGGCAATTTAATAAATCATTAGTAACAAATAGATTTTCAAAAAAAGTTGAAGGTCTTAATCTCGCAAAAAAATATTGTGAAAATGAACTATTGGTAATAGATACACTAGAATTTTTAAATAGTGTGTCATATGGTGGAGTTTTTTCTGGAGGATATGATTTTGGCGCGAGAAATTCTTATGATGAACTAATAAATACGGGGAATTTACAACTCATTAGAAAAGATACTTTAAAGAGCTCTATTGCTCAATACTACGCTTATATTTCTTCAATTAGCGAAAGAACAATTGTGCACTCAAGTGGTTTTTCAAACTACACTTCAGAGTTACGTCCATTCAACTCTGAAAATCCAACTTATTTTTCAAAGTTTGACCAACTTGAGATGATGGAATCTTTTAAATCTATAGAATTTAGAAAACGGGTTGACCTTGAGCTTTCCTACGCCTTCAAAATAAGGGATTATTTAAAAAATATTAATTCACTAAGCGAACAAACAATAAATCTTATTGAGAAGGAAATAAAAGACGGTTTAGAAATAAAAAATAAATAAGGAAAGCATAACACGGTATAAAATAAATTGATAATGTAAGCCTATTTACAAAAATTCATGCGGATTTTTTATTTGGTTTGAATTTGCCAAATTAGTTGGTTAAACCACCCAACCAAATCATACACAAGTGCCTTGTAACTTATTTAAGAAAACATATGAAATTTAAACTTTTAGTCTTAAATCTATTTTTATTTACTGCAATTGCTTGCGGACAAAATGGAAATAAAATACAAACAAATACGCCTGAAATGAATTTAAAAGAAAACGCAGAAATCAAAAAAACCTCGGAAAGGCTAAAAGCTGGAATGATAGAATATATTGAGCCTGAGGAAACTGAATATACTGAATCTGATGTGGAAAAATGTATGACATTAATTAATAACTTCCTTGATGAGATTTCAAAATCTGACTCAAAAGAAAACGGAATGATAAGTGTCAAAAATGTTGTTCTTGCACTTAATGATTTGAATGAAAAATGTGAGTACGAATTAATAGAAACTGACCAAAGAGAACAAATCGCTGACATTATTATTTTAGCAGGACATTTGAAAGGTTATAATGACAGAAATGAAGATATAACAGAGGATTGGCGAGAATGGTAAAAAAATAAGGCACAACAAAAAAACTAAGGTAAAAAACAATCAAATTCTTCCTTAATTTGAGACATTTATTTTCTAGGCTCATAGATCCTATAAACACATTATAATTCTTCTTTTTTCTTACTACTTTTATTTACTACAAGCCAAAGTGACACTATATATATCAATATGAAAAAACTTTTGCCAATCCTAGTTATTCTAATATCTTCTAGTTATTTATTTAGTCAAAACAACGAACTGGATGGGCTTAAAAAATACAATTCCTATATAATTAAACATCTGGAATCTGGAAAATGGAGTACAAAGTGTGATTTAATAAATGGACTTGTTACTAATATAGAGAGTTACTATAAAAGGGAATTGAGAAGTAGAAGAATATATGAGTACGACAAGTATAAAAATAAAATAAGGGAGATTAGAACTTTTGACATAAACGAAGGAGTTATTAATGATACAATGGAGATAAAATTAATCTACATCCATGATAGTTTAGTTGCCGAAAAACATACTTTGGGAACCATAGAAAAATTTTCAGATTTCAATGAATTTGGTAAACCTAAAATGTTAGAAAGAACTGAAGAGTTTGGTTTCTCACCCTTCATAGAGTTATTTGAGTACGACAAGGCCGGAAATGTATCAAAAGAAATAGCACATACTGAGTTCAAAAATGCTCATGAAATTATAGTAAGAGAAACTGAGACAAATTTTTATACATACGATTTACGGCATAATGTAATTGAAATTAGACGGAAATATAGTCCTAAAAAGACTTTCCCGATTCCGATAACGGGAGGGCCTGCATTGTACGAAATTGAAAATTTTAGATATGTCTACAACAAGTATGGACTTTGGACTAAAAAATATAAAACTGTAGAAGGAACTGAAAAATTAATAGCAAGGAGAACACTAAAATAGGGGGGTGTACAACATCAATTCTAAATAATACAGGCTTTGTCTTAGAAAAGGAAAACCAACCCAAAAGATTTTGCTATGTGTTTGGCAGAATGCAAACCCTAATTAAAAAGGTAAAATATAAAAAAGCAATATTTGGGCTTACCCGATCTAGATTTGAGGTACTATTTGAAGATGATAATCAGAAAATAAAAAAAAGGCTTATAATGTTGCCAGGGTCATTAAGCAACGGACAAAAAGAAACCGAAAAAGCATTAAAAATAATGATAGATGAGAAGTTTTTAATTATATAATAATACGTTCAGTCGTATTTTATATACACAGATTCCTCTTGTGCGTATGCATAGGAGTGCTTAACCCATAGTTTAAATAATCAGGAATATTATATTTTTATATACTCAATTACATTACCAATTTTGATAAAAAGTTAACCTATGATAGAGAATTTACCAAATTGGATTAATTGGTTATTTCTTTTAATTACAGGTTTAACTATCTATATTTTTCATTTTGCGAATGGGAAATCATATAAACTTACAATTACCATAGTTGTATGGAGTTTGGTACATTCTATTTTAGCCTATAACGGTTTTTACCAACAAACCCAATCATTACCTCCAAGATTTTTATTAGTACTAGTTCCTGTTTTAGGGTCTATTATATATGGACTAACTGAAAAACAACGGAATAAAATTATACCAAAAAGACAACTTAAAGTAAGTACCTTTTTGCATACCATTAGGTTTCCCGTAGAAATAATTCTCTATTACCTATTTACGTATAAAATGTTGCCTGAACTTATGACTTTTGAGGGGCGAAATTTTGACATCCTAGCAGGTATTTCTGCACCTTTAATTGGAGTTTTATGGCTGAAAGGAGTACTAAGTAGAAACACATTAATTATCTGGAATGTATTATGCTTATTTTTAATTCTATTTGTTTACATAAATGGAATCTTGTCTAGTGAGCTCCCAATTCAAATTTTTGGATTTGAACAACCAACGAGAGCAATAAATTATTTTCCATTTATAGTATTACCCGCTACAGTAGTTCCGATAGTTATTTATACCCATATAACAGATATAATAAAATTATTGACAGAAAAAACGGCTTAGAATACTAGCTCAAGTAATTAAATATCGGCAAATTAAACACTCTATTTGCAATGGGTTTATTCGAAAAGGAAGAGTATGGTACGTAGTTATTGTGCTGTTACGATAACTAATATAAACTGATGAAACCAGAAAAATGATAATTGAAATTTTAAATAATTTAGAGTTAAACGGTAAGCTAACGGATAAACAAATTAATTTTGTACAGTCTAAAATTGAGGTTTTGGAATTAGAAAAAAACGAGCATTTATTGAAGATAGGCCAAGTTTGTACTTTTATAGGTTTTGTATCAAAAGGCTTGGTCATGTTCTATAATATTGCAGATAATGGTGAAGAAAAAGTTTGCGAGTTTATTAAAGAAAACGATTGGGTATCCCAATACCAAAGTATGATTACAGGGACTGAATCCCCTACTGAAATAAAAGCAATAGAGCCATCTACAATCCTTAAAATTTCATTTTTTAATCTTGAACTTATTCTAGAAAAAATTCCATTAGTAGAGAAATCCTTCAAACAAGTAATTGACAAGTTTTTATTGAAAATGTTGGAACGATCGCATAGTTTTCAAAACCTAAAAGCAGAACAACGATACGCGGTTTTTGTAAAAGAAAATCCAGAATTATTACAAAGAGTTCCTCAGTATTATATTGCAAGTTTTTTAGGCATTGCCCCGCAATCTTTAAGTAGAATTAGAAAAAACAGTTAGTAGAAATTCATTTCTTAACAAATGTGAATGCAATTAAAAGAATGTTGCCTCAATTTTACAACATCAGATTAATTGGGATTTAAATATTTAGAAATGAAAATAGTAATATTAAATGGGCATCCAGATAGTGAAAGCTTTGGTTTTGCCCTGGCAGAAGCTTATAAAAAAGGAGTAATTGCCTCAGGTTCAGAATATAAAGAGATTGTAATAAGAGATTTGGACTTTAATGTAAACTTGCAATTTGGATATCGAAAACGTACTGTGCTGGAGCCAAATTTGTTAGAAGCGCAAGAAAAAATAAAATGGGCAGACCACGTGGTATGGATTTACCCTGTATGGTGGGGATCTTTGCCAGCTATTTTGAAAGGTTTTATAGATAGAGTTTTTTTGCCTGGTTTTGCTTTTAAAAAAGTTCAAAACTCTAAAATAAAATGGGATAAGTTATTAAAAGGGAAAACTGCACGAATTATTTCTACTTTAGACCAACCTGCCTGGTATTATAGCTTAGTAAATAAGGAACCAAGTACGAATGCTATGAAGAAATTGGTGTGCGAGTTTTGCGGAATATCCCCGGTAAAAGTGACCACTATTGGTTCTTTAAGACTTTCTGAAGATAGATACAGGCATAAATGGCTAACAAAACTTGAAAAACTTGGAAAACAGAATAAATAAAATTGTACCTATTCTAGTAGTACTGTTATGTTTCTCTTGTAAAGAGCATAACTCAAAATCTACCCTACAGGTATTTGAAAGAGATAGTACAGTAGTGAAATCAGAATTTCAATCCATTATAGATAGTTCAGATGTTTTGGGTTCTATCTTAATTTTGGATTTGAATAATATGGTGTATTATTCTAATGATTTTGAATGGGCAAATACTGGAAAATTACCTGCATCTACTTTTAAAATTGCCAATTCTATTATAGGTCTTGAAACTGGTGTAATAAATAGCGATAGCACTATTTTTAAGTGGGATGGAGAAGAAAAATGGCTAAAAGCATGGGAACAAGATTTAGTGTTAAAAGATGCGTTTAAATTTTCGTGTGTGCCATGCTACCAGGATGTTGCAAGGGAAATAGGTGCTCCAAGAATGAAAGAATACATTGCCAATTTTAATTATGGTACTTTGGATATTACTGAAACCAATATTGATAATTTTTGGCTAGAAGGTAAATCTAGAATTACCCAGTTTCAGCAAATTGATTTTTTAAAACGGTTTTATAAAAATGAACTTTCAATCACGAAAAGAACGGGGGATATTGTGAGTGCTATTTTGCTCATAGAAGATAATGACCACTATAAATTAAGTGGAAAAACGGGTTTGTCCAACGAAAATAAGGAATATAATGGTTGGTTTGTAGGCTATTTAGAACAAGATAATAACACGTATTTTTTTGCCACAAATTTGGAGCCTAAAGGAAATATTAATCTAGATTCGTTCATTAAAAAAAGGTTAGATTTAACGATGAAGGCTTTTAGGGTGCTAACTATAATGAACTGAAATAATTGCGAATAGATTTAAGATTTTAACCATTTTTCCTGAATAAGACGGTCATTCTTTTACACGTATGAATAAAATAAAATTGATGATTTTTCTAATAGTGTCAACATACAATATAAGTGGTCAAAACATCGTAAATGATACGATTCCAACCAATAAAAATTTGCAATTTAAATATGAATCTCTCATTGTCCCAACTGTATTAATTGGTTATGGACTTGTAGGTTTAGAGAGCCATACTTTAGATTTTATTGATATCCATACAAGAGATGAAATTGTTGAAAACATAGACAATAAAGTTTCTTTTGATGATTTTTCCCAGTACGCACCTTTTGTGTCAGTTTATGGTTTAAATGCGGTAGGTATTAAAGGCAAAAATAATTTTATAGATAGAACGGTTATTTTAGGTACCGCGTACTTAATTATGGGAGGGACGGTCAATATTATAAAAAGAACGGGTAATGTACAACGGCCAGACGGTTCTTCTAATAATTCATTTCCTTCGGGCCATACAGCAACCGCTTTTATGGGAGCTGAATTTTTATATCAAGAATATAAAGATGTATCTATTTGGTACGGTGTGTCAGGTTATATTGTGGCTTCTGGGACAGGACTATTTAGAATGTACAACAATAGACATTGGTTAACAGATGTTACTGCAGGCGCGGGGATAGGAATTTTAAGTACAAAAATAGCGTATTGGATACATCCCTTAATTAAGAAAACATTTTTGAAAAACAAAGAGAATATAGACGGTATTGTTATGCCTTTTTATAATAGTAGAGAATATGGTTTAGGAATATCTATGACAATTAAATAGTACGTTTGCTTCAATATAGAATTAAGATAGTAATTCACCTCTTTTTTCGGATAAAAATTTAAAGTGTACGTATTTTTACTTTAGAAATTTAAAATACTAGCAGTAGTAATTAAATATGAGTGTATTCACCTACCATTTAGTAAAAACTTCTTTTTTTATTGCTTTAAAAGCGATGTTTTTTCCGCCTAAATCTAAAAATACACCTGGGTTAATTCACGCAGAAGTTATGACTGCTATGACCTTAGGATCTGCAGTGTATTCGCCGTCTCGTTTTTTAATTAGGCGTGTTGCCGTATTTGCACAATGGGAAAATGAAGCTGCTATACATAATTTTTTAGCACAAGATAGTTTTGGTAGGGTATTAGCAAAAGGGTGGCATACAAGATTAACTTTTATACGGCAATGGGGTAGCATTAGTGGTTTTGAAATTCCTACTATAAATCTTGAAAGTGAATCGGCCACTTTGCCGGTTGTAGCTGTTACTATTGCCCGAATGAAACTATTTGCCCTACCCAGATTTATTAAATGGGGTAGGCCAGTAGAAAAACAAGTTCGTGACCATCAAGGAACAACATTATCCTTAGCTTCAATTAGATTGCCCCGTACCGTTTCTACATTCTCCATTTGGAAGTCTCAAAAAGAAATGACCGATATGGTTCATGGCCATAGTGCTATGCCTAAGCCTAAAAGACACGCAAATGCTATGCAGGAAAGAGAAAGAAAAGATTTTCATTTCGAATTTACCACATTACGTTTCTCACCAATTTCGGAATATGGAGAATGGAATGGAGAGTCTAATTTTATACCTAATTTAAAATAACAGCAATGGAGTTGGCTTACCCAATTCAAAAATTTCAAGATTGGTTTACACAACAATGGGTAATTCTTTGGGGAATAAAAATTGACCCTAAATATGTACCGTGGTTAATGGGGCCTTTTGGAAATTTAAATGGTATTGGTGATGATTTTATTGGTCAATTGGCTGAAAAAGAAAACTTAGTAATTGAAAGAAATGTAAAATCGCGCGGATTAATATCTTCAATTACGTCACTTAATTTGCCTGATGCCGAACTTTTAAAATTGTCTAATAAAGTTATTGATTTTTACGAAAATACGTCGAACTATAAATTAGAATTTGCGGTCAAATGGAATCCTTTTTTTAAAATATTCGGTGTTCTCGTGAATAAATTATTTAGCAATAGAATAAACCAGTTAAATATACCAACGAAGAATGTAAAGAATTCTGAAGCTATTACAAGTGAACTAATAACACTTTCAGACCCTAAAACAAATCAAGTTAAATATACAGTCTGGTTTAGGTCATTTAAATCTAGTGGACAGGTTATATATTCAGGGGTTTATGGTACCTGTATATTACCTTCTGAGGAAGCATGTATAAAAGCGGTGTTTCCATTGCCAAAAGGGAATGCAACGGTAATAATGACGCCTAGTGTTGGTGAAAATGGCGAGTTGATTTTAAATTCTTCTGGTAAGGAATTTGGAGACGCAGGTTTTTACTTCACGTTAATAGACTCGAAAGGCAATTATTGGTCGCAGTATATAAGTTCTTTCAGGGACAAATTAATAGTGAATTCTAATAAAGATGTTATTTCAGCCGAACAGACCTTATCATTATGGCATCAAAAAGTGCTTAGATTTAATTATAAAATAAATACTAAATGAAAAAATATAGCTTTATCACATTCTTGGTTTTTACATTAATTCTGATTAGTTGTAAAAATGATACTACTAAAAATAATATCGAGGAGACTAAAACTAGCTCGTCAATAATAGAGACTGATACTCTTACAAACCACTTAAAACCATTTAATTCTGAACTCCCTACAATTGGACTTTTAATGTATAATGGAGTTTTACAAAGCGAAGTAATTGCAACGTCCGATGTTTTTTCAAAACCTTCTGAATCTGGTGAACAACTTTTTAATGTGATATCAATAGCAGAAACCGAAAAGGCTATAACGACAGAAGAAGGAATGCGTTTTGTGCCAGATTATACCTTTGCTAACTGCCCAAAATTAACAGCTTTATTTGTGCCTAGTGCTTATGATATGTACGCACAAGTTCATAATCTTAAAATTTTAAATTTTATTAGAGAGAAAAATAAGGAGACAACATACGTCGTAAGTAATTGTGCTGGTGCCCATTTAATTGGCGAATCTGGTATTGCTGATGGATACAAGATAGTAACATGGATTGGTGGTGGTGAGCAATTACAAAAAGATTATCCGAACCTAAAAGTTCAAGATGATACCAAAATAACCTTCATCGAAGATGGAAAATTTAGCTCATCGAATGGAAATTTAGCAAGCTATATTTCTGCATTGAATTTAGTAGAGAAAATGACAAGCCCAGAACACAGAAAGTTTGTAGAAGGCTACTTGTATTTAGAACAACTTCAAAACTGGAAAGAGTAAGTTTTTTTATATATACCTACACAAATATACAATAGCAAATTACGTAATGGTTACCGCAAATAAAAGTGGCAACTATTTAAATAGCTGCCACTTAAAAAAGATATAAATAAATTCTTAACTCAAAACATCAGTAACACCAGGAGTAGGAATAGGATAGTTACCGTCTGTATTAGGCATGCTAGGCGGAGTAGAATCCCATGTAAGTTCACTTGGCATTAATAATTTTTTAGAAGCCATTGCGTCTTCCCAAGTAATTACTTTCCCAGAATAGGTGGCCATGCGGCCCATAATAGCTGTCATGGTACTCATAGCCCCGTTTTCAGCATCACTTATAACTTCATTATTACGGATTGATGCAAATAACTTATCATGCTCCACTTGGTATGGGTTAGGGTCATTTCTATTTCGGTAGTCGAATATTTTTTCACCATACAAGCTTATAATACTGGCAGTACCGGCATCGTTCATATCTATGCTACCTTTTGTGCCTTGAAAATTTTCGCCAACTTTAGACCAAGTATCTGGTTGGTGGCGACATTGACTTGCTATTACGGCACCACTTGGGTACGTGAATTCTACAAAGTGATGGTCAAATATTTCCCCATGGTCTTTTCCCGTACGTACTAATCTACCACCCATACCTTGTGCGGAAATTGGGTATTCACCAATAAACCAATTAGCAACATCTATATTGTGTATATGTTGTTCTAGAATATGATCTCCACACAACCAATTAAAATAGTACCAGTTTCGCATTTGGTACTCTAATTCTGACTGCCCAGCTTGTCGTGGACGTACCCATACGCCAGCACTGTTCCAATAGACTTGTCCAGATACTATTTTGCCAACATCACCTTGCTTTATTTTATCTGCAATAGCAATGTAATTGTTTTGATAATGGCGTTGTAAGCCGACAACTACATTTAGTTTTTTCTCCTTGGCAATTTTTGCCATTTCTAATACTTTACGAATACCTGGCGCATCTACAGCGCAGGGTTTTTCCATAAAAACATGCTTGCCAGCGTTAATTGCATATTCAAAATGGTAAGGTCTAAAACCTGGCGGAGTCGCTAAAATAACAACATCGGCCTGGTCTATAGCCTTCTTATAAGCATCAAAGCCTACATATTTATGAGCATCTTTTACATTTACCTTTTTAGTGCCTTCAAATTCTTTTTGCAAATTCAAAAGACTATTATCTAATTGGTCTTGAAAAGCATCGGCCATAGCTACTAATTCTACATTCTCATCTGCTTTAAGCGCTTGGTTGGCAGCACCGGTTCCACGACCACCGCAACCTACTACGGCTATTTTTAATTTTTTGTCATTAAAAACGTTGGCCATAGCACTCATTTCTAGTCCTGGCAATAGGATTCCTGCACCCACGAGGGCTGTGTTTTTGCAAAAGTCGCGACGCGAGTTTTCAGATTTCATTTTGGTTGTTTTGTTTAAGTTGTTCATGTTGTTTGGTTTTAATATTTGCGGGACTATTTGCCCCAAAAATTATTGATTTCAGTTTCTTTAGGAATAATAGGGTCTCGTACAATACGGAAACCTACAAATGGAGCATCGGTATTCCACCATTTACTTTTTGGAAATTGAGGGTCCCTCATTTTCCAATTTTCGTTAGAGCCTAAGCGTGCTGCACTTCGTAAATATTCAGCATCATCATAATAAGAACCTCCGCGTACAGATCGTGGATATTCTTTAGTTGTACTATTTAGCGGAGATTGAGTTTTATCATTCCTAGTTGTATATACTTTTGGTAGGTATTCATCTAAAGTCCATTCTGCAACATTACCATGAATATCGTACAAGCCCCAGTTATTAGGTTTTTTTTGACCTACCGGGTGGTATGTGTTGTCACTATTCTCATAAGACCAACCATATTCTCCAAGAAGTGTTGGGTCATCTCCAAAATGATAAGCAGTATTAGTGCCTGCACGAGCACTATATTCCCATTCTGCCTCGGTTGGTAGGCGGTAAAAATTTCCAGTTTTTGCCGACAGCCATTTGCAAAACTGAGATGCCGCATATTGTGTTACATTGCCTACAGGTAATCCTTTACTTGTGCCCATGCCAAGACTCATATCAACATAGGGTATGGTTGCCCCAGAAATAGCATCTACTTCAATATTTATATCTGTGGATTTATTACTTGTTTCAATGTTGTCTATTGCTCTATTGACGAATAGATTGTAGAGTTCCCAAGTTATTTCATACTTAGATATCCAAAATTCTTTTAATTCTACTGTATGTTTTGGCCCTTCATCTTCATTTCTTTTAACTTCTAATGTATCGCTGCCCATGGAAAAATTTCCGGCAGGGATGCCCACCATTTCTATAGATAAATTTGAACCCCCAATGGTTTGTGTAAAGTCTTTGGGTTTTTCTTCTTGTGCATAAGAGGGCAATATCATCCAAATACAAAAAAGAGCGATAAATTTTTTCGATAAAATCATATTTAAATATATGATTTTATCACATATAATAAGGTGGTGTAACAGACTAATAATTATTAGGATACTAGTTGTTTTGAATAAAGTTTAGCGAAAACAATCATAAGTAATAGTAACTTTGCCGCCGAATAAAAATTATAGATAACTATATATTTGTAACAAAATGTTATTTTATTTAGATGTTTTATGTTGTATACTGTTACTGGTTCGGTAGAATTAGCCTATATTTTTAAAAACTTAATAAACTAAAACTCCCAATTCTAACGATTACATAATACTATTCATTTGCATGGTACGTTAAACACCCAAATGCTTTAACATGTAGTATTTTTAATGTTGTTAGCAATTGCAAATTATTAAGGAGCTTAAAAAAAAGAAATCTAAAATTGCTTAGGTTTTAAATGTTTGAATAATATTACGTCATAATTTACTATATACCGTATGATTCATAAGAATGCAGAGGAAGAAAGATTAGCCACGGAGGATAATTATAAAAATTGGAAAAGATGGGGGCCTTATTTGGCTGAACGTCAATGGGGGACAGTAAGGGAAGATTATAGTGAAAATGGGTATGCTTGGAGCTTTATTGATCATGATAAAGCACGAAGTAATGCCTATAGATGGGGTGAAGAAGGCATTGGTGGTTTTTGTGATTCTCGAGAAATCCTTTGCTTAGCGCCAGCTTTTTGGAACGGTAAAGACCCAATCTTAAAGGAACGTTTATTTGGCTTAACAAATGATGAAGGAAACCATGGCGAGGATGTAAAAGAGCTCTACTTTCACCAAGTATCTACACCAACGCATTCATATGCAAAGTATTTGTATAAATATCCTCAAAAAAAATTCCCGTATGCGGAGTTGTTAAAAAAGAATGGGGAGAGAGGTAGAGAAGATGCTGAATTTGAGTTACTTGATACCAAAGCATTTTCTAAAAACACGTATTTCGATTGTTTTATAGAATATGCCAAAGAGGATGTGGGCGATATTTTAATGAAGGTAACGGTAATAAATAGAGGACCTAAGACAGCTCAAATTCATGTTTTGCCACATCTATGGTTTCGTAATTTTTGGAAACACAATCATCGTTTTGAACGACCGCAAATGAGGTCTATTTCTAGTGATTCAGTTCAAAGTAGAAGCACAAGAAATGGTCGCTACTACTTTTATCATAAAGATGGTGAGCAACTATTTTGTGAAAATGAAACCAATAACAAGCGTATTTATAATGTACCAAACGAAGTAGATTACGTAAAAGATGGTATTAATGACCATGTTGTTAATGGTTTAGATACCGTTAACCCTGCAAAAAAAGGTTCTAAACTTGCTGTTTGGCATAAATTAAGTCTAAAAGCTGGCGAGGAAAAGATTATTAGAGTACGTTTAAGTAAAAAGAAATTAGCAGACCCTTGGGGTAAATTTGATACAATTTTTGATAATAGAATTAAAGAATGTGAAGAGTTCTATGGTAATATCTTAAAAAAAGATTTACCAGTAGACCAACAAGAAATTGCTAGAAAAGCATTTTCTGGTTTGTTATGGACAAAGCAATTTTACTATTATGATGTGTATAAGTGGCTCTTTGGTGGCCCTGGTGAAGCAAAACCACATCGTAATGATTCTCGTAATGCTAAATGGCAACATCTAACAAATAGGCATGTGATATCAATGCCAGATAAGTGGGAGTATCCCTGGTATGCTGCTTGGGATCTTGCTTTTCATATGGCATCATTTGTGGAAATTGACCCTTATTTTGCAAAAGAACAGCTACTACTTGTATTAAAAGAAGGGTATATGCACCCCAACGGACAAATTCCGGCATACGAATGGAATTTTAGCGATGTAAATCCGCCAGTACATTCGTGGGCTGTGTGGAATGTTTATGAAAAAGACAAAAAAAGAAAGGGAAAAGGAGATTCTAAGTTTCTAGAAAAAGCATATCAGAAATTATTGGTAAACTTTACGTGGTGGGTTAATCAAAAAGATACCAGTGGAACCAACCTTTTTGATGGTGGGTTTTTAGGCCTGGATAATATTGGGGTTTTTGACCGTAACCATATGCCAGAAGGTATAAAACGTATGCAACAAGCCGATGCTACCAGTTGGATGGCTATGTTTACTTTGAATATGTTTCGTATGACTATAGAGTTAGCAAAAGTTAACCCTATTTATGAGGATAGTGTTGCCAAGTTTTTTAAGCATTTCTTGAATATTGCATGGGCAATGCACCATATTGGTCAAAAAGAAATTTCACTTTGGGATGATGAAGATAATTTCTATTATGATGTAGTAGAAATGCATAATGGCTCAACAGACCGTTTAAAAGTACGTTCATTAGTAGGTATTATTCCTTTATTTGCCGTTGAAATTATTCATAAGGACTTGTTTGAGGAATTAAAACATTTTAAAGTAAGAGCGGCCGAAATAGTAAGAACAAGACCAGACCTAGCATCATTAGTTTCTAATATAGAAGAATTTAATGTAGACGGTAATTACCTATTTTCTATTATGCGCGGGTTTAGACTGGAAAAATTACTTCATCGTTTATTAGATGAAAAAGAATTTTTATCTGATTACGGTATACGCTCGCTTTCTAAGTATCATGAAGAACATCCATATGTATTTAAGCATAATGGCCATCATCAAATTCAATATGAATCTGGTGAAAGTCGCTCAAATATGTTCGGTGGTAACTCTAACTGGCGCGGACCAATTTGGATGCCATTAAATTATATGATTATTCAATCGCTTCGAAAATATTATTCTTTCTATGGGAAGCAATATGTTTACGAATTTCCAACAGGTTCGGGTAATAAACTTAATTTGAATGAGATTGCTAATGAGCTCTCTAAACGCCTAATAAAACTTTTTCAACCCAATGCCCTAGGTAAATTTCAGTATCATTCTGATGATGCTCAAAAGTTATTTACTAAAGACGAACACTTTAAAAATGAACATTTCTTTTATGAATTTTTTGATGGAGATTCGGGTAAAGGATTAGGAGCTGCTCACCAAACAGGTTGGACAGCCTTAGTTGCCAATTTGATAATGGAGTTAGAGCAGCATTCATAAGGAAGAGATTTAAAAAGTTGTATATTGAAACTATTAAGGCTATTTGTCATTAAATGGCCTTTTGTTCAATGGATATTTAGGGATGAAAAACGATACTATAAATATATCGCAGATAGTCAAAAATGTATACCACTCTTCAAAGGATTCTAAATATGCGGTCTGCTGGATTAAGGACGAAATTAAGGGAATAGAGGTAAATAATGTTTTATACAAGAATATTTCTAATTCAATTTTTTTCCTGGATAATAAAGTAGATTGGAAACTTTATCCTGGGAAAAAAGGTATAAATGCGGGTTATTTATTGGAACTGTCACCGCAAGTACTAAGTAATCCCTTGTTAAGCAAGCTACATATAAATAAGGTAAGACTATTTAATTCTGAAACAATTCCTTTGTTTAAATTGAGCCCCGGTATAGAGATTCGTACCCAAGCGATATTAGAAATGATTGATGAGCTTTTAGGTTCTCATTTAAATAATAAAGAAGATGCCTTGATATCGCTTTTAAATACCTTTTTTGTATACTGCGATGGTCAATGTAATATAAAATCCATTATAGAAAAGAATCATACGAAGGCAAACATAGTTTATGCGTATAAGCAATTAGTAGATAAGAATATTGTACGATCACATGAAGTTGCATTCTATGCTTCTCATTTAAATATTTCCTCAAAATACTTGAATGAATGTGTTCAAGAAGTACTTCGTGTAAGTTCAAAATCTATCATAATAGAACAGTTGTTGATCCGTTCACGACACGCTTTAAAATTCACCAATAAAACTATCAAGGAAATTAGTTATGATCTTGGTTTTTCTACACCAGATTATTTTAGTTATTTTTTTAAGACACATACGGGTGTCAACCCATCTGAGATGAGGAAAAGTAGTAGTTCTTAATTTCAAAGGTTATACCGTGATTTTCACATTTTAGACAACTGATAATTTAACTAATTTTCAGAAAAATCAAAGATCATGGATAGAAAAAATTTTATTAAAAAATCGGGCTCTGGTGTCAGTTACGCAATGTTTTCGGGTTTAATATTTTGTATAAAGGAAGATCATGACTCCTACAGGGTTAAAAGTAATGACCCAAAAGTAATACGCGATTTGGACGGTGATGTTTTAAATGTTCTCGGAGATATACAGACCCATAAATTATTAGGTACCGAAACTAATAATCAAATTTTTGAATGGGTTGATAATGTTGAGCCCGGTGTAGGCATTCCGCCACATGTGCACACCAAAGGAGATGAAATTTTTAGGGTAGTAAAAGGAGAAGTTGAAATAGTCATTAATGGTAAAAGTACTATTCTGAAAGAAGGAGATATTGCTTTTGCACCTAAGGGCGTACCGCATACATGGAAAGTGGTAGGCTCTAAAAAGGCCAAAATGATAACCTCTGCAATACCTGCGGGAATTGAATTTATGTTTAAAGAATTAGCACAATTGCCGCCTGGGCCACCAGATTTTGAAAAGGTTGCAGAAATATGCGGTAAACAGGGTATTACTTTCGTTTAGTTGGAAGGTTAAACCACCTATTTATTCCTATAATAAAAATTTGGTAAATATTTGGCATAAAGTAAAGACTGTTAAGATTACTGTTTTCTAATTAAGATGTAGTACTCTTATTGATGGAAATATACTAAGCAGAATTACCGCGAATCGCTTATGGCAGTGAAAGCATCCAAAGCAAAACTTCTAACTTTTGGGTCCGTATCATTAAGATGAGATTCCACTATACCTAAATAGCGCGGTTCTTTTTGTTGCGTAATTAAATACAAGACTGCTAATTTAATTTTTAAATCATTGCCTTGTAAAAGCAGTTTAAAACACTCTAACTCTGTAGGTATTTTATGCTTTATTTTTTGAAGCTCTTCTTCTGATGATATATCTAAAGCCGTTTCTTCAATTATAGGTAGCAGTTTACGCTTTAATTCACCTGTTAGCAGGTTATCTAAAAATTCAATGGCATTATGTTGAGCTTCTTGCTTTTGACTTAAAAGGCCTTCGAAAGCAATAGCAACATCATTTTGTTGATAACGAAGTCCTAGAAGTTTAAAAATACGCTCTAAACCCGAATCTAGTCGGCGTTCTAAAAGTTCTAATAAGCTGGTACGAGCATTGCGCTCCCCGTCACCAATTTCTTTTTTAGATTTTGTTCTATTACGATAAGATATAATGATCTGTGTATGCATAGATGATAATGTTTGATGATGTAGTTTACACTCGTCAAAAATTACAGACACCACTTTGTAACGATTAAATTTTAACTGCGGATGTGTGGCTCTAATAGCGCTAAGAGCTCTTACCACTTCTAAACGAACTGTTAGATCATTATCTTTTAAAATGGCTAATAGATGATGTACGGCCTCCTTAGAGTAAAAAGATTGCATGGCCATTGGTATAAAACGAATTACCGATAATGTCTGAAGTCTTTCTTGTACATTTTTGCGTAACAATGGTAATATTTGAAGGCCATACTGCTTAAAGGCTTCTATAACTGTTGGCCTATATTTTTTTTGCCCTAATAATGGCATAATATGCTGAACTAAAGTTGGGTCCATTGTGCCACCAATAGATTTAATGGTAGTCTTTACAATTTCTTCATTTTCGTTTTCTAAAAAGCCTAACAAGGTATGGTGATAAATAGGCATGTTGGCAACACCCAGTATTTCAATAACCGTTTCTGTGTAAGATAAATTATGTATATTTTTTTTACTATAATCAAGCGCTTTTGATATTCGGTCTAACAATGAATAACGTTGCTTTAACGAGTGGTTGTTTTTAGCTTCTCTTGCCAAACAAAATAATGCAGCAGATGACAAACGGTCATTAGGATCCTCTAAATAAGCATCAAACACAAACGATTTGTCTTTATGACTAAAACTTAAAATATATGCTAGAGTAGCAATGGTTAAATCGTGATCATCAATTTTTAATAGTTCAGATACTTCTGCCGTCATACTTTTTGAGTTCAAATAGTATAGGTTTTGTATGGCAGATAGTTTTACCTTGTTACTTGGGTGCTCTAATAACACCTCTACATCTTCTGCAAAACGCTTATCGTTAATTTCCATCAGCTTATCAAGCATAAAGAGTATTTGATCTTCGCTACCTTTTTTAAAAACAGAACGCATACCTGCAACTACTGATACTTTTGTTGAAGCTATTTTTTTTGTTTTTTTAAAGGAGTTGGTCAGCACCTCTAAATTGGTTCTAAAGGTTTTATAATATTCTATACGCACTTTGTAAATAAAATACAGCCAAAGACAAACGAGTACTATTATTAAAATTCCAATATAAAGGGATGATAGGTCAAGGCCACGAACAACAAAAATTAAAAGACAACCAGCAATGCCTGTTGCTAAACTATCTACAACTACATCTATAAAAGATTTTGTCTTGTTTTTTAAATCGAATGGTAATGGCAATGTTAAAAGCTCAGAGGCGCTTTTATGAATGGATTGTTTTAGTATGCCATCCATGGCCTTAATTACGACAACCGCAGAAAGTTCAGGTAACATTAAAAATAAAATACTACCACCAAAAATACCCATAGGTAATAATAAAAGTGAAAATCCTACCCCCCAAATACCTACAATTCTATGCGTAAAAAACAGCTGAATTACCAGTGATAAAAGGTTGAAAGTCGAGAACCAAAACGCAAAAAACGAAGTAAGCTCGTCGGCATCTGTAATGGCAGAAGATGCAAATTCACTAAAAAGATAGTCCACTAATTTAGCAACAACTACACTAACGGCAACAATACTAGCTATATAGGTTAGGTGCTTAGATTTCAGAATTAGTTTTAAGGGTGGCTCAGTATTGTTCCCTAAATCTTTATGTTTTTTTACGGAGCCATTCTTTTTAACTCTAATATGCCAAATTTTACGAAGAAGAGGAATACAAAAGAAAAGTAATAAGGCAGCAACAAACATTAAGTTTTCATTTCCAATAAGTGGAGCCAAAATAGAAGTTAGGTAACCGCCAAAAATACCACCAATTATAGCGCCAGAACCTATAAATCCAAAAAGCCTTTTAGCTTCTCTTATGTTAAATACTAAATTAGCTAATACCCAAAACTGTGAGGCTGATAATACTGCATATATAGCCACCCAGATATAGAAAAAATAGAGCAATATGCCATTAACAACATGTAACGATAAAAGAACTCCTAGTCCAATTAAAATAATTATTGAACTTATTATGGTTACTTCAATTACTTTTTTAAGTGGAAATTTAGATACTGCTTTTGAATAAAAATAGGAGGTGGTTACCGCGGTAACAGCAACTAATAAATAAGCAAAAGGCAGTTGCTCTATGCCTAATTCTGAAAGAAATAGCGCATTTACAGTTGGCTTTATAATCAGTAAAACTGCGATGACTAAAAAAATGTAGGCGAGCATCCAAAGAGATACTTTGAACTCGCCTTCACGAACATCGAATATTTTTTTTATAAGTTTTTCTACCATCAAGAAATGGAAATCGCTATTCCAAGACCTAAAGTACTGGCTTTTTTAACACTTTTTCAATAGGTTTTACTAAATCTCGTATAATTTGTTCACCATTTGCGTCATCTATTAAAGCAACTAAAATGTATCTTCTATTGTCATCTTCGCCCCAAACTAAAATAGAATCGGAATGATAGGTTCGCCATGAACCCGATTTTCGGAACAACCTGGCATTAGGTGCAATCTGATCTAACGTGTTTACAAATTTATGGTGTAACTCTGGGTCTTCCATAATATCTAACATTTGTTTAGACCTTTTTTGATTTACTAATTTACCATTTGCCAGTAAATAATAATACCTACATACTTGGGTTACCGAAGCAGCATGACTTAAATTCTTTAATGGTTCACGATTTGTTTCGCCACCACTTCCATAACGTTTGCCAACCCATAGTCCTCCACCTTTTTGCTCGTCATAAAATGCATATTTTGGGTCTGTCATTACAGCTTCTAATTTTTCATAACCAACACGGTCAATCATTCTAGTAGAAGCTGCGTTATCCGATTTGCTAATCATTAAACGCATATCTTTTTTAACCTCCGATGTTTCTTTTAGTTCACCTTTTTCTATAGCATCCATAGCGGCAAGCAGAATAGCAATTTTAGGTAAACTAGCAGCATACATCATATGGTTGCCATTTACCCGTGCAAAACGTACATTTTCTGGGTCACTAAGGTCAACCAAACCAACGGCCATTTTCTTTTGTACGATAAGGTCATTCCACTCTGAATGCGAAGCTAATTCATCTCGTAAACTAGTTTGTAATGAACTATCAAGTAGTTTTTGTAGCGGTTTTATCTTCGAATTATCTATACGAAGAGGCAGCTCATCTTGTGCAATTATAGTCATGCAAAATAGGAGTGAAAAAAGGAAAAAGATTTGGGTTGATCTCATTGATTTTTGCTTATTTTAAAATGTAGTCAAAATTAGGTAATGGACTGATTAGCTATGTGTTAATTTTTGTATTCTTTCAATATTTAATAAATTCAACAAAAACGCCGTTTTGCTATAAAAATTGCAAAATGAAGTGTTAAAATTTTATTTATTTTCAGATTAAATACTACCTATGTATCCCTTTTTTTAATATTAAGTTTACAGTAGTATAAAAGGGAACGTTAAATTAATAGTTGTATCTTAAAAAATGGATTATAAATTGACTTATGAATCTTAAAGATGGTGTAAAAACTGCTGAGAATAAGGTGTCTGCTGAGGCACGTAGACTCAGTGATATGGTTAAAGATACTAGTAAATCTTTAGTGGACCGGCTAGAATGTTATGAAGACATTATAAGTTTAGAAGTGGGAGACACTGGTTTAAGTCGTGCAAAGACTTTAGAGCGAGAATTTGACCTTAGACAATTATATATTAAATATGAAGGAGATAACCCAACAGGCACCCAAAAAGACCGTATTGCATTTGCTCAATTATATGATGCCTTAAGAAGAGAGTTTACAATTGTTAGCCTAGCCACTTGTGGTAATTATGGTGTTGCAATGGCATTGGCCGCAGATTTAGCAGGTATTGCTTGTAAAATTTATATACCAGAAACATATCATACGGATCGCATTGTTGAAATGGAAAGCTTAAATGCTGAGATTATTCGTATTCCCGGTAGTTATGAGGATGTTGTCACGGAAAGTTCAAAATTAGCTACAGAAAATGGTTGGTATGATGCCAACCCTGGCGGTGCAAATACGCCATTACAAATATCTGCATATGCACTAATTGCACAAGAGATTTTTGAAGATTTGGGAGACGCACCTAAATATTGCGCAGTGCCAGTTTCTAACGGAACTTTATTTGCTGGTATTTACAGGGGATTTGTTAACTTGTATAAAAGAGGAAAAACATCTCGTATTCCAAAAATGATTGCCGCTTCGTCATCACATAAAAATCCAATAGTAGAATCTTACTTACAAGGGCTTGACTATTGTAAAGATTTAGATCCTGCTGCTATAAAAGAGACAAAGTACAACGAGCCACTTATTAATTGGCATAGCTTTGATGGAGAAGAGGCTTTGTATGCTTTAAAGGAATCGGAAGGAGAAGCATTTAATATTAGTGATAAGAAGCTGAGAGAGATGACCTCCTTGCTATTTAAAAAAGAAGGTTTTCGAATTTTACCTGCTTCAACTGCAGGTTTAATAGGTCTTCTTGAATTAGATGAAAAACTAAATTTTGAGCCAGACCGTTTTGTGGCTGTGCTCACTGGAAAAAATTAATAAATAAATGAAAAAAGTTATTGACGGTAAAGCACTAGTATATTGTGAAGGGGCATTTAATACGCCTAATGGAAAAACAGCTCACGGTCTTGTTCGTTTTACGGAGCGTTATGAAATTGTAGGTGTTTTAGATGAAAAATATGCGGGTAAAGATGCTGGTGATGTATTAGATGGTAGACCTAATGGAATACCGGTTTTTAAAGATTTAGAAACTGCAATTGTTGCGCTTAAAATTAGTAATAATTTACCTAGTTATTTAGTAATTGGGCTTGCTCCAGATGGCGGTAGATTGCCAAAAGTAGCAAAAGCAACTATTAAAGCGGCTTTACAACAAGGTTGGAATGTAGATAGTGGTTTACATGATTTTTTAACTAATGACCCAGAATTGGTAGCGATTGCAAATGAAAATAATGTAAAGATTAGGGATATAAGAAAGACACCAGACCGTGACCAATTGCACTTTTTTACAGGTGATATTGAAAAGGTAAATTGTTTAAAATTAGCCGTACTAGGTACCGATTCTGCTTTGGGTAAACGTACAACAGCGTGGATTTTGGTCCATGCATTCCGTGCCGTTGGTAAAAAGGCAGAAATGATCGGTACCGGACAAACAGGATGGATGCAAGGTGCAAAATATAGCATGGTTATGGATAGCTGTATTAACGACTTTGTTTCTGGAGAAATAGAGCATGCAGTTGTAAGTGCATACAACAATGAAAACCCAGATGTTATTGTCATTGAAGGTCAAGGAAGCTTAATGAACCCTGCCTACCCGGGTGGGTTTGAAATTCTGGCTGCGGGTAGACCCGATTATGTAATTCTACAACATGCCCCTAAACGTTTAGAGTATGATGGATTTCCAGGATATAAAATGCATTCGTTAGCAGAACAAATAAATGCTATTCAAGTAATTTCTGGTAAAGAGGTAATTGCTATTACCATTAATCATGAAGACATGGATAAGTCTGAAATACTGGATGTTTGTAAATCAATTACTCTAGAAACTAAATTGCCTGCTTTTGATGTGTTAGAATATGGAGCAGAAGATTTAATTAAACTTTTGATGTCGAAACTTAAATGAGAATAACCAATATTTCTTTTGAACGTTTAGACTTAAAGTTAACTGACCCATATACCATAGCATACGAGACCATAGACCGTACCAGTAATTTTATATTAAAAATAGAAACGGATGGTAAAATTGTGGGTTACGGTTGTGCAGCTCCAGATCCTGTGGTTACCAATGAATCCCCGGGTGATGTAACTAATGCTATTAAAAATATCATTATTCCTTATTTAAAAGGTAAGGACCCTTTTACTTACGCACTGCTTTTGTTAGAGTTAAAAGAGTTGCTAGGTAAAAGGTCATCAGCATTAGCAATGGTAGATATGGCTTTGTTTGATATTATGTCAAAAAAAGCGGAGGTTCCTTTGTATAAATTTTTAGGAGGATTTCGTACACATATGGCCACTAGTATTACCGTAGGTATTATGGGAATACATGAAACTTTGGCACATGCAACTGAATTTGTTAAACAAGGATTTACAATTCTAAAGATTAAAGGGGGTTCTAATTTAGAAGAGGATATTGCCAAAATGAGACTGATTCATGAAAAATATCCAAATATAGAACTGCGGTTCGATGGTAATCAAGGGTATTCAGTAAAGGATTCTGTAGCTTTTGTGAAAGCCACATCGGCCATAGGGATAGAAATTTTTGAACAACCTACTAAGATTGAATCGGAAGAACGACTGGGTGAAGTTACTGGCTTAGTAAGTATTCCTGTAATGGCAGATGAAAGCCTAAAAACATTGACAGATGCCTTTCGTTTGGCACAGAATGAGCGGGTAGATATGATTAATATAAAATTGCAGAAGGTTGGTGGTATTTGGGTTGGTATGCATATTAACTCCGTCGCAAAGGCAGCTAAATTAGATGCTATGGTGGGTTGTATTGATGAATGCGGATTGGGTATTGCTGCGGGATTACATTTTGCGCTTTCGAGACCAAATATTATTTATGCAGATTTAGATGGTCATTTAGATATTATTGACGATCCATATCATTCAATTTTTAAACTAGAAAAAGGAATATTATACCCTACCGAAAAACACGGATTGGGATTCTCAGAAACTAACTTTTAACTCCATATTCATGTATTTAACTTTACTTGCTGTTTTTATCGTTGGATATTTATTTATTGCACTTGAGCATTCTGTAAAAATTGATAAAGCTGCTACAGCTTTACTCACGGGTACATTGTGTTGGGTAGTTTTTATTTTTGGGAGAGATGCTTTTTTGTCTAACATTCCAGGAGAAGAGTCTATTCATTTTGTTACCGAAAGTCTGCGAGAGAATTTAGGCGAAATAGCCGAAATATTATTTTTCCTTTTAGGAGCTATGACTATTGTTGAAATTATTGATGCTCACGAAGGGTTTTCAGTCATCACTAATAAAATCACCACTACTAATCGAGTTAAATTATTGTGGATATTATGTTTGCTGACTTTCTTTTTATCTGCAGCATTAGATAACTTAACTACGGCAATTGTTATGTCTGCCTTATTGCGCAAACTTATTCATGAGAAGAAAGACCTCTGGATGTTTGCCGGACTATTAATTATTGCAGCTAATGCAGGTGGTGCCTGGTCACCAATAGGAGATGTTACCACTATAATGTTATGGATAGGTGGTCAAGTAACCGCAATGCACATTATTAAAGAAATTTTCTTACCTAGTTTGGTGTGTATGTTAGTGCCTTTGGCAATTGTGTCTTTTCGTCTAAAAGGAGATATTGCAAAATCTACAGAACTAAATCACGAAGATTCTCATGGATTTGAAGTAAGTAATTTTGATAAAAATCTTGTGTTTTCTATAGGCATTGGTGCGTTATTATTTGTTCCTATTTTTAAAACAATAACCCATTTACCACCTTTTATGGGTGTGCTTTTAGGGTTGAGTGTTGTATGGATTATTACAGAAATATTACACAGAAATAAGACTATAGAAGAGAAGAAAACCTTGGCTATAGCTAGTGTGCTTAGAAGAATTGATACCCCTAGTATTTTGTTTTTTCTAGGTATTTTGGTTGCCGTAGGAGCATTACAATCTGCAGGTCATTTAGGTGATATGTCACGTTTATTAGATGCTAATTTTGATAGTATTTATGCGGTAAATGCCATTATTGGAGTTTTATCTTCTATTGTAGATAACGTGCCATTAGTTGCAGGGACTATGGGTATGTACAGTTTAGAAACCTATCCGCCAGATTCTGATTTCTGGGAACTATTGGCTTTTTGTGCTGGCACTGGAGGTAGTATTCTTATTATTGGCTCGGCTGCAGGGGTTGCAATTATGGGGATTTTGAAAATAGACTTTATGTGGTATGTAAAAAACATATCTCTATTAGCTATATTAGGTTATGTAGCAGGTATTTTAACTTTTATGTTAGTGAATTAATTTTCTAATTGTTCAATAAGGTTTGCAATTAAAGCGGTCCATCCAGTTTGGTGTGCCGCTCCTAAACCTCGTCCGTTTTCTCCATGAAAATATTCATAGAATAAAATCAAATCTTTAAAATTAGGATTTTGATAATACTTCTCGTAGTTTTTGTTAATAGGGCGATTACCAGAAGCATCCTTTTCAAACATTTTAATTAAGCGTTTACTTAGCTCATCACTAACTTGTTTTAGGTTCAGTAATTTGGTGCTTCCTGTGGGGTATTCAAAAAGGAAGTCATTACCGCTGTAGGTTTGGTATTCCCGCAGTGCTTGAATGAATAGATAGTTCATAGGCATCCAAATAGGTCCACGCCAGTTAGAGTTTCCTCCAAATAGTGATACGGTAGACTCCGCAGGTTCGTAGTCAATAGAATATTCTACACCGTCAATTTGTATTTGATAAGGCTTTTCGTGAATTTTAGAAAGTGATCTTATTCCATATTCACTTAAGAATTCTTTTTCATCTAAAAGGGCTGTTACCAATTTTTGCATTCTGTCCTTAGGTACTAAGGATAGTAATAAATCGTCACCATCATCAAACTCTTGTATTACTTCATACTTTAAATTCTCAGCGCGGTATTTTTTAAACCATAGAATACTTGCCTTAAATTTCGGGAATTTATCTAGGACACTTTTCTTAATGGTAAGCACTGCGGCTAAAGAAAGCATGCCAGCTATAGAGCGTACTTTTATGGTAGTTGACCTACCGTCTGGTAAAATTAAGCGGTCGTAAAAGAATCCCTCAATATCATCCCAGGTATTGGCTTGGTCGGAATCCATTTTATTTAGTGCTTCTGCAATGAATATAAAGTGACCAAAATACTTGGTAGCCATATCTTCATACGCATCGTCATGCTCGGCAATACGCAAACTTATTTCTAACATATTTAAACTGTACATGGCCATCCATGCAGTACCATCTACTTGGTCCAAAAGTCCGCCACCAGGTACACCATGACTGCGGTCAAATACGCCAATATTATCTAATCCTAAAAATCCACCTTGAAAAACATTGTTATCATTTCTATCTAACCGGTTTACCCACCAGTTGAAATTTAAATTTAGTTTGTTGAAAATTCGTTTCAAGAATTTAATATCTCCTTCGCCTGTTTTTGCTTTGTCTATGGAGTAAATTTGTAATGCCGACCATGCCTGTACTGGCGGATTCACATCACTAAAATTCCATTCATAAGCGGGTATTTGCCCGTTTGGAGACATGTACCATTCTTTGGTAAATAATAGTAATTGCTCTTTGGCAAAATTGGGGTCTATGGCTGCGAACGATACGCAGTGAAAAGCAGAATCCCAAGCTGCGTACCATGGGTATTCCCAAGCATCTGGCATAGAGAGGACATCATGGTTGCGTAAGGTTTTCCATTGGCTGTTACGACCTTGGAGTCTTTCATTTGGTGGTGGGGTAGATTTAGAATCGCCATCTAACCATTTTTCTACTTCGTAATTGTAGTATTGCTTTGTCCAAAGTAAGCCTGCGAAAGCTTGTTTTAAAATATCTTTTCGGTCTTCGGTGGCTTTTGGTGCAATGTCATTATAAAATTGAGCGCACTCTTCTTGTCTTGATTTAAAAATAGAATCAAAATCTGTAAAAGGTTCTTTTAGTGTTGCTGTGGTTAACCGAAGTTGAATTGTTTTAGATTCGCCGCCATCTAATATTTGTTGATATTGCGGGGCAAACTTGGTACCTGAGTTATTTTTAGTGGCTAGGTCGTAATCATTATTGCATACTGCTGTATGGAATAAATCTTTTTTATACGGATGCTGATTTTCTTCATTATAAACTACTTTTCTATTCGTTTCATTTTCCGTGAATAATAACCTATCTGCTGCTTGAAAATAAAGATTGTATTTGCCAACATAGGGGTGGTCAATAAAAACCGATGTGTCTTTTCCCTTTTTTACAGTTGCCATTACGGGCTTTCTAGACATTTCTTTAAATGACCAATGATTCCTTATAACCATTTGTGGTAGTACAGTAATGGGCGCTGGCTGATTACTTCTATTGGTTAGTGTAATTCTAATTAAAATATCGGTGTCGTCACCTTTGGCATATTCTGTACTGACATCAAAATACGTGTTGTCATCGAAAATACCCGTATCTAAAATTTCATATTCTAATTCTTCGCGAGAGCGTTTTTGATTTTCTTCATTTAATAGTTCGTACGGATATGCTTTTTGAGAATACTTGTACAAATATTTCATGTACGAATGGCTGGGTGTATTCTCTAAATAGTAATACAACTCTTTTACATCTTCCCCATGATTACCCTGTGGACCTGTTAGCCCAAAAAGACGTTCTTTTAAAATAGGGTCTTTTCCGTTCCACAAGGCAATGCTAAAACACATATTGCAATAGCGATCACTAATACCGGCAATACCATCTTCTCCCCAACGAAAAGTTCTACTTCTAGCATGGTCATGCGGAAAATAGTTCCACGCATCGCCGCCAGCACTATAATCTTCACGTACAGTTCCCCATTGGCGCTCACTTAAATAAGGGCCCCATTTTAACCAATCTTTCTCATCTTTTTGATGTTGGGCTAAACGTTCTTGTTCAGGATTTTTCATGGAGGTTTTTTTGGCACCTAGCTAAGCGCTGAGCGCTATTCGCAATCCGTTATAATTATTTATATATGAAAGTACATAAATTGAAATTTACTTTTTTTTGACCAAAAGCCAAAAGCCAAAAGCTATTTCAGCTTACTCACATCAATCTTAAAAAGTTCAGCGGCATTTTTCCAAAGAATCAATTCTTTCTTTTCGTCAGATAGGTCTAATTGGTCCATGAATTTTAAGTACGATTTCATGTTAGAAATTGGCCAATCCGTTCCATATAACAGATATCTTGGGTCACCGGCATAAGTAATCATTTCTTCTATTTCCTTTTTCATGTAACGCTCAAACTTATCGGAGAAGTCACCTAAGACTAATCCAGATATATCAGCGTATACATTTTTGTTTTTGTAAACCACTTCCATACAATCTTTAATCCACGGGTTACCTACATGACAAATTACAATTTTTAAATCGGGATAGTCAACCGCCAAATCATCAATATGAATAGGGTGGGAGTATTTAATTTTTCCGGTAGGCGCATAGGTGTCACCAGAATGAAACATAACGGGTACATCATACTCTATAGCCATCTCGTACATTAACTTAAACCGAATATCATTTGGGTAAAAAGGTTCGTACCCTGGGTAGAATTTCAATCCCTTTATAAATCCTTTTTCTAGGTATTCGCTTATTTCACGAACATCGCGGTGGTTGTAATGCAAATAGCTAATACCAGATACTACGCCTAAATTTTTATATCCTTTAATGGCTTCTACTACCTGGCTAGTGCTTGGTCTGTGCTCATTTACTTTATACGAAGTAAGCACCAAAGAATAATCAATATTATTGGCTGCCATATTTTCAGATAGCTTGTCTAAACTTTCATATAAAGAAACTACCCGGTCTTCGTGGTAGTTGTTAATGTGTGTATGTACGTCTATAATCATGTATTATTTTATTTATTAATTAATAGGGTTATGAATTATAAATTAAGGATTATTTGTCATTAATAATAATTGATTTTTTATTCTAGAATAATCTTTTTCCACTTGTCAGATTCAGCAAACTCTTTAATGGTAATGTTTCGTTTCTCTAACAAGTTTGTCATGTATTTTTTCAAGAATAAACTATCTGCAATTTTCCCTAAAAAGCCTAATGGTGATTGGTAATCAAAGTAGTCAAGCATCAATGTGCCATTTTTATGATTTTCAAAATGATGTTCGTGTTTAAAGCTTTTGAAAGCACCTTTTACCATTTCATCAGAAAAGAAATCAGGGTATTGAAACTCGGTTATTTTGGTAGTTAGATTTTGATTAATGCCAAAATGTCTAGCGCGCCAAGTAACCCATTCGTTTAATCCAATTAGTCCGTTTGTAACTCCGGCTATAGCTTCTTCGTCGGTATGCTCAGTAGAAATTTTATGAAGATCAATACTCCGCGATAAGTCAAAGACAATTGCTTTCTTTGCATTTATCTCCGTCTTAAGTACAATCTTTGGCATATATTCAAGTGTCTAAACCGCTCTTTGTACTACTTCAAACACCTTATTAGCATCGCACTTAATAGTTTTTGCAGGGTATTTTAAGATTAATGCATAATCGTGGGTTGCCATTAGTATCGTACGGCCAGCTTTATTAATTTCCTGTAAAACCTTCATAACTTCTACACTGGTTTGTGGGTCAAGATTTCCGGTAGGCTCATCGGCAATAATTAATTCTGGGTCGTTTAATAAAGCACGTGCAATAGCAATACGTTGTTGCTCACCACCAGAAAGCTCGTGTGGAAATTTAAATCCTTTGGTTTTCATACCTACTTTTTCAAGTACATTAGATACTTGTGAATCCATTTTAATCTTATCAGTCCAACCTGTAGCTTTTAAAACAAATAACATGTTCTGGTTGATATTCCTGTCTGGCAGCAGCTTAAAATCTTGAAAAACAATCCCTAGTTTTCTGCGTAAAAAAGGAATATCGTTCTCTTTTAAGGTTTTTAAATTGAATTCAACTACCTGTCCTTCACCTTTTTGTAGTGGTAAGTCGCCATATAGGGTTTTCATGAAGCTACTTTTTCCACTTCCTGTTTTACCAATGAGGTATACGAATTCTCCTTTTTCTATTTTTAAACTCACTTCACTCAATACCAAACTTTCTTTTTGAAAGATGGAGGCATCCTTAAGTTCTAGAACAATCTCTTTCATAATGCAAATGTTGATATAAAAGTAATAAGTTCCTTTTGATAAAAGAGAACCCTTTTTCAAATTATTTTCTTTTGTAGTGGTATTGCACATACTTAGGTACAATTTTTGCCGTTATCACAAGTTATAACGGTATTTCTAAATAGTAACAGAACACTATGCTTAAAAAAATCACCGCTTTTATTCCATTGGTATTCGGTATGGTTATATTAACCAGTGCCCAAGAAACTAAGATTTATACCCACGAACAAAAAGCATATCAAGACGCGCTAGCGCTTTACAACAACGAACAGTATCAAGCAGCACAGACCATTTTTGATAAGGTCAAAGTGTCTGCAAAAGACGAGGAGACTGCTGCCAATAGCGCCTATTATTCTGCCAACGCGGCAGTACGCTTAAATCAAATTGGTGCAGATCGCTTAATGGAAGATTTTGTAGAAAAACACCCTACCTCTACCAAACGTAATTCTGCCTTTGCCGATGTGGCAGAGTATTATTTTCAAACAGGTAAATATCCGTATGCCTTAAAATGGTATGATAAGGTAGACCAAAACTCCCTTTCTCGTGGAGAGATGGATAAGTTTAACTTTAATTACGGGTATTCTTTATTTTCTTCAAGAAAAACCAAGGAAGCTGAGCAGTATCTAGAAAAGGTATCTACTTCTCAAGTTTATGGTTCGCAGGCTAAATATTATTTGGGCTATATATCTTACCAAGAAGATGATTACGAAACGGCCAATCAGCGATTTGACCAAATTACCGATCAAGATGTTTTGGAAGAGAAGCTGAGCTATTACCAGGCCGATATGAATTTTAAGCTAGGTAAATTTGAGGAAGCCATTGCTTTGGCAAAAAAACAGTTGGCAAAATCTGACCGTAGAGAGGTATCTGAATTAAATAAGATTATTGGAGAGAGTTACTTTAACCTGAACCAATATGAAAATGCTATTCCGTATTTATCAGCGTACAACGGTAAAGGGGGTAAATGGAGTAATACTGATTACTATTACCTTGGATATGCCTATTATAAAGGTGGCGATTATGCCAATGCCATTGCACAGTTTAATAAAATTATTGGAGGTACAAATAGTGTTGCTCAAAATGCATACTACCATTTGGCAGAGTGTTATTTAAAATTAGAGAAAAAGCAAGAAGCTTTAAATGCATTTAGAAATGCTTCGCAAATGGATTATAGTGCCGAAATACAAAAAGATGCATTCTTAAATTATGCACGCTTAAGTTATGAGGTGGGTAATGCGTACGAGCCTGTACCACAAGTAATAACGAATTATTTGAAAACCTACCCTAAAGACCAATATCAAGAAGAAATGCAGACCTTATTAGTTGATTCTTATATAACTTCTAAAAACTTCGCAGGCGCAATGAAGTTGCTTGAAGAGAATAAGAACTACGCTAGTAAAAATGTTTATCAAAAAGTAGCCTACTATAGAGGTATTGAACTTTTTATGGAAGGTGATTATTCTGCTGCTTCTGAAAATTTGGGTAAATCTCTAAACAGTGCTGAAGATATGTTATTTAAGGCGCGCGCAAATTATTGGAAGGCGGAGTCAGACTATTTATCGAATAGGTTTGGTGAGGCCGTAAAGGGATATACGGCGTTTAAGAATAATCCGTCTGCAAAGAAAACTGAAATGGCTGCTGATGTAGATTATAGCTTGGCGTATGCCTACTTTAAGCAAAAAGACTATAATAATGCTATAACTTATTTTAATTCTTTTACCGCAAGCGGCAATGCAGAAGTTCAAAAATTATATGACGGTTATTTAAGATTAGGAGATAGCTATTATGCTACTAGTAAGTATTGGCCAGCTATAGAAACCTATAATAAAGCTTTAGAATTAACAGGTCCTGAGAAAGATTATGCTTTTTACCAAAAGGCAATGAGCTATGGTTACGTAGATAGAAGTGCAAGTAAAATTGAAAACTTAGAAGAGTTTGTTAATCAATACCCAAAGTCTAGCTTTAAAGATGATGCCTTATTTGAATTAGGGAATACGTATGTGGCGCAAGGGCAAGAGAGTAAAGGCTTAGAAGCTTACGACCGTTTAATTAATGAATATAAAGGAAGTTCGTTGGTTCCACAGGCATTAATGAGACAGGGCTTGGTTAATTATAATGCAAGAAGAAATGAAGCCGCTTTGGCTAAATTTAAAACCGTTGTCCGGGATTATCCAAAAACGCAAGAAGCTATACAGGCGGTGGCTACGGCTAAATTGGTTTATGTGGATATGGGTAAAGTAAACGAATATGCAGAGTGGGTACGTGGTCTAGATTTTGTTGAGGTTACTAATGCTGAATTAGATAACGCTACTTTCGATGCCGCGCAAAAGCAAAATTTAGAAGGCAATGTGGATTCAGCAATTAAATCGTACAAGAACTACATTCAACAATTCCCAACTGGTCTACATGCGGTTGATGCTAATTTTAGTTTAGCGCAATTGTATTTTGGAAAAGGAGAAAAAGAATCTGCATTACCCTACTACAAGTATGTTGCAGATAGAAGCACCAGTGAATATGCTGAACAAGCATTGACAAGGGTTTGCGAAGTGTATATTGGTAAAGATGATTACGAAACTGCTTTACCTTATCTAATAAAGTTAGAGGGTCAAGCAAATATTCAACAGAACAGAACATTTGCAAGATCAAACTTAATGAAAGGGTATTATGGACAAAAGAATTATACCAAAACCTTAGAATATGCAGAAAAGGTATTGTCCACTTCTAATATTGATAATAGAATTAAGAGTGATGCCCATATTATGATTGCGCGTTCTGCAATTGCTACAAATGATGAAGTAAAAGCAAAATCTGCTTATGCCGATGTATTAAAAATTGCATCGGGAGCTACGGCTGCAGAGGCCTTGTATTACGATGCCTATTTTGAGAATAAGGACGGCTCTTTTGAGAATTCGAATATTGCAGTTCAAAAACTAGCTAAAGATTATGCAGCCTATAAAGAATGGGGGGGTAAAGGTTTAGTACTTATGGCAAAGAATTATTATGCCTTAAAAGATGCCTACCAAGCAACCTATATTCTGGAAAGTGTTACTACTAATTTTAGTCAGTATCCTGAAATAGTGGCTGAAGCTAGGGCAGAGCTTGCCATTATCAAATCTAAAGAGGCTCAAAGTAACTCATCGGTTAATCCTAATTAAAAATCATGTACACCAGTAAAAGAACACCTATGTACAATAAACATATATTTACGCTTATTTTTTTAGCTCTTGGCTTTCAAGTTAGTTTTGCTCAAGATGACGAAAAAGATTTAGGTACGGAAACGGTAACGGTAACAAAAGCGTATACCCCAACAGTTTCAGATGCCTTTAAAATTAAGTCGGTCCCTAATCTTAACGATTCTATCGTACTTCAGAAAAAGCCGATTACATATAGTATTTTTTCTGTGCCCGTTGCTTCTACCTTTACACCTTCTAAAGGGACGGCATCATCCGTAGAAAAATTACCTCCTCCTGTTTTATTTAATTCGTATGCATCATTAGGAGCCGGACTTTATGGTAATGTGTTAGGGGAATTTTATACAAGCAGAACCATTAATAGAGATGAGAATTTCGATATTGGTTTTAATCACTTATCTTCTCGTGGAGGTATTGACGGTGTAGAATTAAATGACACTTTTTACGATACCAAATTAGATGCATCATACGCAAAGCGTGACCGCGATTTAGATTGGGGAGCAGCTATTGGGTTGCAACATCAATTATATAATTGGTACGGAGTTGAACCTGGTAGGTTTACCGAAGCGGAGTTAAATGGCGTTGAAGAACGTCAAAATTACTTCATGGGCGAAGTTGGTGCTCACATAAACGTTGAAGATGCTTATTTTAAAAGGGCTGACCTAAAATACCGTAGATTTTTTGACGCGTTAAGCTCTGGTGAAAATAGAATAATTTTTAATACCGGTTTTGAGTTTCCTGTTAATGATGAAGCCATAAATATTAAAGTAAAAGCGGATTATGTAGGTGGTAACTTTACAAATGACTGGGCAAATGACCTTTCATTAACTGCGCCAATAAATTATAGCCATTTACAAGCAGGGATAAATCCGTCTTTAATAATTTTGCGCGATGAACTTTCGCTAAATTTAGGTGTAAACTTAGTTTATGGGATGGATTTGGAGAATAGTGAAAGTAACTTCTATATATATCCTGCGGTAACGGCATCCTATAGATTGTTAGATGAGTCGGTTATAGCCTATGGAGGTGTAACAGGTGAATTAAAGCAAAATTCATATTACGATTTTGTAGAAGCGAATCCGTTTGTTTCTCCAACCTTAGCAATTGCTCCCACGGATAGTCAGTATAATGCTTATGTAGGTTTTAAGGGTCAGTTATTGCCAAATTTAAGTTACAACATTAAAGGGTCTTATGCTGCAGAAAACAGAAAGCCACTATTTATATTAAATCCTGTTAACGATTCGCGTAGTAATACTAATGGGTATTACTTAGGAAATTCTTTTCAAGTATTCTATGATGATATTAAGACCTTAGGAATTTTTGGAGAATTGAATGTTGATGTAAACCGTAATTTTACCTTAGGTGTTAATGCTGAGGTATATGATTACAGCACTGAAACTGGTAACCCGGCATGGAACCTCCCAAACTTAAAAGGTTCCTTGTTTATGGATTATCAAATTGGAGAAAAATGGTACGCAGGTGTAAACTTGTTTTATGTAGGCGAGCGTGAAGATTTTTCGTCTTCTACTTTACAAACTATACCGCCTAGTGGAATTCCGGCAACCCTTATCACATTAGATGGTTATTTTGATGCCAATGCGCACTTAGGTTACCGTTATAATGACCAACTTTCTTTCTTTATAAAAGGAGCAAACCTTTCTAATAATGACTACCAACGTTGGGCTAATTTTCAAGTTCAAGGTATTCAGGTTTTGGGTGGTGCTACTTATAAGTTCGATTTTTAAGAAGTTTTATATAAAGTAAATGATTTTAAAGCTCCTCTTTTGGTATAGAGGAGCTTTTTTTATGTAATACTTTTATTTTATAAGATTTCTGTACTTTAGGGAATCTGTACAAAGCAAATGTTTTTTAGAACTTCACATTTTGGAATTGTAATATGGACACTATTTTGCATGTCTTATTCTGGTTTTGGACAAAATATGGTACTTAATCCAAGTTTTGAAAAATATCATAATTGTCCTATGAAATTGGGTAATCTAGAAAAGGATGTGATAGATTGGAATATGCCTACTTTAGGGTCAACAGATTATTTTAACGGTTGCAGCACCGCAATGGGTACGCCCGAAAACTTTAATGGAAAGCAACCTGCTAATTTCGGAATGGGTTATGTGGGGTTCTACATGTACGCCCCTAACGATTATAGAGAGTATATTCAGGCAAAACTAAGTTCGCCTTTAAAGCAAGGAGAGCGATATAGTATTTCATTCTATGTGAGTTTGGCTGAACGGTCAGATTTTGCTGTGAAAGAATTTGGCATACGGTTTACCGAATTTTCTGTTGATGTTGAGACTAGTAAAGTGTTATCTGGTTTACACTTTTCTAAATTAAAAGGCGATATATCCGAAGAACTAGAAATATCCTATTCCAAATATTATTCCGATGAAATAAAATGGGTGAAGTTGAGTACGGAATTTATAGCTTCTGGAACCGAAAACTATATGATTATTGGGAATTTTAAAGACAATAAACGCACACAAAAATATCAGACCAAAAGAAAAATCACAAAAGGTTCTTACTACTATTTAGATATGGTTTCGGTATCGAAAGTAACTTCACAACACTTAAATTATAGTGAAAATGCACCTAAAGATTACAAATTGGATAGTGTGCACATTTTTAAAGATGTTTATTTTAATTCCAATAAATCTAAAATTAGAGGAAACCATCAGCAAGAAATGGAATCGTTACTTGCTTATTTAAAAACGAATACAACTATTGATATTGAGATTTTTGGACATACGGATTCTGTTGGAACAGATTCCTTTAATAAAAGATTGTCATTAAGGAGAGCTGATGAGGTAGTTGAATACCTTACCAAAAATGGAATTCAGAAAAATAGAATTACGTTTCAAGGATTTGGAAGTTTAAAACCTATTGCAACAAACAAAACAGAAGCCGGAAGATTTCTCAACCGGCGTGTAGAATTTGTACTTAGTAAATCAAATTAATAATCAGAATACGCCGTTGGATACAATAAATCAATATCCGCATGGCTCACTGTATTCAGGTATTTATCCATCACAGAAATTTCTTTCCATTTATCAGAATCAACAAAATCTTTCCAAAGCGCATCCCTTTTTTCCATGTTTGTAAAGGTTGTCATGTATATAAGGTTGGGCATTTTGTCACCAGAAATAACATCGGCATAGAAAACAGCATTAAATCCAAGGCTATCAAAAAGCTCCACTTCACCACCTTCATTAAACATATCTACTTTTCTACGGTACATGGCTTCCGTTGGTCCCTCATAACTCCTTAGCTCATATACCCTATCCGGACGAGAACCTTCTACTTCACTTGGTTTCATTTTAGGCATATCTGGGAACGCGCGTAGTAATACAGAATTTATTCTTTCAAATGGTTTTTTGTCATGTGTAGCAAGTATATATTCTGCTCCAACCGATAAATGAGTTTTATCTACCGCCAACATTGCTTCTAACTTATCAAATTCAGCCAGTGATTGAAATGGAATTAATACATAAATTTTATTACTGACTTTAAATTTATCTGGTCGTACCTTAAACACGCCTATATTTTCGATGCCCATCCTTTTTAATGCAGGTAAATATGCTTTTTTTAAATAGTCATCGACCATTTTCTCTTGGGTTTCATTTTTTATGGTGTAGGTTTTTAGCTCGTAGTATTCTTTTTCTTGAGCAAAGCTTGAGAAAGTTGTAATTACCGCAAGCAAAAATAGAAGTACGGGTAATGAGAATTTATTCTTCATTTGTTCTGATTTTGTTTTTAGATTAACAAGTTAATGATAAAATGATTGAAGGCTATGCTGTACTTTTGTACTAGCACAATTTCTATGGCGAATTTTCTTCAAAAACCTCTTATTGATCCTGCCAAGAGCCCCATTTTTTATGGATATGTCATTCTCATAATCGGTACCATTGGTATCTATTGCAGTATTCCAGGACAAACAATTGGTGTGTCTGTTTTTACAGATCCGGTGAAAGATGCTTTAGGGTTGTCACGTAACCAATTCAGTAACGCCTATATGATTGGTACCATTGTCAGTTCTTTGGTTATTGGTAGGGCAGGCGTTTGGTTTGATACGTATGGTGCGCGGTATGTAGCATTTTTTGCAGCCATCTCTTTAGGGGTAACCTTGTTTTTGTGTTCATGGTCTGCAATTATGAGTTCGTATATAAAAGAATTTCTGTCATTAGATACATGGATGATTCCATTCGCATTAATGACGGTATTATTCTTTATGCTGCGTTTCGCGGGTCAGGGCGTTTTGACAATGGCATCTAGAAATGTCATTATGATTTGGTTTGATAAGAATAGGGGTAAAGTCAATTCATTTAGCAGTGTGGCGCTTTCTTTCGGGTTTTCGTCTTCTCCACTTTGGGTGAATGCCCTTATTGAAGGGTATGGATGGGAAAGTACTTGGCAGTTTTTGGCAATAGCGCTACTTGTATTCAGTGTGTTTATCTACACTTTTTATAAAATTTCTCCTGAGAAACATGGTTTGATGCCAGATGGCGCAAAATTATTATCCTCAGATGGGGAAGAGAGAAAAGTTTTGCCAAAGCAGTTTACATTAGAGGAAGCAAAGAAAGAAAGAGCTTTTTGGATGTATGGATTAACACTTGCCTTCAACAGCTTTTTTATAACTGGTCTTACCTTTCATGTAGTGTCTATTTTTGCTCATGAAGGTTTCGTAAAAGAAGATGCCATTGCCATTTTCTTACCGGGATCTATGGTTGCCGTTACGGTATCTACCATTTTCAATTTTCTAAGTGATTACCTCCCATTAAAACTATATTTGTATTTAATGTTGATAGGCGGGTTTTTAGCTTCATTGGGATTTTTATTATTATCTACCCCAGTTGGTGTACCTATGTTAATTGGCGGTTTTGGTATTTTGGGAGGATTTTTTGCTGTCCTAAATGCTGTGGCATGGCCTCGGTTTTTTGGAAGAGCTCATTTAGGGAGTATAACGGGCAAAATTATGAGTTTTTTAATTCTGGCCAGCGCGCTTGCACCAAGTATTTTCAGTCTTTGCCTTTCTACTTTTGGGTCATACCAAATGGTAGGTTATCTTGGACTGGCATTTTTAGTTTTTCTGTTAATTGGTTCCATTAAGGCTAATAATCCGCAGTAAAACAATCATTTTTAACTTTATCGCTTAACATCTTGCTGTTCAAGTAGAAATCAATCTATCTTTACATAAAACACTACAAATGGAATTGAATTTAGCAGTATTGATAGATGGCGATAATATACCGTCTGCCTACGTAAAAGAAATGATGGAAGAGATTGCTAAATATGGTAACCCTACAATTAAACGTATTTATGGGGATTGGACCAACCCCCGATTAGGGAAATGGAAAAATGTATTGCTAGAAAATGCCATTACGCCAATTCAGCAATATGGATATACCCAAGGAAAAAATGCTACCGATTCTGCTATGATTATAGACGCTATGGATATTTTATATTCTGGTAAAGTAAACGGATTTTGTATTGTTAGTAGTGATAGTGATTTTACGCGTTTGGCTACGCGTCTTAGAGAAGCAGGTATGCAGGTCTTTGGTATTGGGGAGCGTAAAACTCCAAATCCGTTCATTGTTGCCTGCGATAAGTTTATTTATATAGAAATACTTAAAAGTAGGTCGGAAGATGAAATTACCGATGCAACAAATAAAACTACAACAGCAAAGAATACGGTAGATAAAATTACACCTAAAGCACTACGTTTTATTTCAACTACTATTGATGATGTTGCCGATGATGATGGTTGGGCGTTTTTAGGTGATGTTGGTAGTTTGTTGCAGAAGAAACAACCAAATTTTGATTCACGGAACTACGGATTTCAAAAATTAACTCCGCTTATTAATTCCATTCCTCATTTCGAAATTGAACGTAGAGAAGACTCTAAAGGGCGTAAAAAATTGATTTACGTAAAAATTAAGGAGAAGGCGAATTCTAAATCTAAGAAGTAATTCCTTTTTAATATTCAGTAATTTAGACTTCCTTCAATCGCATTAGTTTTTGTATTTTTCAGTACAAATTCTATTACTATGATTCGTACGCTTTGGCTATTGTTATGTATTGCTTTAATTAGCTCATGTAAAGAAACCAACAAAGAAGAACAGTCCAACAATTCGAAGCCCATAGCAGAGGTTTTTGCCGAGTTTTATGAGTTTAAGAAAAGTATTAACCCAATAGAAGCTACAAAAGCGGGTTATTCAACTTACAATGATACTATAGCCAACTATATATCTGATGATTACATTTTACATTTAAAAGATCGCTATACCTACTTTTTAGAGGAGTTGGGTAAATACGATTCTACTCAAATAAGTGCTGCAGATTATATGAGCATGCGGGTAATGGAGTGGGATTGTAATGTGAAATTAGAGGGAGTGATGAACCCTATGGTAACCGTTGCTTCTCCCATTTATGACTTACCAAGTTTTGAGCTTATGCCGCTTTTTCAAATACAGTCTTTGCATTTATATGTGGCACAGTTAGCTGGTGGTACAAGTGTGCAGCCCTTTAAGTCTATTGAAGATTATAACAATTGGTTAAGTAGATTGGAAGACTACCTTGCATTTATAGATACCTCTATTGAAAAAATGAAAATTGGTATGGATAAAGGTGTTGTTCTACCCAAAGAACTTACCCTAAAAATGCTGCCTCAAGTACAATCGTTTATTGATGTTCCGTTAAAAGAAAATCTGTTCTATCAGCCCATATTAAATTTTCCCGATGGTTTGTCTGATGTTGATATGGATATTCTAAAAAGTAATTATGAAGATTTTATTCAAGATAAATTAACGCCAAAGTATATTGAGTTAAACCGTTTTTTGACCGATGAATATTTACCGGCTTGTAGAGATACCGACGGATTATTAGACTTACCTAACGGAAAAGCTACATATCAATATTTAATCAAATTACATACGACTACAGATATGACAGCAGATGAAATTCATGAATTGGGATTGTCTGAAGTGGTTCGTATTTCTAAAGAGATGGAAACTGTTAAAAATGAAATTGGATTTCAAGGCAATTTAAAATCCTTTTTCAATTCACTTCGTAATAAAAAAGAGTTGATGCCTTTTTCAAAACCAGAAGAGGTAATAGAAAGTTTTAATGCCATAAATAATAGCATTGCATTACGTATAGATTCTTTGTTTGCCTTGACCCCCAAAGCCGGGTTCCATGTACGAAGAACAGAAACTTTTAGAGAAGCATCCGCTAGTGCAGAATATGTTCCGGGTTCAAAAGATGGGTCAAGGGCCGGCACTTTTTATGTTCCCATACCAGAGGTGGCATCTTATAATATACTTCATGATGAAGCACTTTTTTTACATGAAGCTATACCTGGTCATCATTTTCAATTAAGCTTACAGCAAGAAAATAATAACCTACCAGAGTTTTTACACCCTGAAAGTATGGGAGTTTTTGTTGAAGGTTGGGCTTTGTATGCCGAATCTTTAGGTAAGGAGTTGGGAATTTATACAGATCCATATCAGTATTTTGGTATGTTAAGCATGGAAATGCATAGAGCAATTCGATTAGTGGTTGACACAGGTATTCATGCAAAGGGATGGACAAGGGAAGAAGCTATTCGATATTCGCTAGAAAATGAAGCAGAATCGGAAGAAAGTATTATCGCTGAGGTAGAAAGATATATGGCTACTCCGGGTCAAGCACTTTCCTATAAAATTGGTCAGTTAAAAATTAGGGAACTACGCAACAAAGCAGAAAATATTTTGGGTCAAAACTTTTATATCAGAGAATTTCATAGTCAAATATTAGATTCAGGTAGTTTGCCTTTAGTGTTGCTAGAGGAGAAATTAAATAATTGGATTATAAGTCAAAATAATTTAGGTAGTAAAAAGCCTACAATTAAATAAAATATTAAAAGAATATAGACGTTTGAGTTTTATAGATAATTACTGTAGCGAATGAACATTACTCATATTTTTGTAAAAGGTATTTTTTTGACTCAATTATTAGTGTCATTTTCATTAGTTGAAATGAATAATTCGGGAATTAAAACAACTACTATTCAGGAAGGTTTACTTTCAAAAGAACCGGCCTTAGGAGTATGGAATTATACAATGACCAATGTTGAATCGGTATATAATCAAGGGGTGTTATTTGTGACTAAAAATGAAAATACTTATGAAATTGCAGTTAAATTCTCTAACGGTATTTTAAATGGTCAAGATGTAGTTATTACTAATAATAAAGTTAATTTCAATATCAATATTGCTGGTCTAGAACGCGTGTCATTTGTTTTAATGATTGATGGTGATCGCATTATGGGTGAAAGTTACTCAGACAAGGGTTCTAGTCAAATTTTAGGAGAACGTCAACTTCCTGAACGTTAAAGATTTAAATCTTTCCAAAAAAATACTTAGTTTTCAATAAATATTTAAACAGGTCAATGTTTGTCTTGTTTTGGTATAAATTGCTAAACTAATTTTTTACATTTTGAAAAGACTACTTCCTATTTTACTTGTTCTTTTAACTGGTTGCGAAGCCATGAAAGAAAAAGTTGACCTAATCATAGTAAATGCTAATATATATACAGTAAACGATGAATTTGCCACTGCAGAGGCTTTTGCAGTACATAATGGTAAGTTTATAGCTGTTGGTACAACAGATGAAATTAGGGAGGTATATACCTCAGACCAATTAATAGATGCAGACGGTAGGGCAATAACACCCGGGTTAATAGATGCCCACTGTCATTTCTATGGTTTAGGGCTAAATCAGCAATTAGTAAATTTAGTGGGCACTACAAGCATTGAAGAAGTGTTAGAGCGTGTAAACGAGTTTCATTCCCTTAATCCTAAACCATTTATTAGAGGTCGTGGCTGGGACCAAAATGACTGGGATGTAAAAGAATTTCCAACAAAAGCAGAATTAGATACTTTATTTCCCAATATTCCTGTAGCATTAGAACGTGTAGATGGTCATGCTTATTTGGTTAATCAGAAAGCTTTAGATATGGCCGGTATTGATTGGAGTACAAAAGTAGAAGGTGGAGAAATTGTGAAGAAATGGGATAAAGGATATTCTGGTATTACTGGGGTTTTAGTGGATAATCCCATGGCACTTATAGACAAAATAATGCCATTACCAACATTACAAGATAAAATTAAAGCTTTAAAAGATGCTGAGCGTATTTGTTTAAACCACGGATTAACCACTGTCAATGATGCGGGAATTGACCGGAGTACAATAGAACTTATTGATAGTTTACAGCAAGCAGGGGAATTATCTATTAGAGTTTACGCTATGGTAAGTAATAATAAAGAAGATGTAGATCATTATATTTACAATGGTCCCGTAAAAACAGAACGACTTAATGTAAGATCTATAAAGGTATATGGAGATGGTGCTCTTGGTTCTAGAGGCGCCGCTTTAAAAGAACCTTACAGTGATTTACCTGGACATTTTGGTGCCATGGTAACACCGGTAAATGAAATTGAGAATCTTGCAAATCGATTAGCACTTTCAGAGTATCAAATGAATACACATGCTATAGGGGATTCTGCTAACATAGCGGTATTACGAGCATATAAAAAAGTCTTAAATGGTAAAGAAGATAGGCGATGGAAAATAGAACATGCACAAATTTTAACCGAGGGTGATTTCGATTTTTTTAAAGATGGCATTATTCCTTCCGTACAGCCAACCCATGCAACTAGCGATATGTATTGGGCAGAAGATAGATTGGGTAATCGAGTTGCAGGTGCGTATGCCTATAAAACACTTTTAGATAAAGCTGGTATGGTAGCATTAGGTACAGATTTTCCTGTAGAAGATGTAAGTCCGTTTTTAACATTTTATGCTGCTGTATCTAGGCAAGATACTAAGGGTTATCCTCAAGGAGGGTTTCAAATGGACCAAGCTTTGACTAGGGAAGAAACCCTAAAAGGAATGACCATTTGGGCAGCATATTCAAATTTTGAAGAAGATGAGAAGGGTAGTATAGAGCCAGGTAAATTTGCAGATTTTGTCATTTATGATAAAGATATGATGACTGTACCTGTAGAAGAGATTCCTACAATACGAGCAGAGCAAACATTCCTTAATGGAGTGGTTCGTTAAAGTAAAATGATTTCTAATTAAAAAAAAGCCCCAGTAACGACCGGGGCTTTTTTAATATATCGAATTTTAAATTACATTGTTATTGGAACTGCAACTCTTGTTTTGTCCCAGCCCATTACCAATTGAGCACCACCGTTTGCATCTTTGAATGCAATTGAAAATTCTTCAAGCGATGCAGTATCAGAACCATTAGGTACCGTTACACGTGCAACATCAGAAGCTTCGTCATAGAAGTAAGAACCCCATTGGTTAAGATTTTTATTCAAAATAATAGTCCACTCTTCTTCACCAGGAATAGTGAATAAAGCATATGTTCCTGCTTTTACATCCTTGCCGCCAAAATTAACATCTTTGTAAAAAGTAATTTCAGGAGCTTCATTAGCGCCTGTTCTCCATACTTTACCAGTTGGTGCTAATTCATCCATCGTACGGCCTTTTAATTGCGGTCTACCGTAAATAATACGTACCGCTTTTTCAGATACTTTGTAATCTGTTGGGTAGGCAGCCATATCCATTGGGCTTTTGTCAATACCAGAAAATTCTTGAGCTGATACCGCAGTAGTCAAAATTAAGGCTAACACTAATGTAGCACCTGTAAAAATTTTTTTCATAATAATTGTTTTGGTTTATTAAGTCATAAAACTAAGAAGTTCCTTACAGTCATTTTAATAAAATGAAGTTAATTTTTTATTGATTGTTACATTCCATCAGGTTGTAAACAGTTTTTAGGGCTTAAGTGTTTCAAATTTAACTAATATATCAATATATAATTTCAATGTGTAAGTATAATGATTATATATGTTTGTTAATTGAAACAATAATTTAATATTTGTATTCAAATTGATATAATTATTAGATTATGTGTGGAATAGTATGTGCATTTGATGTTAAGGAAAGTACTGAAGTACTTAGGCCTCAACTTCTAGAAATGTCAAAGAAAATAAGACATAGAGGCCCAGATTGGAGTGGTATCTATGCAGATGAAAAAGCCATTTTAGCGCATGAGCGTTTAGCTATTGTAGATCCAGCTTCTGGTAAACAACCATTACTGAGTCCTAATGGGAAATTAGTATTAGCAGCCAACGGCGAAATATATAACCATAGAGAATTACGCAAGCAATTTGATGGAAAGTATGATTTTAAGACAGAGTCCGACTGTGAGGTAATATTAGCGTTGTATCAAGAAAAAGGAGTTGATTTTTTAGATGAGATGAACGGTATTTTTGGTTTCACCATATATGATGCTGAAAAAGACGAATATTTTGTGGCACGTGACCATATGGGAATTATTCCTTTATATATGGGCTGGGATAAAAATGGAACATTCTATGTAGCTTCAGAATTAAAAGCTTTAGAAGGTACCTGTACTAAAATAGAATTATTTCCTCCAGGACATTATTTACATAGCTCAGACGGTGAATTAAAAAGATGGTACTCTAGGGATTGGATGGAGTATGATGCCGTAAAGGAAAACGCAACAAGTATACAAGAAATTAAAGAAGCCTTGGAAGCAGCGGTTCATAGACAATTAATGTCTGATGTACCTTATGGTGTATTGTTATCAGGCGGGTTAGATTCTTCGGTAACATCTGCAATTGCTAAAAAATATGCGCAAAAACGTATTGAAAGTGATGATACTACTGATGCTTGGTACCCGCAATTGCACTCATTTTCAGTGGGTCTTGAGGGTTCGCCAGATTTAGCGGCAGCTCAAAAAGTTGCTAAGCATATAGGTACCGTTCATCATGAAATAAAATTTACGATTCAAGAAGGTTTAGATGCAATTAAAGATGTAGTGTACAATCTAGAAACTTATGATATTACGACGATACGTGCGTCTACACCAATGTATTTAATGGCTCGAGTAATAAAATCTATGGGTATTAAAATGGTGCTTTCTGGTGAGGGAGCAGATGAGTTATTTGGTGGTTATTTATATTTTCATAAAGCTCCAAATGCTAGGGAATTCCATGAAGAAACAGTGCGTAAATTAAGCAAACTACACATGTATGATTGCTTACGAGCAAATAAATCATTGGCCTCTTGGGGTATTGAAGGTAGAGTACCATTCTTGGATAAGGAATTTATGGATGTTGCCATGCGTATTAATCCTCAAGATAAAATGATCAATGGTGAACGTATGGAGAAATGGGTTGTTCGTAAAGCTTTTGAAGATATGTTACCAGAAAGTGTGGCATGGAGACAAAAAGAACAATTCTCTGACGGGGTAGGTTATAGTTGGATTGATACGTTGAAAATAGTTGTGAATGAAGAAGTAAGTGATGAGCAATTGGCGAACGCTAAGTTTAGATTTCCACTTCAAACGCCAACATCAAAAGAAGAATTTTACTATCGTTCTATATTCGAAGAGCATTTTCCGTCAGATGCGGCAGCTTTATGTGTTCCACAAGAAGCTTCTGTTGCCTGTAGTACTCAAATTGCCTTAGAATGGGATGCAGCGTTTAAAAACATGAACGATCCATCTGGTAGAGCTGTAGCAAATGTACATTCAGATGCATATGTAAAACAATAGGGTTTGAATTAGTCATTATATCTATTGTAAAAACCCCGTCTATTCTGTAGACGGGGTTACTTTTTTAAATTGATGATCAAATTATAAGTCGTCAATCATTTGCTTTAACTTTTCTTTGGATTCTCCGGTTTTTTCTTGAATTCTTCCTAAAAGCTCGTCTGATTTTCCTTCAGCGTACTTAAGATCATCATCTGTTAATTCGCCGTATTTTTGCTTAAGTTTACCCTTAGCTATATTCCATTTGCCTTTAAATTGTTCCTCATTCATGATATATTATTTTAAAATTATATAGCTAATTTAACCACCGTATGTAAAGGAAATCTTAATATTTAATTAGTTTAATGGATAGCGCAAATATTACCATTTATCCAGTTAATTTTGATTCTAAAATGATAACGAAACGCAACTATTTGTTTCGTGTATTTTGCCATATCTAGCTATTATTTAATCAAATACAAACTAGTATTAAATAAAATGAAGTTTGAAGTTTGAAATATTACTACACGCATTCAAAAAAAGCGTGCATCAATAGTTGTGCCTATTCTCCTTTTTTAAATAAGAACCTCTAATTTTCCACAATAATTGTTGATAACTTACTGATGGCTAATTGCTATAAAGACCATATTTCATGGGGTATTACGTATATTTGTAAGATTGCAAAATTTGAAGTAAAACAACCATAATTTTATGAGCGAAGAAGCAAATAAGAAAAATTATTCGGCAGATAGTATTCAGGCCCTAGAGGGAATGGAGCATGTACGTATGCGTCCATCCATGTATATAGGTGATGTTGGGGTGCGTGGTTTGCACCATTTGGTATATGAAGTAGTAGATAACTCTATCGATGAGGCTATGGGCGGTCATTGTGACACCATAAGCGTAGTTATTAATGAAGATAATTCCATAACCACTAAGGATAACGGTAGGGGTATTCCTGTAGATCTTCATAAAAAAGAAGGTGTATCTGCATTACAGGTTGTAATGACCAAAATTGGCGCCGGTGGTAAATTTGATAAGGATTCTTATAAAGTTTCTGGTGGTTTGCACGGTGTAGGTGTTTCTTGTGTTAATGCACTTTCTGATCACTTAACAGCAACAGTCTTTAGAGAAGGGGTTGTTTGGCAACAAGAATATTCTAGGGGTAAAGCTTTGTATCCAGTAAAGCGCATTGGAGAAACTACTGAGAGAGGTACAGAAGTAACATTCCACCCAGATGATACCATTTTTACTCAAACCATTGAATATAGTTATGAAACTTTAGCAAATAGAATGCGTGAGCTTTCTTTTTTAAATAAAGGGGTAACTATAAGTATTACAGATAAACGTCAGAAAGATGAAAAAGGAGAATATGTTGGTGAAACATTCTTTTCTAATGAAGGACTTAAGGAGTTTGTAAAATTTTTAGATGGTAATCGTGAATCATTGATTCAAGGCGTAATAGCAATGGAAGGGGAGAAAAATGATATTCCTGTAGAAGTGGCTATGATTTATAATACAAGTTATACAGAGAATTTACATTCTTATGTTAACAATATTAATACGCATGAAGGAGGTACACATTTATCTGGTTTTAGAAGAGGTTTAACTTCTACTTTAAAGAAATATGCCGATTCTTCTGGAATGTTAGATAAGTTAAAGTTTGAAATTCAAGGAGATGATTTCCGAGAAGGTTTAACGGCAATTGTATCAGTAAAAGTCTCTGAACCTCAATTTGAGGGTCAGACAAAAACTAAACTAGGTAACCGCGAGGTTTCTGCAGCAGTAAGTCAGGCAGTTTCAGAAATGCTAACGGATTATTTGGAAGAACATCCAGACGATGCCAAAATTATAGTTCAGAAAGTAATACTTGCAGCTCAGGCTAGACATGCAGCTTCTAAAGCTCGTGAAATGGTTCAGCGTAAAAACGTAATGAGCGGCGGAGGTTTGCCAGGTAAATTATCAGATTGTTCTGAACAAGATCCTGAAAAATGCGAAATTTTCCTTGTTGAGGGAGATTCGGCAGGTGGAACCGCAAAAATGGGTCGTGATCGTAATTTCCAAGCAATTCTTCCTTTAAGAGGTAAGATTTTGAATGTAGAGAAAGCTATGCAACATAAGGTTTTTGAAAACGAGGAAATAAAAAATATGTATACCGCTTTAGGGGTTACTATTGGAACTGAAGAAGATAGTAAAGCACTGAATTTAGACAAATTGAGGTATCATAAAGTAGTCATCATGTGTGATGCCGATGTAGATGGTAGCCATATTGAGACCCTAATTTTAACATTCTTCTTTCGTTATATGCGAGAGCTTATTGAAAGTGGACATGTGTTTATTGCTACACCACCGTTATATTTAGTAAAAAAGGGACAGAAAAAACAATATGCTTGGAGTGATAAAGAACGTGATGCTATTGCTGATAGCTATAGTGGCGGAGTTAGTATTCAACGATATAAAGGTCTTGGTGAAATGAATGCTGAACAATTGTGGGATACTACAATGAACCCTGAGTTTAGAACATTACGCCAAATACAAATAGATAATGCGACTGAAACAGACCGTGTTTTTTCTATGCTTATGGGTGATGAAGTGCCGCCTAGAAGGGAATTTATTGAGAAAAATGCTGTTTATGCAAACATTGACACCTAGAAAACACCACTTACACAACAAAAACCTGCGCCTACAGCGCAGGTTTTTTATTTTTAGGTAAAATTACAATCATGAAAAGTTTATTTACTAGTTTGTTTTTAGGTGTAGGTTTACTGGTTACAGCTCAAGCAGATTTCAATAATGTACTTTCAGCCGGTGTTGAAGATGCAGAACGATTTACAACAGATTACATGTCGCCTCTTTCAGAAAGTGTCATATATAGTATATCGACAGGCTGGTACAATACCGCAGATGCAAAACCATTAGGAGGATTTGAAATTTCAATTATTGGAAACATAACTGGCTTTAAAAATAAATCCGATAAAAAATCTTTTATTCTTGATCCAAATGACTATCAAAATTTAGATTTTGTTAGTAACCCTGGTGTAGCTCGTGAAGTTTCTTCTGCATTAGGAGATATTTCAGGAACGCGTGTTTTTGTCGAAGGTGAAGTAGCAGGGTTTACAGTGAGAGAAGAATTTGACCTGCCATCTGGACTTTCAGGAGAAGGTATTGACTTTGTTCCTTCAGGGTATGTACAAGCAAGTGTAGGGCTTATTAGAGGTACAGAGTTAAAGGCTAGGTTTTTACCAAAAATGGAATACGAAGATGCTTCTATAGGACTAATTGGTTTCGGTATTCAGCACGATTTTACGAAGTTACTGCCTGCAGATAAAATTTTACCTGTTGCAATTTCAGCTGTTATAGGATATACCAATATTAATGGTGATTATGATTTAACCAATGCTAGACTAATAGATGGTGAAGATCAGCGAATAGAATCTGAAATTAGTAGCTGGGCATTTGGTGCGGTGATATCTACAAAATTACCTATTATTAATTTCTATGGTGGAGTTAATTACATTACCGGGAAATCGGTAACAGACGTTTTAGGAACTTACAGAGTAACTAGTGGGCCTTTTGCATCTGATACTTATATAGATCCTTTTTCTATTACTAAAAAGGTGAATGGCGTAACGGGTACTTTAGGAACTAAACTGAAATTAGGTTTCTTTAGATTAAATGCAGCGTATAATTTAGGAGAATTTAATACAGCCACTGTAGGTGTTAACTTTGGTTTTAGGTGAAAAATGATAGAGAATAGAGTGGAAATTATATAGTATATAGTAAGGTGTTTAGAGAAAATACTTTTTTACTTGTAGAGTGTATAAAATTTCTAATCTGAATTTTAACTTGAACTTGTTAACAGAATTTTATTTTTTACCAACAACCAAAACTAACAGTTAAATTGATTTAAATAAAAAAGACTGCTCGGATTGCTCCGAACAGACTTTTTCCCATGGCCCTGTTAAAATTGTTTATTCTCTGATTGCCATTGTGGCTCCATCTTTCTTCTTGAGGAAAAAATCATCCTCTAAGCTTTGTATAGTAATGTAGTTATTGGCTTTTCCTTCAACGCCTCTATACTCAATGGTATATACGTCACCTTGTTTAGACCAATTAAAATCTGTTTTTAGTATTATTGTGTTACCACTTATCTCATGATATCTGCCGAGATAAACGTCATTGAAAATCCATTCACTTCTAATTGTTTGTTTCGCTGAATTTTCTGAAGTAATAATTTTTGATTGTGACCATATCCCAATAATGGGATCAGTGTTCTGTTCTATCCTAGAACAGTTGGCTAGAAAAACTATGGCACAAATAGCCATCAAAGAGAGGAACTTTTTAGTCATAAGTAGGTTAATTTAATTTGGATTTGGGATCCACAGTATTTAACGTGATGAATATTGTGTTATTATTTAAATTCGATGTATGGTAACTATTTTTCGATATCTTCGTTAAAGTGTCATTTTTTTTAACAACCAGTGCATTTAATCGAGGTTTTTCAAGATTGCTTAGCGTAATAAAATAAGATGTTCTAGATGAATTTTTATCAATAAATACCTATTTTTGAAATGAAAACTCAATAAAATAAAATGGGTAATTCCATTTTGTAAATAATAATTCATTAAAATATAAATACATGAAAGTTACAGTAGTTGGTGCAGGAGCAGTTGGTGCTAGTTGTGCAGAGTACATTGCTATTAAAGATTTTGCATCTGAAGTAGTTATTTTGGATATTAAAGAAGGATACGCTGAAGGCAAAGCTATGGATTTGATGCAGACCGCATCATTAATGGGTTTTGATACTAAAATTACCGGTAGTACAAATGATTATGCCAAAACTGCTGATAGCCATATAGCTGTAATCACCTCTGGTATCCCAAGAAAACCAGGAATGACAAGGGAAGAATTAATAGGTATTAATGCTGGTATCGTAAAAACTGTATCTAGTAACTTATTAAAGCATTCGCCAAATGTTATTATTATTGTGGTTAGTAACCCAATGGATACAATGACATATTTAGTACATAAAACCACAGGTATACCTAAAAATAGAATTATTGGTATGGGTGGTGCTTTAGACAGTGCAAGATTTAAATACCGCTTAGCAGAAGCTATGGAAGCTCCTATTTCTGATATTGATGGTATGGTAATTGGCGGTCATAGTGATACAGGTATGGTGCCATTAACATCACATGCTACAAGAAATAGTATTCGTGTTTCAGAGTTTTTATCTGAAGATAGATTGCAACAAGTTGCGGACGATACAAAGGTAGGTGGTGCAACTTTGACTAAATTGTTAGGAACTAGTGCTTGGTATGCGCCAGGTGCAGCCGTTTCTTCAATGGTTCAGGCAATTGCATGTGACCAAAAGAAAATGTTTCCATGTTCAACAATGTTAGATGGTGAATACGGATTAAAAGATATCTGTATTGGTGTTCCAGTAATATTAGGAAAAGATGGAATAGAGAAAATAATAGATATTCCGTTAAGTGATGCTGAAAAAGCAAAAATGAAAGAAAGTGCTGAGGGCGTTTCTAAAACAAACGGACTTTTAGAGTTATAGAATTCTCAAATACACATAAAAAGAAAGCCTTTATAGTTCAACTATAAAGGTTTTCTTTTTATAATATGTTGGTCTTATGAAATATATATTGTAACAAATAAACTAACTAGTATAATCTTTATTTTTATATTTGCCGCATGAATGCAAAATGGTGCGTAAGTACTTTATTTATTATTCTAGCCTTACTAGGGCTAAGTCAAGAGCAAAAGAAAGCTTCTAATCAACAAATTTTATTACAATTTGCAGATGTAGAGTTGGCTTCAAAAACTGCCCATGATGAAATTTTAGCGGTCATAACCAAGAAATTAGAAGTCCTTGGTATTAATGCAATTGAAATCATAGAAAATGACGGTACACAATTAAGTATACGTTATTATAGTGACATTGATGCGCTTAGCGTAAAAGAATTTCTTTCGGAAGAAAATCAACTATCCTTAACAGACGATGATAATTCCCCTTCAGATTCTCCAAAAGAACAGCTTCCAGAAAAGTATAGTTTAGTAGTATCTGATCTGCATCAGCATGTTGATAACGGTGTAACTTTGAATGCTACGCTTGTTGCGAATCAAAAGCAAGATTTTAAAAATTTAACTAATCCGGTATTGTTACCGTTTAGTAATACTGTAGTATTTGAGCAAAATGCCATTGTAGGTACTGCATTTAAAATTAATAGAACTATTGCCATTGCGATAGATAACACTTCACAAGTAATTCCAGAAGTAAGGGCAGGACCTTACACATGTGGAAATAGTTAATTCCGATAATATATACGAATACTAAGGACCGTAAATACTTTTGCGTAAAAGTTAATTGCCTTGGTTTTTTACATACACACAATCTTAATCAACATAAATTAAATAAACAATTAAAATGCAAAACAAAGGACTTATAAAGCTGTTTGCTTTATTATTTGGGTTAGTTAGTATTTACCAGCTATCCTATACTTTCGTAACAAGTAAAGTAGAAAAAGAAGCGAACACCTTCGCTGCTAGTCGTATTTCTGAATCTGAAGAAGGCTATGTGGCAAAAAGAGAAGCTGCAGCAGCAAACTACCTAGATTCTATTGGTAGCAACCCTGTTTTTGGGTATACGAACTACAATGAAGCCAAAAAGAAAGAACTAAATAAAGGTCTTGACCTTAAAGGTGGTATAAACGTTACATTACAGATTTCTATTAAGGATATCCTTAAAGGATTAGCTAATAATACTAAAAGCCCTGTTTTTAACAAGGCTTTAGCTGATGCAGATGCTGCTTCTAGCAATAGTGATAACACATATATCGATTTGTTTTTTGAAGCTTTCGATAATATTAAAGGAGAAACTAAATTAGCTTCGCCAGATATTTTCGCTAACAAAGGTCTTAGTGATGAGATCAACTTTCAAATGTCTGATGATGAGGTAAAGCCTATCATCCGTAGAAAAATAGATGAGTCTATCGTTTCTGCTTTCGAGGTTTTAAGAGAGCGTATAGATGGTTTTGGTGTTACACAACCAAATATTCAAAGAGAAGGTAACTCTGGTCGTATTTTGGTTGAATTGCCAGGTGCTAGAGATATAGCTCGTGCACAAGATTTATTATCAAGTACAGCTCAATTAGAGTTTTGGGAAACGTACAAGCAGAGTAATACTAGTTTTAGTACATTCTTAATTCAAGCGAATGAGAAATTAAAGGAAATAGTTGATGTTGAAAGACCAGAACAAATAAAAGAAGAGTCTGAATTAGATTCTTTATTATCTGATGTTTCTGCTGATTCTTTAGATTTAGCCACACAGGTAAATCCTTTATACGAATTGTTGATTCCTGCTAATCCAGGTAGTCATGCAATGTTTCGTGCAGCAATAAAAGATACGGCGACTATTGGTTCTTACTTAAGAATGCCGGAAATAAGAAGGTTATTGCCTGCTGATATTCAATTTACAAAGTTTGTATGGGAAAGACCATCTACAGAAGAAACCGAAGTTATTGATTTGTATGCATTAAAATCTAACCGCGATGGTACACCTAGAATTAGTGGTGATGTAGTAAGTGATGCAAGAGCAGATTTTGACCAGTTCAGCAAGCCCGCCGTTTCTATGACGATGAACACAAAAGGTGCTAAAGAATGGGAGAAATTAACTGGTGATGCTTACGCTAACCAAACTGGTATTGCAATTGTTTTAGATAATAAGGTTTATACAGCTCCTGGTGTTTCTTCTGGTCCTATTTCTGGTGGTCGTTCAGAAATTACGGGTGACTTTACAGTTAACGAAACTAAAGATATCTCTAACGTACTTAGAGCTGGTAAACTACCTGCTTCTGCAGAAATCATTCAATCGGAAATTGTTGGTCCTTCATTAGGTCAAGAAGCTATTGATAGCGGTTTTATGTCATTCATAATCGCTTTTGTAATCGTTCTTTTATGGATGATCGGTTATTACGGAAAGGCTGGTATATTTGCTGATATTGCTTTAATGTTAAACATCTTATTGATATTTGGTGTGTTAACTAGTTTAAATGCGGTGTTAACATTACCTGGTATTGCCGGTATTGTTTTAACGCTGGGTATGTCGGTTGATGCCAACGTACTAATTTTCGAACGTATTAAAGAAGAATTGGCAAAAGGTAAAGGGAAAAGCCAAGCTGTAGCTGATGGTTTTGGGAATGCATTGTCTTCTATTTTAGATGCGAACATTACTACTGGTTTAACTGCAGTTATCTTATTTATTTTTGGTTCGGGTCCAATTAAAGGTTTCGCAACTACTTTACTTATAGGTATTATAACTTCATTATTTACTGCAATATTTATCACTCGTTTGTTAATTGACTGGTACATTAGTGGAAAAGGTAGAAGCTTGGATTTCTCTACTGGTATCACTAAAAACCTTTTCAAAGGAATAAATGTTGATTTCTTAGCAAAAAGAAAGATAGCTTACGTTATATCTGGAATTTTAGTAGCAGTTGGTTTATTCTCATTGTTGGCAGGTCCAGGATTACAAAAAGGGGTAGACTTTATAGGTGGACGTTCGTACACTGTTCGTTTTGAGCATCCTGTAAATCCTTCTGAAATAACTTCAGAATTGAATACTGTATTCGGTAGCGGAACAAATGTGAAAACATATGGCGAGTCTAACCAAGTAAAAATTACAACTCCTTATAAAGTAGATGTTGAAGGAATTGAAGTTGACACTGAAATTCAAGATAAACTATATACGTCGCTTCAAAAGTATTTGCCAGATGGTTTTAGCAAAGAAGCTTTTGTATTAGGAGGGGTAGATGATGAGGCAGTTGGTATTTTGGCATCTGTAAAGGTTGGACCAACTATTGCAGATGATATTCAGAAAAATGCATTCTTGGCTATTTTAGGATCATTACTTGTAGTATTCCTTTATATCTTATTAAGATTTAGAAGATGGCAATTCTCATTGGGTGCTGTAACTGCAGTATTCCATGATGTATTGATTGTACTTGGTGTATTCTCTATATTCGGTAAACTAATGCCATTTAACATGGAAATTGACCAAGCTTTTATTGCGGCAATACTGACTGTAATTGGTTACTCTTTGAATGATACCGTGGTTGTATTTGACCGTATTCGTGAAACTTTGGCAGAACGTGGCTGGAAAGGTGGTTCTAACATTAACTATGCTATTAATAGTACGTTAAGTAGAACGTTGAATACTTCTTTGACTACATTGGTCGTATTATTGGCAATCTTCATTTTTGGTGGTGAGTCATTAAGAGGATTCATGTTCGCAATGATCGTTGGTATTGTTGTAGGTACATATTCATCTGTATTTATTGCAACTCCCGTAATGTTCGATGCATTGAGCAAGAAAATTACTTCTGGCGAAGCGCAAAAACAAGAGTAGATATTACAACTAACTCAAATAGAAAAAGCCGTTCAGAAATGAACGGCTTTTTTGTTTCTTAAGGTTTCTTGTTAGTTAATAATCCCTGAAGAACCATTTTCACTGGGTATTAGGTCTAAAATCTGTTTAGGTTTAAGTCCTTTTTCTTTTCTATGCGAAACGAATATTATTGCAGTATTTGTTTCATTGGCAAACTTATTAACTAAGGCAACTAAAAGCCCGGCGGACTCATCGTCCATACCTGCTGTAGGTTCATCTAAGATTAAAACTGCGGGTCTTTTGACCATAGAACGCGCGGTCATTACCAGTCGTTGTTGACCGGTAGATAAAGTATTGAAATATTTATTTTTTAACTCTTGTAAATCTAAAAGGGTCAGCCATTGGGTAACAATTCTTTTTTGTAGTTCGGTGGGTATCGTGTAAAGCCCTACGGAGTCGGTTAAGCCAGATATTAACATGTGCTCTATAGAGTGTCTGCCATGAAATTTAAGTGTCATTGCAGGTGCGTAATACCCTATTTTCTTTTTAATGTCCCAAACACTTTCTCCGCTTCCTTTTTTATTTCCGAATAGATAGATTTCTTGACCGTATGCTTTTGGGTTGTCGCCGAATATCATGGAAAGCATGGTTGATTTACCACTGCCGTTTGTTCCTGAAAGTTGCCAGAAGTCACCCTTCTTTACTGTCCAATTAATGTTGTTCAGTATTTGCTTTTCGCCATAGGAAATACTTACATTTTTAAAATCGATTAAGGGGTCATCAAGTTTAGTGAAATTTGTTATAGATGTTGGAATATTTATAGCGTTAAATGCTTCAGTAATTTCACTTTCATTAAATGCTGAACCTTCAATTACTGAAAACTTATCTTTTTTAATACTACCGAATCGATGGATAAAAGAAAGGGTGTCTTCCTTTCTACTAGCTAATTGAATAAAGGTAATGTCTTTTGAATGTTCTTCCAGTATAGATTTAAGGACTGCTTGAAAAGCAATGTCTAAATTGTCAAAAGGATTATCAAGAATTATATAATTTGGTTTCTCACTTAATAAGTAATGAAGTAGCGCTCTTTTTTGCTCTCCACTTGACATGGTTTCTAACGCTTGATGTTCAGAACTGATAATCTTTTTATCGTGCTTATCTTCTTCGTCAATAAGTTTGTCTAGAGTGATTGTTGAAAATAAGCTGCCTGTTTTATTATTGAATTCTTTAAGCTCCAATGGTATTCTACCTTGCTGAAAATCTTTAATGAACCCTTTTTTATCAGAATTGTTATCTAAATATATTACCCAATGATTCATTTATGCGTTTATTCTAAAAATATGAACTTTATTGTTGTGGTAGGTGGTTGTAAAGTCTAAGAACATACCATTCTTTATAGCTGTTTTTTGCGAGGGAATATTGTCAACTTGTATAATAGAAATTAAACTTTTGGTCCATCCTTTTTGAAAAGCTATTTCTTTACACTTTTTGGCAGCTTCAAAAGCAAATCCTTGCCGCCAGTATTTTGGGAGTATGGAATAGCCAATTTCAAATTCTTTTTTACCATCTACTTCTTGTATGAGTACACCGCAAAGTCCTACTAGAATATTGGTGCCTCTTAAGAATAAAGCGTTCATGCCACCTAAGTTGTCATTATATCGCTCGAATATTCTGTTAAATTGTTGTTGGCAGGCTGTAATTGGATCGGTTGGCAATCCAGACCAATATTGGCTACTTAAAGGTTCTTCATGAAAAGGTAGCCAGTTTTCAAAATCTGATGGTTGTACTTTTTTAAAAAGTAATCGTTCAGATTCTTCGTTAAATAATACATATTCTGGCATTAGATTGCTATAAAATATAAAAAAGCAGGTAATCTATTTTCTGCTAAAGCTAATGCTGTCGCCAATAGATAGCCCTAATTCTTGCGCTAAACCACCATTAATTTCTAGGACATATTTTATAGGAACCTGAGATGATAGACCTGTCTCATTAAGTGGCTGGGCATTTTCTTGAAAACTTGCAATTTTTAAATTCTCTTTTATGTAAATAATATCCAAAGGAAACTCTGTATTCTTCATGTAAAAGGAATGCATTCTTTCATCAGGAAAAATAAATAACATTCCCTGATTATTATCCATTCCCTTACGGTACATTAGTCCGGTTTGGGTTTCATAATCAGTTTCTGCAAACTCAATATTAATTTTAGTCTTTATTGTATCACTAGCATTTAAAAAGATGGTTAAGTCTCCCTCATGTGTAAAATCTATACTTTGTGTAGCAATGGTTTTTTTATGTTCTTCTTTACAGGAGAAAACCAGTAGCGCTACAACCATTAAAATAACCGAGCTTTTATAGTTAGTATATACCATTATGCAGTTTTAGTTTTTCTGACCATGAAATAGAGTCCAACTAGTATAAAAGGTATACTCAACCATTGACCGGTTGATAGTAAACCCAAAGATTCTTCAAACCCGCCTTGGCTTTTCTTAACGAATTCAGCAAAGAAACGTACGGTCCATAGTAAAACAAAAAACAACCCAAATAAGTAACCTGGTTTATTCTTTTTGTCTGTTTTCCAGTAAAGGAAATACAATAGAACGAATATTAAAAGGTAACCTACACCTTCATATAATTGTGCTGGATGACGGTATGGAATCTCTGCTAAATATTGAGAAAATTGTGGATTGTTTTCTATAGCTGCGTAAGCGGCGTTCAAAGTTTTCTCTTGTGTAATGCCTAGTGCTTTTGATGGATGTAAGTCGTCTGAATCGCGTATAAATTTTGTTGCGAATATGAAATTTTCATCAACGATTTTACCATTAATTTCAGAATTAAAAAAGTTACCTAAACGTACACAAAAGCAACCAATAGCAACAGGAATGACCATTCTGTCAAAAAGCCATAACATACTAAATTCCGGGAATTTTCTAGTGTATAAGTAGGTGCCAACAATAATACCAAGAGTTGCACCATGACTAGCTAAGCCGGTAAATCCTGTAAATTCATATCCGTTTACTAGCCCAAATAATAGACTACCAGTATCACTTTCTCGTATAGGTAAAAGAATTTCTGCTATGTGGTTAGAGTAATAGGCCCAGTCATAAAAGAAAACATGACCTAACCTAGCACCTAACATTGTACCTAATACAGTATAAATAAAAAGAGAATCTAATTGTTCAACTGATTTTTTCTCGTTGAGAAAAATCTTTTTCATAAGAAACCAACCTAAGGCAAAGGCGGTAATCCAAAGAAGATTATAGTACTTTATTTGTATGAATCCTATGTTGAAAAGTGTTTCATTTGGATTCCAAGTAATTCCTAAGAAATGCATGTGTTGAATTTTGAAAGGCTAAGATAATAAAATAGAAATCTCCCTAGCCTTTAGAATCGGAAAATCGGTTTTGTTCTTGGTTAAAAGAACGTTAAGACTATGGACTAAAGAAAATAGAAAGTAGACATAAAAAAATAGAATTTAGAAAGAGAAAAATTTTGTTTTTTCACCAAATCAAAAGTTTATCACCAACTGAACTTTTATTTTAACTAGCCTTTTTTAAATTTGAACTTTATTTAAGGAACAGGATCATAGCCTTTTCCACCCCACGGGTTACAACTGAAAATACGTTTTGTTGCCATCCAGCCTCCTTTAAATAACCCGTGTTTTTTTAAAGCTTCAAGTGTATATTGCGAGCAGGTAGGTGTGTATCTGCACGTGGCGGGAGTGTAAGGAGAAATAGCTAACTGGTAAAAACGAACTAGTACTACAAAAGGAGCAATAAGAATTTTTTTCAATGGGATTTTCACAGTAAATAATTGATACTACAAATTTACTACAAACGATTAATTCTATAAAATAAGAAATCCGGATGGGTTGCATCCGGACTTTTAAAAAATTAAATTATTAATGTTTAGATACCTATTCTTATAGGTTCTAGATTTTCAGCCTCTTCTTCAGAATATAATCTAGATCGTATTAAAAATCGAAGTCCTAATGGAATTTCTAATGAAAAACTTGAACCAATACCTGGCGTTACATCAACGGTTAATTGAGTGTGTTTCCAATATTCAAACTGGTCTCTAGACATATGAAAATCACAACCTTCAATATTGCCTAGCCAAACATCGTTATCATCGAGCATTAAATCACCTTTTTCAAAACACATGGGTGAAGAACCATCACAACAACCACCGCTCTGGTGGAACATAAGTTCGCCATGCTTTTTTTTCAGCTTAGAAATTACTTCAGCAGCTTTTTCGGTTGCCAATACTCTTTTTGTTTTCATTTTAAATTGTTTTTAAAAGAAGCCCATTTTTTTCTTGTCATAAGAGATAAGCATGTTTTTGGTTTGACGATAGTGAGCCAACATCATTTTGTGGTTTTCTCTACCAATACCTGATTTTTTATACCCACCGAAAGGTGCATGCGCAGGGTATAGGTGATAGCAGTTAACCCAAACTCTACCTGCCTTGATTGCTCTTGAAATTTGATATGCTTGGTGGGTGTCACGTGTCCAAACTCCCGCTCCTAATCCGTATAAAGTATCGTTAGCAATTTCTATGGCCTCCGCTTCATCCTTAAAAGTGGTTACGCAAAGTACGGGTCCAAAAATCTCTTCTTGGAAAACACGCATTTTATTATTTCCCTTTAAGATGGTTGGTTCTACATAGTAACCGCCTTCTAAACCTTCATTATATGCTTGAGAACCGCCAGTAAGTACTTCGCAGCCTTCTTCTTTACCTATTTTTATGTAGCTAAGAATTTTCTCGAACTGATCGTTCGATGCTTGAGCACCCATCATTGTATTCGGGTCTAACGGATGTCCCATTTTAATTGCCTTGGTGCGTTCAATTACTCTTTCTATAAACTTGTCATAAATACTTTCTTGTACCAACATACGTGATGGACAAGTACAAACTTCACCTTGGTTCAATGCAAACATATTGGCGCCTTCTAAACACTTGTCAAAGAACTCATCATCGGCATCCATAATGCTTTCGAAGAATACATTCGGAGATTTACCGCCCAATTCTAAGGTAACCGGAGTAATGTTTTTAGATGCGTATTGCATGATTAATTGCCCAGTAGTAGTTTCGCCAGTAAAGGCAATTTTGTCTATTCTGGGGCTAGAGGCTAATGGTTTACCTGCCTCTGCACCAAATCCGTTTACTATATTAAGAACTCCGTCAGGCAAAATTCCTTCAATGATTTCCATTAGAATTAAAATTCCTACTGGTGTCTGCTCTGCAGGTTTCAAAACTACACAGTTACCGGCTGCCAATGCCGGAGCTAATTTCCAAGTAGCCATTAATAATGGAAAATTCCATGGTATAATTTGACCCACTACACCTAATGGTTCGGTAACATTTAATGCCACTGTATTAGAATCTAATTCACTGACAGAACCTTCTTCTGCTCTAATGACACCTGCAAAATATCTAAAATGGTCTATTGCTAATGGTAAATCTGCTGCACGGGTTTCGCGTATTGCTTTTCCATTGTCCCAAGTTTCTGCCCTTGCAAGAACTTCTAAATTTTGCTCTATTTTATCGGCAATCTTTAAAAGCATATTGCTTCTTTCTGTTGCAGATGAAGTATTCCAAGATGGTGCTGCCTCCCAGGCAGCATCAATAGCTTTATCAATATCTTCAGCTGTTGATCTTGGTATTTTTGTAAATGATTTACCATCTACCGGTGAGATGTTGTCAAAATATTCACCTTTACTTGGTGCAATCCATTTACCACCAATAAAATTTTCATATTGGTTTTTAAATTTAGGTTTCTGAAGTACATCTTTTTCTACAGTTGCTGTTGTGCTCATAATATATGATTTAAGTTAATAATAGAAGTCTAGTCGTGTTGGACTTGCCAATTCGATATTCTAAATGTACTTCTCACTTAACTAATTTATCTGACCAATTCTACGAATAATATGAACTATTCTATCATATATTGATTTTATGATTTTTTTAAGTATATAATTTTGTAAATTCCTTAAAATTTAATCAAAATTAGTGTGATTCAGTTATCCGATAATTTCTTTAAAGGAAGGCGATTAGAGACTTTGGTCGAGAACCAAACCTCTTATACGATGAATAATGCAGCTATGCATGTTTTTGAAACACATGAAAAAGCAGCAAGTGTATTATTACAATTTGAACAACCTGTTTTAGCTAGTATGATACAGGGAAAAAAGATTATGCATCTGCGCGATTATGAATCTTTTGATTTTTTACCGGGAGAGTCGTTGGTCTTACCGGCAAATGAAGGAATGTGTATTGATTTTCCCGAAGCCATGGCAAAGAACCCGACTAGATGTTTGGCAATGGCTATTTCTGAGGATAAGATAAATAAGGTACTGCAATTCATGAATGAGAATATGCCCAAAAGTACTAAAGAGGCATGGGGACTCATGGACTATAATTTCCATTTCGTAAATGACCGGGGTATTTTTCAAATTATACAACGACTCTTGTTTCTGTTTTCAGAAGATCACCCTTCTAAAGATATCTTTGTAGATAATATGCTGCGTGAACTTATTATTCGCATTTTACAAACTAATGAACGTAAAATATATAGTAACGCCACATTATCTATTAAAAAGGAAAGTAGACTTACCGAGGTTATTCGTTATATAAGGGATAATGTACATAAATCGTTAAACGTAGATAGCCTAAGCAAGATAGCTTGTATGAGTCCGTCACATTTTTATAGGACCTTTAAGCTAGAGCTTGGTATTTCTCCGGTAGAGTTTATAAATAACGAGCGTATAAAATTAGCGGTAGGTTTATTGCAGGATCCAAAACGTAGTATTAAAGATGTTTATCTAGATTGCGGTTTTGAAAGCAGGTCATACTTTAATAGAGTGTTTAAAACAAGGCAGCATTTAGCACCTGGTGAATACCAGTCTAAAATTCACAAATCTAAATATTTAGATTAAAGGCTATAGGTAGTACCTTCTTTACCGTCTTTTAATTGAATTCCTAGTACTGCCAACTGATCACGAATTTGGTCAGACGTAGCAAAATCTTTGTTCTCTCTAGCTGCTTTTCGTAATTCGATTAATAACTCTACAACACCACCTAATTTTTCGGTATCGGCATCAGAACTACTTTTGTTTTCTAAACCTAAAACATCAAATACGAAACCGTGTAAAGTGTTTTCTAATTCTAGTTTGTCTTCTGCGGTAATAGATTCAGTACCTTCTTTTATAAGGTTGATGTGCTTAACGGCATCAAATAATTTCGCAATTAAGATGGGCGAATTAAAATCATCGTTCATGGCAGCGTAGCATGATGCTTTCCAAGCTGCAACATCAAAATTGGTAGTCTTGCCAGTGTTCAAAGTTTTAAGTGAATTGATAGCTTCCATCAATTTATTGAAGCCTTTTTCAGATGCCAATAAGGCATCGTTACTCATGTCTAAAATGCTGGTATAATGTGCCTGCATCATAAAGAAACGCACCATAGAAGGGGAAAAGGGCTTACTTAAAATTTCATTCTCACCTGAAAATATTTCTCCGGGGAGAATGCTATTTCCGGTAGATTTTGCCATTTTTCTTCCGTTCAAAGTCAACATATTGGCATGTAGCCAATAGTTTACCGGGCTTTTACCATTACAAGCTTCAGCCTGTGCAATTTCACATTCGTGATGAGGGAATTTAAGGTCCATTCCGCCTCCGTGAATATCAAATGTTTCGCCCAAGTATTTTGTACTCATGGCAGTACACTCTAAATGCCAACCTGGGAAACCATCTCCCCATGGTGATGGCCACCTCATAATATGTTGAGGCTCCGCTTTTTTCCATAAAGCAAAATCTTGTGGATTATGTTTGTCGTCTTGAGCGGCAAGATCACGGGTGTTAGCAATCATGTCTTCAAGCTTACGGCCACTTAGTTTACCATACTCATGCTCTTCGTTGAACTTGGCAACATCAAAATATACAGAACCATTGGTTTCATAAGCAAATCCTTTTTCAAGAATATCCTTAATAATTTCAATCTGTTCTATAATATGACCGGTAGCTGTTGGCTCAATACTAGGAGGTAGAAAATTAAATTTCTCTAAAATATTATGAAAGTCTACAGTATAACGCTGCACCACTTCCATAGGTTCCAATTTTTCTAAGCGTGCTTTTTTTGCAATTTTATCTTCACCATCTTCAGCGTCATCTACTAAATGACCTGCATCTGTAATATTGCGGACATATCTAACTTTATAGCCCAGATGTCTAAAGTATCTGAAAATCATATCAAAAGACATGAAAGTTCGGCAATTTCCTAAATGTACATTGCTATACACGGTTGGACCACATACGTACATGCCTATGTGGCCTTCGTTTATGGGTTTGAAAACTTCTTTTTTTCCAGTTAGGGAATTATAAACTTTGATTTCTTGACTTTCGTACAATTGCATGAAGCTATATGCTATTAAAAATGGGTATCTAAATTAAGGTAGTTCAAAAATTCGCGACGTACCAATTCTTCTTTGAATTTACCACCGTATTCGGCAGTTACGGTACTACTATCAATATCACGAATTCCTCTAGAATTTACACAAAGGTGTTTTGCATCAATAACACAAGCAACATCTTCGGTACCTAAAGCCTTTTGCAATTCTCTTACAATTTGAATGTTTAAGCGCTCTTGAACTTGAGGGCGTTTTGCGTAATAATCAACTATACGGTTCATTTTAGAAAGACCTACAACGGAACCGTTAGAGATATAAGCAACATGAGCACGACCTACTATGGGTAATAAATGATGCTCGCAAGTAGAATATAATGTGATGTTCTTCTCTACCAACATTTCACCATACTTGTACTTATTGTCAAAAGTAGAAGCCTTAGGTTTTCTATTGGGATGTAAGCCACCGAATATTTCGTTCACATACATTTTGGCAACTCGGTTAGGCGTTCCTTTTAAACTATCGTCGGTTAAATCTAAACCTAACGTAAGCATGATTTCACGTACATTTTCACGAATACGTTCTATCTTTTCGGCATCGTTCAATTCAAAAGCATCTGAACGTAATGGAGTATCTTCTGACGTAGAAATATGATCGTTTCCTAATTCGTCAAATTGATTTTCCAGTGTATCCTCAATTTTCATTTTATCTATCTTTTAGAAGCTGCAAAGATATACAATATGTGCCACTTTATAACTAATTACGGGCATTACACAACATAAATTAGCCATAACGTTAAGGTCTAGTTAAATTTATTTTTCCAAATCAGAAGACCTTTATGACCAAGTATGGTATATCTATTTTATTAATTTGCTTTTTTGGCATGTTTACTTGTTTATCACAAGTAGCTGCAGATTGCGCAAATGCAGTACCTATTTGTTATAATACCCCTGTAAATGGTGGTACTAATGGCTACGGAATAGATGATTTCAATGGAGCTTCTATTTCTGGTTGTATAACGCAGGGTAGTGGTACTATCGAAACAAATTCTGCTTGGTACAAATTTAAGATTGGTGAAATTGGTCAATTAGGTTTTAACATTGGATATGACTCTAACGAAGATTGGGATTTTGCCCTATATAGAACCAATGATTGTACTACCTTAGGAGAACCAGTTCGATGTAATTATTTTGATAATTCTGATGATAGTAGTTATATAGGTGTAGGTGAAGATCCTACAGGTATAGATAATATACAATATGATGATTGGTTAGCTGTAGAACCAGGAGAAGAATATCTCTTGATGATAAATAACTTCAGTAATAATAACTCTGGTTTTTCAATTCAGTTTTCAGGAAACATATTTGTTGAGTTTCCAAACTCTGCTTTAGATTGTGATATAATAGATAATTTATTAGGTCCACCAATAATAGCATGTGATAACGATACTGTGGTTTTAGATGCAACTGCGATAGACGCTCTAGATTATGAGTGGTATTTAGATGCTGGTACGGGTTACCAACGTATACCAGGAGAAAGTGACTCTGAACTGTCTATTGCTGTTTCAGGTATGTATCGTGTTTTGGTGGTAAGACCATTAGGAAATAATTTAATTAGCGAAACTCAAGTTGCATATGCGCCTTCTCCTGAAACATTTGAATTAGAAGATGAAACTGCTTGTTTGGATGGTACGGCAATTGATTTTAATGTAAAAGATGCAGAAGCGTTAGGAGGTCAAAGTTCAATGGAGTTTCGTGTTTCTTATCATGAAAGTTTTGAAGATGCAATTGATGGAGCAAACGCACTTTCAAAAGAATTTATACCAACACAGGTTTTGCAAACTATATATGTAAGAACTTCGTCTATAGAAAATTCAATGTGTTTTGATGCTTCTAAAACTTTTGATGTTAGCGGAATTGAGCTTCCTGTTTTAGATTTTGAAACAGAAGTGTTTATCTGTGGCGACGAACCAATTGTAACTATAGGGCAAGAAAATCCTGATTCAAATTTTACTTATGAATGGAGTTCGGGTCAAACGACATCATTAATTACTGTTGCAGAGCCTGGTGTTTATACCTTGTCTGTTACAAATAGGGTGGGGTTAATACAGTGTATTACAGTACGTTCTGTAACGGTGGTTTTTTCTAGTCCGCCTGTAATTTCAGATATTACAATTGAATACGAAGATAATGCATCTAATGTTGTACGTGTTTTCTTAGAAGAAAACGGCGATTTTGAATTTCAAGTAGATAATGATGTTCCACAGAATAGTGGAGTATTCAATAATTTATTCCCTGGGGAGCATACAATTACTGTTCGTGATGCAAATGGTTGTGGATTAGACACCAGAGATATTGTCGTAGTAGGATTTCCTAAATTCTTTACACCAAATGGAGATAATGTAAATGATACCTGGAAAGTAGATGGGTTGTCGGCTTTGGATAATCCCGTTATTACAATTTATGATAGATATGGTAAACTACTGCATCAATTAAGCGAAGATTCTAGTGGGTGGAATGGCTCTTTTAATGGATTGTTATTGCCTGAATCGGACTATTGGTTTAAGTTAACGTATACCAATTCTTTAGGAGAAGACACTAACGCATCTTATATAAATAATCACTTTACTTTAAAGCGTTAATCGTTTTAGTTTTAAAACTAGTAGTGTATTTTATCGATTAAACACCATATTATTCGATGTAAGATACTAAACCTTGGCATGTTTAGTTATTATATACGTTACGTATACTAATAGCCACCCTTTCTATGAGGACACTAACTTGTTCTATATGTTGTTTGTTTCTTTTCTATTGGAACATGACTGCTCAAAATTCAGCCGATTGTAGAACGGCAATTCCTGTTTGTGCGGATCAGCCTATTATGGGTATTGCTGAAGGTACAGGTGATGTTGATGATTTTGATCCAGATGTTATTTTACAAACTGGTTGTTTAGAAAAAGGAAGTCTTGCCTCGGCAAATATTGAGTTTAATACATCTTGGTTTGTTTTTAGGGCAGGCACTGGCGGTCAAGTTGGTTTTGATATTGAAGCTTTAGTTTCTTCTGGTTCAACGCCAACCGCTGAATGGGATTTTGCGGTATACGGTCCAGATGTAGATTGTGCTGATATAAGTAGTGGTACTGCACAACCTATACGGTGTAACTACGAGGTAAATGATACTAATTTTACAGGATTAGGGGTCAACCCAGAAAGTGGTCAAGAAGGCGCAGCGTCATTGACTGGTAGTCAAAATACCTATGATGAATATCTAGATGTACTGCCTGGAGAAATTTATTACATTCTTATAAATAATTTTGCCGATAATTTTACTGGAGATCCAGAACCTTTTATGTTAACCTTTACAGGAAGTTCTGTTAGTGATGACCAGAACACCGCTTTAGACTGTACATTAAGAGATGAGTTCTTAGGTCTGGATATTGTTGCATGTGAAGGTGATGATGATATTACTATAAGCGCATTGAACTCACCAGCAGGTGCGGATATAGCAAATGTAGAATGGACGGTGGACTATGAAGATGACGGAGTTGTTGATGAGACACTTACCGGTTCTGGTGATTTTGGCGCAGAATTAGTTGTTGTAAGTCCAAATTCCGGACGCTATTTTGCATCTATTACCACCATATCTGGTACACCACCTACTGTAAGTGATAATAGTGGTGTGTTAATAACCTTTTACGGGACTCCTATTCTAGATTATGTAGAAACCTTAGATACGAACCTTTTCATAGATCCGGATCAAAATAACGTTGAATTTTTCATTGAAGGAAACGGAGATTACGAATATGCTATTAATAACGGCCCTTTTCAAGATGAGGCTGTTTTTATGAATGTCCCACCTGGTATTAATACGGTTATAATTAATGATAAGAATGGATGTGGTATAACCGAACCTTTAGAATTTTTAGTTGTAGGGTATCCCAAGTTTTTTACACCAAATGGGGATGGTATTAATGATGGTTGGAATATTTTAGGAATTGAAACCTTAACAAACCCTGTCGTTTTTATTTTTGATAGATATGGAAAACTATTAAAGCAGCTTGCGCCAAATAGTACTTGGGATGGTACCTTTAATGGACAGCAAATGCCTTCAACTGATTATTGGTTTCGTTTTGAATATGGTGAAATAGAAGAGGGACTTCTTGTGGCTAAAACAAGGAAGACTCATTTTACTTTGAAAAGATAAAAAAGGCGCATATTATGCGCCTTTTTTTTAATGTTGTCAATCTTAATTAAAAGTTTATGGTATAACTTAAAGTTGCATTAGTGTTTGTTCTGTTTATTAAGGCAGGTGAAGTAAAACCTGTGTCAAATAGTTGCTCGTTTAAATCTTGTTGAGAATGACTTAAAGCAAAATCTAATTTGCTACCTCCAAAATTATAACCAATTCCTCCAGATAAAGCATTTAAATCTCCAATAGTGTTTCCATTAGTGTAGGGGCTTTGTTCAAATCGGTACCCAGCTCTTAAGCTAATTTGTTTAACTCTGTATTCGCCACCTAATCTAAAAGTAGAAACTGCTCCAAGCGTATTAGAAATTTGATTATTTACAGTTTGAAAACTTGGGTCACTGGTTGGTCGTAATTCTGCATTTGAAAAATCTTGATAACCATAATCAAAACTTAATAGTCCGTCTTTAGCAAAAATAACTGCAATACTTCCAGTAAGTTTACTTGGCGTTTTTACAGTGTATCTTTCAAAAAGATTTACAATATTAAAATCTATGAAATTAATCTCATCATCTGCTAAATCAGAATTAATACGTTGGGAAAACTCATCCTCCAATCTATACCATGTTGGTGATTGATAACTGCCACCAACTCGCACTATTTCATTTAATTTTGCTATAGCACCTAAACTAAAAGAAAAGCCATTGCCGTTTGTTTGTAAGTAATTATCAAAAGTAGTTCGTTGTATTTCCGAAGAAGGGTTGTAACCATCCTCCGTTAATTGGTCATATTTAGTGTAAAGTACATTATGGAAATTTAACGATCCCCCCATATAAATATTCTCTTTAAATTGAGATCCCATATTCAGAGTGAATTTGCTATTATAACCTGTGGTTCTTCTAAAAAATTCTTGGTTTACCGAGTTATAAGTAGTATTACTAATATAATCGGTGTTATTATCATCTTGGGTAATTGGGTCTATTATGCCTCCGTAATATCCTAAAAATGTTTGTTGGTCTCTAAACCCTTGTGTAGAACCAATATCTAAATATGCTTCTTCGAGATATTCTCCATCTTGTAATAAAATAGAACCAAAGGGTGTTCCTTGTGCGTAATTTAGAAAATAGCCGTCTACACCTTGGGTGCTATTTCCAGAAATACTGTACTTGTTATCGAAATTAGTTACAACATCATAATTGAATGCTAAGGTAAATTTCTGCCAGTCGGAATTTGAATCGGTATTTTTAAAAACAAACGCACCGCCAATTTGATTTAAATCTGTTGTGTTACTTTTTGTATCCCTACTGCTACCAAAATAACTAGATTGATTCTTAATGTTATAGGTTGAGCCAGAAACTGTAAACAAGCTATTGCTGAAAACAGCAGACCCTGCAGGATTTACGTTTAATGCTGATAAATCACCACCTAATGCCCCAAACGCTCCTCCCATTGCTTGAAAACGGGCTGTGCCTTGAAGATTTTCTGAACTATAACGTAATACTTCATTAATGTTTTGAGCATTGCTGACTACGCATACCGCCAGTACTATGAAAGTTAAATACCTTTTCATTGCAATAATTTAAAATTTTAAAAATAATTGAATTTAGTTGTTTCCTCTGCTACTGCTTCTGCCAGATGAAGAAGAACCGGATGATCTAGAAGAACCGCTACTAGAACTCCTTGCAGAACCAGAACTTCTAGAACTACTACTACCAGAACTTCTATATGAGCTACCACTAGAACTACTTCTTGAGCTGCTGCTAGAGTTTCTATAAGACCCGCTATTAGAACTTCCAGATGATCGACCAGTGGAATAACTATTTCCACTTCTGCCGCTGCCACTAGATCCAGAATTTCTATAAGTAGAAGTTCTTGGCGTAACAGTTCTACTGCTAGATCTCGTTGTGCTCGTTGAATTTGGATTTGTATAATATCTATTTGAACTTCTTGTAGAAGAAGAATTATACCTTGGTGTAGCTCTTGTACTTCTACTAGTTCTATACGCTCTATTTTGATCTACTCCAACAGTTCTTCCGGTAGCTGAATTGCCAGAATATGTTCTTGAACTTCTGGTATTTAAAGTGCTACGTGTGGTAGCAGTACGTGAAGTAGTACTTCTGTATCGTGGAGAATCTCCTCGTGTGTTTACATTTGATCTTCCTCTTAAAGCATTGGAAGTTATACCGCTATTTGTTGTTGTTCTATTATAGTTGCCTCTTCTTGAGTTGTTGTAGGCATAGCTTCTGTTGTTATAGCTATTATTTCTGTTATAGTATCTATTGCCATAACCGTAACCATAGCCATATCCATAATAAGGATAGTTCCATCCGTATCCGAAACCAGCATATCCATATCCTCCCCAGCCCCAATTGTTCCATCTATTATATCTCCAAGGATTGTTCCATCCATAACCGTACATACCATAACCACCATATCCGCCATAACCCCAGTAATTCCATCCATAAATAGGGTTGGCCCACCCATAAAGTCCGCCATATCCCCAGTTATTCCATCCGTTATCATATATGTTGATACTTACATTTGAGTTATTATCACCCCAACCACCATAACCTTGGTAATCATTTTCGCTAGTATAATAATCTGTTAACTGTTCTTGGGGAATGCTATCATTTACCATGTTGCTTGAGTAAGAGTCAACGTCTGTAAATATTTCACTATCTAATATTTCATCATACTGATTAGCTTTCTCACCAAAATAGTCTGAGTAGGTGTCTGACTCTGGATTATTTTTTCGTTGCTCTGGTCTTCTTTCTACTACGGTAACATTACTATCAGAATAAATACCATCATTATCATAGTATGAAGATTGTTGGTAAGAGCCGCAAGATGCCACTAAAATAGCTAGTGTCACCAACATTGCTATGTTGCGAAGTTTGTTGAGGGGTAAAGAATATATCATCGGATCAAAATTATATTGTTGAACATATTAAAAATAACTAGTTTTACCCAATTATTATATTGTAATATTCACAAAATTTGTGCCAAAGTCTAGATAATGAGTAAAAATTTGACCAAGAGAAGCGAGGATTATTCCAAGTGGTATAATGAATTAGTAGTGAAGGCAGATTTGGCCGAGAACTCAGGTGTTAGAGGTTGTATGGTTATAAAGCCATACGGTTATGGTATTTGGGAGAAAATGCAGGCAGGATTGGATAAAATGTTTAAAGAAACGGGTCATGAAAATGCATATTTTCCACTATTTATTCCAAAATCTTATTTAAGTAAAGAGGCTAGCCATGTTGAAGGTTTTGCAAAGGAATGTGCTGTAGTAACACATTATAGATTAAAGAATGCTGAGGATGGTAGCGGAATTATTGTTGATCCAGATGCTAAATTAGAAGAGGAGTTAATTGTAAGGCCAACTTCTGAAACTATTATTTGGGATACATATAGAAAATGGATACAATCGTATAGGGATTTGCCTTTACTTATTAATCAATGGGCGAATGTAGTTCGATGGGAAATGCGCACTAGGTTGTTTTTAAGAACTGCGGAGTTTTTGTGGCAAGAAGGGCATACCGCTCATGCAACTGAGCAAGAAGCAATAGCGGAGGCAGAGCAAATGATGAATGTATATGCTGACTTTGTTGAAAACCATATGGCCGTACCTGTTATAAAAGGTACAAAAACGGAAAGTGAAAGATTTGCTGGTGCTATTGAAACGTATTGTATAGAAGCATTAATGCAAGATGGAAAAGCACTACAAGCAGGAACTTCACATTTCTTAGGTCAGAATTTTGCAAAGGCCTTCGACGTTAAATTTGCGAATAAAGAAGGTGGTAAAGAGTATGTATGGGCTACATCTTGGGGGGTTTCAACTAGATTAATGGGGGCGTTGGTTATGACGCATAGCGATGATAATGGCTTAGTAATTCCTCCAAAATTGGCACCAATACAAGTAGTAATTGTACCAATCTATAAAGGATTAGATCAGTTAGACGAAATTTCTGAAGCAGTTATGCCTTTGGTGAAAGAATTACGATCTAAAGATATTTCTGTAAAATTTGACAATAGAGATACACATAAGCCAGGTTTTAAATTTAATGAGTACGAGCTTAGGGGGGTGCCAGTTAGGTTGGCTATAGGACCTAGAGATTTAAAGAATGGCACTTTTGAGGTGGCTAGAAGAGATACATTGGAGAAAGAAGTAGTTAATTCAGAAGATATTGTTGCTAAAATTGAGTTTTTAATGGAAGATATTCAAAGAAATATGTACCAAAAAGCATTAGATTATAGAGCTTCTCATATTACAGAAGTGGATACCTACGATGAATTTAAAAAAGTTTTAGAAGAAAAAGGCGGATTTATTTCTGCTCATTGGGACGGAAGTAAAGAAACTGAAGAACGTGTAAAAGAAGAAACAAAAGCTACGATAAGGTGTATTCCTATTGATGCTAAAGAGGAAATGGGTACCTGTATAGTGACAGGTAAACCATCTAATAAAAGAGTGTATTTTGCTAAAGCGTATTAATTTTTTTAAAAAATAATAAACAGGTGTTGCGATAGTAAAAAATATTTGTATTTTTGCATCCGCAATTGCGCAAAG
>TARA_R110002051_G_scaffold56046_9_pt1 | contig 92340 bp, 87 predicted proteins | sample TARA_R110002051 | Tara Oceans TARA_R110002051 (sample SAMEA4397023) | marine metagenome | biome: Polar Biome; feature: [MES] marine water layer (ENVO:01000295) within the mesopelagic zone...; material: water (ENVO:00002006), including particulate matter (ENVO:01000060) such as......
ATGCCTTAAATTCAAATTTTCAGAATGTAGGTAACATCTTCAGAATCAAAGCAATATTTAATTTGGCGTCGCTTAATTTTCTATAAAATGAAAACAAAAGTAGTTTTAATTACAGGTGGGTCATCGGGTATAGGTAAAGCAATAGGTCTGTATCTTAAAGAGAAGGGATATATTGTTTATGGTACCACAAGAAATTTGTCTAAGTACCCGTCATTTGTAGATTTTCCACTATTAGAAATGGATGTTCGAAATTTAGAGACTATAAAAACTTGTATAGCGACACTAGTTGAAAAAGAATCTAGAGTAGATGTATTAGTTAATAATGCAGGCGTGGGAATTACCGGTCCTATGGAAGAAACGCCGCAAGCAGAAATTATTAAGGCATTTGCAACAAATTTTAATGGTCCTTTGAGTGTTATAAATGAAGTCTTGCCAATTATGAGAGCGCAAAAGAAGGGGCTAGTTATTAATATAACGTCTATAGCAGGGTATATGGGTTTACCATATAGAGGAATTTATTCTGCGACTAAAGCCGCTTTAGAGTTAGTTACTGAAAGCTACAGGTTTGAAACAAAATCTTTTGGTATAAAATTTACCACGGTGGCGCCAGGTGATTTTGCTACAAATATTGCCGCCGGTAGATATCATACACCTGTTTATGATAAATCTCCATATAAGATTAGTTATTCAAAAACTATAAAAGCCATAGATGCTGATGTAGATAGTGGTGGTGACCCGAAAGAAGTAGGTAAAAAGATTGCTAAAATTATTGAGACCAAAAATCCAAAACCTCATTATAGAGTAGGATCTTTTATTCAAAAGCTATCGTTGACTCTTAAAAGTCTATTACCTGGGCTTTGGTTCGAAAAATTGTTGGATAATCACAATAGCCATTAATGAAAATACTATCTGTTAAAAAACAGTTTATTAATTGTAATATATATTAGAAAAACCATCAACTATAACAGCATTATCAGTAATAATAGCTTTGTTCATTGGATATAAAACTAATTTTTCTGTCAACTCTTTAAAGTTGTTACTGTGGTATTGTGAGGTAGAATCTACTCCAAGAGTTTTTAGAATAACTTTCCAATCATTAAAATTGGTCTTAATATTAATCCCTATTAATTCGTAATCCGGTCTCTTTTCTTTTAATACGGCAATTCTCTTAAAGATATCTTGATATTGTTTTTTATTGCTTCCTGACCAGAAATAGAATAAAACTTTTTTATTTTTTGCAATTTCGGTTAACGTTATGCTTTCATTTTCAAATGATATAACATTTAAATTCGGGATCATTTTAGAAGGCTGAAGATTGGCTATACCTTGATAAAGGTTTTCTATCTCTTCAATATGCATATTGTTTTTAGATACTTTTTTGAATTCATTTAAGAAAATTTCGGTGTTTTCAGGAGCATCTTTCTTTTTAAGCAGGTAGTCAAAGGCAACATTTCTAAATAAATTGTCTCTTAAATCTCTATTTACGACTAAACTATCAATTAAGTGTAGTTTATGTTTATTGAAATGTAATTGCTTACTGGATTCTGAATTTCTATTTATACATTCATGAAGACAACTCATATAAGATAAGTTACCGAAATGAGCCTTCATAAAATCATAATATGGTCTTAGGTAGGTTAAATGTTCATTGTTGAAATCTAAATCCTTTCTATAGGAATAAAAATCTTTAGGTAAATCATGAAGGTTTTCTTCTGTTGTTTTTCTTTTATGTTGAAAAGGATATATTTCTTTGTAGCGGTTATACGTATAGTCAATACTTCCTATCAATAATTCAAAGCCATTTTCAGACATGGTAGTTTCGGCCTTTAATTCCTTTAGGCGCATTACTTTTTCAATTCTTAAAGACTCAATTTTTTCTAAAAAATCATTAGGTTCTAACTCATAATAATCTGCATACATTGCAGAATCTTCTTCTTCGGCGGCAAGAAATAACTCTAAAAGAAAGTTATTTGTTTCCTCATTACTACCCGAAAAAACTAAGGATTCGTCAAAATATATGGTATTAAGCCTAACCATAAGGCTATCTCCTTTTTCTAAATAAACATATTGATACTCTGGAGATAAATTAAAATGATATAATCCATTTTCTATAGATGGTAAGTTGAATTTAAATCGGTTTTTACTATCAATCTGCGCAGAATCTATTTTTTCGTTACCCTTCATAAGAATAACCTGTGTACTGGTTGGGTTTACTACTTCACCAGCAAATAATACAGCTTCAGATTCTTTTTTGGCAGTGGAGCAACCCACTAATAAAACTAAGAATGTAGAGAGTAAAAGTCTTGTCATATAATATGAGGGAATGATCTTAGTCAAAAATAATAAACCTAACTTCCTGTAGTTGTTAATGCCTAGTTAAATGTTGTTAAGGTATTTTTTAAAAATCATTATAAAATTGATGGTAAACTAGATAGTTAAAGCTAATAAATTCAGTATTTTTGCACGGATTTTTAAAATTTTGTTACTATGTTATCCGTATCTAATTTATCTGTACAATTTGGAAAAAGAGTATTATTTGATGAAGTAAACGTGGCATTTACCCAAGGTAACTGTTATGGTATTATTGGCGCTAATGGTGCTGGTAAATCTACGTTCTTAAAAATACTTGCTGGCCAAATGGATCCTACCTCAGGACATGTTCATTTAGAGCCAGGTAAAAGGATGTCTATACTAGAACAAAATCATAACTCGGCAGATGCCTATACGGTTCTAGAAACAGTTGTAATGGGGAACAAACCGCTTTATGAAATAAAAAAAGAAATTGATGCCCTTTACGCTGATTACGATGATAAAAATGCAGATAGAATAGGGGAGTTACAAGTGCAGTTCGAGGAAATGAATGGTTGGAATGCTGATAGCAATGCTGCGGCACTACTTTCAAACCTTGGTATTAATGCTGATTTGCATTTTGCGCCAATGTCCGAACTTGATTCTAAATTAAAAGTACGTGTGCTTCTTGCTCAAGCTTTATTTGGTAACCCAGATGTTTTAATTATGGATGAGCCTACCAACGATTTGGATTATGAAACAATAAGTTGGTTAGAAAACTTTTTAGCAGATTATGAAAATACGGTAATTGTAGTTAGTCATGACCGTCACTTTTTGGATACTGTGTGTACTGATATAGGTGATATTGATTTTGGTAAATTAAACTTGTATTCTGGTAATTATACCTTTTGGTATGAAAGTAGCCAATTAGCAGCCCGTCAAAGAGCTCAACAAAATAAGAAGGCAGAGGAGAAAGCAAAAGAATTACAAGAGTTTATAGCTAGATTTAGTGCAAACGTTGCCAAGAGTAAGCAAGCTACATCCCGTAAAAAAATGCTATCTAAATTAAAGGTTGATGATATTAAACCATCAAGCCGTAGATACCCAGCTATAATTTTTGATAGAGAACGGGAAGCAGGCGATCAAATTTTAAACATTGAAGGCTTATCAGCTAAAACAGAGGATGGAGAATTACTTTTTGATAATGTCAATATCAATTTAGCAAAAGGGGATAAAATTGCAATAATTTCAAGAGATTCAAGAGCTACCTCAGCTTTCTATGATATTATCAACGGAAATAGAAAAGCAGATAAAGGTACTTTTCAATGGGGTGTAACAACAACACAGTCTTATTTACCTGCAGATAACTCAGGATTCTTTACAGATAACATTAATCTTGTAGACTGGTTGCGCCAATACGCAAAAACCGAAGAAGAAAGGGAAGAAGTGTATATACGTGGATTCTTAGGAAAAATGTTATTTAGTGGGGAAGAAGCACTTAAAAAATGTACTGTTCTATCTGGAGGGGAAAAAGTACGTTGCATGCTAAGTAGAATGATGTTAATGCGTGCTAACGTATTAATGCTAGATGAACCTACAAACCATTTGGACCTAGAAAGTATTACCGCATTCAACAATTCTTTAAAGAATTTTAAGGGTACAGTTTTACTAACAACCCATGATCATGAATTTGCGCAAACTGTAGCAAATAGGATCATAGAATTGACACCTAAAGGCAACATTGATAGGTATTCTACGTTTGATGAGTATATGTCAGACAAGGCATTAAAAGAACAGCGTAATAAGATGTACGCTGAAAAAGCATAGAATAGATTAACCCAAATCAATGTTTTATGAAAACCTACAATCTTGTGGTCTGCTTTGTGCTGGCCTTTAGTTACGTGTCGTGCGATAAATCCTCAACAATAAATTCTGAAATAGAAGAAAATGGGATTGCAGCCAATTATACAGTCTTTTTGTCAGGAAATGACCAGTTGAATGCAGTACAACTTAGTACATTTAATGATGAATTAGTTGTAGATAGTGAATTGTCAACATTTACAAGTATTCCATCCAGATATAAAAAATTTAGAACTTCAACTGATATTAGTTTCTATTATACGAGTAATTGCCAAGGCTATATACAGCGGTATAATGCTATAAACGATGATGTCCAGGTATTGGATGTTTTTAGTAATATTGACCCTTGTACTATTGATGTTACTTCTATTGCCCATACGGATCAGTATGTTATGATTGCTTATGAAATGGAATTACTAGGAAAAGATAAGCAAAGAGCGGTACGAATATTTTCAAACAATGAAACATCAGAGTCCTATATGGAACTTAATTTGGATAAAAAGCCTATAGATTTAATTTCTTCTAGAAATAGGTTATTTGTGCTGACTTTAAATGAATTTGTTACAGATGAGTTTCATTTATCTGTTTTTGATCTAACTAGTAATGAAGAACTTATAGAGTTAGACTTAGGGTTTAATGCAAATAAATTATTTAAGAATGGTCTTGAACAAGTAATCATTAGTTATCCAGAATTACATACTACAATAGACCCTATTACATTAAATAAAACATATACCAATTACGGCGAAAATACAGAGCCAGGTTTTATGACATCTAAAGATTCTTATTTAGATTCTAAGGGTACTATGTATTTCATAAAAGATTCACCTACTTCTACGGTACATACGGTGCCTGCTATTTATGATTTTCAAACAAACAATACTGTTGTTTACCTATTTGAAAATATTCTATCAGAAACTGAGCTGAATGTGAAATACAATATTGGTTCTACATCAGCAATAGCTCATGATGATAACAATAAATATATGCTAATTGGCTATCAGAAGAAAAATCAAACAAGCAAGGGTGGTATTTTACGCGTTAGTACGGCTCCAGAATTTAAAATAATTGACAATATAGATCTAGACGGAGTGCCACAGTCCATATTTGTAAATTAAAAAAACACACACTTATTCTAACTATTAAAATACTTGCTATTCCAAATTATAGGATTGAAGTTTTTACCTAATGCAAAGCCATAAAATATAACTATAGCTGCAACACACTTAAATATAAAAAAGTTAATAATCCAGAACTCTTTTGTAGAATTAGTTTTAGAAAAGAGTCCTTCAGGTACCATAAATGTTAGTATAAAACTAAGGAGAAAAACTAATACAGTAAGGTTTACAATACTTTTAAATGGCCACATTAGAATTTTTCTTAATGGATGAAGGTCATTTCCCCATTTGTGAATTAAGTAAAAATATCCATTGCCAATTGGTGCAAATAATACAGGGTCATCTTTGTCTTTTAATTTAAACAATTTTGACGGTGCAATAATTTTAAATCCTTTAATTTCTAGTAGGTGTGTTTTTTCTAAAGATTTAATTATTGATATTGCCTCGTAGGGTATTTCGCCTTTAAAATATTTAGTGTCTAAAAAACGTAATCTGTAATCAATGCATATTTGCTTTATTTCATTCGTATGAAATATGTTTTTGGTATTCAACAATTCTAGATTAAAATTGTTGCTTGGCGTTCCGTTACTTGTACTAATATTATTTCCAATACGGTCAAATTGCGAATCTACTTCTGAAAAAATAGAATAAATTTCCTTTAGTCTATCTGTTTCGGATTTATAACTTTTAAATTTTGCTTGAGTTAATTTTTCGGCAATATTCGTTTTAGGGAGTAACATGTATTTTTTTTTAAGCAACGTACTCAAATTTAGTTAATTATGGAATTTATAGAATTTTAAGCAGTCACAAATATTAGTTAACAAAATGTTAAAATTAATTATAGTATTAATTAAGCTAGGAGAAATACACTGCTAATTGTATATTAACGGAGAAATCGTGCAGTTTATCGATTTTAAGAACCACAAACGCTTTAGAATTTACTATATGAAAAAATGGACATCCCTCGTGTCCCTGTGTGCCCTTTTTTTTGGGTTACAAACAAATGCACAGGATATAATTGAAACAAGTTTGCAAAAAGTATTGGCACAAGCCTCTCCTTCTGAAATTTCCATATTAGAAAGAACAGCTTCATTCGAAAATCAATCTACCTGGCATAGTGCTTTAATAGCAGCAAATTTAGATAAAGTACTAGCTTATAGAGGAGAGTTTACCGTTTTTGCACCATCAAACCAAGCATTTGAAAAACTGTCACCTATAACTATTACTAAGCTCTACGATCCAAAAAATAAAAAGGTCCTTAAGGCTATGCTTTCTTATCATATTATTGCCGGAAAACTTTCAGCCTCTACAATATTAAGAGCTATGAGCCGGGGTAAAGGTTCAGCCAAATTTACCACAATGCAAGGTGAAAAAATTACCGCTACAATGAATGGTATAGATATAGTTTTGACAGATAAAGCAGGAAATAAAGCTATAATTGTCACTGCTGATTCTAATCAGTCAAACGGTATAATTCACGAAATAGACGCGGTATTTTTACCTAAAAGAATGCTTTAATTACCGCAAGCTTGCTCCTAATTTTGTTTCGTAAGCAGTTTGTAGTTTAGACATTATTTTTTCAATTTGTTTTTCGGTCAGCGTACTTTTGTCATCTTGTAGCGTAAAACTAACAGCATAAGATTTTTTGCCTTCAGGTAAATTTTTGCCTTCATAAACGTCAAACAATGTAAAGTCTATTAAGAATTTTCGTTCTGCATCAAAAGCCAAATCATAAAGCTCTTTATAAGTTGTTTTGTTGTCTAATAAAAGCGCAAAATCTCGTCTTACTTCTGGGTATTTAGGTATCTCTTTAAATTTAATTGGGGTAGTCATTAATAGTTCCAAAATTGCATCCCAATGAAAATCTGCATATAAAACACTCTGTTTAATATCGAAATGTTTAAGAATCGACTTTTTTATTAGTCCGAATGAAACTAGGTTATTTTTCTGAAACGAAAAGTTCAACCCTTCTGCAAATAGGGCAGAGGAAGTTGGTTCGCTTTTTAAATTATCTAAACCTAGGCGCATAAGAATTGTTTTAACAATTGTTTTAAGCTCAAAGAAATTTGCGGGCACTGCCTTGTTTGTCCAACTTTCTTGAATAGAATCTCCTGTAAGTAATATACTTAAAAATTTAGATTCAATTCTTTTATTATTTTCAGAATGATATGTTTTACCGAACTCAAATAATTTAAGGCTAGCTCTTTTTCTATTAATATTGTAACTGGCAGATTCTAATGCAGAAAACAATGAAGATCTGCGTAAAACAGATAACTCACCACTTAAAGGATTTATTATTTCAATAGATTTATTGTTTGTTTCTTCATCACCTAATAGTCTACTATAATTGGGGTTAGTAAGACTATTCGTTAATATTTCATTATATCCTTTTGCAGCAAGTACATTACCTATGGTATATTGAATTTTGTGATCTTCAGTTGCTCCTGTAGTGGCAATTGAAGCGTTTAACTTTTGATTAAATGATATATTGTTATACCCGTAAACCCGTAATATTTCTTCAATAACATCTACTTGTCGTTGTACATCAACCCTGTAAGAAGGGACTTCTAGCCCCATACCAGTTTCTGTTACATTTTTAAGTTTTATGTCCAGGGAGGCTAATATAGATTTTATGGTATCCTGCGGAATTTCTTGCCCAATAAGTTTATTAATTTTTTCGAAAGCTAAAAACACTTCAAAATTTGAAGTCTTATTTGGGTATAAATCTATTACATCAGATGTGATCTCTCCACCTGCAATCTCTTTAATTAGTAATGCTGCTCTTTTAAGGCTATACTCTACATTTTCAATATCAATACCGCGCTCAAATCTAAAAGAAGCATCAGTATTCAACCCATGTCTTTTCGCCGATTTTCTAATAGAAACAGGATTAAAATAGGCACTTTCTAAAAATATTGAAGTAGTTTCTTCGGTTACTCCCGAGCCTAATCCTCCAAATACACCGGCAATACAAAGTGGTTTCTCAGTATCACAAATCATTAAATCATCTTCATGTAATATTCTTTCAACGCCGTCTAGCGTTACAAATTTGGTTCCTTTTGCTAAAGTCTGAACTATGATTTTATTCCCTTTTATTTTGGCAGCATCGAATGCATGTAGTGGCTGACCTAATTCATGTAATACATAATTGGTGGCATCTACGACATTGTTTTTAGGTGTAAGACCAATAGCTTTTAATCTATTTTGTAGCCAAGTAGGTGAAGGTTGTATAATAAGATTGCTAATGGTTACACCACAATAACGTGGTGCTAATACAGTTTTCTTTACATCAACATCTATCTTTAAAGATCGATCATTAATATTAAAATGGCTGGTTGATGGTGTTATTAATTCTTTTGAAATTTCTTTTTGTTTTAGTCCTGCCTTTAAGTCTCTTGCAACACCAAAATGACTCATTGCATCGGCTCTGTTTGGTGTTAGCCCTATTTCAAAAACTTCATCTAACTCTACATCAAAAATTTCAGAACATGGCGTACCAGCAATTAAATTAGAATCTAAGACCATGATACCATCGTGGCTAGTTCCAAGACCTAGTTCGTCTTCGGCGCAAATCATTCCATGACTTTCTTCACCTCTAATTTTACCTTTTTTAATTGTCCATGCTTCTCCTTCTGGAGTATATAGTGTTGTTCCTATTGTTGCAACAGGGACTTTTTGTCCAACTGCCACATTCTTTGCACCACATACAATTTGAAGTGGTGAGCCAGTGCCAATATCTACTGTTGTAATATTTAATTTATCTGCATTAGAATGTTTTTCACAAGTTAAAACATGACCTACAACAATACCTTTTAATCCACCTTTTACAGATTCGAACTTCTCAATTCCTTCTACTTCTAAACCTAAATCAGTTAAAAGTTCGCCTGTTTTTTGCGATTCCCAATCTATTTGAATGAACTGTTTTAACCAGTTATATGATATTTTCATTAAAAACTTTTATAGTTTGCAAAGATAAAACAATGCCAGTATACATTCAATAAGCTATGAAGTGTTTATTTAAATTTTTAATTGTCCTTTTTAAATCGTTACTTGAAATTAAAATTAGAATGAATATGAGATATAGTATTGCAGTACTTATCATTTTTACCCTATTGTTTTCATGTAAACAAAATGATAATATCCCTAAAATAGCCGAAGGTTTATGGAGAGTGGAATTGGATGTAATGGATAAACAGATTTTGCCATTTAATTTAAAAGTTAATAAAACAGTTAATGGTAGTTATACAATGCAAATCATTAATGCTGAGGAGATAATAAATGTTGACGAGATTGTAATAATTGGAGATTCAATAGTGATACAAACACCTGTTTTTGAAGGGTTTTTATCTGGAAAATTTTCTGAGAATAAAATTACTGGACAATTTATTAAAGAGAGTTTAGATCGAGTTGTTCCTTTTGAAGCCACTTTTGGTAAAAAAGACCGTTTTGATGTAGTGAAAATGGATACCGACCAAAATGTGTCGGGAATATGGGAGACTAGTTTTAATCCTAACACCGATGAGGAATATGTGGGTAAAGGTATATTTTTACAAGATGGGAATTTGGTAACTGGCACTTTTAGAACTACTACTGGTGATTATAGATATTTAGATGGAGTAGTGGATGGAGACTCATTAAAATTATCAGCATTTGATGGGGCTCATGCTTTTTTATTTACAGCAAAAGTTACTGATTCTACATTAAATGGTGCTTTTTATTCTGGAAATCATTCAAAAGAGACATTTGTTGCCAAACGTAATGATAGTTATGAACTACCTGATCCTAATTCTTTGACCTTTATTAATGAAGGGTACGATAAATTAGCCTTTTCATTTCCGGATTCAAAAGGCAATATTATTTCATTAAGCGATGAAACATATCAAGATAAAGTAGTAATAGTTCAATTAATGGGTACATGGTGTCCTAATTGTTTAGACGAAACAAAATTTTTAGTTGATTATGTACAAGGAAATAACAATGTTAGAGTAATTGGATTAGCATTTGAATCTGCAAAAACTCAAGAAAAGGCATTTAATGCTATAAACCGATTGAAAGATAAAATCGGAGTTCAATATCCTATTTTGTTAGCGCAATATGGGTCTGTTGATAAAGAAGAAGCTCAGCAAAAGTTACCAATGATTAATCATGTTCTTTCTTATCCCACCACTATTTTTATTGATAAAAATGGTAATGTTCGTAAAATTCATACTGGTTTTAATGGCCCTGCAACTGGTCATAAGTATAGTGAATTCAAGAAAGAATTTAATGAGTTTGTTACTCAGCTAATAAATGAATAGTTACTAGATAATAGTAGATTTTCCAAGTCCAATATTTTCATCGTTCATATTAAAACTACCGTCCAGTTCCATAATATTATCAGCAATAAAATCCCCTACATAATTAGTACCATATTTTGAGCTGCCTAAAATATCTGGAGTTACTATTTTTTTAGAAAACGATTTTAAAACTGCAGCTACAACAGCATCAGATTCTTCATTCATTTTAAAATGTTGTAATAGCATAGCCATACTTAGTATTGATGCTACTGGATTTGCTATGTTTTTTCCTTTTGCGTCGGGGAAAGAACCATGAATTGGTTCGAACATGGCATGTTCCAATCCTACAGATGCAGAAGGTAATAGACCAATGGAGCCAGCAATGACACTACCTTGGTCAGATAGAATGTCGCCGAACATATTATCAGTTAAAATGACGTCAAAATCAGAAGGATTTAAAATCATCTGTACAGCAGCATTATCAATAAACAAACATTCTAAAACGACATCAGGGTAACTTTCAGAAATAGTACGTACCACACGTCGCCATAAACGCGAAGTTTCAAGAACATTTGCTTTATCAACCAGGGTAACTTTCTTTTTTCGAGAACGAGCAGACTTAAAGGCTAAGTGTGTAATTCTACTTATTTCGGCTTCTGTATATGTACAGGTATCTGTGGCAGAATTTTGGTCTTTACTAAGCGACTTATCGCCATAATATATGCCACCAGATAATTCTCTAAAAATAACTAAGTCAGTATTTTGTACACTTATTTTAGGAAGTGGCGATTGCTTAACTAAAGAAGGAAAAACCTTTACTGGTCTTATATTTGCAAAAAGGTCTAGTTCTTTACGTAATTTTAATAACCCTTGCTCTGGCCAAACTTTAGCTTTTGGGTTGTCATCAAACTCAGGTGAACCTAATGCGCCAAATAGGGTTGCATCAGAATTTTTACAAAGTTCCAAAGTTTCTTTAGGTAATGGACTTCCTGTTTTCTTTATGGCAGATGCCCCAATTAAGGCTTTTTTAAAGGTAAAGCTATGACCAAAGGTTTCTTCTACTGAGCGCAGGCACTTAATTGATTGTGCTACGACCTCAGGACCTATTCCGTCACCTCCTAAAACTGCAATATTTAAATGCATAATTAGATAATACTTTTTATTTCAATATTAGAAGCTTCGATAATTTCATGAATTTCTTCATCTTTTACTTCTTTTCTAGAATCTGCAAATTTTAAAAATTCTTCGTAAACTAAATCTAATTGTGTTTTGGTTAGTTCATACCCCACAATCTTTGCGCGGTATGCTAGTGCTGCTCTACCACTACGGGCTGTTAATACTATTGAAGATTCAGTAACGCCAACATCGGCAGGGTCTATAATTTCGTATGTTTCTCTGTTTTTAATTACACCATCTTGGTGTATGCCAGAACTATGTGCAAACGCATTTGCACCAACAATAGCTTTATTTGGCTGTACGATCATACCCATTTTACTAGACACCATTAAGCTTGTGTCGTAAAGTAATTTGCTATTTATAGTTGTATCTAAATTTAGATTAGGATGTTGGCGTAAAATCATTACAACTTCTTCTAAAGAGGTATTGCCGGCACGCTCACCAATTCCATTTATAGTACATTCTATTTGTCTAGCTCCGTTAACAACACCAGCAATGGAATTAGCTGTAGCCAAACCTAAATCATTATGACAATGGCAGGATAGTATGGCTTTTTCAATGCCTTTTACATTTTCTCGCAAATATTTTATTTTGGCACCATATTCTTCAGGTAGGCAATAACCAGTAGTGTCTGGAATGTTTAAAACTGTAGCGCCTGCTTTAATTACTGCTTCGCATACACGTGCTAAAAACTCATTATCAGTACGGCCAGCATCCTCTGCATAAAATTCAACATCTTCAACAAAAGTTTTAGCATAGCTTACAGCAGCAACTGCGCGTTCAATTATTGTACTTCTATTGGAATTGAATTTATATTTTATATGGGAGTCTGATGTACCTATACCTGTATGTATTCTAGGTGTTTTAGCGTGTTTTAATGCTTCAGCAGCAACTTCAATATCTTTTTTCACAGCACGTGTTAAACCGCAAACCGTGGCATTTTTTACAAGTTTGGCTATCGCTTCAACAGATTTGAAGTCACCAGGACTAGAAACAGGGAAACCAGCTTCAATGATATTTACACCAAGTAGATCCAGCCGTTCAGCAATAACTAATTTTTGTTCCATGTCTAATTTACAGCCAGGAACTTGTTCTCCATCTCTTAAGGTTGTATCAAATATTTGTACTATATCTTTACTCATTATATTTACGTAGTTTTACTAGTCAAACGAATATATTACTTAATTCACAAAATACCTGAATTTCGTTAGGTCATTTACAACGTTAATTCACTTTTTAGTTTATCTAATATATTGGTTTATAATTAATTAAATACTTTTTATTACGATGACAAATGTGCATAAAGATGCTTTATTTGTATTGGTTAAATCTCTCTCGAAATCTGAAAAGCGTCAATTTAAACTCTATGTTGGTAGACTAGGTGTTAATACAGATGCTAAATTTTTGGCGCTTTTTAATTTATTGGATAAAATTAAGCATTATGAAGAGAAAATAATACTAGAAAGTGGTATTGTTAAGAAAGCGCAATTATCCAATTTGAAAGCGCACCTTTATAAACAGATTTTAGTGAGTTTACGATTAAATCCGGTAAATCAGAATATTCGTGTTCAAATAAGAGAGCAATTAGATTTTGCAACAATTCTATATCAAAAAGGCCTATATAAGCAAAGTTTAAAAATTCTTGACAAGGTAAAGACTACAGCCATTGATAATGAAGAAAAGAATATAGCCTATGAAATAGTTGAATTAGAGAAAATTATTGAAACACAATATATTACTCGAAGCATACCTGATAGAGCTAATGAGTTGGCGGTACAGGCCAAAGAGTTATCAGGTCATAATGTAATGACAAGTAAATTATCTAATCTTTCGTTACAGCTTTATGGAATGATGCTGAAAGTGGGTTATGTACGTAGTGATGAGGATTACCAAAAAGTAAAAACCTACTTTAACAATCACTTGCCTATATACAATATTGAAGATTTAGGGTTTCGAGAAAAACTATGGTTGTATAAGGCATACTTGTGGTATAGTTTTCTTACTCAAGATTTTCTTTCTTGTTATAAATATGCAAGTAAATGGGTAGACTTGTTTTATGAGCATAAAGATATGATTTATCTTAACCCTGTATTCTTTTTAAAAGGTAATCATTATTTATTAGAGTCATTGTTTTATGTTCAATATAGCTCTCAGTTTAAAGAAGTTTTAGAGCGTTTAGAAAATACGATTAAGGAGAAAGATTTTCCTGATAACGATAATATTAATTCATTGGTATTTATGTATATAAATGCGAATAAATTGAATTTGCATTTTCTTGAAGGAACTTTTGAAAAAGGGTTGTACTTAGTTAAAATAATAGAATATGGTATAAATAAACATCGTGATAGGATAGATGTACACCATGTTATGGTACTTTATTACAAAATAGCTTGCTTGTATTTTGGCATTGGTGATAACAAAACTTGTATTCAATATCTAAAGAAAATTATAGATAATAAGAACTTAAAAATGCGTGAAGACCTTATGTGCTTTGCTCGTGTATTAAGTCTTGTTGCGCATTATGAAGCTGGTATGGATTATCATTTAGAAATACAGTTAAAAAGCACCTATAAGTTTCTTTTAAAAATGGATGATATGCATGCTGTACAAAAAGAGATGATTAAATTTTTAAGGAGTCTTGGTGGTATTTATCCAAATGAGTTAAAAGCAGAATTTCAAAAATTATACACCGAACTTAAAAAGTATGAAGATCACCCATACGAAAAAAGAGCATTTTTGTATTTAGATATTCTTTCTTGGTTAGAGAGCCATTTGCAAAACAAGCCTGTATCTCAAATAATGAGAGAAAAGGCCATGGCAAAATCGCGCTAAGAAACTTCTTATATGAAAAACAATCATATTGGACATTTAATAGAAATTAATGTGGCTATGCTTTTTATAGCCACATCTGGAGCTTTAGGTAGGTATGTGCAATTACCCGTATCTGTAACAATTGGTACAAGGGCAATTTTGGCTTTTATTGTACTGTTTCTATTTTGCAAATGGAAAAGATTCTCTTTTAAGATTAGTAAAAAGGATGCACCTGCCGTTTTTATTAGTGGTGTATTAATGGGAATTCATTGGGTGGCCTATTTTTATGCATTAAAATTGTCTAATGTAGCAATAGGTATGCTATCTATTTTTACATATCCTGTAATTACGGCTTTTTTAGAACCAATTATTCTTAAAACAAAGTTTCAACTAATTCATCTTCTATTAGCTTTTTTAGTACTTACCGGTATGTATTTTCTTAGTCCTTCTTTAGATTTTGAAAATTCTTATACTATTGCCATTGGCTTAGGTGTTTTTTCGGCTTTGGCATATGCCCTAAGGAATATTATTCTAAAAAAGAGGGTGAATAAATATAACGGGTCAATTTTAATGACATACCAAACAGCCATAGTTGGGGTTTTGTTATTTCCTTTTTTATTTACAGTACAGCCAATACAAATAATTGAACAGTGGAAGGCCTTAATAGCACTAGCAGTTTTAACTACAGCAATTGGCCACACCCTATTTTTAATGACATTTAAACATTTTAATATAACTACGGTAAGTATACTTAGTAGTGTACAACCAGTTTACGGAATTATAATTGGAGCAATTTTTCTTTCAGAAATCCCTAAGGGGACCACAATTTTAGGTGGATTTTTAATATTAAGTTCGGTAGTAATAGAAAGTGTAAGATCTAAATACTTACCAAAAACATAAAACTTATTTTTTCGAGTTTATTCCAGGTGTACTAGCACCAAATTGAGATATTATATGGTCACCCATTTTAGTAAATTGCTCATTTTTAGCCATTTCACGAACCTTAACTGGGTCAAAATCACCATTAAAATATAAAAAGGAACCTGTTTGGTTATCATTATTGTAAATCAATATTTCTTTTACCGAATTCCTTTTTTCACGAATAGAAACTACATTTCGCTTTAAATCATCATTTTTTCTGAAAACCTCTATGAAGGAATTTCCTGTTATTCCATTCATCTGTTGATTAAGAAGTTGAGTTTTGCTAGACGTGACACTAGGGAACTGCATATATCTCAAGTCTTTTGTATTGCCTACTAAAGCCTGCATTTCAGGAGAAATTTCGCTAATCATACTTAGCATAAAATGTGGAACTCTTACCGCGGTAACCTGGTTATCATTTTTGTGCGCGTTATAAAAAGTGTCAATTGAATTGTAACTACTACAAGAGCTAAGAGATACTATAATGCAGAAGGAGATTATTTTCTTTATCATGATTAATGTGTTTGCCTTAAATGTAATAAAATTAAAGACATGCATTCCAAATAGGATCATTTGGTAAAGGTGCCAAAATTTCTATTGGTTCCTTTTTAACTGGGTGTATAAGTAATAATTTTCGGGAATGTAAATGAATACTTCCGTCCACATTACTTCTGCCAAATCCGTATTTTAAGTCTCCTTTAATCGGACATCCGATAGCGGTCAATTGCGATCGTATTTGATGGTGTCTACCTGTTTCTAAATCTATTTCTAGAAGGTAGTAATTATCTAATTTTCGAAGAACTCGATAAGTTAAAATTGCTTTTTTGCTATCGGGAACTTCATTAATATTAGCATAAGATTTATTTTGCTTGGTGTTTCGTTTCATCCAATGAACAAGTCTTTTTTCAGGTTCATTTGGACTATTTTTTACAATGGCCCAATACGTTTTTTTAGCATCTTTCTCTGCAAACATTTTATTTAATCTAGGCAGCGCTTTAGATGTTTTTGCAAATACAACAATACCAGATGTTGGGCGGTCTAATCGATGAACCACACCTAAATACACATTACCTGGTTTGTTATATTTTTTTTTAATAAATGCCTTTACGGTGTCACTCAAAGGCTGGTCTCCTGTTTTATCACCTTGTACAATATCCCCAGGTCGTTTATTGATAATTATTAAATGATTATCCTCAAATAATACTTGAAGATTATCTACTGTAGAATGTTCTTTTTTTGACAATTTAAGGATGAATTACGAAGCTGTTTTTAATAAATAAGTGTACTTGTTCTAGGCCTTTTATAAATCAATTAATATTGTTCGTCATCATTTGGGAAATCTTGACTTTTTACATCACTTACATAATTAGAAATAGCATTCCCCATTTCTTCGTAAAGATTCATGTAACGGCGCAGGAAACGTGGGTTAAATTCATGAGTCATACCTAATAAATCGTGTACAACTAATACTTGTCCGTCAGCATATTTTCCACCACCAATGCCAATAGTAGGTATTGTTAAGCTTTCAGAAACACTCTTAGTTAACCTTGCAGGGATTTTTTCTAATACAATACCAAAACATCCTAATTTTTCAAGTAATTTGGCATCTTCCATTAATTGTTCCGCTTCTTCATCTTCTTTAGCACGAACGGTATATGTGCCAAATTTATAAATAGATTGTGGTGTTAATCCTAAGTGTCCCATTACAGGAATACCAGCTGCTAAAATTCTTTTAACTGATTCTTTTATTTCTGCGCCACCTTCAAGTTTTACTGCATGTGCACCGCTTTCCTTCATTATTCTAATTGCTGACCTTAAAGCCTCTTTTGGGTCACTTTGGTAGCTACCAAATGGTAAATCAACGACTACTAAAGCACGTTCTATAGCTCTAATAACAGATGAGGCATGGTATATCATTTGGTCTAATGTAATAGGTAAAGTAGTTTCATGACCAGCCATAACATTGCTTGCAGAGTCACCTACTAAAATAACATCAACTTTTGCGGCATCAACAATTTTCCCCATGGAATAATCATAAGCGGTAAGCATAGAGATTTTTTCTCCATTCTTTTTCATATCCACTAATGATTTTACGGTAACTCTTTTATATTCTTTCTTAGCTGTTGACATAGTATGTTTTTGATTAAGTGCTATAAAAGTAAGGAGTTTTATGAGAATAATAAGGGTTATGCAAAAAGGCTTTTAGTATAAATTATCAACTATTTGGCTTATTTTAGGATGGTAAATAAATCGCATAACATGAAAAATATACTGTTTTTAATCTTTTGTTTACTATCTATTTCAGTTTTGGCACAATCTGAAGAAGAGAAAAAAGTAAAGCAAACCATAGTTGAATTTTTTAGCGCCTTTCATGCTCAAGATTCAAATGCCATAAAAAAAACCACTTATTCTTCAGTTGTATTACAAACTATTGGTTTAGATATAGATGGGAAGTCTATATTGAAGAATGAAAGTTTTAATGATTTTTTGAAATCTATTATTAGCATACCCGATTCTATAGCCTTTCAAGAACGGATTACAGATTTTTCTATACAAATTGATGGTACAATGGCCAATGCCTGGACGCCCTATGAGTTTTGGTTAAATAATAAATTTCATCACTGCGGAGTAAATTCTTTTCAATTATTAAAAGTCGAAAACGCTTGGAAAATTATATATCTCATTGACACCCGACGTAAAGAGGATTGTCATCAAAAAACGGAATAAGGATTAATTAATCTTATTTCCAATTTCTAGATGATGTTACGTCTTCTTTGGGAAAATCCTCGGGTATTTCCTGGGTTACTATACCTGTTGCCGCCCACTCGGCACCTCGTTGTAAAGTAGTTATAAAACCTGTGCATTCCATCGAATAGTCAAAATGACCTAAAGTAGAATGAAAAACTCTTCCTTTTACGTAATTAATTGCCATAAGTTGTGGTACATGTTGGCCAAGACCTTTTATTGTTGGATCCCATGGCGGAGCATTTTTTTCAACATCGGCAAAAGCTGTAGCTAAAATAGTAGCATTTTCAAAAGGTCCTCTCATACGTTCATATAATTCGTCGGGCGTATGTAACCATTTGTTCGGTAAACCTTTCATAATAGGGTGTTGCGGTGCCCTAGTCGTTAATTGAAATTCACTTTCGGGTCCATGAGAACCACAAACCCCTTCTGAGTTATCTTCAATGAACTCACCGGCTTCATTATAATAAACATAGGGACCTGAACTTTCATCCCTTCCTCCCCAAGCACCGAGACCAATCATTTTATTGAACTCTTCCCATTCTCCCCAAGCATTATTGGCAGCATGTATAACAACCAATCCGCCACCATTTTTCATATACTCTTCAAAATCTTTTCTAGTTTTTTCTGGCCATAGCGGAGATTCAGCCCCTAAATTGGAAATTACTACATCATAGTCATTAAAATTGACAGAAAAGTTAGAGGTTTTTATTGACTTTTCTGATAATGAATATGTTTTGTCAGTTAATGGATATGTTTCAATAAAGTAATTATAAGCCTCTGGTCTAGATTTATTGTATTTAATACCTAAATAGACTGAGTCCGTACGTTTTACATCTACTGTAAAAAGATCAGTTTGTTCTAGATAATCTTTCATCATCATTGTAGTCTTTGGCCAAACATAATGATTGTTTTGACCATCAATTATCAAGGCTTTTAATTTCATAGGTGGTTGCACTAAAGCTTCCTTTTTTTTCTCTGCGCAAGAGAATAAGAAACAGAAAATTAATAAAGTTAAAATGTTTTTCATGAAGTAGTTTATCTAGACAAATATGAAAATAATATAGGCTCTTTAAATGTACATGAAGTTAATAAGATTGCAAAACAGTATTTGTAACAAAATAGTATTCTTTAATAATCATAAATCATTTTGCAGATGATTAAAACAGCGTCTAAATTAGCGGAATAATTAATTAAAAATATAATGAAAGTACTAGGAATAGGGTCAAGAATTTCTCATAACGAGTTTGGTAAAGGTGTAATTACTAACGTTTCTTCAAATCAATATTGGATTACATTTATGGACAAAGGTCTCGAAACAATTGAGATAAGTAGTGATTTTGAAGTTATTGAGGCAGTTGAAGGTGAAGTGGATACGGTAAGTTTCTTTGATGTAGAAAGTTCTTTAGTGGCTATTCTTCAAAAATGGAGTGATACTACACAACGTGTAGCAATAGCGGATAAATGGAAAGGAGGAAATCTTATACTACAACCAGGTGAAGCTGGAATGAGTAATAAAGAAATTCCTATAAATACCTTTTTTCATAAAATAGTAATGGTTCGTGACCGTATAAGGGTAATGGAACAGAAAATAAACTCAAGTAAAAATTTAGATGATCAAGAAAAGATAGACTTGCAACAGTATATTACTCGTATTTATGGCAGTTTAACCACATTCAACATACTTTTTAAAAATAAGAGTGATCATTTCGTTGGTGAAAAGAGCTAAAATTGTGTGGTAAAAAATAATGGTAGAAAAGAAGAAATATAATTTTAATCTTGGACCCTTAGATTTATTATTACGTCGTATAATTTGTTAATCATTGTTTGGTTAAAACCGTGAGCCGCATTTTGTACTATATAATATTCTTTTCTAGGGGCTCTTATTTTTTCGAAATAAGGTTTGTTCAATTCTTTAGGTGTTAATATATCTTTTTCTCCCTGTATAATAATTATAGGTAATTGAAAAATAAAACCGTTTTCTCTAAAATCAATAGCTGATACCATAGAGCTGACACCTATTAGTTTATCGCCTACAAGATTTAGAAAAGAGTAATCATCACCATTATACCTGTCTTTACTATCTTTATTATTGTCATATGATTGTGCTATTTTCCCCCAAGTGGCAGGGGCTTTTGTTGCTGTTTCAATTTCATATTTCTTTATCACGCGTAGTAATTGCCCATAACTTTGCGCCCTGTCATATGGCGGATTTCCAATAGATTCTAATTTTTCAATAGTTTGTTGCTCCTCGTTTTTAAGTGCCATTTCTAACACTTTAGTGTAGGCATAAGCTATATTGTCTTTGAAATTAACAAACTGGGCATGACCAACATAAGCATGAAATAATTCGGGTTGTTTTAAAACCATTTTGGTAGCGAGTATAGATCCCCAAGAGGTTCCAACAATTATAATTTTTCTTTTATTTAGATACTTTGTAAGGTATTGGGAAAGTTCAATTCCATCTTTGGTCATTTCTTCAACCTCTAGTGGATGATTTAAATAAAACTCTTCATTAATTTCATTTGGGGCATTTTTACCAAATGTTTTGCCGGCACCTCGTTGGTCCCAGTGTACAATTGTAAACTTTTTGGTCCAATCACGAAAAACATCATCTTTATAATGACTAAGTGTACTACCTGGACCTCCGTGTATAAATAAAATCACAGGGTTTTTAATGTTATCGCCATTTATTGTAATCCATTGATCTATATCTCCAATGGGTAAAAAACGTTCCTCCATTATTTTACCTTGACTAAACAATGAAATATAGCTTAACCATAAATAAATTAAAATATAGAATTTCGGTTTCATTGATTTAGTTTAAAACTTATTGGAAATAAGTTACAAAGATATTTATCTATTTTTTTAAATAGAAGAATTCTATAGTTAATAAACTAAGGGATTTCTAATTAAGAATTTTTAAGTAAAATGCTTTACACTTGAAACCGTAAAATTGTTTTCAATTTGGATTCATTTACTTTTCTGAAATCAGAAAGATATATTTCTTTATGAATTTTTGATTTACGAAAAAGGCCTTGACTTTTGGCATAGGCTTCCATCTTCATAAAAGATTCAGGTTCATTGTCAAAACTTCCTATGTGTAACATTTGTATAGAAGGTCCTTCTGTGATTTTTTTAAACTGTAATTTGTCTAAAAGCTTTTGCGGTTTCTTCTTTTTTGTTAATTCTAACATTTCATTAAAAAAAAACGTATTCACAAAACTAGGTTGTCGTATCATTAAATCAAAAACTAATTCATCTTTGTTAATTATACCATTGAAATTTTGTTTTGCCTTATCAGTAATGTCCCATATTCCTTCCAGCGGATAAACAGTCCAGTCTGTATAATTTTCAGGAGCATTTGCTATTTTCTTAAGCGTCATTTTAATTGCGTAAGAGACACTATATAACGCTTTTATGTGTTCTGTGAAATAATCGCTATTTGGGTTTCCCTCACCATGTATAGTTAAATATTGAAATTCTGGTATGCTTATCAACTCTGGATTAGTTTTAGGCAAGTAAATTGACTTTTCTTTTTTACGCCATTCATGTTTTGCTTGCATTTTTCAGTACGTTTTAAATAATAATTATTATTTGGCTTTCTTATAAAGCATAAATATCAGTCAGAATAGAAATTTGAAACTAAGAAAACAATATTACATGATAATTTATAATCACCTTCTAAATTTTATGTAACTAAAACTGTTTAAATCAATAAAATTGCCAAATGCAAATCAGGATATTTGTAACCTTACCAATTATATTTTTATAGCCAAATTAACTTTTTAAGTTACAAATCTTTGTTTCTAAAGGGCTGTGCAGAAAACTTTTTTAATTAGAAGTTGTTATTTGTTTGCCATTAGGTATTTTAGGCTTAAAATTATAATAATGAGTCAGATTATTACATTCGGTGAGGTATTAATGCGTATTTCACCAAGAGGAAATAAAAAGTTTATTCAATCTAACATTGTTGAATTTTATTTTGGTGGTACGGAGTTGAACGTAGGTATTTCTATAGCTAATTTTGGAGGGAATGTTAAACATATAAGTGCGGTTTCAGATGATTTTATTGGGGATACCGCCTTAACCTACATTCGTAAATTTGGCGTTGATACTTCATCAATAATAAGGTCAAAACGCCCCTTAGGTGTATATTTTTTGGAAGTTGGCGCTGTAATAAGGCCGAGTATGATTTCTTATAACCGTTCACATTCGGCATTTTCTGAAATAGACCCGTCTAGAGTTAATTGGGAGAATGCATTAGAAGATGGCGAGTGGATGCATTGGACAGGTATAACACCGGCATTGTCTAAAAATTCTTTCGATATACTTAAAGAAGGTTTAAAGCTAGCTAGAGAAAAAGGTATGGCAGTTTCTGCTGATCCAACATACAGAAATGGGTTGTGGAAATATGGTCAAGACCCTAAAGAAGCATTAATTGAGCTTTTAAATTATTCCACAATTTTTATTGGCGGTGTAAATGAAATTAATGAAGTTTTAGGTACAGAATTTAGTTATGAAAATGATGATTTTATTGAAGCAAGTAAGCAATTAATGCAGGCATTTCCGACAATTGAAAAAGTGTTCGATAAAATTAGAACTTCTTTAAATTCCTCATGGCATAAAATAAGAGCTAGAATGTGGAATGGTATAGAATTTAGAGAAACAAAAGATATAGATATTACCCATGTTGTTGACCGTATAGGTACTGGAGATGCATTCGCGGCAGGATTAATATATGGGTTACAAAAGTATGACGATTATAAGGCGATGGATTTTGCTAGTGCAGCATGTGCCTTAAAACACACTTATGAAGGCGATGTAAATTTCGCAACTGTAGATGAAGTTAATAATATTTTAGGAGGCAATATTACTGGGCGCTTAGTTCGTTAAACATAAAATAGTGTATTAAAAAGGCTTGAGTCTACTAATTAGATTGAAGCCTTTTTTAATTATTTTCCGCATAAGTTTTAAAGTTATTAAGGATTGATTGCCATCCAGCTTTTTGCATATCAATAGAATTTTCGGTTTCTGGCACAAATACTATTTCGATTATTGTGACATCCTCAATTTCTTTAAAATCTACACGTACATTCCTTTTTGAAAACTCAAATTCAAAATAGTTAAAAGGCACAACTTCTGTGTATATACCTTTCATATCAAACCCAAAACTTTTGTCTTTCGCTTCCATTCTTGCATAATAAACTCCGCCAACTACTATGTTGTTTTCAGCTTTTGGGCAGCACCAATCCTCTGAAGCAAAATTCCAATTCACAATATGTTTAGGGTTAGTATATAGCTCCCAAGCCTTTTTAATATCTGAGTTTATGATAGCATGTATTTTAATTTTCTGCATATTATTTAGTGTTATTTTCTAAAACTCTAAAAATGATAATTTTTGTAATCAAATTTACCGGTAAAGGTTGGTTTAGAGGAAATTGAACAGAACCTTTTCCTTGTTTATAGATTGAAAGTTCTTTGCTAAATTTTTGATGCCCTGTTGGTGTGGCATAAAACCCAATATGTTTATCGAATCCTCCAAAATAGACCAACGGCTTATTATTTAATTTATATGCTGGCATTCCGTAAGAGATGCTTTCAATAGCACCTGGAACATTACATTTAATTAGTGCTCGCATTGTTTTTAGCTTTTCTTGAGTATCTAAAGTAAAGCTATCGATATACTGATCAACAGAATTTAGGTCTTTTTTCATTTAGTAATTACATTAAACAATCCAATACTATTAAAGACGATGCCAGCTGTTTGTTGTTAAACCACATATTACTTATTAGTTGAAAGTTCTATAATAATATTATGATATGCAAGCCAAGATTTGATTCTGCCGATATACATTTTCAAATAGTTCTCGGTTAAAAATATATTTGACCAATCAAAACGTTGTGCTTGTACACCTAAGTAAAATATAAAAATTGAAGCCCCCAAAATTGGAATTAAATTATGTTCTTTTTCTGATAAAATTCTTTTCTTTTGGTAACCATTAAGAAAGCTTTTGACTTTCAATTCATATACTTGCTTATCTGATTCAATAAAAAATAACTGCTTGCAGAAGTATGCAACATCTAATAACTGAGCACCATTACCGCAAAAATCAAAATCGAAAAGTGTAATATCATCATTAGCCGCTACGGACATATTATCATACCATAGGTCCATATGAACAACGCCAGTAGTTAAACCGTAGTAATCAGAATCGTTAAATGACTCTTTAAAGTTTTTAAGGAATTCCATATCGGGTAATTCCTTAGGAAAGAATTGCAATAGTTGGAGGTAAGACTGTTCTAAAAGACTTTGTTTGGTATATGTAATTCTTTGTAAAGTTGTATTTAATGTTACATTATGAAACTTACTCACTATAGCTCCAATTAAATTTAAGATCTCATGATCCATAAACCGAAGTTTTTCACCTTCAGCATACGAGAAAAGGACCATAAATCTTATTCCTTCAGGGGCTTTAATTTCCTGAATATATTGCCCATTACTATCTTTTATAGGGTGAGAAATATTAATTTCATTTGCTTTTAAGTGTTTTAGTAGTTTTAGTTCAGCAGTAATTTCAGAATTGGACCTCCAATTATGGCTGTACACTCTAATAACATATTTTGTTTTATTGTTTGTAAGAAAATAGGTGTGATTGATTCCTGTTCTAAATAAATTGCAATGAAACTGATTAGATAAACTATATTTTTCAATTACAAATTCACCTAATTCTTTGGCTGATAGGGTAGATGTTATAACAGGGAATTCCATCAATGATTTAATTTTTAAGTGAGCATAAGTTAAGAACAATTAAGCTAGTCAGTTTAACTTTTTTATAGGTACTAAATTAATTGTTGGAACTTATAGTTTACGTAGTAATTTTTATACAATGAATTCTAACCAAATAGCTTTTGTTTTAAATTCTAATATTAAATACAAAACTTAATAGTACAAAAAAGATATATTTATAAGGTATACACCAATTAAATCTATCATAATCGCGAAACAAATTTTAGTTATAGAAGCCGAGCCTAATGTGGCTGTATTTATTAGTCAAGTATTGCAAGAATAAGGTTATAAGGTAATTGTTACTTATGATGGTTTAAACGGTTTAAAATTATTAAAACAGAAAGAAATTGATTTGGTAGTTCTAGATGTTATTTTACCAGAAATAGATGGTAGGGAAGTTGCTAGGAGACATTAGCAAACTTTAATTATTATAGAAATATAATTCTATTTAAACCGCCTCTTTTTTCTCGGAAAGATATTTCCAATACCTTTTTGGGACATGTTGAACGTGTAGCTTTGTATTTATACGAGATTTAATAGTGGTGCTTTTAAAGTAGTTGTTCCATAGTTCCTGGTACTCATATTCCAAATCCGTAAATACTGAGTTTTTTTGAAGACTATTAGTGTGTATATCCGTTAAGTCTAGTGATATTATCTCAACGGTATGTAAATCATAAAACAGTCCGTATGTACGTTTTAGGTCATAAATAATCCATTGCTGGTCTGTATATCGGTTTCTAAAGTGTTTTGAAATTAAAGGAAGAACATCAAAGTCTGGTTCTATGTTCGCGAAGTATATATCATCTTTTGTTAATTGAAATCGTACAAAAGCTTCCATTCTGTGTTTTTCTCGACTTACTTTATGAGCGATATTATTTATTTTTAATACACCAACATCACTAAAATCTGTAGCGCCTAAATGTTTACTACCCATTAGTTTTTGGATATAATAATAGAGTAGGGCTTCTATATTATTCTGCTCGCTTAAAAACGAGAAGTAAATGTTTTTTATGGCAGTATTACTTTTATTACGAATACCATTCCAGACACGTTGCGCTTTAGTAACATTGGTGAATATAGTTTCTGTTTCTGCAAATAGGCCACTTTGTAAATACCCTATTTTTTGTATATCAGCATTAGGGAGCTTTTGTTCAAAGCCAATAAAAACTGCCGTTAGAAAACCATTAAAACTACCGTCGTAAATTAGAGTTTTTGTTGAATTCATAAGTGTTGATTTAAAAGTTGAAGAAAAAGATTCTAGATATTATTTTAAGTCTTTTTTTAATTTTGCTTTTAAACAATACCAAAGTATAGCCCATAGAAAGTATTTGACTTTGAGTACGCTCTAAAACGATATTTAAAATTGAAATATTTTGCGTATTTAAGATGTTGTTTAAATTGTTCATAGTATAGTTTCTTTTAATAAAGTTTAACTTTAAACAAATAGGGATAATTGATTGTTATATTGATTTTTAAATTTTCCATTTTGCGATTGAAGTATCCTACTTTTAATTTTATGAGCATCTAAATCTTTACGCTCCCAATCACTAGAATTACAAATGATAAAATATTTAGATCGGTTGAGAGCAATGCCCATTTTTTTTAAATGATCCCAATTTAAATTACGATACTTTCTGCCGTTTAATATTTTGTGAACTGAACCCATTCCTATGCCAGGAATTCTTGCTAGCATTTGCGCTTCTGCTTTATTAATATCTACTGGGAAATAATTTAGATTTCTAAGCGCCCACATTAATTTTGGGTCTATATCCATATCTAGATTTGGGTTATTTGTGTCTAAAATTTCATGGACATTAAAGCCATAAAAGCGTAACAACCAATCCGTTTGGTATAATCTATTTTCTCGTAACATAGGCACCTCTGAGTCTATGGATGGTAATCTGCTATCTTTTGATATGGGTACATAACCAGAATAATAGACTCGTTTCATATTGTAATTTTTGTAGAAATGAGTAGCAGAATACATGATATCTTTATCACTTTCACCAGTGGCACCAATAATCATTTGAGTGCTTTGCCCTGCAGGAGCATACTTGACAGTACTTTTTATTATTTTCCGCTCTTCTTTATATCGAATTATTTCATTTTTCACTTTGCGCATTGGCTTAATAAAATCTTCATGCTTTTTGTCCGGTGCTAATAATTTAAGGCCGGAGATTGTGGGGATTTCTATATTAATCGATAAACGGTCTGCATATAATCCGGCCTCATACATTAACTCATCACTTGCTCCCGGTATTGATTTTAAGTGGATATATCCATTAAAGTTTTCTTCTAACCGCAACTTCTTAGCTACTGCAATTAAACGTTCCATAGTGTAATCTGCATTTTTGAAGATTCCAGAACTCAAAAACAATCCTTCTATATAATTCCTTCTATAAAAATTTATGGTCAGGTCAACGACTTCTTGAATTTTAAAGGCAGCCCTTTTAATATCATTACTTTTTCTGGTTACACAATACGCGCAATCAAAAATGCAATGGTTGGTTAAAAGTATTTTTAATAGAGAAACGCATCTACCATCCTCAGTATATGTATGGCAAATTCCAGTACCTGTATCACCCAAGCCTTGGTTCTTATTTTTGCGATTACTACCACTGCTAGAACAAGACACGTCATACTTAGCTGCATCAGCTAAAATGTTCAATTTTTCTTTAATTCGGGTAAAATCCATAACAATACGTAATTAATCCAAATTTATGGATATATTCCTAATTATGGAAATAATCCAATTAAATTTTTGGAAATAATCCATAAATAGTATATTTGAGGTAGAATGCAGTGTATAGGAGCTGAAAGAAGCATATTTAGACTATGGAAAACGAAATAACATTAAAACGATTTACTGAGCTAAGACGAGAGCTAGGCTATACTCAGGCAGATTTTGCAGCATTAATAGGAGTGTCAAATACCACGGCGGATATAGAACGTGGAAGAACCAAACTTTCTGGTAAGGTGGTGTTAGAATTGCTTAAACAATTTAAAATAAATCCACTTTGGCTGTTTGGTGAAAGTGAAGAGCAATATTTGGAGACATCAAAAACAAGTGTTATACCGAAAGTGGTAACAGTAGATTCTGCCAATCAAGATAACATGGTTTTAGTAAATGCAAAGGCTGCCGCTGGTTACCCACAAAACATATCAGATACTAGCTGGTATCAACAATTGCCTGCTTTTGATTTGCCTATTCCAGAATTTAGAAATGCCACCTATCGTGGTTTTCAAGTGGAAGGCGATAGTATGTTGCCAAATTTACATCCTGGCGAATGGGTTTTGGCAAGGGCTATAGAGCATGTGGACCATGTGAGTGCAAATAAAATGTATGTGGTAGTCTTACAAGATTCTATAATGGTTAAGAAAATTGAGAAACGTCCAAATTCTAATAATATTACCTTAGTTTCTTTAAACGAAACATACCCACCTTATGAAATTAAGCCATTTCAAATACAAGAAATTTGGGAAGTAAGTAGTAAAATAACTTTCAATGTAGATGCAACGACTGATAATGGTTTGTTACGTCAGTTGCAAGAATCAATGCAAGAGTTAAAAAATCAATTACAGCATGTTAAGAAAGTTAATTAAAGTATAACTTTAATATTTTTTAATATACATTCCACTTTCTTTTAGTTTAAAACCTAAACTTTTATATAGTGATATTGCGGCCGTCCTATGGTGGCCACTAAAAAGTAAAACATCATCTAATTTTTCCTTTTCAGCTTGCTCTAAAAGTTTTTCCATGAGTTTTCGTCCTAAGCCTTGTCCTCTGTACTCAGAAGATACTACTACATCTTCTATCATTCCTTTATGACCGGAAACCACTTTGTATTTTGCCATCATAGCTATCCCAACCAATTTTTCTTTATCTAAACAAATGACCACATCGGTTGTACTGTAATCAGTTAAAGCGGAAATTAAATCCAGTTGGGTTAATTCAGAATTTAATTGTTTATATAGTTCAGTTAATTGCATTTGTAAATTGTTGGTCACGTCTTTTTCCGAAATTAATTTTATAACCATCTTCATTGTTTTTATGTTGGACATAAAAATAATTCATTTTGTTTTGGGTAAAAATAGAAGGCTGCTAAAATGATTATATTTAAAAGAATGAAAACCTGTACTGCTTATGAAAAATTCAATAATTATAATTGTGCTTTTAATGATGGTAATTTCAACAGCACAATCAGAGAAAGATACATTGGTCATTGGGTACACATCTGCACCTCCGTTTGTAATAGAAAATGGTGAAAATTTAGAAGGTTTAAATGTATGGTTATGGAAACGCGTAGCAAATGATTTGGATTTGAATTATGTAATGAAACCATTAGAATTTGCGTCTATGCTAGATTCTATTCGTTCTGGAGGTATTGATTTAAGCATAAACCCCTTAACTATTACTAGTCAGCGAAGTAAGGAAATGGAATTTACACATTCTTTCTACGCTTCAAATGCTACCATAGCTATTTTAGAAGTTTCTTCCTTTAATAAGTTTAAATCATATGTAACTGGGTTTTTTAACTTTCAGTTTTTAGGAGGGCTGCTAATTTTACTTTTTATTATTTTCTTGTTTGGGGTATTAGGTTGGCTGTTTGAGCGTAAGATGAATTCAGAATTATTTAGACCAGGAAGCAGGGGATTGTGGGATGGGATGTGGTGGTCGGCTGTAACACTTACAACTGTTGGGTATGGTGATAAAGCACCCGTAACTAAATTAGGAAAGGTAACAGCGCTTATATTAATGTTTGGAGGTCTCTTATTTATATCAGGATTAACGGCAAGTATAGCGTCTAGTTTAACAGTTAATCAACTTACAAACAATCCCAATGGATTTAATGAGTTTAAGGATAGGGCAGTAGGTACCATAGATAAATCTGGTACCGATATTTTTTTATCAGAGCATTTTTTTAAGAATGTAAAAAAATATTCAAATGTTAGTCTTGGTTTGGAAGATTTAGAAAAAGGGGATACTAAGGCCTTTCTGTATGACGAACCAATATTAAAGTATGCAATACAAAAAGACTCTACTTTTAATAAAATAGTTTTATTGCTGGTTAAGTTTGATGTGCAATTCTATGCATTCGGACTCCCTAAAACTCACATCGAACTTGAGCAGCGCATATCTCAAAGAATTTTGGAAATTATTGAAACCGAAGAGTGGGATATAGCTTTAAATGAATATGGTTTAGCAGAGTTTTAACCTTTACGACGCTCTAGTAAAACCATCATCATTAAACTTAGAATAATAATATCGTCATCAGTACCATTTAGTTTTTTTATTTCGTTCACTTTAAAACGACGGCCTACTAAAGATTTTTCTTTTGATAAGCGCACAACGGTTTCATTATTGCCATTGATTACAATATAAGCTGGGTTCAAAAATAGTCCAGTAAAAAGGTTAATTATGGGGATTTGCCCCACTAAACCATCTAGCACTTTAATCCAAGCGTTTTCTTCTCTTATAGTGTATTTTAACTGTTTATTTTTATCGAAAATTTCATAGTGAGCTTTCCAAATCGATGCCCACCCTTTGCGTCCTATTTTTCCAAATTCGAGCTCAGAAGAGTCTGAAAATGAATAGCAAGCTGAGAAATCTATCCACTTATCTGCTTTAATGTTGTAAAGTAATTTGGTTTTACTTTCATTTTCAAAAACTCCAACATCTTCCTTGAATTTGAACATCTTTTGTTTTACGTAAGCTACTGTCTTTTTATCGGCATCTACGGCAGTAAAATCATTGGATAATGTACCTATGTGGAAAGTAAAGTCTATTGGAAATTTATATTCTTGCATAAAAGATATTTCAATAAGTGAAAATGTATAACTCTTGTTTTGGTACTATATTATATATCTTAATTCTAATTGTAACCTTTTACTTCTCCCATAGATATGGTCATGGGCCCAAATTTGTGACTGGTTGGTAGGTAGGCTCCGCTTTCGGTCTTAGTCCAATTATCCCATGATGCTTCTAAACCATCAATTGGGATAATTTTGGTCCAAAGTTGAAAGCTTTTTGGCATTCCGCTAGGCTCTAAAATCCATAAATAAGAATCGCCAGGCGTATCGCCACCTTGAGTGTAGGTAACTAAAAGCGCTTCAGAACCGTCCTCCATATCTACTAAGTAGCGTTCGGTACCACGATCAAATATTTTATATGGAGCAATAAGCCAAAAAGAATCATTGTTAAAATAGCGTTGAGCATCAGCTATTAAATCTTGTGTTTTTTCATATGAAGCAGGGGAGCCGTTAACCGTTGCTATACTTGATTTGGGTGTAATTAAGTCTAGAAGTACTTTATTGTTATCCCAAGAAACATGTACGGTAAATTTTTCTTTATCCCATTTATACGTGTGATCGTCCCTAAAAGACCATTCAATGATCTTTGTATTATTAAATTTTTTATAATCTAAAGCGTCTAACATTCTGTATGCTAATGCATCTGCTTCAGGTCCCGCTAAACCCGTAGGAATAGGTTTGTTATAGAGATAATAAAGTACACTAAAACAAATTATAATTAGGAGGACTAAAACAGCTAAAACATTAAATAATTTCTTTATCATTAAGAATTTAATTAATTGATTAATAATTATTTACATATAAATATAGAAGTGTGTTTCTTAATATTTAGACATGTCTAAAACCCAACGGCGGCATCATCACCACGCTTATCAGCGCCTCCTTCTAATTTTCCATTAGGTAATACTAAAATGGCATCGACTTTACCTATTATAGGTGTTTGTTCTTCATTGATGATGTAGTCCTTTTGTATTAAATTTTCCTTTAAGATTACAGAAAAACCATTTGGCTCAAAGATGACAACATCTGGTAACCATTGATGATGAAAGCGAGGCGCATTAACTGCATTTTGCATACTCATATTAAACTCATATCCGTTCAATATAGTTTGAGCCACTGCTGTAATAATTGTGGATCCACCAGGCGTACCTACAACCATCCATAATTTACCATTTCGTTCAACTATAGTAGGTGTCATACTACTTAACATTCTTTTCTCTGCTTCTATACTGTTTGCTTCTGCGCCTACAAGTCCAAACATATTGGGTACACCTGCTTTAGCGCTGAAATCATCCATTTCATTGTTTAAAAAGAACCCTAATTCATCACAATACAGTTTAGAGCCAAAATTACCATTTAAAGTAGTGGTTACTGAAACCGCATTTCCTTCCGTATCAATAATAGAGTAGTGGGTGGTTTCCGTACTTTCCAATATTTCGACTTCACCATGGGATACATCAGCTGATTTTGTAGCTTTTTCGAATGTGAAGTCGGACATCCTATTTTTAATGTAGCTGTCCTTAAGTAAAATGTCCATTGGAATGTCAACAAAGTCCGGATCCCCTAGATAGTAATTTCTATCTGCATAAGAACGACGAGATGCTTCTGTAAATAATTGAATAGCCTTCTCAGAATTATGTCCAAATGAAGCAATATCATAAGGTTCTATCATTTCAAAAATTTGATTCATTGTCACGCCACCACTACTTGGCGGACCCATAGAAATGATATTTAAATCTTTGTACTTGAAAGTTATGGGTTGTCTCCATATAGCTTCATAACTAGCTAAATCATCTTCCGTTACAAAACCTCCATTTGCTTGAATGAAGTTTGCTAATTTTTGAGCTATCTCTCCTTTATAGAATCCGTCTCTACCTTGCTCAGCTATAGTGCGTAATGTTTTTGCTAGTTGTGGATATTTTATAAGATCACCTTCTTTATGAATAGATGCAAACTTTGTGCTATCGCCATTTACTTTAATAAAAACTTCTCGATAATTATCAAGCAATTGGGCTTGTTTGGCTGTAACAACAACACCATTTTCCGCCAATGAAATAACAGGTTCAAAAATATCTTTTAAAGGTAGTTTTCCAAATTTCTTATGTACTTCAATAATGCCTGCAACTGAGCCAGGAACGCCAACAGAAGTTGCTCCTAGAGTACTCATATCAGGAATTACATTTCCTAAAGAGTCTAAATACATATCTCTATATGCGGTTTTAGGAGCTTTTTCCCTAAAATCAAGAGAGCCAATTTCGCCATTAGCATTTCTATAGACCATAAAACCACCACCACTAATATTACCGGCACGGGGATATGCAACAGCAAGTGCTAACTGGGTGCCAATCATTGCATCAAAAGCATTGCCTCCTTTTTGCATAATATCGCTCCCTATTTTAGATGCTTCTTCTCTAGCCGAAACGACCATAGCTTGGTCAGTAACTAGGCCTGTTGGCGTCGGCAGATTTTCTTTGCAGCTGCCTAAAATTACTAATGCAGCAAGTATCAAGGTTATTTTAAATTGGCTCATAGTTGGTTAAATTAAAAAATTATATAAATACTGTTAAAGCTTTGATTTATAAATATATAGTTATTTTTTATTTATTAAGAAATTGTATTTGTTTTTTGAATACGTTATCAATTCCTCGAAAAATTCTGTAAACTCGGCCTCGAATGCATCATAGTGCTCTTCAAGGTCTAAAATAGCAAAATTCATTTTAGATTTATTCTTTGTTCTACGATTCATTCCATTCAATACACGTGCTATACCGTCCATTTTGGAATAATTATATATCCAATTATCCGATATCATATAGGGCATCATTCTCTTAACACCATCTGGTAGAATTTCATAATTTTCTTCTAACAAATCATAGAAATCATCCACAAAAACATCTAATGGAATAGCAGAGTATTTTGACCAATTCTTTGCTAAAAAGTGATCGTAATATATGTCCACAATTACTCTGCTATAATGGCTGTAATTTGCATGTAAACGTTTACTACTGATTTTAGGTATATCGTGGGTATCGGTGTAAGTATCTATTAAACGATGTAGTTTTATTCCTTTTTTAACTTTGTTTGGTAAATGGTCGTATTTATTTCCTCGAATGCTGTCGGCTATAAAATTACCTATAGTAATTTCTTTGTCATTAAATGAAAGATATATATGTGCTAAAAAGTTCATCTGTCTAAATTATGCTTCTTAAGTCGAATTTACAAAGAAGGACAATAGAGGTTAATACTAACCGTTTATATTTGCAAAAACTTATTAAGAATATATGACACTAATTAAATCTATTTCAGGAATACGAGGAACTATTGGGGGGAAGCCAGGAGATAATCTTACACCAATTGATGCGGTAAAATTTGCAGCTTCTTACGGTATTTGGCTAAAGGACTATTCTAAAAAGAATAAATTAAAGGTTGTTATTGGTAGAGATGCACGATTATCTGGTGAAATGATTCAAAATTTAGTGGTATCTACATTGGTAGGTTTAGGGATTGATGTGGTGGATTTAGATTTATCTACAACGCCAACTGTTGAAATTGCTGTACCTATGGAAAAGGCCGATGGTGGAATTATTTTAACAGCTAGTCATAATCCTAAACAATGGAATGCGCTTAAGCTGTTAAATGAAAAAGGAGAGTTTTTAGATGCTGCTCAAGGTGCTAAGATTTTAGAAATAGCAGAAAAAGAGGATTTTGATTTTTCTGATGTGGACGATTTAGGTGAAATTACAAGAAACGATAGTTATATTGATATTCATATTGACGAAGTATTAAACCTTTCTTTGGTAGATGCCGAAGTGGTTAAAAAAGCTAAATTTAAAGTAGTTGTTGACGGTGTTAATTCTACTGGGGGTATTGCAATACCTAAGTTGTTAAAGGAATTTGGAGTAGAAGTGGTTGAGTTATATTGTAAGCCAACAGGACATTTTCCACATAATCCAGAGCCTTTAAAAGAGCATTTAAAAGATATATGTGACTTAGTTGTACAAGAAAAGGCCGATTTCGGGATTGTAGTAGATCCAGATGTTGACCGTTTAGCTTTCATAAGTAACGATGGTGAAATGTTTGGAGAGGAGTATACTTTAGTGGCTTGTGCTGATTATGTACTTGGTAAAACTAAAGGTAATACAGTTTCCAATCTATCATCTTCAAGAGCCTTAAGAGATATTACCCAAAAGCATGGAGGTACCTATGAAGCTGCAGCTGTTGGGGAAGTAAATGTGGTTACGAAAATGAAAGCTAATAACGCAATCATTGGTGGTGAAGGTAACGGAGGTATTATATATCCAGAAAGCCATTATGGTAGAGATTCTTTAGTAGGTACAGCATTATTCTTAATGCTTATGGCGGAAAAAGGTGGTACAGTGGCTGAACTAAGAGCTAGTTACCCTAGCTACTTTATGAGCAAAAAGAAAATAGAATTAACTCCTGGATTGGATGTTGATGCTATTTTAAAGTCTATGGCTAAAAAGTATGCCAATGAAGAATTATCAACTATAGACGGAGTTAAAATTGATTTTGCAGAGAATTGGGTTCATTTAAGAAAATCTAATACCGAGCCAATTATAAGAATTTATACAGAAGCTAAAAGTCAAACCGAAGCTGATGGTTTAGCAGACCGCATAATTGGTGAAATAAAATCAATAGCAGGTTTGTAAACAACATGAAACAATTGCATAAAAAACCGAAAGCAGTTAAATCTGCTTTCGGTTTTTTATGCAATATCTGCAAACTTGGACGGATTTTTATCTTTATGTTTCCAACGTTTATGCGTCCATAAATAATAGGCCGGGTTTTCTCTAATTTGCTGTTCGGTTAATCTAAGAAACTTATTGGTAATTTCATGTTCTTTAGTCTCTTTACTATTTATAGCAATTGGTATTAACTCAGCTCTATAATGTCCTCGTTTTACCTTGCTAACTTTTAGAAAAACGGTTGCAAGTCCTGTTTTACGTGCTAAAGCTTCGCCTCCATTAAAAATAGGAACTGTTATACCCATAAAGTCTGTCCAATAGTGTGCTCTTGATACTTGTGGGGATTGGTCGCTAACCATGCCATAGGTTGCCCTAATATTATTTCTATAATTCTGAATAACTGTTTTAGCAGTTTGGGCTTGGGTTATTAAAGTAGTATTCCAACGAGCTCTTGTTTTTCTTATAAATTTATCAAAATAGGAGTTGTTCACTTTTTGATAAACGGCATAGCCCTTGGAGTCTACATAATTATTAATACTTACATTCCATTCCCAATTTGCATAATGAGCACATAATATAATAATACTGCGCTCTTTTTCAATTTCAAGCAAAACTTCGGGGTTAATTACATCATATTTTTTTGCAACAGCCTTTTTGCTTAGGTTCATTGTTTTAATCATTTCTAAGAAAGTATCGCAAAAATGCTTGTAGAATTTTTTTTCAATTCTAAAAATTTCTTGTTTTGACTTTTCGGGAAATACCAAATTCAAATTATTTTGAACTACTTTTCTTCGGTAACCAAAGACGTGGTACACAAAGAAAAAGGCAATATCAGAAAAACCGTAAAATAGGCGATGTGGTAAAATAGAAATTACCCATAGAAAAGGGTAAATCAATACAAAGGCTAATAGTTGCATTCTCAAAAAAATTATGAGCAAATATAGTTATATTTGACGCCAAATATATGTAGAGAATGTACAACCTTGATGTAGCTACAATAGCAATAATTGCAGCAAACGTATTTGTTTCAATGAAAGGATTTAATGATACCACTTTCTTTGAGCGATACAAATTTAGTATAGGAGCAATTAAAGCAGGGCAGAAAGAACGAATGGCAACCTCTGGTTTTTTGCATGTTGATGTATCTCATTTATTATTCAATATGCTAACCTTGTATTTTTTTGCAGGTGTTGTTATCAATTGGTTTGGTGCGGGGCAATTTTTAGTAATTTATGCAGTAAGTCTATTAGCAGGTAGTTTACTTGCTTTAAGTTTTCATAAAGATGAGCCATACTATTCTGCGGTAGGTGCAAGTGGCGCTGTAACCGGTATTTTATATGCTGCCATTCTTTTACAACCCACAATGCAATTGGGTATTATGTTTATTCCAATTCCAGTGCCGGCATATGTAGTTGGTATAGGTTATTTATTGTATTCTATTTATGGAATGAAGAAACGCTTAGGTAATATTGGCCATACAGCACATTTTGGAGGTGCAATTGGAGGGTATGCCTGCACTTTATTATTTATGCCAAGTCTTTTACAAACTGAAACGTTGATGGTAGGTTTATTGGCATTACCTATTATATTGCTTTTTGTTCTAGGTAAAATGGGTAAAATCTAACAGTTTTTTATTTTTTTTATTACCAATGTTGAAATGAGCTTGTATAAAGTGCATTTCGTCGGATTTCTCTGTATATATACAACATTCGGGTACTAGGTATCGTTATTGCAAAAACCCGAATTAAATATGAAATCAACCTTATCTATCAAAAAAGTATGGCTAATGGCCATTTCTACTGCTTTTTTTGTTGCAAGTTGTAGTGATGAGACTACAATATTCGAAAATCCAGAAGATAATTTAATTAAAGAAACAGACCAGTCGAAATTAGACAATAGTATAAATTTTGAACGTGCTGGTGTTCTAGATATATACGAAGACCCAATTGCAAGTGCAAAACGTTACAATACAACAGGTAAAGCTGAAGCGGCAGGAGATTTTCCATTAACCTTAGTAGCTCAAATTGCACCGCCAACATTTAGTAACGGTGAAAATTTAGCGGCAACACATGTGGTGTTAGATGGGGATTATGGATATGTGTCCTATAATACAGTAGGTCAAGATTACGTTGGTGCAATTGATGTAATCAATATTAGTGACCCCAATAATCCTATAGTTACATCGCGTGTATATTATACAAATGCCGACCTTAATTCAATTGCTTACGACAATGGTTATATATATGTAGCTGGTGGTGTAGACTCAGAACAATCAGTAAGAGCTACAGCTAACTCATTAGTAGCTAAAATTGAAGTTAGCGAAGGTAGAATGAATACTTCTAATATTACCTATGGTTTTCAGGAAGGCTTTAATGCTACAGATGTTCGTGTTTTTGATAACATTGTTGTTGTAACAAGTGGACAAGATGGTTTTGTAGTGACCTATGATAAAAATGATTTAAGTGTATTAAACGAAGCTGCTTATGCAGATTTACGTTCTGTAGCTTATAATGGTTCAGAAATTGCTGTTCTAGATGCTTCCCAAGGGGTAAGTTTCTTAGATCAAAATCTTACTAATAAAAGAAGCATAGCTATTGATTCGGACTTTGGAATTGATGCTAAACGAACTTTAGATTTTTCTGGAGCTAATATTGTAGTAGCCGAAGGTTCAAAAGGGGCTGGTGTATATAATGCAACTTCTGGAAGTTTTGTTGAATTTTTACCAATACTAACTAACCCTGCGAATGCGGAACAAGGTGATATTGTAACCAATGGCGTTGCCGTAAATGAAGATGTCCTTTTAATGGCGAATGGAGCTGGGGGATTAAGTCTTTCTGAAAAATTAAATAATACTACAGAGGGTGTAGGTGTAATAGAGCTTACTGGTTCAATAAATTATGTAGCATCTAAAGGAGATTATATTTTTGCTGCATCAGGGAAATCTGGATTTCAAATCATAAAGTTAAACCGTCCAAGCACTAGTTTGGCTACACGTTGTTCTAATTTGCAAAGTTATTCTGGCAGTGCAAATCTAAATGTAAATAATGGTGACGACCTTGCTTATAGAGGCTCCAAGAGATTTAACAGCGTAAATGTAGGTGGCAATTTGTTACTTTGTGGTTCTTGGACTGTAAAAGAAAGTGTAAACATAAATGCAAATGGTCTATTTGAAATGAACGGAACTTTGGTTGTTGGTAGAAATAACAGACAAAGAAATATTATCGTAAATTCTGGGGCTACACTTAGGATAGAGGGAAATTTGTCAATCTATGGTGATTTAATTCTTAACGATGGTGCAACAATTGAGTTTATTGGTGATGATTCCGTTGCAGCTATTACTGGTAATGTTATCAAAAGTGAAACAGCTACAGTAACAGGTACCTTTAATGACTACTACGATAAATTTTAACCGATAGTAAATAAAAACAAAAAGCTCCAAAACGTTCGTCTTGGAGCTTTTTGTTTTAAAAGAAAAATTTTAATTTAAAAGTTCAGCTACTTTGGCTTCAAGTTCTGGTCCTCTTAAATTTTTAGCAACTATTACTCCATTTTCATCTAGTAAGAATGCAGCAGGTATTGCATCTACATTATATAATTTTGCAATTTGATCATCAAAATAAGCAATATTAGATATGTGGTTCCAAACCAATCCGTCTTCCGCAATCGCCTTTTTCCAAGCTTCTTCAGTTCTGTCCAATGAAACCCCTAAAACATTTAATCCCTTATCATGATATTTGTTGTAAACAGCAACAATATTAGGATTTTCGGCTCTACAAGGTCTACACCATCCAGCCCAAAAATCAATTAAAGTAACTTTTCCCATGACATCTTTTAAGGCAAGTTCAGAGCCGTCAGGACTAGGGCCTGAAAAATCTGGAGCTACGGCGCCAATACTTGAATTTTTACCAGCAGCTTCAGAAGCCTTTAGTTTTTCAATGCCTTCTAAAATTTGTTTTCCGGGTTTAGAATTTTTTATTTCCTCAGATAATGTATTATATATTTCTTCAACTTCATCAAGTCCTACCGCTTTAGTTGCAACCGCCCTATCTAAAACTAACGCAGAAATTAAAGCTTTTGGGTGTGTTTTAACATAGTCTAATTCAAAAGTTTTATACTCCTCTTGTAGTTCTTTCATTTCATCTTGCAAAGCTAAAGCAGCTTCACCAGATGCGGCTTGCATATCTTTTTGAATAGACTGTGCTTGCATTGATATTTTTCTGGACTGCTCCATGTAATCTGCGAAAGTGTCATTTTGGAAAGTTCCGCTTATATCAGCAAATCCCATACTATCTCTTTGTGCACTAAATTGAATTTCACCATTTTCTAGAATAACAGCAGTATATCCAGGTAGTTGTTCTACAAAAAGGTAATGAAGTTCAGGGATGTCAGATTTTCCTGTAAATGTAAAATCCCCATTGGTTGTAATTGCAGTATCCACTTCCATAGGCTGGTTATTGTCACCAATCTTTTTAAGAAATACTTGAGTGCCATCTGGTACTTCTCCTCTTAAGTTTCCATTCAATGTAAACCCTTCTGGGGTGGTGCTGCAACTGAACATTACGATTCCAGTTAGTAAAATTATAATACTATTTTTCATAAACTCTACTTAATTTTAGTTGCAAATGTACTTATATATAGGATATAAAAAAAGACCCCTAAACATAACGTTTGGGGTCTTCAAATATGTGCTATTATTCTTTAGTTAAAATTGATAACGGATACCAAGTCCTATATCAAAATCAAAATTATCTGAAAAGCCGTTGTAACCTGTGACACCTAGTTCTGGTCTAAAATCTAAAGAAAGAATTAAAGGAATATCAAAATTGTATTCAATTCCAATATCACCAGCTGCAAAAACAAATAATCCACCGTCATCACCAGGGAAATCAACACTTCCTAATCCTCCACCGACACCGTAGTACCAGTTAAAATCTCCTTCAATTGGTCGTACCCATTGATAGAGACCTGCAATTTTGAACGCATTAAAATTTCTGCTATCTCGCCAACCTAGGTCAAACTCAAGTCTATTACTTTGGTTTAATGATTTTTGGTAGCTAATTTCAGCCCCAAAACCATCACTATCGCCTAATCTTAATCCAAGTGCATGATTGGATATCTCTTGTGCGGAAAGCGAGCAAGTTGCCATAAATAAAAATACGGTAATACCTTTTAAAATCTTCATATACTTTTTCTTTTTTGTGATGAAAAATGAGCCATTTTGTAATGTGGCTCACACAATAAAACTTAATTTAGCAATCAAAATTGTGTTAAGTTGGATAATATTTCGCTGTTAAAGTTACAACAAGATTTAGAAGGAGAACTAAGGTTTGATAATCTTACTAAAACTATATACGCCACAGATGCCTCTGTTTATCGTAAAATACCGTTAGGGGTGGCTTTTCCGAAGTCGGTTGATGATATTAAGAAAATTATAAGGTTTGCAAATATTGAAAAAATTGGTCTTATACCTAGAACGGCAGGAACATCTTTAGCGGGTCAATGCGTTGGTGATGGCTTAGTGGTTGATGTTTCTAAGCACTTTACAAAAATTATAAGTTTAGATCAGGAAAAGAAACAAGTAACTGTTCAGCCAGGTGTTATTAGAGATGAGTTAAATCAGTATCTAAAACCATTTGGATTATTCTTTGGTCCTAATACATCTACCTCTAATAGGTGTATGATAGGCGGTATGGTAGGTAATAACTCTTCAGGCACTACATCTATACAATACGGGGTAACAAGAGATAAGGTGATATCACTTAAAACGATATTGTCTGATGGTAGCGAAGCTGAATTTGGTAGATTATCAGCGGAAGAATTCAAGTTGAAACAGCAAGAAAAAACACTTGAAGCATCACTTTATAATAATTTATTTAAAGAACTAAATAATAGGGAAATAGCTAATGAAATAGTTGACAATTTTCCCAAGCCTGAAATCCATAGAAGAAATACAGGTTATGCTGTAGATGAATTATTAAAATCAGATGTATTTGGGGGAGAAGTACCTTACTTTAATATGGCAGAATTGCTATGTGGGAGTGAGGGAACCTTAGCTTTCACCACTGAAATCACGGTTCAGTTAAATGATTTACCGCCGGCATTATCAGCAATGATAGTTACACACTATACATCTTTAGAAGATTGCTTAATGGATGTTGTTCCGGTAATGGAACATCAATTGCAATTATGTGAAATGATGGATAAAGTCATTTTAGATTGTACTAAAAATAACCGTGGGCAATTAGAAAATCGCTTTTTTGTAGAAGGTGATCCTGCAGCTCTATTGATGCTGCAAGTATCTGCACATACTGAGATAGAATTGAATGAAGCAATAGCTTCTTTAGAAAAAACGATAAAAAAATCAGGACTTAGTTACTCCAGTCCTGTACTTTATGGGAATCAAATATCTAAGGCCATTGAGCTGCGTAAAGCAGGCTTGGGTCTGTTAGGTAATATCGTTGGCGATATGAAAGCCGTAGCATGTATAGAGGATACTGCTGTAGCGCTGCCAGATTTAAAAGATTTTATAGCAGAGTTTTCCATAATCATGAAAGGTTACGGCCAAAGTGCAGTGTATTATGCACATGCTGGTGCGGGTGAACTGCATTTAAGACCAATTTTAAATCTTAAAAAATCAGCGGATGTTGGTTTGTTTAGGGATATCACCACAGATGTTGCCAAGCTCACTAAAAAATATAAGGGTTCCTTCAGTGGAGAACATGGCGATGGTATTGTTAGAGCGGAGTTTATTCCTTTAATGATAGGTGATAAGAACTACCAGCTGCTTAGGCGCATTAAATCTTATTTTGACCCAAAAGGCATCTTTAATCCTGGTAAAATAGTTGATGCTTACCCAATGGATGAATCCTTTCGATATGAAATTGACCGCATAGAACCTAAAATTAAGACCTTGTTGGATTTTTCTGATAGTGAGGGAATTCTTAAGGCTGCCGAAAAATGTAATGGAAGTGGCGATTGTAGAAAAACCCACCACATGGATGGCGGTATGTGCCCAAGTTATCATGCAACAAAGAACGAAAAAGATACTACTCGTGGTAGAGCAAATACATTAAGAGAATTTTTAACAAACCCTAATAATACAGCCAAAAACAGTTTTGACAGTTCTGAGATAAAAGAAGCATTCGATTTATGTTTAAGCTGTAAGGCTTGTGCAAGTGAGTGCCCAAGTAATGTAGATGTGTCTACTTTGAAAGCTGAATTCTTGTACCAATATCAAGAAGCAAATGGCTATTCCTTAAGAGGTAAATTGTTTGCGTATAATACCAAATTAAACGGATTAGGGAGTAAAGTAGCAAGTCTTACCAATGCCATGTATGATTCTAAATTAATAGGGGGATTACTTAAAAAATCAAGTGGTGTAGCTAAAGAAAGAAGCTTGCCAAAAGTTTATAGTTTTAATTTTGATAAGTATCTTCAAAAGCATAATAATCAAAATGTTAAAAGAAAATCAAAAGTTATATTATTTATTGATGAATTTACGAGATATTTAGATATTGAAGTTGGCAAAGATGCCATAGTATTATTGACGAATCTTGGCTACGAAGTTGAGCTTTACTATGCAGAAAGTGGTAGAACATTTCTGTCAAAGGGCTTTTTAAAACAAGCACAAAAGTTAGCAATTAAGAATATTCAAGAATTAAAGAAGTTCGCAGATACTGGTTTGCCTGTTTTAGGATTGGAGCCTTCAGCTATATTATCATTTAGGGATGAGTACAAACGTATGACAACGGATAAGGAGACAGCACAGAAAATAGCTGATAACTCTTTTTTAATAGAAGAATTCTTGTCAAAAGAAATAACGACAGGCCATATAAGTTCGTCTAATTTTACAGATGAGTCTAGAGATATAAAAATTCACAATCATTGTCATCAAAAAGCATTGAGCAATCAAAAAGTTACTTTTGATGTTTTAAATCTACCTGTAAATTATAAGGTTACCATTATAGCATCTGGTTGTTGTGGTATGGCTGGTTCATTTGGGTATGAAAAAGAGCATTATGATACCAGTATGAAAATTGGTAGCTTAAAATTATTCCCTGCTGTTAGCAAATCAACTCTTGAAACAATAATAGCGGCCAATGGAACTAGTTGTAGGCATCAAATTTTTGATGGGACAAAAAGAATAGCAAAACATCCGGTAAGTATTTTAAAAGAAGCTTTGGTGAACTAAACATCACTAAAATCATCCTTTTCTTTTATTGGGTTTTGTTTAGAAATAGCAGCTACAAGTTCATTCATATTCATTGACTTGAGCTCCTCATCCATGTAAAAAGATGCCAGCTTATCATTCTCGTACCTGTAGAGTTTCCAACGTTTAAAGGAGTATTCAAGAGCGGTCATGTTTTTTACCCAATCGCCCGAATTCAAATATAGACATTCACCTTTTTTTGTTTCAAAAAGCTGCTTGTTAGGTGCGTGACTATGTCCGCATACTACATGGTCATAATGTTGTTTAATAGCCATTTTGGCAACATTGTTTTCAAATAATGCGATTTGTTTAGGGTCACGTTCACCGTAATCCAATTCTGAATTGGAAAAAGGTCTATTTTTCTTGCCGAATATAGCAAGTGTTTTAGTTTTTAATTTTGCAAGTTTTAGTAAAGCATCAAATCCAGTTCCTCCAAAATTTAAAAGCCATTGAGAGTTTCGAAATGAAAAATCAAAAATATCTCCGTGGAAGAATAGCGTATTTTTTCCGTTAAGTTTTAAAGAAAGCCTATTGGAAACCTGTATGGCACCCATATAAAAGTTATCCATTTTACGAAAAGGTTCATCGCGGTTACCAGTTATGAAATGTACAATGGTTCCTTTAGATGCTAATGAGAATATTTTTTTAACTACTTGTAGGTGAGAAGGCGGAAAGTAATTATTTCGCATTTTTTTAGCATCTAGTATATCTCCATTTAGAATTAAGATTTTTGGTTCAATACTAGATAAATAAGTCAGTAATTCTTCCGCATGGCATGCGTAAGAACCTAGGTGAATATCAGATAAAACAGCTATTTCAAGACGGCGTTTTTTCAAATGACAATTTTTAAAGTAAAATTAAACCTAATGGTATACTCTGTAACTACTTAATCGATGAATAATTTTTAATCATAAGGTTAAATTATTATTATCACAAATGAGTAAGGTTAAGCCAATATTATGCACTTTTTAAATTTTTCTTTCCAGCATTTAACATTTACCTTTGAAGTTAGTTTTGCAATTAGAATTACATTATTTAGAACGAACAAATTATGGCCGGAAATACCTTTGGAAATATATTTAGGGTAAGCACCTTTGGAGAATCACATGGAAAAGCAATAGGAGGGGTTATTGATGGCTGTCCATCAGGGATAACATTAGATTTTGATGCCATACAAAAGGATCTTAATCGTCGTAAGCCTGGGCAATCTGCCATTGTAACGCAAAGAAAAGAGCCTGATGAAGTGGAGTTTTATTCAGGTATTTTTGAAGGTAAAACAACCGGTACGCCAATTGGTTTTGCAATACATAATACAAACCAGAAGTCACAAGATTATGGTCATATAAAAGATTCCTACAGGCCATCGCATGCAGATTATGTGTATGATAAGAAATATGGATTTAGAGATTACCGTGGTGGAGGTAGAAGTTCTGCTCGTGAAACGGCCAGTAGGGTAGTGGCCGGTGCAATTGCAAAGCAGTTTTTGAAAGGTATAGGAATCCAGGCTTTTGTGTCCCAAGTAGGAGATATGAAGCTTGATAAAAATTATGCGGAGTTAAATTTAAGTTTAACAGAATCTAATGCTGTGCGTTGTCCTGATCAACAAATGGCTTCTAAAATGGAAGACTATATTAAATCCATCAAGAAAGACGGAGATACTATTGGCGGAATTATTACCTGTGTAGCCAAAAATGTACCAGTTGGTTTAGGAGAACCTGTGTTTGACAAGCTTCATGCTGAATTGGGAAAAGCCATGTTATCAATAAATGCAGTTAAAGGCTTTGAATATGGAAGTGGGTTTGAAGGGGTTAAGATGAAAGGCAGCGAACATAATGATCAATTTAATAAAGACGGATCTACTAAAACTAATTATAGTGGTGGAATTCAAGGTGGTATAAGTAATGGCATGGATATTTATTTTAATGTTGCATTTAAACCAGTTGCTACCGTAATACAAGGATATGAAACCATAGATAAAGATGGGAACATCATTAAAACGCAAGGTAAGGGTAGGCATGATCCCTGTGTAGTTCCGAGAGCTGTGCCTATAGTTGAGGCTATGACCGCTATCGTTTTAGCAGATTTTACTTTACAAAACAGAAGTATTAAATTATAAGTTACCTTTCTAGTACTTTTCCTTTCAAAATACTATCTTACTTCCCTAAATTAAAATTCATATGAGGAAGCTTGAGTTGCATTGGCAAATTCTAATAGGTATGTTGGTCGGAGTTCTATTTGCTTTGGCAATGGTGCAGTTGGAATGGGGTCCTAAATTTATTTCAGATTGGATTAAACCTTTTGGAAACATATTTATTAACTCTTTAAAGCTTATAGCCGTACCTCTTATTTTAGGATCTTTAATAAAAGGAGTATCAGATTTAAAAGATATCTCCAAGCTATCCCAAATGGGAGGCCGTACAATAGGAATTTACATAGCAACCACAGTAATAGCTGTTACAATAGGATTAGGTGTTGTAAACATCGTAAAACCAGGAGCATCGATTAGTGAAAAAACTCGTCTTGAATTAGTAGATAATTATAAAGGTGATGCCGATGCTATAAAATCACAAGCTGATAAACAAAAAGAAGCAGGACCATTGCAAGCTTTGGAGGATTTAGTGCCAAGTAATATTTTTGCGGCAGCTTCTGATAATGGCAACATGTTGCAGGTTATATTTTTTGCCATTTTCTTTGGGATAGGTCTTATACTGATACCTGAAGAACAAGCTTCACCTGTAAAAAAATTCTTTGACGGATTTAATGAAGTAATACTTAAACTTATAGATTTAATTATGTTGGCGGCACCCTATGGGGTTTTTGCGCTATTGGCAGCTTTAATTGTTGAGTCTCCAAGTTTAGATCTGTTTAAAGCTTTGGCCTGGTATGCCTTCTGTGTGTTACTTGGACTTGTCTTAATGTTATGCGTTTATTTATTGTTAGTGTGGGTTTTTACCAAAACAACGCCTAGTGTATTTATGAAAGGCATGTCGCCAGCACAATTATTGGCATTTTCAACAAGTTCTAGTGCTGCAACTTTACCAGTTACCATGGAAAGGGTGGAGGAGCATTTAGGGGTAGATGAGGAAGTTACAAGTTTTGTGCTGCCCATTGGAGCAACAATAAATATGGATGGTACCAGTCTCTATCAAGCTGTTGCAGCAGTTTTTATTGCACAGGCCTTTGGAATGGACTTAAGTTTATCAGCACAATTAGGAATAATTGTTACAGCCACGCTAGCCTCAATTGGTAGTGCGGCAGTACCTGGTGCCGGTATGGTAATGTTGGTCATTGTTTTAGCACAGGCCGGTATACCAGAAGCCGGTTTAGCACTAATTTTTGCCGTAGATAGACCGCTTGATATGTGTAGAACAGTTATTAATGTATCCGGTGATGCAACAGTTTCTATGATGGTTGCTAAATCTATTGGTAAATTAAATGAACCAAAAGTCAAAAATTGGGATGATAATTATAAAAATTCTGCGGAGTAAAGTAAACGGATTTCTTCCAATCTTCTAGCGGGTGAATTAATACTTGACTTGCATTTAGCTTTTACAAGACGTATTAGTTTGTTGCTTTAGGAATGGTTTTATTAAACTAGTTAAGAAATTTATTTTTCAACTCGGCCGTTGGAACCATACAGAATTCTTTTTTACCGTACCATTTATATCTGTTACTGGCAATGAAATCGTATACGATATTTCTAAAGGATTCCGGTAGCCATAGTAAAATAGAGGATAAAGTACTAATACCTTTTAGATTTTTTCCTATTTCTAATGCTGCAGTTGATTTCGTGTAATAAGCAATATTAGGATCTATTAGAATAATACTATCAATATCTAAAGGGTCAATATTTCGTTCTAGTAACAACTTTTTTCCTGCTTCACTCTGTAGAGCGGCATATCTGAATATATCTTGATAATCTCGTTTAATGACGAATTGTACACTACTGTTGCAAAGATTGCAAACACCATCAAAAAGAATGATTTTTTTATTTGAATTCACAGGGTAAAATTAAATCAAAATTCAATTACAATTTCAAAATATTTTTATTCAATACTGGTTGAAATCTATATATTTAATATCAAGTAATTTTATATAGTTTTAATAGTTGTCAAATAGCATTAATCGTATACGATTTTAGCTAAGGGTCTGGCAATTACCGTTATTTCTTGCTTTCTACTAATTCAAGCTGGTCTACACTAACATTAGTTGTAAAAATACCGTAATTGACAATGGCCTTACCTTTCTCTAAAGAATCTATACTCCCTATAGCTTTGCCATCTTGCATTCGAACGCGGTCACCAATTTTAAAAATAGGTCTCGGTTTATTTTTTTCTTTAAAAATAGCTTTCTTCTTTTCAACTTTCTTTTTCTCACGAATTACTTTTACCTCTTTTTGTACTTCTTCTGCAACTTGGGCTTTTTTAACCCGTTCAGCCTTTGCTTGGTTAGCAGTTTGCTTTTTTCGTTTACTATTTTCAGTTTCTACTATTCGTAAAAGCTCAGAAACCAAGGGCCTTTTTTTATTGTCTTGAAAGTATTTGTCTGCAGCTACATTAACTCTGTTGCCTAACTGAATCATGCGTTGGTCATGATCATAGAGTTCTTGGTAGTTCTCTAGTTTGGATTTTACTTTAGCATTTAATTTCTCTAAACGTTCGTTTTCTTCACGTGCTTTTACCTCTTCCTCTTTTAATCTGGAGCCAGTTTCAGCCATTTTGCTGCGCTCTTTTTGTAATTTGGCTATGGTTGCATCGAAACGAACCTTACCACGCTCTATTTTCTTCTTAGCCTTGTTTATAAGTGAATAGGGTATGCCATTCTTCTGTGCAACTTCAAAAGTAAAAGAACTACCTGCCTGCCCTAATATCAATTGAAACGTAGGTTCAAGCGTTTTGCCATCAAAAAGCATGTTTGCATTAGTAACATGTGGTAATTCATTTGCTAAAGCTTTAAGATTAGCATAATGAGTTGTAATAACACCGTAGGAACCTCGTTCATAGAATACCTCTAAAAAAGCTTCGGCCAAGGCGCCACCTAATTCAGGGTCACTACCTGTGCCAAATTCATCAATTAGGAATAGCGTTTTATCATCGCAGCGTTTTAAGAACTGGTTCATGTTTTTAAGACGATAACTGTATGTACTAAGGTGATTTTCAATACTTTGGTTGTCTCCAATGTCTGTTAGTATCTTTTTAAACAAACAAACTTCACTGCGTTCATGAACCGGAATTAAAAGTCCACTTTGCAACATAACTTGAAGTAAGCCTATTGTTTTTAGGGTTATACTTTTGCCACCTGCATTTGGTCCAGATATTACAATAATTCTATTCTCCGAATGTAATTCAATAGTCTGTGGAAAGGTCTTTTCTCCTTTACGCTTATTAGTGAGAAAAAGTAATGGGTGAAAAGCATTACGTAGATAAAGACGATTCTGATTATTTATTTTAGGCATCAGTCCGTCTATATCCTCTGCGTATTTAGCTTTTGCCGCTATAACATCAACTTGGGTCAAATAATCTTGATAATCTCTTAAAAGCGTTCTAAATGGTCTAATTTGGCTCGTAAGGTGCTTAAGAATACGTTGAACTTCTTCTTTCTCTTCAAATTCCAGATTATTTAACTCTCGACTATATTTTAATGCAGCCTCTGGTTCAATATAAACGATGCTGCCAGTTTTTGAAGTGCCCATTACGGCTCCTTTTACTTTTTTACGGTGCATTGCTTTAACAGCTAGTACTCTTCTGTTTTCAACAACAGATTCACGAATTTCATCTAGATAGTCAGATGCTTGGTAAGTGTTAAGTGCTGAGCCAAAGCTTTGACTGATTTTACCGCGAACTTGGTTTATTTGTCTTCTTATACTAAAAAGCGAATCTGAAGCATTGTCTTTAACCTCTCCAAAACGATCAATAATAGTATTAATTAAATCAGGAATTTGAGTATTTGGCTCTAACTTAAAAACGAATTCATTAAAAAGGGGATAGTATTCTTTAAATTTTTTAAAAAATTTATGATGTAAGGCAACCGTAGAACAAATACCTGCAATCCGTTTAAAACCTTGTAATTCTAAAGTGGTATTCTCTATTTTCAATAACTTAAGGTCGTTGTTAATACTATCAAAACCATGGTTGGGTATACGGTTTTCACTAATTAGTGAAGATAAATATTCTGATGTTTTTCCTAATTCTAATTGAATAACTTCATCAGTAGTAAAGGGTACTATTTCCAATGCTGCTTCTTTACCTAATTCAGTATGGCAGCGAGCGGAAACATGTTTTAATACTGAAGGAAATTCTAGGTCTTGTAAAGTTTTGGGATGTATATTCGCCACGTTATTATTTAATATGGGACAAAGGTAAGGATTGACAACGATATTCTAAAAACATGACGTCTAGAACTGGAATTAGGATATTTTTTTAATTACTAATAACTTGTTTTAAAAAGTAAATTTATTATTGTAAATAAAAACGTAGACTAAAACTTTAATAAAGTAATTGTATAATGTTGAAAATTAAAGGTAAACAATGAAAATTAATTTGTCTGATGATTGGAAAGGGGTATTACAGAAAGATTTGGATATGCCTTATTTTCAAGAGCTCGTACAATTTATTAAAACGGAGTATACAGAATACACGTGTTATCCACCTGTGCCTTCAATTTTTTCAGCTTTTAACTATTGTTCCTTTAAAGAAACAAAAGTTGTAATTATTGGTCAAGATCCATATCATGATAAAGGGCAAGCAAATGGTTTATGTTTTTCAGTAAAAGAAGGTATAAAACATCCTCCTTCATTAATAAACATTTTTAAAGAAATTCAAAATGATTTAAATATCCCATACCCAGAAAGTGGCAATTTGGAAAATTGGGCACAACAAGGAGTTTTATTATTAAATACCACGCTTACGGTAAGGGAGCATGAGCCGGGTAGCCATCAGAAAAAAGGGTGGGAAAAATTTACTGATTCGGTTATTGTTAAGTTGTCCCAAGAGAAATCGGATATAGTATTTATGTTATGGGGTAGTTTCGCAAAGAAAAAGGCTAAATTAATAGACCCGAAAAAGCATCATATGTTAACTTCAGGGCATCCTTCTCCATTAAGTGCAAATCGCGGATATTGGTTTGGAAATAAACATTTTTCAAGTTGTAATAAAATATTGACTCAAATAGGCAATAAATCTGTTGTATGGTAAGTTTAGTAAATATAATTACTGTATTTTTAAGTAGTATTTAACTTACGTAAACAACCAAATTTTTAATACCATTCAAATGAGCAACTTAGACAGACTTAATACAATATTATTGGTAGATGATGATGAGGCTAGTAACTTCTTACATTCTATTTTCATTAATAAGTTAGATCTAGATGTAAATATTAACTCAGCTCTTAATGGCCAAGAGGCTATAGAATTTATTCTTGGTAAAGGTCAAGAAGAACTAGAATTACCGTGTATGGTAATGCTAGATTTAAGAATGCCAATTATGGATGGTTGGCAGTTTATGAAGGCTTATGAAGAGCATGTTCCAAAAAAGCTTAAAGAGCAAATAACAATAGTTCTTGTCACTATAAGTGATAATAAAGAAGACAAGGAACGAGCAATTGCGAATGAATATATAGCAGATTTCTCGCAAAAACCACTATCTGATTCCACTTTTAAAGCTTTAATTCAAAAACATTATAGTTTAGCTACTATTTAATTACATTAGAATTTCTGAAGCCGAAATAACTTTATCAATTAAGTTTAGGTCCTGCAATGTTTCTTGGACTTTTTTCAAAGTAGCTTTTGGTAATTGTTTTTGACTCCACTCAGTCATTTCTAGCCATTCTTGAATGTCTTTTAACTTTTGGTGATATCTATTTGATAAGGTTGAATCTATTCTAGGAATTTGCTTAAATTCCGTTGTATAGGTATTAATGATTTCTAGAATATGTGCGATTATATTTTTATTTTCCGATAAAAACGTATCAGTTCCGGCTAAAACAAAACAAGGCCAAGGAGTTGGGCAGTTCCCTAAATGCTTAAAAATGCCACTGTCTACCAAAGGCTTGGTTGTAAAACGCTCCCACATAAAATAGTCAGCACTACCAGTTGTTAAACCTTCCACAGCCCCATCTAGATTATTTACTAAACTAAATTTTAACTTTTCAGTATCCCAACCCATGTTTTTTGCCTGTACGTAAGCCATAAGATGACTTCCGCTACCAAATCTACTAATAGCGGCTGCTGTGTTTTCTAATTGGTTTAATGAGGTATATGAACTATTGGCATCTACATGAATACCCCAAAGAAGTGGTGAGGCTATATATTCTTGAATAATTTTTACTTTATTCCCTTCTGTTATACTCTTAATGATACCCTCTGTAAGTATTATCGCTAGATCAGTTTCTTTTTTGTCTAAAAGTTGGCACATTCTTCCAGTACCTTCAGGAACTTCTGTCCATTCTAAATTAATTCCTCTTTCTTCAAAAGCACCTTCATCAATGGCTAAATGCCATGGTAAATTAAAATGTTCAGGTACTCCAATAATCTTAACGGTTTTCATTTAGATAGGTTTTAACAATAATAGTAATAAGTATATAGCAAATAAAAAGGGGTGTTAAGTCAACCGATCTAAACAGAATTTAATCAATTTGTCTACTGACTTTACGGGGTCAGTAGAAAATTCGCCGTTTGCTCTATTAGCTAAAATACAATTCATAGAAACAGCTTCATGTCCTAGAAGTTGCGAAAGGGCATAAATGCCAGATGTTTCCATTTCTAAATTTGTTAAAGATTGTCCTTCATAATTAAATGTAGATAATTTCTCCATCAATTCCATTTGACTTGGCTTAAGTCTTAATTGGCGCTGCTGCGGTCCGTAAAAGCCTGTATTGGTTGCAGTAAACCCTAATCGTATACGATTATCTTTGAAGACATCGCCTAGTTTTTTAGAGTAAAAAAGCACATAAGGTCGTGCCTTAAATGAATCCCAAGAGGTATATTCAATAAAAGCATCTTCAATTTTTGGGAAATTTAGTTTGTCGTGGTCGTAGAAATGTAATAGACCATCGAAACCTATTGCATATTCACTTATTAAAAAAGAATCTACAGGAATATCATTCTGTATTGCGCCACTAGTGCCAATTCTAACAATCTTTAAAGAGGTGTGTTTCTTTTTTAAAGATCTAGTTTTAAAATCAATATTAATTAAGGCATCTAATTCATTAATAACAATATCTATGTTATCAGTGCCAATACCGGTTGATATAACAGAAATTCTCTTGCCTTTTAAATGTCCAGTATGGGTAACGAATTCTCGTTTCCCTTTTTTTACTTCTATACTATCAAAATAACTAGAAACTTGATTGACCCTATCTGGGTCGCCCACGGTAATAATAGTTGTAGCAATATCTTCTGGAAGTAAATTAAGATGATAAATACTACCATCTTCATTTAAAATAAGCTCAGCAGGCCTTAATTGCATGCTATAATTTTAAAATTCTGTTAGATTCTGTATTAAATAAGAAATTATATTTTAAAGCACCTCCTAAATACACATCATTTTGTTGAATACAAGAATAGTAGCTGGTCTTACCTTCTAATATTTCTTTACCCTTTTTCGAAATACGAACCGGATTTAAACTTGTAATTAATGGTTTTAACCGAGTTAAAGCGCGATCATATTGTGTGTCTGCAAAACCCAGATTACCTTGATTTTTAAGTAGGATATCCATGTACTCTGCTTTTGACTTAGGCTTTTTATCAATAGCCAATTGTAGAATAGTATTTTCCATGTTATTAAGGCCATTGGCTATACTAGGAAAGCGTTTTAGATGAGATTTTACTGCATCACCCAAGTAATCGAATTGATAGTCGTTGAAATCGGTTACATTTTCTAGACGAATAGGGTTGTTACTACAATATAACTGCCATATATAATCTGCATATTCAACGTCATCTTGTGTTAACTCTTTTTTATTCTCGTATAGGCTTAATAATTGTTCATCAGTAAGATCATTTAGGCTATACATTTGATCAGTGTCGTCTTCTTTGCCACTACAAACTAATGATATTTGGGCGTATTTTCTATGGGTTAATAGCCAACTAATCACTGCAAGCATGTTTACTTGACAAAAAAGGTCATACTCAAACCATAAGATAATGTGGTCTTGCTGTTTGTGGCTGCACAAAGACCTATATTCCTTTAACGTCTTTTCTATAAACCAAGATTTTGAAACTTTGTAGTTTTTATGTAGAAATTCAAATCTGGCTTTCCAGAAAGATTCCGTTCCTACAGTGGGTAAAGTCTGTCCTTCACATAGCATTTCCCGCCATGTAATGACATCACCTGTTAAATTTAATTTTTTAAGACGTTCGGTGAAAACATCTCCATTGGTAATGTGCAAGAGAGAACTCATACCAGCTTTGATTTAGTTTGATTAGTATAAAAATAACACTTATAACAACGTTATAAAATAATTTAACAGAAAACAAATGGGGCATTAAATATAGTGAATCTTGATAAATTAACCGCCAACACGTTTTACATTAAATCCTTTGTCTTTTAAGAGAGCCATTATTTTATCTCTATAATCTCCTTGAATAATAATTTTATCATCTTTAAAACTCCCGCCAACACTCAATTTGGTCTTTAATTCTTTCGCTAATTTCTTAAAATCTTCATCAGCACCCGTATACCCTTCTAAGATAGTGATAGGTTTGCCTTTTCGTTTTTCGTATTTACAAATTATAGGGTCGTCTTGTAGCCAAATTTTGTTTTTTGGTTCTTTTTCCTTCGGAGTATCTTCTGGTTTGTGATCTGGAAATAAGTTTTTTAATTGGTCTTTTAAATCCATAACCTACTTTTTTATCAATCCTAAATCAATTAAGCGCTCATGCAAAAATTCACCAGCTGTTATATCAGTATAAAGTTTTGGATGATCTTCATCAATACAATTTTCAAGACAATTTAAAGACATTTCGCTAACAGGGTGCATAAAAAATGGAACCGAATATCTTGAAGTTCCCCAAAGTTCCCTTGGAGGGTTTACAACCTGGTGTATAGTAGATAATAATTTATTGTTTGTTAATCTTGATAGCATGTCGCCAACATTAATCATCAACTGGTCTGGTCTTGCAATTGCGTCTACCCATTCTCCATCATGGTTTTTTACTTGTAATCCTTTACCATGGGCACCCATTAATAAGGTAATTAAATTAATATCGCCATGAGCAGCTGCTCTAACCGCATTTTTAGGTTCGGAGGTAATAGGAGGGTAGTGAATAGGTCGTAGTATTGAGTTTCCATTTTTTATAAAATTATCAAAATAGAACTCATCAAGATTTAAATGTAAAGCCAATGCCCGTAAAACATATTTAGCAGTTTTTTCTAGCATTTTATATGTATCCTTACCTATTTTATTGAAATTAGGTAATTCTTTTACAAAAACATTGGCAGGATATTCTTTCTCCAATTCAGCATTGTCTTCAACATACTGTCCAAAATGCCAAAATTCTTTTAAATCACCTTCTTTTTTCCCTTTTGCATGTTCTTTTCCGAAAGAAGTATATCCACGTTGACCCCCTATGCCCTCAATCTGATACCCGTCTTTTACATCGTCAGGTAAATTAAAGAATTCTTTTATTTCAGCATATAATGAATCAACCAAGTCTTCTGAAAGAAAATGACCACTCAAAGCAACAAAACCAATATCTTCAAATGCCTTTCCAATTTCATTAATAAATTTTTGTTTTCTTTTTGGGTCTTCAGAAAGAAAATCTGACAAATCAACACTAGGTACTAAGCTCATATGTAATAAGATTTAAGTAAATAAACTAGACGCTATAGGGTCTACTCCTTTTTAAATAGCAATTAAGGAGTAAAATTAATAATTATTACTGATTTATAAGCTGTGTTATAGATGTTACTTAGTGAATGCATTTTTGTTACATTTATAATCTATTAGCCAAATGCATTATCTATATGGATTATAAACAATTTAACGTATCAGGGGATATTAAAGTAAGTCTATTTAAAGCAATGCTTAAGCCTCGTATGATAGAGGAAAAGATGTTGATACTTTTGCGACAAGGTAAAGTGTCTAAGTGGTTTAGTGGTATTGGACAAGAAGCTATTTCGGTTGGGGTAACATCAGCTTTACAAAAAGACGAATATGTTTTGCCAATGCATAGAAATTTAGGGGTTTTTACCACAAGAGAAATACCACTGTATAGGCTTTTTACACAATGGCAAGGTAAGGCAAGTGGATTTACACAGGGCCGAGATAGGAGCTTTCATTTTGGAACCCAGGAATATAAAATCATAGGTATGATTTCACATCTAGGTCCGCAGTTGGGTGTTGCAGATGGAATTGCGCTAGCTCATAAATTAAAAGGTGAAAGAAGCGTAACCGCTGTGTTTACAGGTGAAGGAGCTACGAGTGAGGGTGATTTTCATGAAGCGTTAAATGTTGCTTCGGTTTGGGATTTACCCGTTTTGTTTTGTATTGAAAATAATGGTTATGGATTATCTACGCCTATAAACGAGCAATTTAAATGTGAAAACCTGGCTGATAAAGGAAAGGGTTATGGTATGGAATCCTATATTATTGACGGCAATAATATTTTAGAGGTTTATACAAAGGTTTCTACTTTGATGGCGGATATGAGGAATAATCCAAGACCAGTTTTGCTAGAATTTAAAACCTTTCGTATGCGAGGTCATGAAGAAGCTAGTGGAACAAAATATGTGCCTCAAGAGTTATTAGATGCTTGGGCAGAGAAAGACCCTTTAGAGAATTATAGTACTTTTTTAAAGAAAGAAAAAATTCTTACTGATGATAGTATAAATGCTATCAGAGATGAAATTCAAGCAGAGATTGATGAGCATTTGCAAATTGCTAATTCAGAAGAGTCGATTGTACCGAATGAAAGTAAAGAATTATATGATGTATATCAAAAATTTGATTATAAGGAGGTTAAACCAAATATACATACGACAAATATTCGATTAATTGATGCTATTTCTGACGGATTAAGACAGTCTATGAAGAAATATGACAACCTTGTTATTATGGGTCAAGATGTTGCAGAATATGGTGGTGTCTTTAAGATTACTGAAGGCTTTGTAGATGAATTCGGTAAAGAACGTGTGCGCAATACCCCTATATGTGAATCGGCAATTGTATCTGCTGCAATGGGATTATCAATTAATGAGATGAAAGCCGTAATGGAAATGCAATTTGCTGATTTTGCCAGTAGCGGCTTTAATCCAATAGTGAACTATTTAGCAAAAAGTTATTACCGATGGGGAGAAAAGGCTGATGTTGTTATACGTATGCCATGCGGCGGCGGCGTATCTGCTGGACCTTTTCACTCTCAAACAAACGAAGCATGGTTTACCAAAACACCGGGATTGAAAGTAGTATATCCTGCATTTCCATACGACGCAAAAGGGTTATTGGCAACTGCAATAGAAGACCCAAACCCGGTAATGTTTTTTGAACACAAGGGATTGTATAGAAGCATGTACCAAGAAGTACCTGTAAGTTACTATACCTTACCTTTTGGGAAGGCTAGTATATTAAGAGAAGGCGCTTCAATTACCATTGTTAGCTATGGTGCAGGAGTTCATTGGGCTCTAGAGACTCTGGATAAGAATACGGATATTAAGGCAGATTTATTGGATTTACGAACATTGCAGCCTTTAGATATGGAAGCAATATATAACTCTGTTAAGAAAACGGGTAAGCTAATTATTTTACAAGAAGATAGTTTATTTGGAGGTATCGCGAGCGACATTTCTTCTTTGGTAATGGAAAATTGCTTCGAATATTTAGATGGACCTATAAGAAGAGTAGGTAGTTTAGAGACTCCAATACCATTTAATACACAATTAGAACAACAATATCTTGCTAAAGCTAGATTTGAGTCTTCCTTACTAGAATTAATAGCATATTAAATGTAACCAGTTAACAAAATTGTTAAAAGAGACCCTTGAACATATTGTTTAGGCGCATCTTTGCGTTATAAATTGGATTTAATTGTAATTAATTCAATCCAAGTGGTATCAATTACCGTATATAGAATCAAACCTAAAAAATTTACTTATGAAAAAAATGATTTTGCTTTTTAGTATTGTTCTTTTAGTTTCCTCATGTTCAGTATCTAAGGATGCTCGTGGAAAAAGAAACATGTTAAGTGGCACATGGATGTTGAATGATATTGCTTTTGAAGGTAACACTGGTAATGTTAAAGCAGTTTTGTTTAATGATGTTGAGGATATTTGTCTTGAAGGCAGTCAATGGTTCTTTCGAGATAATAATAGTACAGGAAGATATACCATTAGTCCGTCAACATTATGTAATGGTGGCGACCGTTATATTAGATGGTCTGTTGTAGAGCGCGAAGAAAATTACACAAGTCAACTACAATTCAAATTTATTAATGAGAAAAATCAAGATATATCTGGAGGAGCAGGTTACCGTTTAAATATCGATAGCTTAACAGAAAGCGCAATGACATTAAGGTCAAACGTTATGGTAGATGGCTCTCCAATAAACGTAGTATATAAATTCAGTAAAAATTAAAAACCTACTTAAAATTAAATAAAGCATATGAAAACAATGATAATACGTAAAACTAGTTACCTACTAGCACTTGCCATGGTAATGAGCTGTAGTACAGTTAAAAACGCAAATAAAACTCAAAAAGGAGCCGTGATTGGGGCTGCAGGTGGTGCTGTAATAGGTGGAGTTTTAGGCAATAATGTTGGAAGTGGAAATAATACGGCTCTAGGTGCAATTTTAGGTGCTGCAATTGGTGGTGCTGCTGGTGGGTATATTGGAAATAGAATGGACAAACAGGCAGAGCGTATAGAAGAAGAAATTCCTGGTGCTGAAGTAAAAAGAGTTGGAGAAGGCATTAATGTTACTTTTAATGAAGATGCTGGTGTATATTTTGCTACCAACAAATCAAATGTACAAGGAACTTCTGCAGCAACTTTAGATAAATTAGCGGGAATTTTTAAAGAGTATCCACAGTCAAATATATTAGTTGAAGGCCATACGGATAGTGCAGGTGCAGATGAGTATAATATGACGTTGTCCAAGCAAAGAGCGGAGTCTGTATCTAACTATTTAATAAGTAAAGGTATCGATGCAAGTCGTTTTGATACTAAATGGTATGGTGAAACACAACCAGTAGGCGATAATACAACTACCGAAGGTAAAGCTAAAAATAGAAGAGTTGAGTTGGCTATTGTAGCAAGTGAGTCATTAAAACAAGAAGCACAAACACAAACCAATTAAGGCAAACTTATTTTGGTATTGAGATAAAATAAAAGCCTTGCAATTGCAGGGCTTTTTGTTTTTGGTGTAACTTTCCTGTAGTGAAAGAACACGATATTCTAATAATTGGCGGCGGCTTGGCCGGACTTACTGCAGCTATTCATTTGGCTATAGAAGGTAAGAATGTTTGTGTTTTTGAAATAAATTCATTCCCAAATCACAAGGTTTGTGGAGAATTTGTATCAAAAGAGATAGTGCCATATTTTAATAGATTGGGTCTTTTTCCTTATTCTGTAGGAGCCGTTGATATCAATCAATTTCAAATTTCCACGCATAAAGGTTATTTGATAGACACTAAGTTACCATTGGGTGGATTAGGCATAAGCAGATATGCTTTAGATGATTTACTGTATAAACGAGCCAAGGAACTTGGAGTAATTTTCTATTTTGAAAAAGTAACGGAAGTCATTTTTAAGAATGATTGTTTTATTATTACAACAGGTTTGCATACATACACTTCCAAAATTGTTTTGGGAGCTTATGGCAAGCGCTCCATTTTAGATAAGAAAATGGAAAGGAAGTTTAGTAAAAGTAAAAACTCTTGGTTGGCTGTTAAAGCCCATTATAAATTTAATGGCTTCCCTAAGGAACTGGTAGGGTTGCATAATTTTGAAGGGGGTTATGGCGGACTATCCACAACCGAATCTGGTGCTATAAATTTTTGCTATCTCGTACATTACAATGTATTTAAAAAGTATAAAGATATTACTGCATTTAATAAGCAAGTGGTTGCAAAAAACCCATTATTAAATTCATTTTTAACTAATGCAATACCCTTATTTTCACAGCCCATGACCATAGCACAAATATGTTTTGATAAAAAAGATACGGTAGTAAATCATATGTTAATGTGTGGTGATACAGCTGGGTTAATTCATCCACTTTGTGGCAATGGAATGGCAATGGCCGTTCATAGCGCTAAAATTGCTTCTGAGCTGGTTATGCGGTTTTATAATGAACCAAATTATGACCGTCACCAATTAGAATTAGATTATAATTTGGTTTGGTCTAAAACATTTCGAAAAAGATTAGGGTTTGGAAGAAAATTACAGCGTATTTTAATGAACAAAACTATAGTTTCAATAGGCATTCGAACAATAGGAAAATCGAAAAGGCTATTAAAATTCATCATAAATAAAACACACGGCGAACTCATTTCATAATGACAGATTTTACACAAAGAAGTTCTGAAATTGAGATCATGGATACCTTTTCTGGTACTACAAAAGAATTGGAAACCATATTAAAAGATATTAATAGGGTAAATAAAATGTTAGGAGGTAACAGTATTACATTAAATGCTGTTTTTAAGTTGATTGCGTTAGAAAATAAAGAATCGTATACGATTTTAGATATGGGTTGTGCTGATGGCACCATGCTTAGAAAAATTGCTTTAGAAGGTAGAAAGCGTACTGTTTTATTAAATTTAATTGGAGTTGATTTAAATAGTCAAAGTATAGAATTAGCGAGGTCATATTCAAAAGAATATCCGGAAATTACATATCTAGAGGCTGATATTTTAAAGGTTGATTTTTCTCAAAGAAAAATTGATGTTATAATAACCACATTAACCTTGCATCATTTTACAGATGAAGGTGTGCTTCAATTTGTAAAAAAGTTTAATGATATCGCTTCATTGGGCGTAGTCATAAATGATTTAGACCGTAACCCTATTGCGTATTATCTATTCAAGGCTTTCAGTTTATTCTTTATAAAAACAGATATCGCTAAGAAAGACGGATTACTGTCTATAAAAAGAGCATTTAAAAAGAAAGAGTTAATATGCTATGCTTCCCATATAAATGACGCTTCGCATCATATGGAGTGGAAATGGGCCTTTAGGTATTTATGGGTATTAAAAAAGAAATTGAAGATTAAGGACGAAGAACAGCTATGAATGATACAAAAATTGTAAATGTCACTAAGGAGTTGCCTCAATATTATAGGAATACCAAAGATATAATACCCCTGGTAGAACTTTGGCTAGGCGCTCAAGAAGAACGATTTACCCGAAAAGTTATTAAGATATTTGAAGGTGCTGCCGTTGACAAACGCTATTCCATAATGCCGCCAGAAGACGTATTTATGACCACCTCTTTTGAAGAAAAGAACGCTATATACGCAAGGGAAGCCAGGCGTATGGGAGCAAATGTTATGCGTAAGGCTCTTGCAAAGAGTAATTGGCAGGCAAAAACTATTGATTTTATTATAACGGTAAGTTGTACGGGAATTATGATTCCGTCTTTAGATGCTTATTTAATTAATGATTTAGGTCTACGCCAAGATGTAGTGCGACTTCCGGTAACTGAAATGGGATGTGCTGCTGGTGTTTCGGGATTAATATATGCACATAACTTCTTAAAATCTAACCCAGGTAAGCGAATAGCCTTGGTTTCAGTAGAAAGTCCTACAGCTACTTTTCAGTTAAACGATTATTCTATGGCAAATATGGTAAGCGCAGCCATTTTTGGAGATGGAGCGGCATGTGTGCTTTTATCTTCTGAGGACGATGCCATTGGTCCTAAAATAATTGGAGAGGAGATGTATCATTTTAAAGATGCCACTAATATGATGGGTTTCGATTTAACGAACCACGGTTTAAAAATGATTTTAGATCCCGCAGTACCTGAAACTATTTCAAGCCATTTTGCTGATATAGTCCATCCATTTTTAGAAAAATTTGGTAGCGATATAAACAAGGTTGACCATTTGATATTTCATCCCGGAGGTAAAAAAATTGTGCAAACGGTGGAGTCGTTATTTGGTGCTTTAGGAAAGAATATTGATGATACCAGAGAAGTACTAAGGCTTTATGGTAATATGAGCAGTGCTACTGTTTTATACGTTTTAGAGCGATTTTTAGAAAAAGATATTAAAAAAGGAGAGCAAGGCTTAATACTAAGTTTTGGACCCGGTTTTTCTGCACAACGGGTTTTAATTGAATGGTAGTTGAATAAATAATTAAAAATGGAAACGAATTATTGGGCGTTGATTTTAGGTGGAAGTAGCGGCTTAGGTTTAGCGACAGCCAAAAAGCTGGCTAAACATGGGTATCATATTATAATTCTTCATAGAGATAGACGTATTGATATGGAGTCTATTGAATCTTCTTTCAATGAAATACGAGCACATGGAAATCAATTAGTGGCATTGAATGTAGATGCTTTAAATGCAGATAAACGCCAAGATATAATTTTAGAAATTCAAAAGTACCTATCAGAAGGGCAGCAAATAAAAGTAATGGTCCATAGTGTTGCAAAAGGAGCTTTAAAACCTATGTATTCTTTGCAGGAATCAACCCTTACCGATACTGATTTTAAAATAACTTTCGATGCCATGGCCCTGAGTCTCTTTGACTGGACATGGGCATTGGTTAAAGCGGATTTGTTTGCCGATGATACCAGAATTATTTCTTTTACCAGTGAGGGGAATACTAAGGCATTACCCAATTATAGCGCTGTTTCGGTGGCTAAAGTGGCACTAGAAGCATTAACAAGAAGTATAGCGTTAGAGTATGCATCCATTGGTATTAAAGCAAATTGCATACAAGCAGGTGTAACTATAACAAAGTCCTTAGCTATGATACCGGGTTATGAAGATATTAAAGCTAATGCATTGAAAAGGAATCCGAATAATCGATTAACAGTACCCGAAGACGTTGCAAATGTGGTTTATTTATTGACTACTGACGAAGCAAAGTGGATTACCGGTACCGTTATAAAGGTAGATGGTGGTGAAAGTTTAATGTAATAATATATAAATGGTAAAAAATACATTTCAATGGATAGTTGAAAGCTTACCCTATTCAGAACCTTTCTTGTTTGTGGATAAGTTAATACATGTTGACAATACTAACGCAGAAGGGACTTATGTGTTTAAATCTAGTTCAGAATTCTATACAGGTCATTTTAAAGGTAATCCTGTTACCCCAGGCGTTTTGTTAACAGAGTGTTGTGCACAAATAGGTCTCGTTTGTTTAGGGATTTACAATTTAGATAAAGATGGTCAATTAGAAACCCTAAAAATAGGAATGAGCAGTGCTGAAATGGAATTTTTACTACCAGTATTACCCGGAGAACAAGTTCGTGTGGTTTCCGAGCTTGTATATTTCCGATTTCAAAAACTAAAATGTAAAGTGAAAATGTATAACGAGGATAATAAACTAGTCTGCAACGGTCATCTTGCTGGCATGATAGGTACAAATAATGGGTAGGCGTGTTGTTATAACAGGTTTAGGAGTTTGTGCGCCAAATGGTGTGGGCCTTGCTGATTTTACCCAATCATTATTAGATGGTAAAAGTGGAATTCGTCATCAGCCTGTTTTAGAAAAATTAGGTTTTGGTTGTCAAGTGGCTGGCGCACCTTTGGTAAAAGACAAGCTCATTGATGATTATTTTACACCTCTTGAAAGAAGAGGATTAAATGCTACAGGAATCGTATATGGAGTCATTGCTGGTTTAGATGCTTGGAAAGATGCTGGTTTGGTTAAGAATAGCTCCAATGAACCTAATTGGGACCGCGGTATTATTTTTGGAACAGGTATTTTAGGCGTCGATAAATTTAGGGAAGCAATTCACTTAATTGACGAAGGTAATGTACGTAAACTGGGAAGTACCTCAGTAATACAAACAATGGCTAGTGGTATTAGTGCGTATTTAGGGGGATTATTAGGCTGCGGTAATCAAGTAACCACTAATTCTGCGGCATGTACAACAGGTACGGAAGGTATTATTATGGCTTTTGACCGAATTAGCCAAGGAAAAGCAGAAATTATGCTTACTGGTAGCTGCAGTGATAGTGGGCCTTATGTTTGGGGTGGTTTTGACGCTATGCGCATTTTGCCAAGGAGTTATAATGATAATCCGGCTAAAGCAAGCAGACCTATGAGTGCAACGGCAAGCGGATTCATTCCAGGAAGTGGGTCAGGAGCATTAGTTTTAGAATCTTTAGAAAGTGCGCAGAAAAGAGGCGCACAAATTTATGCCGAAGTTTTAGGAGGGGAAATTAATAGTGGTGGTCAATTAGGAGAAGGTTCAATGACAGCTCCTAATAGTATAGCGGTACAACGTTGTATCCGAAATGCAATTAACAATTCGGGAATTGAAGCTTCAGATATAGATATCATTAATGGACATTTAACAGCAACCAGTAAAGATGCATTGGAAATTGAGAATTGGAGTAAAGCACTGAATCGTTCTAAAAAAGATTTTCCTTATATTAATTCGTTTAAGGGTTCCGTTGGACATTGTTTAGCGGCGGCCGGGAGTATAGAAAGTGTGGCATCGCTATTACAATTTAAAGAAAAAGTGGTATTCAAAAATGTGAATTGCGAAGATATACATCCAGATATTTCCGCAATAATTTCAGCATCATGTATTCCTATAAACACATTAAAGTATAGTCCAAAGTTTATAGCAAAGGCTAGTTTCGGATTTGGAGATGTAAATGCGTGTGTTGTTTTTAAGGCGTATAACCAAATTGAATAATTGAATGTAAAATTATACCTATTGGTATGTAAAACAAAAAAAATGCTGAACGAAGAGAAATATCAAAAATTAAAAGATATTATTAAAATATATCTTCCTGAAGATGTAGCTGTTACCCACATTGAACAGCGTAGTCACTTTATGAACGATTTAAACATTAACTCTGCAAATCTAGTAGACATAGTGTTAGATGTAGAAGATGCCTTCGATATCCGCTTAGAAAATGAGGATATGGAACAAATGCAAACTGTGCATGATGCCATGGCAATTATCGATGCTAAGCTAGCGGAAAAGTAATATTCAAAAGTCTTAAATAGACCGTTATTCTTTATCTCTAATTAAAGTTGAAGCTAAAATTCCCGCTATTAAAGAAACTGAAATTACGGTCAGCGATACCCATTCTGGTAAATGAATGTAATGGGAGAATAGCATTTTTAGTCCCACAAAAGCCAAAATAACAACCAAACTGTAATTAATATACCTAAACTTCTCTAGCATTCTAGAAATTAGGAAATACATGGAACGCAAGCCAAGTATAGCTAATATGTTAGATGTAAATACGATAAATGGATCTGCTGTAATTGCTAAAATGGCAGGGATACTGTCTAACGCAAAAAGTATATCGGTTAATTCAATAACAATTAATGCAACAAATAGGGGAGTGGCCGCATTTATTCCCATTCTTTTTACAAAAAAATCGTGCCCGTGCATGGTTGATGTTACCGGGTAGATTTTCTTTATTTGTTTAAAGACAAACGAATTTTTAGGGTCAAAATCGTCATCATCACTTTTTAGCATCTTAAATGCCGTGTACAAAAGAAAGATGCCAAATATGTAAATAATCCATTCAAACTTGGTGATAAGCGCAACACCAAAGAAAATCATGATAGCTCTAAATACAATTGCGCCTAAAATTCCCCAAAATAAAACCCGATGTTGGTATATAGGCGGAATTTTAAAGGAACCAAATATTACTGCGATAACAAAGACATTATCAACACTTAAAGATAGTTCTATTAAATAGCCTGTAATGTATTTAAGTACAGCGTTATTCGGTGTTAATCCGGTTGGATTTGCTATAATTTCAGCATTAAATAGCCAGTAAATTACACCACTAAAACTAAATGCGACCGTAACCCAAATTGCAGTCCAGATACCAGCTTCTTTAGACTTAATTACATGCTCATTCTTATGAAATACACCAAGGTCTAATGCAAGGAAGATAAGTACAAAAGCAATAAAAACTATCCAGACGATCATATAAAAAATTTGAAGCCGCAAAGGTATTAAATTTTCAACTTAATAAATTTATTCTATTGAAATCTTTAACACTTGATATTCAACTTTCTATTAAATTCTAATGCGTAGATTAAAAGACAAAAAGGTTGCATTGGTTTTGTCATTGGGAGTAAATAAGTTGAATAAAAAGGGAAATACTTATTCGAGTGAATATCCAATTAATATATAAAGTTATTTAGGGTTAAACTGTTGATTAATATCGATAATAAGTCAATGAAAAGGCAATTTATAACGGTTCCGAATTTTAGTATTACATTTCTTTTAGAACTACTAATTGAAATGAAAAAAAGAACCTATTTAGGAGGAGTTTTCCTATGTCTTACAATGGGATTACACATGACTAACGCGCAAACTTCTGGGCAACCGAAAATTAAAATGAAGCAACGACTTCTTTTAAATCAATTTGAGTCGGAGTATGTCCTTACTGCTTCGGAACGCATGGCGTTAAAGGAAAGTAGAATAGCTTATCAGTATAAAACAAAAGAGCTACTTGATTCGCTTGATATATCTACTAAAAAAAGAAAGCGCTTAATTCAAGAATTAAAGCGCAATCCGTTATCTGATAGAGTTCAAGATGCCATTTCAAGCGAAATGAAGTCTAATGATAATATAGAAGATTAAAAGGCAAAGATGTCGTCTATCTAGACGACATCTTTGCTTTTCTTTTTTCTAATTGTCGTTGTAAATCATCTACTGATGAAGCAATAGCTGCTTCAAAGCTACCGGAAGATGATTGAGCGAACAAACGTGGTCCTGGAGCGCTCAAACGTATATTACATATCATACCACTATCGGGAGATGAAGTATTCTCTTTTTTGAAAAAGACATCGGACCTAACTATAAAATCGAACTTGTCCAATAACTTTTCTAATTTTTGTGCGGCCATTATTTCTAATCTATTGCTGGCTTTTACATCATCATATTCAAAATTGATATTCATAGGTTTAAAGTTTAGTTTAAGATACTCATTTCAGTTAATTTGAACAACTAAAAAAAGATTAAATAAAAGCGCTTCCACTTTAAGGATATCTAACCCTTTTGTTTCTAAATTGTTATCTATTTGGCTCTAAGTTTAAAGTTTAGTTAAACTAGTACAAACATAGTTTAATTTACACCTTCTTCACGATATTTGAGGTAAATTTCCCACAATTCTATCTTTTAAATAATCGTTATGGAAAGCGAACAGGATAAATTAAGATATTTAGGTAAATTGGAGCGTTGTAAAAACATGCTTCAATATTTTAAAACTAGAATTGATTCGTATTTATATGAACCATCTACGATGGCCTTGTTTGAAACTAAAGCCTATTTAAAGGATAAAATTAAACAGTTGGTTGATGTAAATGAAGGCCTGCTAAATTATATGCAGGTTGCAAATGATTTGTTGCCAGACCAGTTTCAGTCGGTTGACTTTCATATGAAGGAAACGGCCGAATTGGAAAATAGTGTTATTGAATACACTTCTATGTTTGGAAACTCTTAAGCAACTCATGCGTGGTTATTACATTTAAATTGAAATTAATAGCAATTTAGCGAGGACATTATTTATCTTTCAGCTATTAATTTTATTATTTTGGCATAGATTTCGCTGGTTATTAGATAATTAAGCTAAAAAACTATGAAGAAATTATTTTTAGGTGTTTTAGTATTTTATGTGATTTTGGGTTGTTCTTCTGCTAAAAGAACTATAGCGGATAATCATCCTATTCATTCATTGGTTTCATCTAAGTCGTATCAATTTAATGCACATTGGGCAAACCCAATGGTTACGCAGAGTTTAACTTCAATTGCCAATTCAGGACTTATTCAGCCTGGCAGCAATATTTCCAGAATAAATTTAGCGGGAAATTCCAATTACATTAAACTGGCCGGTGATCGTATTTCTGCTATTTTGCCATACTTTGGCGAGCGACAAATTGGTGGTGGTTATGGAACTTCATCGGGAATTGAATTTAATGGAATACCAGCGGATTATCAACAGGTTTTTGATACCAAAAGCAGTACATATAGTATAAACTTCACCATTAAAGACAATACCGAACAGTATTTTGTGAGAATGATGATATTTCCAAGTAAATCTACCACAGTATCCGTAAGTTCAACGAACCGAAATTCTATACGTTATGATGGGGAAATAGTAGAAATTGATAAAAATTTATAGCTGTAATCCCATTATCTTGGACATAAACCTAATAACTATCGGTATTGGTTACAAAAGCAATTTGCTTACTATCTGGTGACCAACTTGGCACATTTATAGTTCCTTGGCCACCATAAATATATGCAAGCACTTTGGGTTTGCCACCATCAAAAGGAATTATACGAATCATACAGTGTTTATAAAATGGGTGTTCGCCTGCGTTTATATCCTTAGGAAAAGAAATGAAAACTATCCATTTTTGGTCGGGACTTACATGTGGAAACCAGTCGTTGTAATCATCGAAGGTAAGCTGCGTTTGTTTCTTTCCATTTGCCTTCATTCTGTACAATTGCATAGTTCCCGAACGGGCAGAATTAAAATAGATATACTTTCCATTCTCACTAAATTCAGGTCCATCATCTAAAGTGGCAAAATCCGTAAGTTGCTCTTCCTTTCCCGATTTAATTTGGACAGAAAATATATTATAAGCTCCATTTCTATCACCTGTAAAAATCATCTCCTTTTTATTAGGGGACCAACCATGCAAGTACGATGCGCCAACTCCAGGCTTGCTAACCATCTTAGGCATTGAGTCGCCTTCAGTAGGCAAATAATAAAGGGCAGATACGTTATTGTCTTGTTGATTGTGGTTACTAATACCTAAAAGCTTTCCATCAAAAGAAAGAACATGATCATTATTGTTATTAACTGCAAATCCAGTATTTAATGGTGTTATTAAGTTGCTTTCAAGCTCATAATTATACAAATGCCCTTTAGAATTATAAATAAGCTTTTTCCCATCTACGGTCCAATTTGGTGCTTGTATGGAATGTGAAGAATGGTGAATTATTTTCCTATGACCGGTTTCTACGTCCATAAGCTCAAGATTGCTGCCAATATAATTACGGTATGGGATAAAATCTTCGGCAACCGGTTTTACAATTCTAACATTGCTGAACGTTGCACTTTCTAGCACTTTTGGATTATGAGAACATATATACAACCCAACATATACTTCTTTATCTAGTGCTATATTGGTGAGTTCAACGTTGGTGAGTTCTTCCCCAAATTTTGCAGTAGACATGATATAGGTTGTCCCTCGTCTTTCTAATTGAATAATTGTCGGAGACTGATTTGTAGATTTTATTTCCTCGGTTGCTGATCCAACAGTTTTTCGATATTGTAATGAGGAAAGTCCATCACCATGTACACTAGCGTTAACATGTGCAGCATTGGCATCAAGGTTATTCTTAATGATCCATCCGGCCTTTCTATGTGGGTCAGACCCATCACCATTAAATTTTACTGTAGCTCTGAGTATAAAATCGCCTTGAATTGTTGTCCATAAATATTGAAATTCATCGCTACCAAACCACATGTTTGTCCCGGCGCCTGTTACTATATAAGTTTGGTCTTTTGCGTTATACAACGCAGACCCCTTAATTTTGGGATTTCCAATGGCAATTTCATTATCAAAAATTCCTATTTTATGTTGAGCTGTTGTGGTATAGGTTAGCAATAATGATACTATAACAAGATAAAAGACAATTGGTTTCATAAGAAGTAGTTGTTGATTGAAGTGTAGTTGAACTTAAATATAAGTTATAAATCTTTTGTATTGATTTTTAGGTAATTATGAATTTGTTAAAACCACAAGTACATTTTTTGCCAGAATGCCCACAAAGCAATTAATTCGTATTCAAATAACTATGATTTTCGTTAAAGGAAGCTTAAAATAGGAAGGTTTTGGCATATTCTTCGTTATTCGCGATTGAGAACAATACCTTTGTAATTCAATTAAGTTAACTAGTAGAATTTTAGTAGTATGAGTAAAGTAAAAGCAGATAGTCAAGTACGTGTACATTACACAGGTAAATTAAGTGATGGACAAGTGTTTGATAGTTCAATAGACAGAGAGCCTTTAGAAGTAAAATTAGGACAGGGAAGTTTAATACCAGGTTTTGAGAAAGGTTTAATAGATATGGAGCCAAATGAAAAAAAGACTATCGTAATTGCAAAGGAAGAAGCATACGGTGAAAAGCAAAAAGAGCTTTTTCAGACAGTACAAAAATCGGACTTACCACAAGAGATAGAGCCAAAAGTAAATATGGCACTTATGGCAACAAATGCAGATGGTAGCGAAAGACAACTACGTGTTGCAGAAGTAAATGAAAATGATATCGTTGTAGATGCGAACCATCCATTGGCTGGTGAAGATTTAACTTTTGAATTAGAACTAGTAGAAATTAAGTAGAATTCAAAAAATACATATTTAAAACCGCCTTTACAGGGCGGTTTTTTTGTTTTATAGATATGGCTATAGGTAGATTAAGCTTTATATTTGGATATGCATATACGATTAGTACTTTTTACATCATTAGCTTTAATTACATATAGTTGTAAAGAAGCAAAACAAAACAAAACTAACACGACAGAACCTGTTGTTGTTACTGAAAAAGATGTGGCAAAATCAACTTTTGAAGATTTGGAAGGAAAGGCAATAGAACTAAGCGATTTTAAAGGTAAGCGGGTGCTACTAAATTACTGGGCAACCTGGTGTAGGCCCTGTATTGAAGAAATGCCCGATATGGAAAAGGCACAAGAAATTTTAGAGCAAGAAAATTATATTTTTCTATTTGCATCGGACCAATCGATAAAAAAGATAACGGATTTCAAAAATAAACGCGGTTTCAATTTAAAATATATGAAGTATAACGGAATGTATGCAGAGCAAGGAATAAGTGCTTTGCCAGTAACTTTTATATATAATGAAGTAGGGGAGCAAGTACATCGTTTTGATGGCGGATTAAAATGGGATAGCCCAGAAATGATTGAAAAATTAAGACAAGTAAAGTAATGCGTTTACCCTATAAAATAATTCTACCATTTATACTGATTACACTTTTGATGAGTTGCCAACCAGAGGCTAAAAGACAACATCAGAAAAAAGAAGTTAATGTCATTAAGGAATTGATTTCACCGGCACAAAGTTCTAGTTCATTACCACATTTAATGTCCAATAAAGATGTCACCTTACTATCATGGGTTGAAACTTTAGGCGATACTATGGCTACTTTTAAATATGCTGAGTTAATAGAAGGACAGTGGCAACCCGCACAAACAATTTTAAATGGTACCGATTGGTTTATTAATTGGGCAGATTATCCCATGATTTCCGAGAATAATGGAAATTTGTGGTCTCATGTATTAAAAAAATCAACAAAAGGTACCTACTCTTATGATGTTAAAATGAATGTAAAACTAAGAGGGACTACTGAATGGCAAACCAATTTGGCCCTGCACACCGATGGTACGCCTACAGAACACGGATTTGTGAGTGTACAACCTTATAACGATGCTTTTTTTGTGAATTGGTTAGATGGTAGAAATACCGAAGAAAATGAAGTAGGGGAGCGGGGAGCAATGACATTACGGGCAGGAATAGTTTCGGTAAACGGTAAAACGGTAAAAGAGTATGAGTTAGATGCTAGAACCTGCGATTGTTGCCAAACTACATCAGCGATAACTGAAAACGGACCTGTAGTAATTTACCGTGACCGGTCAGAAGATGAAATACGAGATATTAGTATTGTTAGGCAGGTAAATGGTGAGTGGACAACACCGAAAGCAATATATGAAGATAATTGGCAGATAAAAGGATGCCCGGTTAATGGTCCAAAAGTAGATGCCTTAGGGAATAACCTAGCCGTAGCCTGGTTTACCGGAGCAGAAAAAAATCAAAAAGTACAATTGACTTTTTCTGAAGATGGAGGTGAAGTTTTTAAAGAACCAATTTTAATAGCAGAAGGATCAATAATGGGTAGGGTAGATGTGCTTTGGACAGATGAAGATTCTGCAGTTGTAAGCTGGATGGAAATCGATGATAAAATAGCAGTTTTTAAAGCCATGTTGGTTTTAACTGATGGTACAACATCACACAAACAAGTAATTACAGCAATGTCCGATTCCCGAAAATCAGGATTCCCTCAAATGGAAATTGTTGAAGAAACTTTATATTTCGCATGGACTGACGAAATAAAAACTAAAACAAAAGTGCGGACCGCTAAGATGTCAGTTGAAGATTTTTCTTTTAATTAACCGATATTAAGCTAATATCAAAAATTAATACAGAACCGCCAGGTATAGAATTATAATCAAAACTACCATATCCTAGGTGTGCAGGAATTAATAATATGCCATTACCACCTTCATTAAATAAAGGAATTCCCTCTGTCCAACCAGTTATAACTTGATTAAGACCAATAGATAATCCTTCTGTGCTTTCGTCGAAAATGGTTCCATCTAAGTAATATCCCTTGTAGGCAACTGTTACATTAGAAGAAGCTGATGGCTTTTGTCCATCACCTTGATTTTCAATAATATAGTGTAATCCATTAGAAGTTTTTAATGACACCAAATTATTGGCCGTTAAATAGGTATTAATTTGTTCTTCATTGATCTCAGAATAATCGTAAGGCTCTGGAAAGATAGATTTATCTTCAGAAGAATTACAAGAAACAATAAGCGTCATAAGAAACAGGGCAACAATATATTTCATTAGATTTTTTTTTGAATAGATGGGATTTGCTATAAAGCTAGTAGTTATTTTAAGAAGTATAGAAGTGATTGAACAGTGGACTACTGTATAAAAGTGTTTACTGAAAACTTAATGCTACAGTGCTTATATAGGTACTTTTGAAATTTTACAGCCTGCACTTGAGAATCAAAAATAACAGCCTCGGTAATACTGTTAGCTAAAACTAAATGTCCTATAAGATATTCCACATAATAGGTGTTATCTTCAGAAAGGAGTACAAAATTTTGGTCTGTAGTCAATTTGGTTATTTTATGGTACTAAAATAATGAATTTATTTATGTGATCCTAATTTTTTGTTTACTCCTTTTAAAGAAACTTTTTTCCATGAAAATGACACATACGTTTAATGTATGTTTTCAACCTATAATTAAAAACAGCAAACGGTATAGGGCAAGAATACAGGGCATTTGCAGATACATAAAGGGAATGAAGATTGAGATAATTAAGTATATAATTGAACCTAAATAGTGTGTTAAAATTATTTTATTTCTGGTTGCAATGTATTCAGATATTTGACGTTCTAGGGGTACAAATAAATAGGATTTTGATGATTTTAAAAAGTACTGATAAGGTATTCGTTGTAACGGAATTAAAGCGAAAAAGAGAGACGGTAGGACAACTACAAAAGAAACTCGAATCATATTTATGTACTCCGCATACCTATAGTCTTTTTGAAATACAAGAGAGCTTGAAAATAAAACTTAATCGTGTTGCACATAACACAGATGAATTACTTCGTATTTTAAAATTGTACGGTATAGGTAGTATCGACAATATGGGTAATGTTGAACGTCAATTTGCTGAATATAACGAAATCCATCACGAAGTAGAGCTGTACGTTAAGAGTACCTGTCAGTATGCGGAATATTCATAAGGTTGAATACTATGGTTCATAGTGCGTTGTTACGCGAGCTTTTTGAATTATCCTGTGGATGATTTAAAAAGTCGGCGAGACGATGCAGAGGGCATTATGTATTCCTTGCCTAATAAGATATTCTAGATAATTGAATTTTGATTGAATCGGGGACTTCTTTAAATATTCTATTTTACATAATATAAATTATAGTACAGTTTGATGTATTTAGATTTGAATCAACCGTATAGATATAAGCTATAATTACATTATGTAAAATATCCCTAACGTTTATAGTTTTTAAGAGAATTACTAACAGGGTCATCAACCTGTTTAATTTACGTAGCTTCCATATTCGTACATAAAAAATATTTTTTAGAAAATTTCAAATTCTCACAAACCAGCGAGAAACCTTCTAGCTGTATCTATAATTTGTCGTTATGTAAAATAGCCGCTAGCCAATCGCTCGATTGCTTTTTAAATTTAAAAATGCTGAAAAACGCATTTTAAATTTAAACACCATTAGCCAGCGCTTGCCAACGCCATTTAAAAGCTAGCCTTTTAGATTAGTTTAAAATTCCCGTATTCGAGGAAATGCGTACAAGATTTTTTCTACAGCATTCTCGTCAGACTGCCACAACAGCTCAAAATTTCGAAAATAAAATTTCTGAGCACTTGTTACCACTATCCTTTGTTTCAACTTATACTTTAAGTGTTCCTAATATTATGTAAAATAGAAATTCATTATTGTAACCAGTAAGGTTTTTATTTATCTTTTTTTCTTGATAAAAAAAGAAACAAAAAAATCAAGGCTTACAGATAATTTTGGAAACAATTTACGGGTCGGTTGCTAAATTTTAGGATCCATTGTAATTCTTAAGACCACTCGAAGGCAATACAACCAATAATGCCAGTTAACAATTATTATAACCAGCCCCCTAAAATTCTTAACGCTCCTCTCCCCTATTGTTTTGCCAAAATTCTCTTATGCCATTATACCTTTATTCCAAATTTTTTAATTTTGTCAAGTGCTTCATTCACAATTTGCAATCGTCTAAGGTCAATATTTTCTTGTTTTTTAATTCTAGTTATTACAGTTTTTATTATGCTTATTTCTTTGAAACTTAATTTTCCTGTTTGCTCTCCTAAAGCAATTACTTTTTTCCAAGTATCGTATTCAATAAGCTTTAACCTGTTATAAATTACAATTGGATCTATTAAATCTCTTTCTTCAAGTTTACTTAACTTAATAATTGAATCAAAATCTATGTTTTCACCTTTTAATAAATCAATTATTTCACTTCCTTTAGAGATTTCAAGTTCAGTTAGACTTCCATTTCTTTTTAACTTACCTCGAATATTTGAAACATAGTTTTGCTGTACAATAGAAAGTGTGTCTGTATTAATATTATAAAAACACAAACCATCCCAAAAACGTAAACCTAATGATGTTATTTTTTCTAAAGCGTTATATTTTCTAGTTTCAGCAACTTGGTCTATATCAGATTCATATCTAAGTTTAAAGTCTTTATCAGATATCAAATATTTTTTTATAACATCTAAGTTTATAGGATGTTTAGTTATACTTTTTAATTTATCCCAATTTTTTTCACTTTTAGCAGCTTCACTAATTAATAAAACATTCAAATTTGTAAAAAATTCATAAACAAATATCAGCAGTTTTTTAAGCTCTATTTGAAATTCTTCACTAATATATTGTTCATTCCAAATTTTACCTAAATCTAGTTTGTTATTAGTTATGAAATGCAAGTATGCCAATGCATAAGCAACAGTATGTGATTTAATATTAGTATCTCCAATTGGATCTTGGTTTTTTCTACCAAAAAGTTTATCCGTAGCTTTGAAAAGAATTGCATTTGCTATAATATCTTCCCAATATATTTTATTAGGTTTTTTCTTTTTAAATTCTTTCTCTACATCTCTCAAGAATGCGTTATAATTTTTTTGTGCTCCTTTCGAAACATGATATGGTTGCAATTTCCAAAGATTCATATATTTTGAAACTTCAGATTTAATAATTAATTGATGTCTCGGGTATTTTAACTTAAAAGCGTTCTGCTTACTTTTTGTAGGTTCTTTATTAAGAGCTTCTCTATACTGACCTTTAACTCTTTCAAAAAACCATATTGATTGTTTATTCTTGTCATCAACATCTACAGCATAAGTAGTTCTTGATAATTCCTCTAAGCGTATTAAAAAAGGGTTGTTGGAAGTTAAATCGAGTTCAGAAACCTTATTCTGACTATTTGCATATCTTGATATAAATGGAACTGTTTCATTTTTCTTTTCTTCATTTTTAATAACAGTTAGTTTCATTTGAACGAAAACATTTGAAATATCTGCTTCCTTATATTTTTTAGAAGTATGAAAAAGTGATGCAGTAGTTTGTCCACCATTTACTATTTGAAAATCTTTGACAGAAACTAAAACTAATTGATTTTTATCATTAATTCTTGTTTTTACTTCTTGAGAAGTTGCCGCGAGTCCGTTGTTGTAAGGCAAAAACATATGTGGCTCAAACCGAATTGTATCGCGTATTCCTCTATTTACTTTACCCGTTTGTTGTAAAAATGCTCTAACATTACTTTCTAGTAATCGTGTTCCATAATTTCTGTACATGGCAGCTAATACAGTTCCAGGAACAATAGCTAGATAGCATTCATATAATTCATTTTTTGAGGGCATTTCTAAACACGGAATTACTTCTCCCATTATTTCTTCGAAATCAATTTCAATTGGCTCTCGATTTCCTGTTGACTGTGAAAGTCTATGTAGCCTTTCAACATCCCAGATTTTAAAATTTATTAAAACATCTTCAAGATTTTTTAACTTAAAATTTGTAGGTGGATCATGAGGAATATCCCCATTTGATAATATAAAAATATTGACTCGAATTATATTCTTAAATTGTTTTTTTAAAACGTTTGCTAAACCATAAGCTTCTGTAGAAGGTTCAATTTCATCGAGATATCCTTTTAAAGCTGCATTTATAAATCCAGTAGACCATTTTATAAATTTATCAAAATCTCCTTTTGCTACTCTATAAAGTTGATTTGTATCTTTATATGAAGAAATAAAAATATCTATATTTTCATAGCCTTCTTCCAAAGCATATCCATTAATTTTGAATTGAATGTTTTCGTTTTTATTTTCTTTAATATAATGACACAGCCTAACACCTTCTGTTTCACCAGCTTCAGTTAATGTTTCCATTACATATTCAGTAAATTTATTTTCCTTTGAATCTCCATTTTCATCAGAATAAACTAAAGATTGTACTTCATTATATAAATTCTGTATAAATGATTCCAATTCAAAATCTGAATTATTATTCTTATTGTTTATCATCTATTATTTCATTTAGAATTTCAGTAAATGAGGTTTCAAAATTCATACAATATCCTAAATCAATATCATACGATATTTTTGATATAGATTCATTTACCATTAATGCGGTTATTTTTGGAAACTCAGAAGCTACATTATAATATTTCTCTTCCCTTACGCTATATCCTATTTCATCATACTCATCTTCCACTTCAGGTAAGATACCAAGAGTAATTAATTTAGCATTAAAAGTATTAATCAATTCTATATCACTATTTAAAAACAAGCGAATATCATTTATAATATTTAGTAAAGTTGTTCCGTCTGGAAACTCATATAATTTGTAAAATGCTATGAAAAGTTTATTTAATCCTGAAGTGTCTAGTTGATATTCACTGGCAATCTTGATAGATTGTGAATTTGATTTTGAAGTTTTTACTTCTACTGCTTTAAAGTTAATATAGAAATCTTGATTAGTAGCATTTGGAGCCTTCCAAGCGTTCAAAATTTGTTTATTATTTCTTTCAATCAATACTTGGTTTATAAAATATAATTCTCCAAAAAGACCTCTTTGTTGTTCAGGTGTTAAAATGCTTCTTGAAAACTTACCAAAAAGTTTCTTCCAATAATTTATTCGTTTTGAAATAATAATTATCGCATCTTCTGAATTTCTAATATCCAATAAAGAGTTAATTATATCTTCAATAAATACTACAAAAATATCAGTTAATTCTTCATCTAAAAGAATAATAGCTAACTCCTTTTTATTATTTGATCTAGGGATTATTTGAACTTCAACACCTATAAAACGCTTTAAATAATTCTGATGAATATTAACATTTGATTCTAATTCAAGTAAAAATATGTTTGCATTAGAAAAAGTGATTGTCCCAATAAAACAGTTTAAACCTGGAACCTCAGTTACGCGTTCTTTTATAACTCTATTTTTAGAGCTATTTAATTGACTTTCCCATATATCCTTTATACTAATCATCTAAATCGTCATCTTCTTGCGAGTATTCAAAATCTGGGTTAATTGGTCTTGCAGCAAATTGCACTTTTGTCTCATTAGGAAATTCTGGAATTATTACACCAAAACCAACTAATGGAATATTTTCATCTAAATCTGGAGATATTCTCGGGTCAAACGGAACTATTACTAATAAAGGTATTTGCGAATTTTTTCTTCTTTCTTTTATTTCATTTTCAGAAGGAGTTACTCCTTCAAAAATTAAATCTACCATTCTTGCCCTTTTATCAAGTATAGCATTTTTACCATTTTTAACAGATAATTCATTCTTTCCGTCATCAAAGTTTCTTGCAGGTAATCCACCATTTATAATTTTATTTTTAAGTATAAAATCATGTTTTAGTGTATCTAGACCATTTATAATTTCTGCTTTCGCTGTTACCGTATTTCTTGAGTTTAATATTACTGCTAAATTCCAATTGTCCAAATTTCCTTGATTACTTTGAGCTGTTATATAATTACAAAGTGTTTCTAAATCATGATAGTCTTGTTGATATGATTCTAAAAAATTTACAATTTTGGATGCGGAAATATTATTCCAAAGTAGTTCATTTACCTCTTGTATATTGGGTTCTGATAGAGTACTTAATAAAAACGAAAAGCTATTATAATTGTTTTGTACAACTTTCAAATCTTTATTAAAAATAAAAGTTTGTTTTGTTTGACCCGAGAAACCAACATTGATAACTTCATGGTCTCTCATTTTAGCAGCACTAGTGATTTGTAGTCTATTAATAGCCACCATTTCTGGATGTGTTCTAACTTTTAATTGATAATGTAAAGGCGTTTTGTTTTGAGCAGCCATATTATCAAAATCCACTTTCATTTCTTCAGTCGCTAGAGTTATATGTCTATACCAATTAATTAATTGCTCTGTTGTGTATAAACGACATAAATCTGCATATCCAGGTCGATATCCAAACCATCTTCCCATTTGCATTAATGAATCGTAAAGACGTGTTGCTCTCAAATAATAACTTACAGACAAACCTTCAAGTGTAATACCTCTTGCAAGTTTATTCCCTCCTACTGCAATAACTGACATTCCATTATCGTAAGCATTATAGTTTATTTCTTCTATTTTATGATATTCTAAATTTCTTGTATTCTTAGTGCCATGAACAGCTCGCACCTCGATTTTTGTAACAGCATCTATTAATGCCGATTTTACTTCTTCCCAAGAATGTTGCTTAATTTTATGGTCTTTATAAGAAATGTTCAATAATACATTTTCTGTAGTTGGATTGAAATCATCTTCAAAAAGTTCTTTTAATTCATTTAATAAGGTTCCTTGACCAGATCTTATTTGAAGAGTGTAATCTCTCATTATTTCATTTACTAACCAAGCAATTCTATCAATCCAAGCAACATATAAAGCAACATGAACTAACATTGAATTGTGCTTGTTTTCTTGACCTCGTAATCGTCTAATTGCACAAGTAAGAATAAATGATTTTATTGCTCTTTTAAGACTATTTGGAACGTCTTCAGGTAAATCCTCTTTGTTCAATCTATTTATCCTTCTTGGAAAATAAGGCTCTTGGTCTTCTGTCTGTCTAATTGTATCAAAGCCTTGCTCCTCTTCTGAGTTTTCATCATTATCATATCCAAAAACCTGAATCGCACCTATATAATTTGATGGAGGAGGAATATTTACTATAAAATCTCTAGGAAATAAATCTTCACCTACTTTAAGCTGAATATCTTTTACAACAGTTTCAAGGTTTTCACTCCAAGATGAAGGAATAAAAATATTCGCATATGGTGTTGCTGTATATCCAATAAACGTGTTTTGGTTAAATAAGTTTAATAATGTTCTAATTAGTCTGTTAATAGTTCTCACGTCTAATTCTGTGCCAGAATTTACTGAAGCATTATCTGCTTCATCGTCTATCAAAAGTAAAGGTATATCAAATATTTTTTTGTCACCATTTTCACTTTCTTTTGAAAATTGATATAACCATAGAATTAAGTTTTCAAGTATACTTTTATTCTTTTTTATGACTAAAACCGTTGGACTATTTCCTCCTATTGGTACATTAATACTTGTTGCGATTTTTCTATTGAAATCTCCTTTGTTATCAGATGATGTGAACGAATAGATTTCGGTTTCTGCCTTTATTTTACCGACTCCTATTTTGTGTTTCTGTTTTCTTAAAATAAAATCTGAACTATTTCTTCCTATATAACCTTCATCAATACGAAGTTGTGTTTGAGCTCTTAAACTATTATGTATTCCAGCAATAACAATAATAAGTTTATAACCTGCATCAGTAGCTTTATTTATTAACCCAGTATAATTGGCTGTTTTTCCTGATTGTACATTTCCAACAACCATACCTCTTCTATCCCAACGACCTTTTGTTTTGGGATTAACACACTTATCTAAAATTTTATCTGTAATATCATCTAATGTGTCGATTGGAAAAGAAGAATCCTTTTGATTCATATAGATTTTATATCTATTCCATAATTCAGGATTAATTTTAGCTTTCTCATTATAAAGCCAAGGTTTTACATCTTCAGCGACTAAGAGAGTTGCTTCCTTAGAATATATCTCAAAATCTGCTTCAAGTTCGCTTAGTAGTTCTTCTCTGTCTAATCCAATAAAATCAGGCATAAGTATGATATTATCAATTGCTTGATTAATTATATCATTTGTTATTTTTATTCTATCATAGTTTCCAAGAAGAATATGTGCAATGTTTTTTGCGCTTTGAATTTGATTCATAATTCTTTGAAGTATTCTAAAAGTTGTGGGTATTCATTAAAAGGTTGAATATTAAAAATTTGTTTTATTGCAATTTCATTACTAACTCCTCCTTTTTTTAATGATTCAAACATCATTTGTGCTAGTTTTATAGTTCCTGCCTCTAATTCTTTAGATTCATTTCGCAATTCAACACTTTCAGGGTTTTCACTATAATTTTGAATTATAGACTCAACAGGAGTAGTTTCACCAATAAGCTTAAAAAGTGATTTTAAACTTTTCTTTGTTATTGAATCTGAATTTAATTCTTTAGCTAGAATTGGATGTTCTTCATTAATATAATAATTTATAGCTCCATCACGTTGTTTTTTCGCTTTCCAGATTGGTTGAAAATCAAAGCTTGTAATAGTATCATCCAACATTATTTGATTCCCTCTAAATCGATATATATTAGAAGCTGTTTGTCTTGTCATTTTTCCTAAGCGAACTAAATCCTTTCTTATTAAAATTGAAGGAGTTGCAGTAGCTTTTTTTATATCAATTTTCCAATCATGGTCAAGCTTGTTTGGAATATCTATTAATATTCTTGCATTTTTATAGTGTTCGTTTTTGGTAAAAATACCAAGCCAGTCTCCATAAAGTAAAAGACGCTCATTTCTATAAATATAAAATCCTTGTAATTTATACCAATCTTCAGTTTTTGCTCTTTTCCTTTCTTCTTCATTAATTTTAGAAATATGAGGTAATACATAACATTTAATACGAACATTATCATTTTCCAAAAGTTCATCACTTACTAACTGACTACCTTCTTCTTCTTTCATAAATGGATCCCAAGGCTTTATTGAAATACCATTAATCCAAAGTTTAATTTTCCGCTTTTCTAAATATCTATGAAAAACTAAACTTAAGTGTTCTTCAACTAAAGCAAATTCTTCTAAAAATACTTTTCTAGCGGCTTCATTTTCTATATGTGAATTACCAACAAGCCTATCTAGTTTTTCCCAAACAACAATAGTTCCACTTTTCTCTTTTGATAAATCTTCAATTAAATTTTGATTTGATATGTAATCAAGTAATGTCCATTTTCCAGTTTCATTTACAAAATCTAAATCCCAACATCTTTTTAAAGTTTTATATTCACTTTTTTTTGTTACAACAGTTAAAACTTTACATTGTGAAAAGGATGAAGTTTTTAATCCCAAACCAAATCTTCCAAGGTCAGATTCCTCTCTTTCATCATTTGGATCTTTACTTCCAGGTGTCATCGCCTTGACCAATGAATCTTTGTCCATTCCTTCTCCATCATCTTTGATTGTAACTATTGATTTTTTACCTAACCATTCATAATTTATCCATACATTTTCAGCTTTAGCAGATATGCTGTTGTCAATAATATCTGCTATTGCTGTTTGTAAATTATAGCCAAATGCTCTGAAAGTATTAATCATTGCACTAGCTTCTGGAGGTGTTTCTTCAGAAATATAATCGGAATATTTTGTCATATTTTATTCATTATCGCATTCGCAATCTTTTCTGCCATTAATGGAGGAACTGCGTTGCCAATTTGTCTAAAAGCAGCACTTCTTCCACCTTCGAAAAAGAAATCGTCAGGGAATGATTGTATTCTTGCAGCTTCTCTAACAGATAATGAACGAACTTGTTTAGTATCAGGATAGATGTAATGATGTCCATCTTTAGCGATATGAGCAACCATAGTATGCGAAAAACCATTTGGGTCAACAACCTTATATCTATCTACAAAAGATTTTTCGTTTTTATGTGTTTTTAATATCTCTGGTAAATCTGGGTATTTTAATCGTTCTTCCTTTTGCCATTTTTTAATAGCAATTTTATAAATTTCTAAATCTCTATCGTTATGAGGTCTAGCAATGTGTTGAGATACAAAATCTACACCATTTCTCAGTTCAAACTGATTTAGATATTCAGTAGTTCCTGCTTTATATTTAGTTATATTTTTTTGTTCTCCTGGTTTAAGTTTTTTTAAATCTGTTAGAATATCTCTAACCTTAAAGTTGTGTACAATTTTATCAAATTCGGGATATTCAAAATCTATATCTTTTCTCCAGCCAATTAAAATTACCCTTCTTCTTTTTTGTAGTACTCCAAAATCTTCTGAGTGTTGAATTTTATAATCTAAATTATAACCAATAGAGCGAAAATATTTTTGCATGTTTTTAAAATACAAACCTTTTTCAGCCGAAATAAGACCTAATACATTTTCAAAAACAAATGCTTTTGGTCTATAGTTTTTTAAAAATTTAGCATATTCTTTATAAAGGAAATTTCTAGGATCATCTTTCATTCCTTTTTCATCTCTAGCTCTTCCAACTAATGAATATGCTTGACAAGGTGGTCCACCAATAACTAAATCAATTTCGTTATTTCCAGCCAAGTCATCAATTTTCTTGAAAATATGGTCATTATTTTTGCCGCCAATACCAATATTTAAAATAGTATCTGATAACGATTTATCGCCAAATTTAGATATGAAGTTTTCACGTGAAAATTTCTCGTTTAGGTAATCGTTGTAATGATCTAGGTTATTTTCGTTTTTTAGCTTGTGATAAACTAATCTTGTTTCTAGAGTATTACAAGCATGAGAGTCTATCTCAACATGAGCAATAGGATTAAACCCAGCTTTAATAAAGCCTTCAGAAAGTCCACCGGCACCTGAAAATAAATCTATAAAATTCATATTGTAAAGGTACTAAGAGTATAATTTTTAACAACATACAAAGGTATATTTATAGCCACGCTATTTAAATTAAAAGCTATTTTGTCCTCCAAAGTTTGGAAGTATTGTCTTGAACAACAAGACCTTCGCTTTCCATTAATGCTAACATACTTCTTTGAATATGACCTTCGTGACCAGCATGCCCATGATGAATTCCTAGACATCTGCCAAGGTCTGCATTTTTCATACCTATTTCAGGTCCATTTCTTAAGGTTAATAATATTGCTGTTTTTAAGTCTGCAATTGCATGTTGTGCTAATTGATATGGTTCCATAAGGGTTTTAAATAATTATAATTAAATATAAAAAAAATTAACAAGTAATCAATTACGAAAAACCGTTAGGAAATTAAAAAATGTAGTAAAATCCCATTCCACACACATTACACTCCCCTCCTACCGTCGGCTCGTATAATAAGTGTTCCATTACCTTTTGAAGAGAAAATTTTAGAAAGAAAAAAATCAATGAAGATGGTAACAACTTTCGCTATTAATCAAAGCTCAAGTTACATAACGCGGAACATTATAGAACAAAAAGGTTAGTTTGTAGATTATAAGGGAAATCTCGTTTGTTAGCTATAATTCTATATTATGTAAAATATCCCTAAACCTCTGAGAATTGATTAAAACTTACAACAGGGTCATCAACATCTTTTAAACGGTGTCTGCGACGCATATTTTCATTTGTTCCATAATTTGTCGTTATGTAAAATTGCCGCACAGCCAAACGCTCGATTGCTTTTTTAAAATAAACGCTAAATGGCGCTCATTTTAAAACACAATTTGCCAACGCTTGGCCAGCGCCAAAAAAAGCAAAACTTTTAGATTTTTTTTAAACACTATTTATAAGAAACTATGCGGCAATAAATTTTTCATGAACATTTAGTCAGCTTGCCGCAAGAGCACAAAATTTTGAAATCGACTTTTTAGGAGAATCACGAACACCTTTAAATTCAATAGTAAAACAAGCTTGTGAGTAAATTAAAATTTCTGTGCACTTGCTACCATTTAGCCCTGTTTCAACAATTACTTTAAGTGCTTCTAATATTATGTCAAATAGAGTTTAAACATTGCAACCATTAAGGATAATGTTTATCTTTTTTTCTTGATAAAAAAAGAAACAAAAAAAATCAAGGCTAACAGATAATTTTGGAAACAATGTACGGGTCGGTCGCTAAATTTTAGGATTCATTGTAACTCTAAAGACTACTTTAAGGTAACACAACTTTTATGGCAATCAACAATTATTGTAACCAGCCCCCTAAAATTCTTAACTCTCTTCTCCCCTATTGTTTTGCCAAAATTCTCTTAGGCCAAGTCTAACATTGAAACATTATACTTCAATTTTAACTTCGATTTCATTCTCAATTCTAATCTCGTTATATAGTTCAACATCCTTATTAATTGCTTCAAAACTAACTGCTATTGAATATGGCATTTCGCTTTTCAAATCCCTATCCCAACCAGAATGACCAACTACACCTATACAAAAACTTTCTGTTAATTTGTTAGATTTTATAATTACCCAATCTTTTTGTATTGCATTATTATTTAATTTGACATCATTAATCCCTCCATTTGCACGAGATTGGATGACCCAAGGTATTTTTTCATGATTTATATCATCTTCTTCATCTACATTATTATAATCACCTGAAACCAACCTCTGTTCAAATGCTTCTATACTTTCTCCGAATTTAGAAGAATGCCAATCGACCCAACCTGATAAATATGATCTAAATCCAACTCGTGTCCTTCTAGGAATGGCCTTAAAAGTTAAAGTAACTTCAACTAAAATATCAAAAGAATCACCTACTCTTCTCATACTTTCAGGTAGTTTAACTTCATAAATATCAGCTTCTTTTGGAGTAATATTTAATGAATTAACTAATGTAACTCTAAAATCGTTATTAGTAGAAGCACGCTCAAGGTTTGGAAAACCGTAACCATAGAGCCTTAAAAAATTCAATCTTGCTTCTTGATTAAATACTTTATTTGGCCATCTTGCAGATTGAATAATCAAAGCTTTATAAAGCAATGTTGATTCCTCAGGAAATAATCTTTGTAATTCAGCTAAAATTCCAGATACTTTGGGAGCAGAAAAAGACGTTCCTACACCATCAATACTTGTAGCAGGTCCACCATTCAATGTGCTTCGAACAAGATGTACCGAAGTATCCTTATTTTGAGAAATTAATTTATTTGCTCCATTTTTTTCGACAACATAATCTCCTCCATATTCTACGAGTTCAGGTTTAATGGAATCCCAAATTCCTAAACCAGTCCTTGAAAATGAAGAAGGAAAATCAATTTCACCGAATGATTTAAGGTCAATATCTTCATGTTCTCCATTACAAATTGAACCGACTGTTAAAGAAAATAGGCTTTGTGACGGATTAGATATTCTTGATTTACGAAGTAGTAAATAATCAGCATAATTGGTTCCATTATTTACATAATTTGATATTTGGTTTTTTTTCAAATTCCCGGTTGGAATAACAAAAATTATGTCTCTCTTCCACGTTTCTCTATCAATTGATTCAGCCCATTTTGACATTCTTGTAGTAATATGTCCGCTATTTGAAGTTATCGACATATTGAAAATACGAGTATTATAATTATCATTATAATGTTCAATAATATCCTTTATTAAATCAGGAGGATAAAGGTTCGATTGCATTGTATTATTTTTATCTAATACTCTAACATTCTGAATCCAAGCATTCAACTTAACAGAAATTGCAATTGGAAGATTTGGATAAAGCACAGCTCCAGCAACTCTGGTACCATGTCCTCCACCACTAACTAAATCACTAACTATATGTTCTTCCCCTTTTACATAGGAAATAGAATGATTATTGTCAATAGCTTTTTCTAATAAAATATGATTCTCTTGTATCCCACTATCAATAACACAAACATTTGGATCTTCATATTCTGGGCCAATAATTTCTAGTTCTGCATGTTCCTTTAGTTCTTCATCAACACTTATGCTTTGTTTTAAATTATCATACTCTTCAACCTCAAATAAATAAGGGTAATTTAAAACAAGATCTTTAAGACCTAAACCAGAAACTTCTATTCTACAAGAAAAACTATCTGCTGAATCAACATAGCTACTAATCAGTTTACCCTGATGTTCATTAATAAATTTTTCTAGCTCGTCTTGTCTTTTAAAAGAAACTTCATCCCAATCTAATTCAGCCTTTTGTTTTTTTGCTTCCCAACGAGAAACTTTTTCTTCAAATTGTTCTTCTGTTATTTCTTCCTCATTACCTCTACTTGGGTAAGCTGGAACATGAATATAGCATGCAATTGCAATATCAACAACTATAATTTCAGCATCATCAATTTCATCCCATTTTTTTAATAATGATTTAGACAAGATGTGTTCAACTCTCCATTGCTTTCCAGTAACAATGTCCCATAATTTAGAAGCTGTGTTCTTAAATTTTCCATCTTCATTCAAAAATTTATCAATCTTATCTTTTAAGGTGGATAGATTTAAATCGGCTGATGCACCAATTAAAAAGCCATCGTCCTCTTCAGATATTATTTCAATACCAAAGGATCTTAAGCTATCTGGATTAAATATTTTAGGGTCAACCTGTAAAAACAGAGGAATGGATTCTGGAATACTGGGTAATCCTTGTTCATTTCTTAAGTCAAAATCTACTTTCCAATCTCCAGTAATTATACTAGTTTTTTCGTCAAGAATTTCAGCATGTTCTTTTCTATTTTGAATATTATCTAATGTTTCCTGACTAGGATTAACAACTACTGTTTGTTTACCTGGTCCATAAGGAGAATTGTATAACCCGGTTATTCTATGTGGAAGAGAAAGATGATCAAATGCCATAAATAGTTATTACTTATTCTCATTAAATCTTATAGTTTCATTGATAATCTTGTCAAAGCTTTGTTTATCAATTTTATCTATATTATTTATGACAGATAATTTTTTTACATTTTGGGCTATTTTAACTATTTCGGCTGAAGAAAATCCTAAGAGTTGATTAACGTAATCTACTAAATTAACTTGATCAGAAATTTTAGTTGATGATAATGTCATTTGAAGTAACTTTAAAATTTCCTCTTCTCTAGGTTTTTTAATTTCTACAACTTCATCAAAACGTCTGAAAACAGCTTTATCAAGTGAGGTTTCTAAGTTTGTTGTAGCAATAAGTAAACCAGGAGCATTATATTCTTCTAATAAAAATAATACCATATTTACTAATCGATGCATTTCCCCTACATCATGTCCATAATTTCTAGATTTTGCTATGATGTCAAATTCATCTAATAATAAAACACAAGGAAAGGAGTTTACTCCATCAAAAAGTTTTTTTAAATTTATTAGAGACTCTCCTAAATAAGAAGAAATTACAGCTTCAAATCTAACTTTATAAAAAGGTAAACCAATATTCCAAGCTAATCTTTCTGCTCCCATACTTTTACCACAACCAGGAGGTCCAAAAAAAAGAATTTTTTGTTTTGGTTTTAACCCATGATTCGCAAGTCTTTCTCGGGCTACAAATTCTTTTTCAATTCTTGAAAATTTACTTTCAATTTCCTCCGATAAAACCATGTGGTGTCGTAATTCATCTCTCGGAATTTGAACTGCTAATGGAAAATCTTTATTATTATGTTTTCTGCTAGTATTAGAGAATATATCTTTTAATTGATTATCAAGTTTTTTAGAAGTAGTTACATTCTGATCTAAAATAGCTTTTAGTTGTCTTGATAAAAGATGATGTCCTTTATCAAATTCATCTTTTACAATATCATATGCTACCTTGACAATATCGTCATCAGGTTGTCCATCAATACTTCTGAATAATCTTTTTAAAATATCCTTATTCACTTTTAATTTTTTCTTTATACACAAATCTACAAATAATACTTATTAAACTTGCATTAATGTCCCATTCCACACACATTGCCCACCCTCCTATCGTCAGTCAATCAATAATATTTATTCAACTAATACATCAAGGCCATTCATGTTTTTAAGTTTGTCTGCTTGCGATTTATATATCTCAGATTTATCCAAGTCAAGATAAATTGCTCTAATGAAATTTGCACGACTTTGACCATAAATATTTGTCATTTCTTCCACAAATTGGGGTAATTCTCGAAAATTATTATCATCATACAATCTCATACTAATATATGGTTGATCTGATTTATCCAAAGCCGCCTTTGGATAATGGGAGGGTAAATTATATTCAAATAAATCAATATCTTTTTCGTAAAGGGTCAAACATTTTTGTTTTAACTCTTTACTTTTTAAACTAAGGGTTTCTATGGCTGAATCAATAGTATCAAACGAATGGTTCTCTAAATAATCGTTCTTTAAAAAAGAAGGTATTCCATTTTGGAAATTGCAATTTATTAATGAAGAATAGCGCATCATTTCGCCCTCCATTGTTACTTCGCTGAATTGACAATTATTAAAAATCGAACCATCATACCTTGAATCAATTATTTCAGAACTAATAAAATTACAATGATTAAAAATAGTAGGCGTAAATCTTTTATATGTAAATCTTGGTAAGCCAGCAAAGTTGATATAAGAATCGTATTGTGAAGAACCTTGAAACTTACATCTTATAAATTGGGTATTGTCAAAATCAATTCCTGAAAAAATCGATCCACGGAAATTTATGTTTTCAAATATGATGTTTTTAAATAAAAGCGAATCACTTTTAGAAAAGAAATATCTAGACAAATTAATTCCAGTTACTTTAATTGCATCATTGTTGGCGGGGTTTATGGCCTTCTTCGCATTTATATATTCTAATAAAGCCTGTACCCTTACTGCCGTATCTAATGAATCCTTACTCTGAAAAATAGTTTTGTTAGAACTCATTTGGTCAGATAAAATTTGTTCTCTAAAAAAGATATTCTGTTCTTGAATTATTCCATTTTGGTCTATAACAACCTTTGTCTGCCAAACAAGCACACCAATAGTAAGCAGTGCAATTATTCCGCCTGTTCCAGCTATAACAGCTGGGGAAAAAAATAATCTCCAAATAAGTGCTTTTTTAGATGAGATTTGAAGGCCTTCATCACTAGGCCATTTTTTCTTTCGAAAAAGATAGTTCGAGATTACATGAATAGGTCTATGTTCTTGTTCTACAAGATTTTTCTCAATTTCTTTTATACGTTCTTCTATATTTTCCATTTTAGAAGTGAATTATGTATATCATTTAGAGTTTCTATTCAAAAAGATAGTTCAAAGGATTCTTCAAAGTTAGTTTGTTCACTAGATCCAATTTTGGAGTACCCTCCTTCAATACATTTACAAATTGTTCTTGTTCTTTGCGTAAATTACCTTCTTTGTTGACCACCCAATAATCAGAGCCAAACAATGTTTTTTCTCTTATTTTTTCATCAAAAAACAAAACATTCTTCAAATTCTTAGACAAATTTATTTCCACAAGGTTGTAAGAGAAATCCGCATATACACCAGGGTATTGCTTCATAAATTGAAAGATGCACTCCTTTCTGCCCTGAGGGTCTCTTGCAACACTTAAAGGCGAACTTAATGACCAGGTTTCATACCCGCCAAAATGGCCAAAGTTTAACTTTATATTTGGAAATTTTTTAAGTATTAATGCCCATCGATTGGGATCATTGAGCTTATAAGCCATCTCAGTCCTTTTTTTGGCAGTAAGCGTTTTTGGAACATCCCCTTCATAAATATCAAGTTCAAGTCTATCCGTAGACACCGACTCTCCTCCGCAATGTGTTAGCACAGGAATTTTGTAGTCCTCACAAATCTTATATATCGGCCATAATCTATAATCAGAAGGATCGTATCCAAGTGCGGGGTATATTTTAACGCCAAAAAAAGGATTTTCGGTACAGAAGGCGTAATCAAAAAGATTGTATAAATTACTTTTTTCTTCTTCTAAATCAGCCCTTCTAGGGTCGCAAAAAAGAAAAGGAAGAATAGGGTTTCCCACGCTTAATTTTTTAAGTTCGGTAATTTTCTCATACATGCTTTTTTTTATTTTTACTTCCCAACCCATTTCTAAGTCCATCATTAAAGCCGTTACCAAAACTTTTTCTTTAGGATAGTTGAAATTATAAGCTAAGGAAAACTTGTCTAAATAGTGTTCATAGACTTGTTTCATGGTCTTGAATTTCAAAAATTTACCAGCCTTCCATAAATCAATTACTCCTTTAGTATCATCATTTCTACTAATAAATTGAACATTCTCATTTTCAAACTCTTGAAGTAAATCATCTTCCCAGTTATCTTCATAATCATGGATTTCATCATATGCTTCTTCTTCAGAAAATGATACAGATATTTCCTCACCAGACTTAAGCCCAATAAAATCTTTTAAAAACCTTAATATGAAATACGACTTATTAATACACTTGATGTCGAACAAATGTACATGTGCATCAATAACATATTGACTGGCCATAATTTCTATTACTGCCCTGCTCGCTCTTTCATGGGGTGTTTCTTTTAAATCACTTACTCTTATTTTTTCGTTTGCGCTCTCGAAGTAATTCATGTTTATATTACTTTATTATCCTATTTTATTTCCTGAAATAAATTCAAATGCGAATGAATCTTCTAAACCTTTATATCTTATAATTTCCTGACTATAATTGAAGGCTTCTCTGTAAACATGACTATAGCCCAAAGAATGATTGTTGATGTATTGAAGAAAATACTTATTGAATTTTGTTGCAGTTTTAATATCAACTTTTTTATTTACTGCTATTACATTTTTTCCTGCCCCTGCAATTAATTCTGCAATTGTTAATGACTCACAAGCACTTAAAACAACACATTCGGTATAATTGCTTCTTGCTTCAAGAAAAGTAATCAAATCAGTATTCAGAAATTGAACACAATCCCCTTCATCATCATTTAAGAATAAGGAAAACTTATCGCCATGGCATGAAAAAAAAACTATTTCAGGTTTAGTTTTATCCCATTTATCTAAGAGTGAAGGAATTGTTGGTGGATTCACCCTTATTAATTGTACATATTCATTAGTTAGAATTTTTTTTATGCTCCTATATTCTTTTTCAATATCTATTACAGCAAGTCTTTCACATTCAGAGCCGATATATAATACATCTCTAGTAAGTTCTTTTTTAAGAACCGTATCTAATTCAGGAAACGTTTCTATTTTATCTTTTAAGCTTAGTAAACGTTTTCTAGTCTCGTCATTAATAAAGGCTTTTATCATACTATTAGAATTACTTAGATCAAACTGGTAATAAGTTTGTTTCAGTATTTTACTATTCAATGTATTAACCTCTCGTTTAAAGTGCTGAAGGTTTATTGCCATAAGGTCTTATGCTTGTACTATATCAAATTTAGCTAGTTGAATGTATCAAAAAATGACACGTTCTTAGTTATACCCATTAAATGGTATTTTAGTAATGCGAACGGGGGAATATGTAGGAAGTGAATTCTTTGGAGTACCTAAATATATAAAAAATTAACAAGAATCTAATTACGCTTTTCCGTAGTTGATTCAAAATTGTAGTAAAATACCATTACACACACATTGCCCTCCCTCCTACTGTCGGTCAGTTAATAAGTGTTCCATTACCTTTTGAGAAGAAACTTTTTAGAAGAAAAATTTAAAGAAAAATGGTAATAAATACTTTGCTTTACCCAAGCAAAGTTACATAACGCGGAACATTATAGTACACGTGGCAATATGGAAAGCGACAGCTTTTTATATTGACGGCGAGACTTGTGCGGCTGCCTTGATTGGTACTTAGCTTAATGAAAAACGAGTAGCTATAATGATATTATGTAAAATAGCTCTTTGGTAGTCGATTACTATTTGGAATTCCTTATAATTACTTTCCAGTTCAATACCAAATAAATAAGCCCGCCTAATAAAAAGGAATCTATAAAATAGGCTCTAGTTAGCTCAAATACTTCCAAATAGGTAAATAGGCAAATTACGGAACTCAACACCCAACTAATTAGGGCTGAAGATTCCCATTTGTTTATATCCTCTAGATTATATTTCTGTTTTTTAATCCAAAAAGATTAATTTAACCTAAATCGGCTAATAAAGAGTAGTTTAC
>TARA_R110002051_G_scaffold81751_1_pt1 | contig 92276 bp, 89 predicted proteins | sample TARA_R110002051 | Tara Oceans TARA_R110002051 (sample SAMEA4397023) | marine metagenome | biome: Polar Biome; feature: [MES] marine water layer (ENVO:01000295) within the mesopelagic zone...; material: water (ENVO:00002006), including particulate matter (ENVO:01000060) such as......
TAACCAATCAGAAAAGCAATGAGCATCATTATAAACGCCTCTATGTAGGCGACAGGGATGGCAATGGTATCTTGACTTTCGTTCATAGTTGATATCATCATAATTTAGTCGATGATGATTTCTATTCGGTTATTTTTAGCTCGACCCCAATTACTCTTATTACTCTCAATGGGTTCTTCTTCTCCTCGAGAGGTAGCCGTTACTTTAGAACGAGGTATTCCTCGTCTTGCAGTTAGATACCACTTTACCTGTCTTGATTTTCGCAGGGCAATCTTAAAATTATCTTGTCCGTTCCCAATATTGTCGGTGTGACCAATGATAGTCACCTTCTTATCTGGATTGTCTTTTAGTAATTGTTTTAACTCACTAGCATATGCTACAATTTCTTTATCTAATACTAAATCTGTATTGTTATACTGTGGATAAAAGATTCGAGTTGATACCGACGGACCATCTGCAATACGAATTTTAGTATCTAATGTTTGCTCAGGTTCATTAGTATCTATATCAATAGTATCACTGATAGCAATCGTCTTTTTTATTTCATCTGCGAGCAACTGAGCATTTTCTATAGCATTAGCAGGAACTGCTTTAGATGATGATTCTGACCCCTCGTATAAAGCATTTCTTGATTCATCAACTATATCCAACGCTTGATTTTTATCTCCAACAGCGTCTGTAAGGTCTGCTTTACTCTTATTTTTATTGTTGTTTTGAGACAACTCAACATCTTTGGCTTCTTTGGGAATAGCAGTATTACTCGCATTTTCTAACAACAACGGGTTGATGTTACTGGGCGTATCTCCTTTAAGATGAAGATAGTATATACTACCAACCGCCCAAAGCGAAAACACTAAAAATGCCCCTAAAAATCCTTTCATAAGTTGTGATAATTCCCCAAAATTATACAAGAGATTGTACTTCAAATCTAAGTAAAACTTCCTTGGTTAGGAAATAAAATTTTTTGTGTTATTCACTTGTTTTTAACAATTTGGTATAATACATTTGTAACCACTATGAGAACTATTAATGTACATCATCATCAAATCATACCAATCGCTTGAGCGAGGTAGTTTGATATGTACTTAAGTCATATATTAAAAACCCGTTTGAGTCGCTCAAACGGGTTTTTTGATTTTGAGCGATTCTTACTTTACAATTAAAAAAATGAAAGAAAAAATTAGAATTGCTATTCAAAAGTCAGGTCGTCTCAATGAACAATCCTTGCAACTCCTTAAAGATTGCGGAATTTCTATTGATAATGGGAAGGACCAACTCAAAGCTACCTCCCGAAATTTTCCGCTAGAGGTCCTATATCTTCGCAACGGAGATATTCCACAGTATCTTAGAGATGGAGTCGTAGATATCGCCATTCTAGGTGAAAACACACTCATAGAAAAAGGAACTGACCTCGATATTGTAGAACGTCTTGGTTTCTCTAAATGTAAGGTGTCACTAGCCATTCCCAAAGGAAATGAATATACTTCTATTAAGGATCTTGAAGGAAAACGCATCGCAACTTCGTACCCTAACACTGTAAATCAATATCTACAGAGTAAAGGAGTAAATGCTGAACTCCACATTATTAATGGCTCTGTTGAGATAGCTCCAAATATCGGACTAGCAGACGCTATTTGTGATATTGTTTCTAGTGGGAATACATTATTTAAAAATAATTTGAAGGAAGTTGAACAAATGCTAACCTCTGAAGCGGTGCTTACTGTCTCCCCAAGTATTTCTAAAGAACGGGAAACAATTTTGAAAAAAATACAATTTCGCATTCAATCCGTTTTAAAAGGGAGGAATTCTAAATATGTATTACTCAATGTCCCCAATGAAAAAATCAAAGATGTAATTGCAGTTTTACCTGGTATGAAAAGCCCAACGATTCTACCGCTTGTACAAGAAGGTTGGAGTAGCATCCACTCAGTAATCGATAAGAATTCATTTTGGGATGTTATCGATGAGCTCAAAATAGCTGGTGCCGAAAGTATCCTAGTCTGTCCAATTGAAAAAATGGTACTCTAATGCAGACAATATTCAACCCTCTTCCAGAAACATGGTCAGAACTGTTGCAACGTCCAACGCAAAGTATCGAAGATATTGAGGCGACAGTGACCGATATATTTCAAGAAGTAAAACTAAAAGGTGACCAAGCAGTTCAAAAATATACTTCCCTATTTGATGGTATAACACTTGACAACCTTAAAACTTCTAAAGAAGAAGTAGCAGCTGCAAAAGCTATGATTTCGGAAGACCTTAAACAATCTATTGATCTCGCTAAATCAAATATTGAACGCTTTCACAAGGCTCAAATTACTGAGCGTATTAGTATTGAAACCACTCAGGGCGTGCAATGCTGGCAAGAAAAGAGACCTATTCAAAAAGTAGGCCTATATATTCCTGGAGGGACTGCTCCTTTGTTTTCTACTATATTAATGTTAGCTATCCCAGCAAAAATTGCCGGTTGCCAAGAGGTTGTCTTATGTTCACCTCCGGCAAAAGATGGCTCAATTCATCCAGCAATTCTGTATACGGCACAGTTATGTGGCATTAAAACTATTTATAAAGTAGGAGGTATCCAGGCGATTGCTGCCATGACCTTTGGTACCGCTACAATCCCGCAAGTCTATAAAATATTCGGACCTGGAAATCAATATGTAACTGTTGCTAAACAAATTGCCACAAAATATGGTGTTGCTATTGATATGCCTGCAGGACCTTCCGAACTCTTAGTCGTGGCTGATGACAGTGCAAATGCTGCTTTTGTTGCCTCTGATTTGCTGAGCCAAGCTGAACATGGAGAAGATAGTCAGGTAATTTTAGTAAGTACCTCAAAATCCTTGATTAGCGAAGTCTCAACGCAAGTACAATTGCAATTAACTGCGCTTTCGCGAAAGCGCATTGCATCAAAAGCTATTGAAAATAGCAAGCTTATTTATGTCAATTCACATGCTGCCGCTCTGTCATTAATAAATGAATATGGCCCTGAACACTTCATAATCTGTTCGAAGGAGCAAGATTTTTATATTGACGGAATCATAAATGCAGGTTCTGTTTTTATTGGGAATTATACTCCCGAAAGTGCTGGTGATTATGCTTCAGGCACAAACCATACCTTACCCACAAATGGATATGCAAAGCAGTACAGCGGTGTAAACTTAGATAGCTTTATGAAAAGTATGACCTTTCAAAAAATCTCTAAGCAAGGGATTCAAAACATCGGTCCATCCATAGAAATCATGGCTGCTGCAGAGGGACTTGATGCCCACAAAAACGCTGTTACACTTCGTTTAAAAGCAATTGCAGATGGAGAAATTTAATGTACAAAAGCTCGTACGTGCAAATGTAGCCGCTATGAAACCATACAGCTCGGCGCGTGATGAGTTTACAGATTTTGATCAGGAGATGATTTTCCTCGATGCTAACGAAAATCCTTTTGAAAACGGCGTCAACCGATACCCCGATCCTCAACAAGGAGATTTGAAATCCTTGATGGCACAACAAAAAAGATTGGATACTTCCCAAATGCTTCTAGGAAATGGCAGTGACGAAGTTCTAGATCTTATTTTTAGAGCCTTTTGCAACCCTGGAACAGACAATATCATTAGTCTGCCTCCAACTTATGGAATGTATAAGGTTCTTGCTGCTACCAACGATATTGAGAATAGGGAGGTGATATTAAATGCCAACTTTCAGCCAGATGTGGCTGAAATATTAAAAAAGGTAGATGATAAGACTAAGCTAATCTTCTTTTGCTCCCCAAATAATCCTAGTGGTAATCTTATTGAGCCTTTGCAAATTGAAGAAATCCTCCATAATTTTTCCGGCCTAGTAGTCATTGACGAAGCTTATATTGATTTTGCAGCATCTCCATCATGGATCAATCGACTTTCTGAATTTCCAAATTTGTTGGTAACTCAAACCCTGTCTAAAGCTTATGGAATGGCTGGTATAAGACTAGGAATGTGTTATGCTTCAAAGGAAATAATACAGATTCTAAACAAGATTAAACCCCCTTATAATGTAAACGGTTTAACGCAGGCCAGAGCATTTGAAAGAGTAGAAGATTATGAAGGGGTGCAGGCTGAAATAAGCAGCATTATCAGTAGCCGAGAACTACTACTTAAAGCATTAGTTGAAGTGAAATTTGTTGCAAAAGTATATCCTTCTTCAGCCAATTTTTTATTAGTTAGAGTTGATAATGCAACCCTAAGATATAACCAACTAATTTCTGCCGGAATTGTTGTTCGCAATCGTAGTTCGCAACCCCTTTGTGATAATACTTTGCGATTTACAGTAGGGACTTCCCTAGAAAATGAAACTTTAATTAACGTATTACAAACTCTATAATAATGGCACAAAAAGTATTATTCATCGACCGTGACGGAACGATTATAAAGGAAACTGCCGATGAGCAGATCGATGCCTTTGAAAAAATGATCTTTTATCCAAAGGCTTTTACTTGGCTTGGAAAGATCGCCCAAGAGTTAGATTATGAATTGGTGATGATTACTAATCAAGACGGACTTGGAACGGATGTTTTTCCAGAAGATACCTTTTGGCCGGTGCACAACTTCATAATGAAATCCTTCGAAAATGAAGGTGTAGTGTTTGATAAAGTGTTTTTAGATCGCACATTTCCACATGAAAATAAGGACACACGCAAACCTGGAACCGGCTTACTCACAGAATATATTACTGATGATTATGACCTTGTCAACTCCTTTGTAATTGGGGATCGGCTTACAGATATGCAGTTAGCCACAAACCTAGGGTCTAAAGGAATCTATATCAATGATGAGACACATTTAGGCACTGGTGAAATAACGATTGAACGCAGCGAATTAGACAAGGACATTGCATTAGAAACAAACGATTGGGAGCAGATTTATAACTTTTTGAAGTTAGAAGATAGAACACGTACGCTTACGCGAAAGACCAATGAAACCGATATCAATATAAAATTGAACCTAGATGGTACTGGAAAATCTAATATCAATACAGGCATAGCATTTTTTGATCATATGCTGGATCAGTTGGCTAGACACGGAGCAATGGATCTTGATATTAGTGTAAAAGGTGATTTAGAGGTAGATGAGCACCATACCATCGAAGATACTGCTATAGCCTTAGGCGAGATATTCTCAGATGCTTTAGGAAATAAGCTAGGCATCGAACGATATGGCTTTTGTTTACCAATGGATGATTGTTTAGCCCAAGCAGCAATTGATTTTGGAGGACGCAACTGGTTGGTATGGGAAGCTGAGTTTAACCGTGAGATGATTGGAAAAATGCCTACGGAGATGTTTTATCACTTTTTCAAAAGCTTTACAGACGGGGCTGAGGCCAATTTAAATATCAAAGCTGAGGGTACAAATGAACATCACAAGATTGAAGCAATATTTAAAGCTTTCGCAAAAGCAATCAAAGTTGCTGTAAAAAGAGATCCTAGTAAGATGATTCTTCCATCGACAAAAGGAATGCTTTAAAAAACAAAAACAAAAACAAAAACGAAAATTAGAAAATAGAGGGATAAAGGGTCTCTAAGGTTTTTGCAAACTTTAAGAGTGACGAGTTCCTTTTATTCTACTTTCTAAAGATTACTCATATTCATATGAACATTGTAATATTAAATTACGGAGCAGGGAATATTCAAAGTATCAAGTTTGCTATTGAGCGATTGGGATATACGGCAACTTTGAGCAATGACCCTTCTGAAATTCAGACTGCAGATAAGGTGATTTTTCCTGGGGTTGGAGAAGCGAGTTCTGCCATGCTCAAGTTAAAGGAGACAGGTTTGGATTCGATCATCCCTTCACTTAAACAGCCCGTCTTAGGCATCTGCCTAGGGATGCAGTTAATGTGTAATCGCTCAGAAGAGGGAGGAACCAAAGGATTAGGAATTTTTGATGTGGATGTGCTGCGTTTTAATACGCGCAACTCCAGCCAACAAGAAAGCATAAAAATTCCCCAAATACAATGGAACACCATAAGAGACTTAAAATCCCCATTATTCAAAGGCATAGCAGAAAATGAATTTATCTATATGGTTCATAGTTTTTATGCCCCTGTCACAGAGCAAACCATCGCAACATCAAATTACGGATTGGAATACAGTGCAGCTTTGGCGAAAGATAATTTTTACGGCACTCAATTTCACCCAGAAAAAAGTAGTAGTGTAGGGGAGCAGATTTTAAAAAACTTTCTTGAGATCTAATTTCTAACCCCTCTTCTTTGAAGGAGAGGGGTTGGGGTGAGAATGTTAATTGTGAGAAAATAATAAAAAACCCACCAAAGCGGACAATAACATGAGAATAATACCAGCAATAGATATCATAGACGGTAAGTGTGTACGCCTTAGTAAGGGTGATTATAACACTAAGATAATATACAATGAAAATCCCCTTGAAGTAGCTAAGAGTTTTGAAGCTCATGGGATTTCACACTTACATTTAGTCGACTTAGACGGCGCAAAAAGTAAGCATATTGTCAATCATAAAATATTGGAGCAAATTGCAACTCAAACCACTTTAAACATTGATTTTGGTGGCGGGTTAAAAACGGATGCCGATATTCATATCGCCTTTGAAAGTGGGGCAAGCCAAATCACAGGTGGCAGTATTGCCGTGAAAAATCCAGAGATCTTTAAGAATTGGCTTAAAAAGTATGGAAGCGACAAGATTATTCTTGGCGCCGATGCTCATAATCGTAAGATTGCTATTTCTGGATGGCTCGAAGAAAGTGATGATGATGTCGTGGATTTTATTAAGCAATATCAGGAAGAAGGAGCCGAGTATGTTATTTGTACAGATATTAGCAAAGACGGCATGTTACAAGGCCCTAGTTTTGATTTGTATGAAGAAATTTTAGGCAAAGCGCCTGGCGTTAAGCTTATTGCATCTGGAGGCATCTCTAGCTTCGATGAACTTCCCAAACTCGCCGAATTAGGTTGTGAAGGAACTATAATCGGAAAGGCTATTTATGAAAATAGAATTAGCTTAAAGCAATTAGAAAATTATATAATAAACCTTTGAGTATAAAAAGGTGGTTGAGTGTTTCAGCGAAGCTGAAATGTATCGAAACAACCTTCGTGCATTTAAACGATTTAAAGAATATAAAAATTTCCGCCTTCGTAGGTAATAAATATGATAACAAAAAGAATAATTCCTTGTCTCGACATTAAAAATGGTAGAACCGTAAAGGGGACCAATTTTGTCAACTTACGCGATGCGGGAGATCCCGTGGAACTTGCCAAACTGTATAGTGAGACAGGCGCCGACGAATTGGTGTTTCTGGATATTTCGGCAACTGAAGAAGGTAGAAAAACTCTGGCAGCTTTAGTAAATCGGGTGGCTTCTCAAGTCAACATCCCTTTTACTGTTGGTGGTGGTATTTCGTCTGTTGAAGATGTAGATATACTCTTACAAAACGGAGCGGATAAAGTATCCATTAATTCCAGTGCGGTTAAACGTCCTGAATTAATTAATGAATTAGTGGCCAAATTTGGCTCTCAGTGCATTGTTGTCGCTATAGACGCTAAATATGTTGATGGCGAATGGATCGTTCATCTAGTAGGTGGAAAAGTGCCAACGGAGCTAAATCTGTTTGATTGGGCCAAAGAAGTTGAAGAAAGAGGGGCTGGAGAGATTTTATTTACCTCAATGGATAATGATGGTACCAAGGATGGTTTTGCCAATGAAGCCCTCGCACGCTTATCTAGCGAACTCAATATTTCAATCATAGCGAGTGGTGGAGCAGGGAATATGCAACATTTTGCCGATACGTTTATCCAAGGCAAGGCTGATGCAGCACTGGCGGCAAGTGTATTTCACTTCAAGGAAATTGAAATACGAACTCTTAAAAAACAATTAAGCGATCAAGGAATCGCTATTAGAATATAATAATCACACTATTCCAAACCGAATAGAACACCTATACTCATGAAAATAGATTTTGATAAATATCCAGATCAGCTAGTACCAGCAATCATCCAAGACGCTCGCACCAAAAATGTTTTGATGCTTGGCTTTATGAATGAAGAGGCATACCAACAAACAGTTCGTACTAAGAAAGTCACCTTTTTTAGTCGCACTAAAGGCCGCCTCTGGACCAAAGGAGAGGAATCTCAAAACTACTTAGAGCTCGTAGAAATTGCAAACGACTGTGATGATGATTCTTTACTTATCCAAGTGAATCCCCAAGGACCTACCTGTCACAAAGGAACTGATACCTGTTGGGGCACTAAAAACAATAGTAATTTCGGATTCTTATCTCACCTAGAAGGCGTTATAGAAGATCGTTGTAATAATAAAGATACTGAAGACTCATATGTGGCGTCACTTTTTAGAGATGGGATCAATAAGGTGGCCCAAAAAGTAGGAGAGGAGGCTGTAGAAGTGGTGATTGAAGCTAAGGATGATAATGACCACCTATTCTTAAATGAAAGCGCCGACTTACTTTTTCACATAATGGTGCTGCTACAAGCAAAAGGTTTTCATTTGAGTGATGTGGAACGCACCTTGATGGAGCGACAAAAATAAATAGGAAGGGTATGCAATGAAAATACCACTCCTATTAATAAAAGTAAATTATAAATTTTGATTAATAAACAGTTATAAACTTACCATATTCTAGATATTTAGTTCATTTTTTATCGCATCCTCCTGTAAATAAGAGAAAACTAAAAAAAATAATGAACGCATGATGGGTAGATCGATTGATGTATATATTAAGTCGATAAAAAGCAGAAGTAGTTGCAACAAATTATGTTAAAATAATGACGACAAAAATTTATACTTCCGCATCCCACCAAACGACAAAACACTTTTGATATTGCTTCTTTTTTAGACGCAGCCAGATCAGAGGAGCTGGTTTTTCTTGGTGTTGTTCAATAATGAGTTTAGAAATCTTATTATGAGAGTACCAAACTACGTCTTCATGAGGTTCATGAAGCCATTCTGCCTTCTTAGGCATATAAAAATTAGTACTTTCAGAATTCAAAATAGAAAATTCTTTAAAACCTATCCAAAACCCAACAATACAATTCTTAGGGAATGGCGCAAAGGACAAGTCTGTTCCCTTGAACGGCAAAAATAGTTGGCCCAAAAAACATACTTGCTGACTTAGATCTTCGGCTTCTATATTATACGGTGCCAAGGCTTGTCGGCCTTCTTTGGAATAAATAATAGGAAGCTGCTTTTCTTTTGTTTTATTCATTTTCGCAAAAAACTGATCCTTACGATTAGGACCCATAGCTCTCTGAATAGGCGTTTCTAAACTTGGATCAAGTATATAAAATTTGTAGCTTAATTCTACGTGAAGGAGTTTATGAGTGCTACGATCGCGAAGAATGAAGTCCAACTCACCAAGGGTGATTTTTTCTTTTTGAATCTGTAAATTATGAGCAATAAGGTCATATTGATCTGAGTGATTGATCAATTGTGCAAAAACATGTTCCACCCGATGACCGAGTCTTAAGTTTTTTGGAATAGGGATTTGCTCTAGAGATGAAAGGTCTGTTTCAGGCATATTAAACTGTTGTAGCCCTTGGAAATTTCCTTTCCATAAGGGTTGCGTTTGTATAAAGCCTTCAAAGTCTAACATTGAGTAAAAATAAAGGCTGATCTGTCGCAAAACAAATCAGCCAGTACATAAAATCTATATTTTATGAATGAAGTAAACCTATTTGTTTAGCGCCTTTATTATAGAAATAAAGGAAAATAGAAATAATGATCACTACCATTGGCATAATAGCGGCTTCATTTCCCATTACCTCCATGGCATTAACTCCAAATAACCAATATCCCTGGGTTACTAGCACTGCAATTAAGGAAATTAAGAAGAGCATAACCGTCACCTTTTTACGCATTAACATTGTGATTGAAGCAAGTACTCCTACGATGGTTGCGGTTCCAAAAAAGATGTAATACCATGAGGGTAATGCATTTTGGAGTTCCATTTCTGCAGCCGTATAACTTTCTGCCATGGTTTCTTTCATAAAGCTTGAAGCTAAAAACATGAATAGCCCCATTAAATTCCAAAGTAATGCTATCACCGCAATTACTTTGAAGATTTTGTTTTGTTTGCTAGTTGTTGTCATTGTAGTCGGTTTTTATGGTTGTTGTCTTACAATGTATGCATTTTTTTTAATGCGGTTTCTAAAAATGGTTTTGTCAATTAAGATGTAACTTTGGGAAATGTTTGAAAAACGCTTCTATTATCTTCTTAAAATTCAATACCTCGGTTTTCGCTATCACGGTTGGCAAAAACAACCAAATGTGCTCACCGTAGAGCGTATGATGGAACGTACCTTCGCCTATGTTTTGGATCGGAAGAATTTTAAGTTATTGGCTGCTGGACGTACAGATGCCAAGGTATCGGCTAATATGGCCTATGTTGAATTATATTTAGACGATGCACCATTACCAGAAGATAATTTTCTAGAGCTTTTTAATGACAATTTGCCTCAGGATATTCGCTGTTTGGAGATCACGGCTGTCGATAAGTCCTTCAATATTATTGATGCACCCAAAGGCAAGGAATATATCTATTTGTTCTCTTATGGGGCCAAGAATCACCCCTTTGCTGCGCCCTATATGACCACCATTGCTGGATCCTTGAATTTAAATCTAATGAAGGAGGCTGCAGCCTTATTTGAAGGTACTCATGACTTTAGAAACTATGCCTACAAGCACAAACCAGAAACTCAGACGGTGGGTACTATCACCTGTGCCGAAATAGTAATCAATGATATATATACCGCCAATTTCTTTCCAGAAAAAAGTTACGTATTTCGCGTAAGCGGAAAAGGTTTTAAACGACATCAAATACGTCTTATGATGGGAGCTCTCTTTGATATTGGACAAGGGAAAATGACTCTCGAACAATTAATTGAAAGCTTGGATGGCAGCAAACCGATGAAATTGGAGCGCATTGCACAAGCCAGTGGCTTACTTTTACAGCATGTAGAATTGTAAGTCCAATTCCTATCTTTAATGATCAAAAATGAATTCTCATGAATAGTATACCTAAAACATCCTTAGACTTCCTGCTTCAACTCAAAGAAAACAATCATAGAGATTGGATGACAGAGAATAAGAAAACCTATCAATCTAGTGAAAAGGCGCTAAAAGAGGTGTATAACGATATCTTGGAAGGCTTACAGATCGATGATGAGATTGAAAAGTTAAAAGTATTTCGGATCAATAGGGATATTCGGTTTAGTAAGAATAAAACACCTTACAATGTGCACAGAAGTGTGAGTTTTAGTAGGGCAGGGGCACATAGGCGTGGAGGATATTATTTGCGTATTGAGCCTGGAGGGAAATCTGTAGTGGCCGGTGGTTTTTTCAATCCTGAGCCTAAGGACTTAAAACGTATTCGCACAGAATTTCAGATGGATGCTAGTGAGATTCGTGATATTATGGCTGAGCCCGCTTTCGCGAAAGCGTATGGAGGAATATTTGACGCTAGAGATCCTGTAAAGACAGCTCCGAAAGGTTTTAGTAAGGACGACCCCAATATCGATTTACTTCGCTTAAAAAGCTTTGTTGTTACCAAAAAATTCACTGATAAAGAAGTATTAGCTCCTGATTTTTCCAAAAAAGTGCTTGAGCATTACGCGTTGTTACGCCCATATTTTGACTATATGAGTGATGTGCTAACTACAGATCTTAACGGCGCTTCTCTTATTGATTAAATATAAGCCCTCAGACTTGTATTTATTAATTATAAGTCCCCAGACTTGTTTTAAATGATTATAAGTCTATAGACTTGTTATTTTTTGTATATTTGAAGTATGAAAGTAATAATATCAGGGGATTTAGTAAATTCAAGGGGCTACGAGCCTGCTGCCTTATCTCAGATTCTAGACCTTTTGCACCAAGAGTTAGATGCCTTGACAAATGCGTCTTTTAAGGTTTTTAGAGGGGATAGTTTTCAAGGTATCATTGAGCATCCGGAAGATGCTCTCTCAACGGTACTTCGTGTACGCACGGCCTTAAATAGTCTGTCATTAGAAAATGTCAAACATTTACCAGATGTCCGCATTTCGATCGGTATTGGCAGTATCAATCTCACCAGAGAATCTATATTAGAATCTAATGGAGAGGCGTTTCAATTTTCAGGAGCTGGCTTAGATGCCATGAAAGATGATCATAAAAGAATAGCCCTCACTACAGCAGATCCAGAAATAAATGGCGAGTTTGCAACTAGTTTCGCCTTGTTAGATAGTATAATGTCCAAATGGAGTAAGGCCAGCGCAGAAGTGGTCTATTTCCTTATCTTAGGGCATACAGAGCAAGAAATTGCCACAAAATTAGGTATTAGCCAGTCGGCTGTCAATGCACGTAAGAAAGTGGCGCAATGGGACGCAATTAAATTATTAATAGCACGATATCATCATGTAATTTCAAAATATATCCAACGTGGAAAGTAATCTCCTTCTTTTACTACAATTATTACTAGGTCATCTCCTTACAGATTTTGTCTTGCAATCTAATACCATGATTGCTCATAAGCGCAAACACATCGTAGGTTCTTGGTATTTATACCTACATGTATTGCTAGCAGGAGTACTTTCATATGTATGTACGACACAGTGGGGAAGGTGGGAAATAATTCCAATAATTACTATAACTCACCTAATCATAGATATTTGGAAACTAAAAAAGAAAAATGATAACCTTCGTTATTTTCTAATAGATCAGGGCTTACACCTATTAGTGCTTCTAGCAGTATGGTTGTATCTCATAAAAGGTTTTTCACAAATAGGCTCTTTTGTATTAGAATTAATGAATGATGAAACCCTACTTGCAATAGTCGCAGGATATGTCATTGTAATTTTTCCAATTGGTTTTTTAATCGGGAAAGCCACTGAGCGGTGGAGTAAAGAAATTTTAAAAAACAATGAAGATGAAAGCCTCCAAAATGCAGGGCGCTATATTGGAATTTTTGAGCGTATTCTCGTACTCACCTTTATCTTAACAGGCAATTTCTCTGCCATCGGATTTTTGATAGGCGCCAAGTCTATTCTACGTTTTAGTGATACTAAGGGCACAAGAAAGCAAACAGAATACGTACTCATAGGTACCCTGATGAGTTTTTCTATCTGTATTATTGTAGGCTTATTAGTCCGCCTCTTCTTCTAAGACTTTTTATCGTCTTCCTCTTTCCGCTTTAAGCGTTGCTTTCTTCGAAAATAGAAGTAGAAACCTATCAAAAGAATAGGGGCCACTATAAATACGATCACATCAAAAGGCGAACTTAAATCTATTGGTGTATTATTTTGCGGTTTTGGAACCTCTGTAGGGATTTGCATCTAGCTTGCTTTTACTAAGGTGGTAGGGCGTTCAAAAAGCTGAATCTGGCTAATTAGACGTTCCTTTACTATATTCATCATTCGTTTGTTCAAGGAAGAGGAGTTGAGCGTATACCGCTGATATTCTTCTACAGTGAATTGTCCAATCATTATGCCTTTCAAAGCATTTCTGAACTTCATGTCTTTGTGAATCGCATTCTCCATATAATCCAATCGCTTTTCGGTAGGCAAATCATAGAAAACAAATTTGTGTTTTGCGATGTAGTTTCTAAAAACTTCCAGCAATAGTGGATTTTGAAGTTTAGCTATTGGACGTAAGGTAGCATTTTGAAAACGTTCCTCATCGCTCATGTTTTCATAGACGCGCGCACTTGGAATTTCTGGTCTAATACGCTTGATTTCATTGGGCCTGTCGTTCATAATTTATGTTGTTTCTTAAATGTACGCATAGCTAGGTACGCTTTCGCGAAAGCGTACTAGGAGATATTAACCACTTATAAACAAGAATTTTTTGCATAAAAAAGCCACCCAATTCTCTTAGGTGGCTTTCAAAATATTCTTATAAAAAATTACTCTTGAGAATCGATAAACTCCTTCTGAGTTTTAAAGCTCATTGCTTCCATACCGGCTTTTTCAAGGTATTTATTGAATTTGCCTAAGCGCTTTGCCTTAATCTTTTCAAAATCAATTTTTGCAGTGTCAAAACGTTCCATCAATAATTTGATATTATCGAGTTGCGCTGCAGATGGCGCTTCATAACTAGATGCAACATCACTATATAAAGAACTCAGCTTTTCGCGAAGTTGCGGTGGTGCAGTACCTACATAGTTATCACCAGTGGTTACCACTAAAGTGATTTTTAATGCATCTAATTCATCTATTAAAGGTTGTGCCGCTCTTGCTGCTTTCTTATCATTGTCAATTGCAGATTTTCCTTTATTGATCATCTCATCAATTTGATATACCATATAGGCAAGATCTTCTTGAACTGAGAATAACTCTTGACTCGTTTTGTACTGTGCATCACGCTCAGTATTTGTAATAAATGATTTAGGATCATTTTTCACTTCAAAAGTTGTTTCGTAGGTATCCTTTCCTTTAGTCAATACAGCCTTATACATTCCTGCCTGAACACGAACAGGAGTGAATCCTCCAAAGGAGAAGGTTTTTGCCGCAGCCAACTTAGGCGACTTACCAGTATAATTCCAGTTCACGATATTAATTCCCTTTGATTTTCCTGCTGGGAGTTTTACGATCTCGTTTCCATCCATATCTTGAATGGTCATGCTCATTTTACCAAAAGTATGACGTTTTTGAAGGTAGTACTTGATCTTAACAGAGGTCCCTGGATTAGGGCCTACAAATTGTAATTCAGTACTTCCTCCGCCAAAACCACCTTCTTCTACCATAACCCCTGGTTTGGTATCAAAAAAGTGAACCTTTTTAGCAAGAACTTCTGGAGTTACTTGGCGTAAAACACTAATATCATCTACTATGATGACTCCTCGTCCATGTGTTCCAGCAACCAAATCATTGGTGCGCTTTTGTAGATCTAAGAAGTGAACAGCCGTAGGAGGGAAGTTATTGGTAAAATGTGACCAATTTGCTCCACCATCTACTGTTATATATAAACCATATTCTGTTCCTAGGAACAAAAGATTTTCATTTACATAATCTTCTTGGATGTTACGGGCAAAGCTTTTGATATCATCGGTAACGATGCTTTTCCAACTCTGACCATAATCTGTTGTTTTATAAACATAGGCTTTCATGTCTCCACGAGCGTGCCCTTCAAATACCGCATAAGCAGTTCCGGCACCATGTACACTTGCCTCGATATGATATACCCAAGTATTTGCAGGAAGACCAGGAACATTGGCAACTACATTCGTCCAGTTTGCTCCACCATCTTTAGTGACTTGCACATTTCCGTCATCAGTACCTACCCAAATAACCTTCTGATCAACAGGAGACTCTGCAATAGTAAAAATGGTGGTATGTGTTTCAGCACCTGAATTATCGGCAGATAAACCTCCTGAATCCTTGTCTTGTTTAAGAGGGTCATTAGTCGTTAAATCTGGAGAGATTACCTTCCAAGTATCTCCCATGTTTTCACTTACATGTAAAAACTGACTTCCCATATAGAATCGATCAGGCTGATGCGAACTAACAGCCATTGGCGCATTCCAATTGAAACGAAGGTCGGCACTATTTTTTGCAGGTAAAGGCTTTACATTCTTGGTGTAATTACGTTCCATATCATAGCGCCATACGTTATCGGCACCTTGCATTTCAGAATATAAAATTTCTTTGGTAGGGTGTTTTAATACTCTAAAACCATCACCTACACCAACACGTACCCAATCTCTAGCTTCTATGCCACCAGGAGATGAAGAAGGTCCATACCAAGAACCATTATCTTGAAGTCCGCCATAAATTCTATACGGTTCTGCATCGTCAACACTGATATGATAAAACTGTGATAATGGTAAGTTGTTTACTATTTCCATAGTAGTACCACCATTCCATGAACGATAGACACCACCATCGGTTCCTACGTGCATAGCATCTGAATTATTAACATCAAAAATGATATCATGAATGTCGGAGTGCATATTTCCTAAGGGTTTGAAGGTGTTACCTCCATCTCTAGAAATAGAACCACTCAAACCACCTTTTACAACCACATCTGGGTTTTTTGGATCAACTACAATACGTGAAAAGTAGAAAGGGCGAACAGTTAAAGAGAAATCACCATTTGTTTTTTTCCAATTTGCACCACCATCTTCAGAACGATAAAGACCCTTGTCTTCATCTTTCTCAGATTCAATAACAGCATAAACTCTATTTGGTTCTGATGGAGCGACTGCAACACCAATACGCCCTAGTTTCCCAGCTGGGAATCCGTTGTGAATTTTATTCCAAGTAGCACCACCGTCGGTTGACTTATAAAGTCCACTTTGTGTTCCACCAGAATTAAAATTCCATGCTGTACGTCTGTGTTCCCACATTGAAGCATACAAAATATCTGGATTACTTGGATCCATGATTAAATCGGCTACGCCTGTTTTTTGATCGATGTAAAGGATTTTATTCCATGTTTTCCCTCCATCAGTGGTCTTGTATACTCCGCGATCTTCGCTGTCACTCCAAAGAGCACCTAGAACACCAACATAAACTACATTACCATTAGATGGATGCACTTCGATTCCTGCGATACGTTCACTATTATCAAAGCCTGGAATTTTATCCCAGTTAGAACCACCATCAGTGGTTTTGTATAGTCCGTCACCTATAGTGACAGAATTACGTGTCCAGATTTCCCCAGTACCTACCCAAATAGTTTGGTCTGGGTCATTTGGATCTACAGCTACTTGTCCGATAGACTGCATATGTTTATCAAAAATAGGAGAGTAACTCGCTCCACCATCATTAGATTTCCATACACCTCCACCAGCAGTACCAGTATAGATTATTCTAGGATTTGTAGGATGAGCTTCCATGTCGATAATACGACCACTCATTAATGCTGGACCAATTTGACGAGCAGAAATATCGCCAAAAAGCTCTTTTCCCTTAAGAACAACATCTTGCGCGTGCGACTCAAAACTGAGGGCTGCAAGACAAAGTCCGAGAACTAGATGTTTTGTTTTCATGTATTTATTGTTTGGTTGTTGTTGATTGATTACTGGATACAAAAAATCCCCAAGAAGTATTGGGGATTATTCGTATTCCTATGTATTTACTTTTGCTCTGGATACGCAAACATGTCGTCTGATACTTCAGGGTTAAGTTTGATAGACTTAATAATAATTTCTTGTCCACCTGGCTGTCCTTTAGCACCTGCCATCATCGAGAAAGGAAAATACAGACCATCTACTTCTTGGTAATCGCTAAATTTAGTTTGGCTTACCATTCCTTTTCCAGGACCAGCATTGATTTCTTCTTCTTCTACAATAGGAACAAAGTTGTCCATATCAAAGTAGATAAACTTTACAGAAGGCACTTCTACACCGTCAACGATAGCAGGTTCCTTTGTTAATTTTAATTTGAAAGTTTCAGTACCATCAATAGTTTCGTTTTCTAACTTTTCTAAAGTGTACCCTTTTTCCTTCCATCCTAAAAGAGCATCTGGAAAATCATTCATTTCAAGCTTCATGTTTGCAGTAGCTTCTGCATCCATTTTCTCAGCTTTCATTGTCATTTGATTTGTACTCCATAAAACAGAACCATCATAAACACCTTGATAAAAGGTCATTCCTTGAAATTCTGCTTTCGTCATCATACGACCATCGGTTGTCTGAACCATAGTCATAGGTAATTCCATTCCTTGTACACGAATCGCGCCTTCAAATTGAATTCCTTTTACAGCCTTCCAAGCGTCCATTCCACCAGTGTTTTCAAAATAGTTGGCAACAATTTCGTCTGCTGTTTGTGCCTGAGTAATTCCCACAAAAGAGAACAAAAGAACTGCTACTAATAATTTAATCGTTTTCATATGTATATGTGTTGTTGTTTGATGTCTGACCATAAGACTATAAACGTGCCAAAATGTTACAATCTCAATTAAAAAAAAATAAATTGTACCACGGCATCTCGTATCTTTAAATCGCAATAAAATATAAAGAGCTGATTGTTAGTAATTTTATTAGAAGACAAGATACAATTATTAGTATAATTTTAAAATCTAAAATGTATTGAGATAGCTCTAGTATAAAATATAGTAAAAGGACGTATTCAAAATAATCTAATACTTAATGGGAATAGTATATATCATCATGGGCGTGTCAGGAGTAGGGAAGACTACTATCGGAAAAGCACTCGCCAAAGAACTCAATTGCCCATTTTATGACGCTGATGATTTTCATCCACAAGAAAATATTGATAAAATGGCCTCGGGAATTCCTCTAGATGATAAGGACCGTGAACCTTGGCTTGATATGCTCGCTCAACATATAATTGATTGGTCAGCAAAAGGAGCTATTCTCGCATGCTCAGCCTTAAAAGAAAGCTATCGCAAACATCTGACTTCACAATTACCAGAGGAGCCTACAGATAACAAAGTTAAATTCATTTATCTCAAAGCAGATTATGAAAACATTCAAAAACGACTAAGCCAAAGGAGTTCACATTTTTTTAATCCAAGCTTATTACGATCACAGTTTGATACCCTTCAACCACCTACAAATGCCATTAATGTAGATGGCCATCAATCTCAACAACAAATCATAAATAGTATTCTAATGAAATTAAAACCAAGCCCTTCTTTGGGTCTCATTGGTCTTGGAGTTATGGGTAAAAGTCTTGCTCGCAATTTCGCCGCCAAGGGCATCCAACTCTCATTATATAATAGATACCTACCCAAAAAGGAGGAAAAGGTCGCCAAACATTTTATTTCAGAGTTCCCAGAATTAACAAATGCAAAGGGTTTTGAGGATCTTCTTCCCTTTGTCAAGTCTCTAGAAAGACCTCGCGCTATTTTTCTTATGGTCAATGCCGGGGAAGCTACAGATATGGTTATTTCAAATTTACAACCACATCTTGATGAGGGAGACATAATCATGGATGGAGGTAATGCTCATTATTTAGATACAGAACGAAGAGTAAATAAGCTTTTGAATAACGGTATCCATTTTATAGGCGTTGGTGTTTCTGGAGGAGAAGAAGGGGCCTTAAAAGGGCCATCAATAATGCCTGGCGGACTACCGAAAGTATATGACCATATACAACCAATCTTAGAGGCCATAGCCGCCAAAGATGCTCATGGTAAACCTTGCTGTGCCCATATTGGAAACGGTGGGGCAGGACATTATGTAAAAATGATCCATAACGGGATTGAATACGCAGAAATGCAACTTATTACTGAAGCTTACGATCTCATGCGCTTTCATTTAAAAATGGAATTACCAGCAATTGCAGCCCAATTTGATGCCTGGAATGAAGGTGCTTTGCAAAGTTACCTACTGGAAATATCTGCGAAAATTCTAAGAAAAAAAGAAGGGGATGAGTATCTCATAGATCTCATTCTGGATAAAGCAGGCCAAAAAGGAACTGGGGGTTGGAGTACCACAGCTGCCTTGTCTATCGGACAGCCTTTTGACACCATCGCTAGCGCGGTTATGGCTCGTAATCTTTCGGCGCTTAAGACGACACGAATGACCGCAAATAAGGCGTATGCATTTACAAAGGGAGGAAGTGATATTGTCTTAGAAATAGAAGATTTAAAAAAGGCCTATACTGCTGCGCGCATTATCAATCACGCCATAGGGTTAGAAACTATAAAAGAGGCAAGCACTGCTTACGACTGGAATATTAACCTCTCAGAACTCACTCGGGTGTGGACCAATGGTTGTATCATAAGATCCCAGTTGATGGAAGGGTTTGTAGATTGGTTAAAAGAGGATGCCAACAGTCATATCTTACTTCAAAATGAGGTCGTAAAATTACTATGCAACACCCATGAGGCCTTCGCGAAAACCATCAGCCAAGCTGCACTTAGCAAGGCCGCATTACCCACCATGAGTGCCGCTTTTAATTATTTCAATGGCTTTGTTACTGGTGAATCGGCTACCCACATGATTCAAGCACAGCGCGACTTTTTTGGAGCGCATACTTATGAACGAAAAGATAAAACAGGAAATTTCCATACCCAATGGGAATAGATTAACACCTTAAAACAATTTCATGGATATACAATTACTCGCTGCCGTACTTGTTGGTATTAGCATTTTACTTTTCCTTATCCTCCGACTCAAATTACAGGCGTTTTTAGCCTTATTAATCACCTGTATTGTTGTAGGTGTCATTGCAGGAATGGATCCAAAATCAATCGTCGATAGTGTCAAAAATGGCATAGGAGGAACCCTAGGTTTTGTCGCGACTGTTGTAGGTCTTGGCGCTTTGTTTGGTGCAATTCTAGAACGATCAGGAGGAGCGCAACGCTTGGCGCAGTATCTATTAAAAGCCTTTGGTATCGAAAAGTCACCTTGGGCAGTGATGATAACGGGTTTTTTGGTTGCCATCCCGGTATTCTTTGATGTAGCGTTTATCATTCTTGTCCCTATTATTTATGCCTTACAGAAGCAAACTAAAAAATCCCTCATCTTATATGCAATCCCACTATTGGCGGGTTTAGCGATTACGCATACTTTTATTCCACCTACGCCAGGACCTATTGCTGTTGCTGATATTTTAGGTGCCGATTTAGGATATGTCATCATTTTCGGCCTCCTTGCGGGTATTCCTGCAGCCATTATCGCCGGACCGCTTTTTGCAAAGATGCTTTCAAAAAAAATGCATATTGAATCTCCTGAAGAAATGATTTCAAAAACGGAGATACCAGAAAATGCACCTTCTGCAGGAACAATTGTACTCATAATTGCAATCCCAATCTTTCTGATTGTTTGCAATACGGTTCTTGGGAGTCCGCTTTTTGATCAAGAGCAATTGCCAACATGGCTTAGCTATTCAGCCGGTCTCTTAGGTCACCCTTTTGTGGCTTTAATTATTGCCAATCTAGTTGCTTGGTATTTTTTAGGTGTTCGCAAAGGTTTTACAAAGTCTCAACTTTTAGATATTTCTACCAAATCTTTGTATCCCGCAGGAGTAATTATTTTACTCACTGGTGCAGGTGGGGCTTTTAAACAAGTACTCATTGATACTGGAGCAGGAACCATGATTGCCGAAGGTTTAAGTGGAGATTTCTTTCCTCCTGTTATTTTTGGATTTTTAGTAGCGGCTATTGTACGAATTCTACAAGGATCTGCGACAGTGGCCATGATTACCGCAGCAGGAATAACAGCACCTATCCTAGAAATTGCAGCACCTTCAGCGCCACAGTTGGCCGTTCTAGTAATCGCCATCGCCTCAGGTGCTACTATTTTCTCTCATGTGAACGACAGCGGATTCTGGTTGGTAAAACAATATCTCGGCCTCACAGAAAAGCAAACCTTTCGTTCTTGGACGGTAATGACATCATTGATTGCAGTTGTAGGATTGGTGGTTTCTACTGTATTATGGTATGTTGTTTAAATTTATTTTTTGAGCTTGAGTCTGTATCTTTGAGATGTAACCTAATAAAGTCGAAAGTTGTTGTTTTGAATACCGCTTCCGCGAAATTGCTATGAATTTCCACACCCGAAAATGGATCAAACCTGAAGATCTAAACCCCAATGAAACCCTCTTTGGAGGTCGTCTCCTCGAATGGATTGATGAAGAGGCTGCTCTCTATGCCATTATTCAATTAGAAAATCCACGTACCGTTACTAAGTATATGTCTGAAATTGATTTTCGCGCAAGCGCAAAAAAAGGAGATATTATAGAAATTGGGCTAGAACCAGTTAAATATGGCAATGCATCATTAACCTTGAGATGCGAAGTTCGAAATAAAATGACCAGAGAAATAATCATTTCTATCGAACGTATTGTAATGGTAAGTCTAGATGCTGAAGGCAAAGCTGAAGCGCATGGGAAGACGCAGATTGAATTTGTGAAGGACCGTCTTGAGAATACCGATTAAATAGGTCTGTAGGTCAGTATTTTACATAAATAAGGTAAAACTTTGTCGTTTTCTGGTTAACTCTTATCGGTATCAACGGTAGTGTTCACATTGTCTAGTACTTTAGAAGCACGAAAACAATTTATATGAAAAATTTATACATTTTATTTATTTTTAGTATTTGCTTCCTCATTAGTTGTACCGATAGTGACAAAGCAATTGAAGAAGTTTTACAAGAAGTAGATCGAGGTGCAGTACTAAGAACCGTGCGCATTGATAATGGCGAATTTGATATAAATAATATAGATGCCGAATTTAATATTCAGTTGGAAGAACAGGATATTGAAGAGGGAGCATTGTTGGAGTCTGTTGAAATTGAGATCCGCTATATTGATAACACTCCCGATAACGGTGATGCCTCAACAGCTTTTGTTGCCGCAAATTCTTTGTTACCAGCCGACTTTTCAACGGGTCCAAACGGACTACCTATTACCGATTTAAAATTCACCTTTTCAGAATTACTCAATTTGACAGGGGTTTCTTTTAGCGAAGTTCAATGTAAGGATCAGTTTCGTATTGATCTCAAAGTTAGACTGAAAGATGGCAGAGTCTATACGACCTCAAATTCTGGTGGGACGGTGGTCAATAATACCGGTTTTTTTAAATCTCCCTTTTCCTACCTCATTAATATCGTAGAACCTATAGTTGAAACAGCATTCACTGGAACCTATGAGATGTCATCCATTAAAGATGGTATTTATGGTCCTACATTTATTGACCCTCAAATTATTACGGTGACCAAAGGGCACTCTAATAATGTGCGTATTTTTGAAGCGCAAACTGTAAATGGTGGTGTAGTTATTGAATTTAGCGTAGTCTGTGATGCAGCAGTAATTACTCGTTATCAAAAAATGGGAATAGGATGTACCCTTGACCAATCTGATCAGGTGTTACTAGGTCCTGATAGTGAGCCAGGATTAATCGATCCCAATGATGATGCTGTATTAGAGATATGGTATGTAGAGGCATTTCAAGGCTATGATGCATTTTGTAACTTTTCTAATTTCCCAGGTAAAATTAGATTGTCAAAACAATAAACTATGAAAGAGATCTACCGTAACATATTAGCAATTTGTCTCTTGTCAATATGTGTTCAATGTACAGACGGAGGCAAGGCTATTGAAGAAGTTATGGAAGAAGTAGAACGCGGCGCTGTCCTTAGAAATATCTCTTATAACAATATTGTATTCGACATTAATGATCTCCAAAGTACCTTTAGTATCTTAATGGAAGAGCAAGATGTTGAAGAAGGCGGACTACTAAAAGACGTTGATGTATATATTCAATTTGTAGATCGCACCACACAGACAACAGATCTGACCTCTCAAGAATCATTATTAAAAACACTACCTAAATCCAATTTCACTACGGGGCCTGATGGATTGCTAAGAACTACTTTCGAGCTTAGTTTTGAGGAGGCGTTAATCGCAACTGGGTTGAGCCAAAATCAAGCAGCCTGTAAAGATCAATTCGAACTGCGACTTGTTCTTAACCTAACCAACGGAAGATCTTTTGATACTCCAACGGCAAGCGCTTCTATTCTTACAGATGACTGTTTTTTTAAATCTCCATATCGCTATAGCATTCCCATAGTTGATCCTATAGAGGATCAATTATTTACGGGGACCTATTTATATACCACGATTACTGAAGGCCTTTTCGGTCCAACCTTTGGCGATTCTAGGGTGGTCGAGATTGTATCTGGTTCCTCGCCTAACGTTCGTTTAGCGCCTTTTGGGGTGGGAACCTTTGAATTTACAATCGCTTGTGATGCTATTTACCCTAAGCTCTATGAGTCCCTTAATGGCCTCTGTCGGGAGTCTGACGGGCATATTTTGCTAGGTCCTGATCCCAATAATGCTGGCTTGGCCGATCCTAACGATGATAGTGTTTTCGAAATTCAATTTATTGAAGGGTATGAAGGTTGGGGATACGGAGTGAGCCCAGAAGAGAATACTGTGCGCATTCGCCTTTCGAAACAGTAATAGGGACCTGTATTGTTAATTCTCTTGCTTACGCGAAATTGCGGACGTAATAATTTACTGCTATTTCATCATAGCTTCTTAAACATATGTTAATCTCTGTCTGATTTTACCTTGCCAAAACTACATTCCTTATTTTCGGATGACAAAATATCATCCAATGAGAATTTCTTTTTTTATAGCTATTATTATGAGTTTGGCATTTGCAATGCCCGTTGACGCACAAAGGTCCGAGATAAAACGAAAACGAAAGAAAGATAAAAAGGAAGTTAGTGTACCTCCTAAAAAGAAGGAAACAGATAAAAATGCTATCAAACCTTATGATGAAGTAATCACCAAAGAAGCCGTTTCTGATAGCGGTCTTTTTCATGTGCATAAAATCAAAGATGATTTTTACTACGAAATCCCATTTGCTAACTTAGAGAAAGATATGCTTTGGGTAAGTCGAATTGCTCAAATCCCACTGGGTTTAGGTGGAGGTTACGTTAATGCTGGTTCAAAAACAAACGAGCAAGTTGTACACTGGCAACGATACAATGATAAGATTTTACTTAAAGTTAAATCCTATACCAATATCGCCGATAGCACTAAAGCCATCAGTAATTCTGTTAGGGTTAATAATTATGAGCCTACCTTATTTGCCTTTGACATCAAAGCATTTAGTAAGGATTCTACAGCCGCAGTGATTGATGTGACCAAGCTGTTTAGCACCGATGTGAAAGCCATAAGCGGACTTTCAGCACGTATGCGGAAGGAGTACAAGGTTACTAAGTTGGATGGCGATCGAAGTTTTATAAATTCGATAAAGAGTTTTCCAGAAAATATTGAGGTCAAACAAGACTTTAGTTACAATGCTTCAGAGCCACCATCTGAACAAAACGCGCAAACAATAAGTTTGCAGATGAATCAATCAATGATTTTACTACCAGAAGAACCTATGCAACCTAGGTTGTATGATCCACGGGTTGGTTTTTTTACCGTTAGTCAGTATGATTATGGTAGTGATAAGCTCAAAGCAGATAAAAAGACCTATATCACAAGATGGAGATTAGAGCCCAAAGATCCAGAAGCCTATGCTCGTGGAGAATTGGTAGAACCTATAAAACCCATTGTATACTACCTAGATCCAGGGACACCAGAAAACTTAAAAGAATATATCAAACAAGGAATCGAAGATTGGCAAAAGCCTTTTGAAAGTGCTGGTTTTAAGAATGCTATCCTCGCAAAAGATGCCCCGACACCAGAAGAAGATCCAGATTTCAGTCCAGAAGATATTAGATATTCGGTAGTGAGATATGTTGCAAGTACAACTCGTAATGCAATGGGACCAAGTGTTTCTGATCCTCGTTCTGGTGAAATTATAGAAAGCGATATTATTTGGTACCACAATCATCTTAGATCGTATCGCAATCGTTACTTACTAGAAACAGGAGCAGCAAATCCGAGTGCGCGAACTTTAAACACCCCTCCAGAAGAAATAGGGGAAATGATGCGTATGGTGATAGCTCATGAAGTAGGACATGCCTTAGGCTTTCCGCATAATATGGCTGCCAGTTATGCCTATGATGTAGAATCTTATCGCAGTGGTGATTTTACACAAAAAAACGGTATTGCAGCAAGTCTTATGGATTATGCTCGTTATAATTATATAGCGCAACCTGGAGATCAAAATATTCGATTTGTACGCCAAATGGGACCTTATGATCACTATGCAACCAATTGGGGATACCGTCAAATTCCCGAAGTGAATGATCCAGCTGAAGAAACAGCTATATTGAATCAATGGATCAAAGAAAAAGGCAATGACCCTATCTATACATTTGGAAGACAATCCAGTCGTTTCGATCCACAGTCGCAAACAGAGGGAATAGGTAATGATCCTATTAAGGCGAGTACTTACGGAATTAAAAACCTCAAATATGTCGCTCAAAATTTACCTTCATGGACTTCTGATAAAACAAATAATTATGGAGATCTCGAAGAACTTTACGGAGAGATGCTAGGTGTTTATAGTCGGTATGTTGGACATGTAGTAACCAATATTGGAGGGGTATATGAAAATATAAAAACGCCAAGCCAAGAAGGCCAAGTTTATACCCATTTAGACAAGGAGTCCCAACAGGCATCCATGGATTGGTTACAGGCAGAACTGTTTAGTACTCCAGCTTGGCTTTTAGAACCTTCCATTCTTCAAAATATAGATCATGCAGGCTATTTTGAACGTATGCGCCGAGTGCAATCGCGCTATTTAAGTAGTTTGCTGAGTTTTGATCGTATGGGACGACTAATCGATGCTGAGACTTTAAACACAAATTATTACAGTGCTTTAAAGATGCTTCAGGATGTACGCAAAGGACTTTTTAAGGAAACAAAAACGGCAAAAAGCGTAGACATTTACCGACGTAATTTACAGCGTACGTTTGTAGAACGCATGAAATTCTTGATGACAGATGAAGGTCCTAAGGCTCGACAAGGAAGACCTGGCTTTGAAGGAACGCTCAACTATAAGGTCAGCACCTCTGATGTGCAGCCACTCGTAAGAGGAGAATTACAATCTTTAAAGCGAACATTAAAATCGGCGAGAAATGCTGGGGTGAATACCATTACAAAATATCATTATGATGATTTAATTGCACGCATTGATACGGTTCTAGATCCAAAATAGGAAGGACAATGCAAAGGATTGAATTCTGGCATTCTAAAATCGTGTTTTGTTTGTACACTACCTCATTTTTTTTCAACCAAGTACTTTAAAATTTCCTTAGATTTAGGGTGTAAATTAGCTTTTTAATCACCCATGAAAATTCTTATTGCAGAAGATGAAGTTTCACTGCAGCCTTCTATACAACAGTTTTTAGAACGTGAAGGGAATGTATGCAAAGTCGCTTCAGACTTCCATGAAGCACAGTAAAAGGTGGCTGTTTATGATTATGATGCTTCATATCGCTTTCGCGAAAGCGAACAATTTCATGTTTTCCGTATTACCTTTACAAAGTAACTTTTAATTGTTTACAGCATTGCAAAATTTTATAGAAAAGCATCCGTATCTAACTATTTTCATAGCTTGGCTGTGCATTTTTGTATTTCATCTTGAAGTACTACCTCCCAATATTATGGAGGCGCGCAATTTTATTACCGCTAGAGAAATGCTTACCGATGGCAATTGGTTACTTACTACGATGGATGGTTTTCCTCGTTATGAAAAGCCGCCTCTCCCCACTTGGTTAGTCGCTTTGTCTGGAAGTATATTCGGTTTAGATAGTATCGCAGCTCTTCGTTTTCCATCGGCACTCATTACATTAGTCTTAATGTTTGTGTTGTTTAAGCTTTCGCGAAAGCTAACGCAGAACCTCAAATATGCGTTGCTCGCTACTCTTATATTAGGAACCTCATATTTTGTCATTTTTGCCGGCCGCAATGGGACTTGGGATATCTTTGCTCACTCCTTTATGCTCTACGGAATTTATTCACTATTTAAGTTTTTTGAAAAAGAAAATAGTAGTTACAAATTTGCACTGTTAGCAGGACTTTTTATAGGCCTATCATTTATGAGTAAAGGTCCTGTGTCTCATTATGCTTTACTCTTACCATTTTTAATCGCCTATGGAATCGTGTATAAGTTTAAAGGCTTTAAAAAGAAATGGATGCCTTTATTACTCATGTTTATTCTTATAAGTCTTCTCTCATCATGGTGGGCATATTATATTTATCTTAATGATATTACCGATGCAACTCGTATCGCTGAAAAGGAATCAGGAAGGTGGTTAAATTATGAGGTAAAACCTTTCTATTACTACTGGAGCTTTTTTACCCAATCTGGTCTTTGGACAATTCCAGCCTTTGTAGCACTCTTATATCCTTATTTAAAGACTCGCGTTGTAAGCCCGAAAGCCTATAGATTTGTATTTCTTTGGACAATTGCTGCTGTCGTGCTATTATCGTTGATTCCAACTAAAAAATCTCGCTATTTACTGCCTGTGCTTATTCCTCTGGCATTGACAGTTGGCTTTTACATTGAATACCTTTTTAGAGCCTTTAAAACTGAGATTTCTAAATGGGAGAAACTCCCTGTATATTTTCATTACGGCCTTATAGCGACAATTGGAGTTGTTTTTCCTATTGGCGCATATTTCTATTTTGGAGAAAAACTGGAGGGCTATTATCTATACTATATTCTTTCATCTATAGTCTTATTTGGCACTGGGGTCTTTATATGGGTTCAGCTGTTAAAACGAAATTTCCCAGCTGTCTTTTATGGAACAATTACATTTATAATGTTTGTGGTAAGTACAGGTTTCCCTTTGGCAAATGCGCTTATTAGCAACCCCACCTACAATTCAATTTCAAAACTGAATGCAAGTTCGATGCCTATATATTTCCTAAGTGGACAAAGCCCAGAATTGGTTTGGGATTACGGCAAAAAAACCAAACGGATAACTCAAGATCAATTGCTTAGTCTTGACTATAAAAGTAGTTTCGGAGTGTTGACCTATCATACAGATTCCAAAGACGAACTATCTTTTTTGAACGATGATTACATAGTAACATTTAAAGAAACCTTTGATTTAAATATCGTTGCTAGTCCGAAGAGAGGGCATAAGAAACGCTTGAAAACGGATTATTATATCCTTAGAAAGCGATAAAGTCCAGGTTATTAGAACGTTTTCTAGGATGTATATTTCACTATTTAAAAGAACTTACGCAATTGTGGCTAAAGAAAATATTCCTTTTTAATTCAAAAAACCAACAAGAACATATTATTGCCGACTAATCAATAGGGATATAATTTCTTTAACTTTATTTTAAAAATACTAAGAAAGGTAAAATACTTTGATAAGGGAGAGGGGTTTAATGTCATCAAGTACATCGACTGAAAAAAATAGCTATCTCTTATTCGACTTTTTGACAATGGATCGCGGCCAAAGAGTCATCTTCAAGCCTTGTGAAAAATATATAATCACTGCCTCCATCTTTGATTTTCAGTTTTTTTCTGAGGTCGGCTACCGAAATAGGGAAGTTGCGCGTGCTAATATTGGCCTTAGAGAGGCTTAAATCCTTTCTTAACGATTTTCCATACGGAAGCACTGCTTGAATTTTAAAAACACGTCCTGGGAAGGCTATTAACGCTTGCGAACTGTATAAATGCGAATTCTCATGCAGTTTAGTGAGCTCATAGCGTTCGCTTACCCAGTTAAAGGCGCCAGACTTCATCAATGCGGCATTGGGTTCGTACAGATAGGTGAGGGGTGGTCCAAAGGACGCCTGAGCTTCCAAGAGGGCATCATAACTAAAGGATACTTGAGAATTGCGATCCTTGAGGATATTCATTGCAGTAACTTCTAAAGATGCATTGTTCGGTGTCGCATTCACACACCATAGCAATTCTTTAACTTCATTGCGCACAGCAACTATATGTAATTGAGATACATTCTTCAATGCATTCCAACCAGCACTAATATCTAATAAAGGAGCCGTTTTTATCCATAATTGATCACAGCGCGCTAAGAGTACATCAAGATGTTCAGGTACATTTGGAATGCAATCTTGCAACATAAATACCTTTCCTTTGACATCAGATCTTCTGCCTGGATCTAGGTAAATAGTATCGTAATGCCTTTCATTTTCGGCAAAGTAAGCGATCGAATCTCCTACGATACACTTGACGTTTGATACTCCTAAGCTGGAATAGTTGGCTTTCGCGAAAGCGGAAACCTCTGCATTCATCTCTATATGAGTCACTTCATCGACCTGCTGAGCAAAGTAATAAGAATCAATGCCAAATCCTCCCGTACCATCTGCCAGAGTTGTTCCAGACATAAGCTGTGCTTTATAGCGGGCCGTTGCCTCAGAAGAGGTTTGTTCAATGTTGATTTTTGGCGGAAATAAAATGCCCGCTGTGTCATACCAAAGCGGAAGCTTATCTTTTACTTTTCGTCTTCCCTCAAGCTGTTGCGCCAATTCTTGAATAGTTATTTCAGGAAATGGACTGCCTTTAAGAATGAACGTACTTAAAGGTGTATGTTCGTTTATTCTTAGAAACTCTTGTACTTCTGGAGCTAAAAGGGCCGAATGCATCAAAGATCTTTGGTGAGTTTTTGTACGATTTTTAAATTGGGTAAGAACTCTTTTGAGATTACCTTAATCGCTGTATACGAAGGCACAGCAACCACCATTCCAATCACTCCAAACAATAAACCACCAATAATAATGATTAAGAAAATCTCCAGCGGATGTGACTTCACACTACTGCTGAAAATAAAGGGCTGACTAATAAAATTATCAATTACCTGAGCGATAAAATAGCCGATCATGACTTTTATAGTCGTAGGTAATATCACCGATTGAAAATCTAAGCCTAGATTACTTGTCATCGATAGTGTAAGCATAAGCAAGCCTCCCACCATGGGACCGATATATGGTATAAGATTAAGTAGCGCACAGAGAAAGGCAATAACTAGTGCATTATTGATTCCAAATATGAGCAAGATGATTGTATAAATGACAAAGAGAATTGAAATTTGTAATAGCAAGCCTAAGAAATACCTAGACAGTAAATCTTTAATTTTATTAAAAGATTGAGAGAGTCTATGTTCGTTATCATCCTTGACAAAAGTCATTAATCCGTTGTGCAAAATAGCACTGTCTTTTAATAAGAAGAAGGAAATAAATATCACTGAAAATAACCCTATACCAAAAGAACCTAGAGCTCCAAAAATCCCATTCAAGAGATTTGGCACTGCGCCAAAACTAAAGGTTGAACTCCAATCTGCGCCATTTAATGCCTTGAGTAAATCAATGTTTTTAGTTGCTAAATAAGCATTAACCTCCGAAAATAATTGGGTCATGTTCTCTTGTAGGCCTTCAATATTGAGCAAGGATAAATTTTGTCCTTGTTCTACGATCAAAGGAATAAACATGGACATAATTCCTACAACCGTCCCAAAAATAAGGATCATGGTAAAGGCAACTGCCAATCCATTATTAAATTTTAATCTTCGGCGTAAGAATTGTATAATAGGCCTTCCAATAAGGGAAATTACAGCAGCGATACTAATATAAATTAGTACTGCGCTTATTTTGTATAGAAAGAAAAGCAATAAAAATATGCCAGCAAGAATGCCAACTGCTTTTAAAATTCCATAGGTAATCGTCTTTGAAGTCATATATCAAATATAGCTATTAGGAACGTGTTATTTCGTAGAGAGCGATTCCTAATGCTTGTGCAACATTCATACTACTATTGACTCCTAACATGGGAATATGAGCTGTTTGGGATACAAGTTTTAAAAGCCCTTCTGAAATTCCAAAATTTTCATCCCCTACAATTAACACCACCTTATCCCAAGTGTTTCTAGCTAAAGTATTCAAGGGGATACTTTGATCTGTTATTTCTATAGCTATACTGTGATATCCCTGACTATGAAGTTCTTGAAGGGTAGGTTGTAGGTCTGCGCTTTCGCGAAAGCGCACTTTTTGATGTGTATTTCTCGCCGTACGTTTGAGTCGGCTACTAGAAAGGTCTAGGGCTTGACCGCCAAAAATAATTTCGTTGACGCCAAAAGCATCGGAGAGTCTGAAAATAGATCCAATATTTGCTGGCCCTTTTACATGGTCACAGAGAACAATGATGTCTTTGGTGTTGTCTTTAGGACTGCTATGAGCTTCGTGAGTCAGTTGCACTGTTGTGATATTGGAATTGGAAAGCGCCTAATGTTCGAAGGCGTATTTAACGATATTGGCACCCATTTGCAAGGCTTTTTGACGTATGGATTCCGGATCGTTATGAACTTCTGGATCTTCCCAGCCGTCTCCTAAATCAGATTCTGTTGTAAAAAGTATTACGAGTCGTTCTTCAAAAAAGAGCCCTAATGCCTGTGGTCGCTTACCATCGTGTTCATGGATTTTAGGCAGACCAGCAGGGAAGGTATAGGCAGAAGAGAATATTGGGTGACTAGCGGGCAATTCTACCAATTCTTGACTCGGAAAAATCTTCTTCAATTCTTTAGCGAGATATTCTGCCATGCCGTAATTATCATCAATATGCAAAAAACCACCACTTTCGAGATAAGTACGGAGGTTTTCAACGTCTTCATCATTAAAGAACACATTACCATGCCCAGTCATGTGTAAAAGAGGAAACCTAAAAATATCAGTACTATTTGGATCTACCGTTTCTGGCTTGGGATTCATAGCGGTATTAATGTTCTGATTGCAAAATGATATCAGATTAGATAGGGCCGTTGGATTGCTATACCAATCACCTCCACCTTTATATTTTAAAACAGCAAGATCCTGTGCATTAGCCACTCCTTGTCCAAATGGAATGAAAGAAAAGCTAAAACAAAGAAAGAGGGTCAGAAAATATGTTCGCATATGACAAAATATATCGCACTAAAATACAGAATACCTATTGATAACGCTAGTTTTTTGTGAAATTGTAAAAAGTGAATCGCGAACTAGTCTTTGCACATTTTAATCAATAAATTCATATAAAAATTGATCAAATGTCTAGACTTCCCAAAATAGATCGCTTCAATAATCATGTAAAGGCAAAATATGATGTCTTTAATAGCATTTTTATGACGCTCCCTTTTGATGGTATTTCAAACACCGGTGTTTTATTGCCATTGTTTAATGAAATCTGTGTGGCGGGCTATGCAGATAATAATAATCCATCAGAAATTGTCGACTATTTTTTTGAGCGCTACATGCGTGATAAAAGTGATGAGGAGCGTCAGGCATTGTTGTTTCGTTTTATACAGTACATTGAGCGGCAGGTGGTTTTATTTGATGCAATAGAAGATGCTAGTTATCGCGAAGTAAACAATATGGATGGTCGTGGGACTTTGCGAAATATCAAAGAAGAGGCCGAAGCACTTGGAAAGAAGGCCGATTTGATAGCTTATTTAAATCGTTTTACCATTCGTCCCGTGCTCACGGCACACCCTACACAATTTTATCCAGGAGAAGTTTTAGGTATCATTAATGATTTAAGTTTAGCTATTCGCGAAGATCGTTTGGCAGACATTCGGTTTTTATTAGCGCAACTAGGAAAGACTCCCTTTTTCAAAAAGGTAAAACCCACACCCTATGATGAGGCTGTCAGTCTGATATGGTATTTGGAGAATGTTTTTTACCAGAGTGCGGGAAATATATATGATTATTTACACCAGCATATCATTCAAGATGAGAGTTTTGATAATACAGTGGTAGATCTTGGATTTTGGCCAGGAGGCGATCGTGATGGGAACCCTTTTGTCACTACAGAAATTACACTTAAAGTTGCACGCCGACTGCGTTCATCGGTGGTTAGGAACTATTATAGAGAATTAAGAGCCTTGCGCAGGCGGATTACATTTGTAGGAACTGAAGAGCCTTTAGCAGCACTAGAAGCTTCCTTGTTTACTGCAATTTTTACCGAAGGTCCACTTGCGATTACTAAGGAATCTATTTTAAAGGTTTTAAAGGATATTCGCCAACTGGTGAGAGATAAGCATCAAAGTTTGTACATAGATAAGATTACCAGCCTGATTCATAAGGTTGAGCTTTTCGGATTGCATTTTGCTAGCTTGGATATTCGGCAGGACTCGAGTGTGCATACACATGTTTTTGAATATTTAGTTGCTCATGCAAAAGTTGGAGAGAAACTACTTTTCCCGAAAGGGTACTTGGCGCAAACAGATGAAGAACAGATCGCTTTTCTAAACACTATTTCTGGCGAACTCAGACCTGAAGATTTTTCTGATGAAGTGGTTGCAAAAACCTTGGGATCTATTTATGCAATGCAAACCATTCAATTGGAAAACGGGGAGCGCGGTTCAAATCGGTATATAATCAGTAATTCTCAAAAAGCATTGCATATCATGCAGGCTTTTAGCTTTTTAAGGCTTTGCAATTGGAAATCTCCAACAGCAGATGTAGTACCATTATTTGAAACGGTACCAGATTTAATAAAAGCTCCGGAGGTTATGGAAGCTTTATATACTAATCCTGCATACAGCAAACACCTTAAAACACGCGGAAACCGACAAACAATTATGTTAGGCTTTTCAGATGGGACAAAAGATGGAGGATACTTGATGGCCAATTGGAGTATTTTCAAGGCTAAGGAGGCTTTAACGGCTATTTCACGTCAATATGGTATTACCGTCTTATTTTTTGATGGTCGTGGAGGACCACCAGCACGAGGAGGAGGGAAGACACATCAGTTCTATGCATCCTTAGGCCCTAGAATAGAAGCACAAGAAATTCAAATGACGGTGCAAGGACAAACTATTAGTTCGAATTTTGGAACCTTAGATTCTTGCCAGTATAACTTAGAGCAATTGCTCAGTAGTGGCGTGGCAAATGAGGTCTTTGCTTCCGCGAAAAATGATATCAGCTATGGTGACCGAATGACCTTAGAAGCTTTAGCAGATGAAAGTTATGTCGCTTATACTCGATTCAAACAACACCCAATGTTTCTGCCATACCTCGAACGTATGAGTACCTTAAAATACTACGCAAAAACGAATATCGGAAGTCGGCCAAGTAAACGATCGGCTAAGAGCGAACTTGTATTCTCCGATTTACGGGCGATTCCATTTGTGGGGTCTTGGAGTCAATTAAAACAAAATGTACCTGGCTTTTATGGGGTGGGAACCGCTTTAGAAAAATTTGAAAAATCAGGACGGTTAGATGAAGTCAAGACATTGTATAAGAACAGCATTTTTTTTCGTACACTACTAGAAAATAGCATGATGAGTCTCACTAAGTCATTCTTTGGTTTAACTGCTTATATGGAGGAGGACGTTGAATTTGGTGAATTTTGGAGGTCCATTCATGAAGAGTATTTACGTAGTAAACGCCTTATGTTAGAAGTAGCTGGAATGGAAGAATTGATGGCAGATGAAAAGGCGGGCAAGGCCTCCATTCAGGAGCGGGAGCGCATTGTACTACCGCTGCTTACCATACAACAATATGCACTGCGTGAAATTCAAAAATTACAGCGAGCAAACAAGTCAAATGCTCAAGATTTAGCATCATTATCAACCTTTGAAAAGATGGTTACTCGATCGCTTTTTGGCAATATTAATGCCAGTCGAAATTCGGCCTAAAACCATAGGGGCATTTACCCCTTTTTATCTATAAATCAGCAAATTAAGGAAAATTTAGCATATTAATTGCTATCTTTATTTTTATAGTTCAAAGGGGGAATTATGAAAAAAATGATATTTATTATACTGCTTTGTGGTGCTCATTCGATGTGGGCGCAAAGGGCTTCTTATGGAAGTGAAAGTAGTACAACAAACCGAAGTTCGCAAAAGGTAAAGTTGACCGAAAATATGTCTTTGGAATCTTTTGTGGTTCTGTTAAAGTTGGATAGTATTCAAGAGCAAGAGGTAAAACGTATTTTAGTTAGGCAAAAGTTACGCCCGACTAAAAGTGAATATACAGATTCGCCAAAGGCGTTGAGTTATGAAGGCCGGAGAAAGTTATTTGAACAAGAATTAAAAGCGGTACTCACAGAAAAGCAATTTGCTAGGTTTAAGGCAATGCAGTAGGTGATAAGCATACCGAAGTGCTAGGAGGGGCGTTCATTCCCGTCGTATTCTATTTGAATTACATAGCTTGAAAATATGGTAAATGGGCCTTCTTAATTTATACATTGGGACGACCATTTTTAAAAATATAGTTTGCATTACTTCCAGAGAAAGCGGTAGCTATTTGTATCAAATACAATGGCTACCGTTTCACTTTTGGCTGTTAAATTATTCTAAAACAGTTATTTAGGTGTTGTTTATGTCGTTTTTCTGAATAACTTTAGGGTCCCATTTTAAAATTAGTATTTATGGAAACTGAATCTTCAAAAAAAAAGCATGCCGATTTCCAAAATCAATATCGCCGTTCATCCAACTTCAGACGCGTCATTCCTAAACGAGATTTTGAGTTGAATGAGGAAGGGGAATTGCATTTGCAAAAGAAGGCACCTAAAAAGTAATGAATCTTTAGGCAACAATACGTTGAAAACTAGGCGATTATTATACCCGTCGGAATGTCCCTTACCCAACAATAGTTGTAATTGGTTTCTATCCTTTTTTGGGTTGGAGGTTAATAAATAATTCCCGCTCCATTCGGGAAGGCTCTGAATTGTATGCCATAGCCATGGTGTGGATTTTGAAGTCGGCAGCAAACCATTTTATATATTCTTCGCGATTACCTCCAAAAGGAGGATGATCTGAATACAAAGGCGCGTCAAAAAGCAGCCCAACGAGCTTTCCTTGAGGTTTTAATAATTTTTTCACCTGCAGTACATAGTCTTTTCGCAGACTAGGATTGATAGCGCAAAAGAAAGTTTGTTCTATGATAAGATCAAATTTTTGCTCAAGGCTAAAGAAATCTGTTAGGAGTAATTGATCGGCCGGAAAATCTAGAACTCTCTTTTTTAAATTGGCAAGGGGAGAAGGTGCTATGTCTGCTATGTAAACATTTTTAAAACCTTGTTTCCAAAGGTATTCAGCTTCGTAGGCATTACCACCTCCAGGAATAAGGATGCTAATACTCTTATCATCTAATTGGTCAATATAGGATTTGATAGGGTTTGAGATCTTTCCTAAATCCCAACGACTGCTTTGGTCCTGATACCGTTGTTCCCAATAATTACTATCTAATGGTATCATTTAGGCATTGATAGTTTTAGGTTGTTTTGAAGAAACTCTAAGATATTGAATAACTGCAATAGAAAGAATTGCACAAACAGAAAATCCAATAAACAACGGTAGCGCAGTATCCTGTACAAAACGACCTATCAACGTACTAATACCTACAGCCATGAGTGTTGAAATAAGCCCAGTTAATGCCGCCGCAATTCCAGCTATATGTCCAACGGGCTCCATAGCAATTGCACGTAAATTTCCAAACATAAAACCAATGGCAAAGAACTGTGCAGCAAAGAAACTCAGCAGTATAATAATACTTGGATTTTCGGTATTAAAGAATAGTAGTACGTAGATACAAGAGACTATAAAGAACGCATATAGAGACGTATGAATAATCTTCTTCATCCCAAAGCGAAGGACGAAGTTGGCATTTAATAGGATGGCACTCCCAATAGCAATGGCGAGGCCAGCAAATATGAATGGAAACTCTTCTTTTAGTAGGTATTGATGTTGAAAAATCTGTTGAGACGCACTTAGATACACCATAAATGAACCAGTAATAAAACCAGAAATGATGGTGTAACCCATGGTTGTTTTGTGGTTTCTTATTTCATTAAAGCCACTTAAAAATATAGAAGAGGAAAAGGACACCTTGTTTTCTGGTGCCAGTGTTTCTCTTTGGCGTTGCCAAAACCACAGCATAACTACTAAACTTATGATTGCTTGCACATAAAAAATAGCTTCCCAGCCCCACTGATCTAAAATAAATTTCCCTAAAGCTGGAGCAATGATTGGTATGAGAAGAAATACAACAGTCACAAAAGACATTATACGCGCCATATAATCTCCACTATATCGATCTCTTATTATAGCAATCGCCATAGTTCGCGGTGCTGAGAGACCGATTCCTTGTAGAATCCTTCCTATGATCATTAGCTCTAAACTCTCAGACATCACACAGATGATACTTGCTAACAGGAAAATGGTAAAGCCTATGTACACCATAGGTTTCCGACCTTTACTGTCGGATAAGGGGCCAAAAAGCAGCGGCCCAATTCCCAATCCCAAAAAGATCATGGTAATCAGTAGTTGGTTATCTACCTCGACTTGAATCCCAATATCAATGCCTATGATGTCTAATGCAGGAAGCAGGGCATCTATAGCCAAGGCTACTACCGACATTAAGGAGGCCATAAGGGCTACAAATTCTAGTTGTGAAGAGGGCTGTTTTGGCATCGTGCAAAAGTACTCAATTAGGGTGTCAATTCTTTTCAAAAAAATAATATATGGAGGATTCAATTTAAACCCATACTTTAGTCACAATAAATATGATTTTACAACGCTACACCTTGGTAAAACAGCCTGTTAAATAAAAGAATTTTTGGTCACCCCACCTATGAAAAGAACTTTATTATTCTACTTCCTATTTCTTGTATTATCTTTTCAAATGTCTGCTCAGCTAAGTGATATAGCCCGAATTGATTATACCTTAATCCCGGGAGCAAGATCTGATGTAGAATTTACGCGCTCTAGATTTCTTTTTAATGCTCCAATAAAATTAAAGGGTGAGGAGACCTATTTGTTATTAGGTCTCGATTATAGAAACATTAATTTGAGGTTTGATGATTCCGATTTAGCATTTAATCGAGGAGACCTTGATGATTTTCAGGTGTTGGACTTTAATATTTGCTTTACACAGCCTATCACTGATACTTGGAGGCTTGGCCTACGTGTAACGCCAGGAATAAGCACCAATTTAACAGCAAAAGCACTCTCCTTTGAGGATGTTACATTTTCTGCAGATGTCTTATTTATAAAAGAAAAGAAAATCGATGATATAAAAAAGGAGCGTCTCATTTTAGGAATATCCTATTCTGGAAACCGAGGTTTTAACTTTCCGCTCCCGTTTATAAGTTTCTATCGCAAATGGAATCCAAAATGGTCCTTTAGTCTTGGGATTCCTAAGACCAATGTCCAATATCACTTTACCCCCAAACATCGATTGAAGACCTATGTAGAATTGGATGGTTTTACTTCCAATGTGCAAAATGGCTTGGTAATAAATGATAGTGAAAAGGCAACAAGTATTAATATGTCGCTTATTGTGGGAGGTTTACAATACGAGTACCACCTTACTAAACATTGGCAATTATACGCTCGTACATCCTATATCTTCTCCATGCGTAATAAATTGCGAAATGAAGATCGGGATAATATTTACACGATTACAAATGAATCTACAGCCTATCTACGCACGGGTATTCGGTTTAAAATCTAGTTGGCATTTAGAAGTTTCAGTTAATCTCTTATACGTACAACTCAGCCTTATTGTTCAACCTTTGGGTGGGTTACGCCTTACTCCTTCGCTAAAGCTTCGGCGGCACGAAGTACTCCTTCGCTAAACTTCGGCGGCACAAGATCGCGAAAGCACACTTTATATCATATTTACGTAACTTTTGTAGCACATTTGCATCTAATAGTCAATCAGTCAATCAGTCAATCTAACTATTATGAAATCAATCATCAATTTTAAGAACACCATTCTCTTTGTACTCATTTTTGTTCTGAGTTGTTTACCCCTTGTTGCACAAACGGCTATTACTGCTGAAGAATGGCAGGAGGATCTAAGGCATTTGCAAGCAACCGTTCACAAAGACTATCCCTTTCTTTTTAAGAAAGTCTCTGCAGCCGATTTTGATGCCGCAGTTGACGATTTATACCAACAAATTCCAAGTTTAGAAGCACACGAAGTAACCGTAGGCCTAGCGCGTATAGTATCCTTATTCAAATATGGGCACACACAAATAACCTATACAACGGTAGCAAACGGTACCGCCTTGCCTGTAAATCTCTACGAATTCACCGATGGTATTTTTATAGAAGGAGTACAGCTTGAACACAAAGATGTCGTAGGTGCAAAAGTGATCGCTATTGAAGGAATCCCTATCAAAAAGGCTTTGGAAATGATTCGCCCAGTGGTTCCTGTTGAAAATGAACAATACTTCAAGGCTTTCGGGCTTCGTTTTGTGACGGTTCCTGCAGTGTTGCACGCACAAGGAGTTACGGCTTCATTGAACGAAACTATCACAATGACCTTAGAAAAGGAGGGAAAGAGCTTTGACTATAGTTTTACATCGATCCCAACTGATCAATTATCGGAAGAATATAATTTTACAATCCCAAGCGAAACATGGATTAGTGCCCGCGATCAAAGTAGCACCCCATTATATTTTAAAGACCTGAATGAGCGATTGTTCTTCTTTGAGTTTTTGGAAGACACTAAAACTGTCTACGCACGACAGAGCAGAGTACGCAATGAAACTGATGAAACTCTAGGTAGTTTTTACAAGAAACTATTTGACTTTATTGATACCCATGACGTAAACCGCCTCGTATATGATGTGCGTCACAATGGAGGAGGAAATAATTATTTAAATAAACCTTTTATCAAAGGCTTAGTGCGAACTGATAAATTACAGAAACCAGGATCTTTATTTGTTATTATTGGGAGAAGAACTTTTTCTGCTGCACAGAATTTAGTCAATGAAATAGATAATTATTCTTCAGCCATATTTGTTGGTGAGCCTACCGGTGAAAACTTGAATTTCTATGGAGATACTCGTGCTGAGACCTTACCAAATTCACAAATTATCGCTTATTTATCATTTGCTTGGTGGCAGGATAAAGCGCCTTGGGAAAATGCCGATTGGTTGTACCCTGATGTTTCGGTAGCCATGAGTTTTGAAGACTTTAAAACCAATAAGGATCCCATTTTGGAAGCCGCTTTGAATTATGATTCTTCGAAAATGATTGTAAACCCTATGGAGTATCTCACCGAATTATTTGTTGCTGGGAAAATGGAATTATTGCGTACGGAAACGATACGAATGTTTAATGATCCTAACTATAATTACTTCGATTTTGAAAATAGCTTCAACAGCGCTGGAAGAAGAATGATGGGAGGTCCAAATCACGCGGGTGCCATACTTATTTTGGATATGAATGTCGAACTCTATCCTGATTCTGCCAATGCATGGTCCAGTCTTGGCGATGCACATCAGAAAGGTGGAGATATTGAAAAAGCTACAAAAGCCTATAAAAAGGCAATAGAATTGGATCCACAAGGCGCAGCAGGAATGCATGCAGAAGAAATGCTGCTGACCCTTGAGAAGCAGTAAAAGTGGCAACTAGTGCAACCTAAGAGGTAAATGCCCTTTGTAAATGGGGTAATTTGGGTAGGACTCATAAATTTTGAAGGTGTATATTTGGTATAAGCCATTGATTTTCAAACCATAGCTTCAACCAAAACCTTTCTATCATGACCACGTCACCCTCAGAAATTCCAAAAAATTTCACACCCTTTGATGGTATTGGCCTCTGTTTTAGTGGGGGTGGATACCGTGCGACCTTTTTTGATCTAGGCGTCGTGGCATATCTCAATCGGATTCATTATGATGGGACTTCCTTACTGGATAAGGTGATTGCCTTGAGTTCTGTGAGTGGTGGTACATTGTTGGCGGTAGCTTTCGCGAAAGCGGCACAGGAACCCACATATACCTTCGGCAAATTTTATAAGGCATTTTACGCTGCATTCACACCAGAAAACGATCGCTTGTTGCAAACAGCCATTGATAAATTAGAAGATCCACAGGTCTGGGTAAAGAACGCCTACAAAAAGCGATCCTTGATTAATGCATTTGCCTTAACCTATGCCGAAATGCCCTTTTTCTCAGGAGGCTTTGACATTTTTGAGAATCCAAAGAGTGAAAAACTAAAAAACATCTGTTTTAATGCTACCGACTTTTAATTCGGGCTTATATTTCGATTTCAAAATACCGGAGTTTTTGGCAATGGAACTCTACGCAGTAGTGAGCTAAACGCTATAAAATATCAAACCCAGTTAGGAGATATCGTTGCTTCGTCTTCCTGTTTTCCGATGGGTTTTGAGCCCTTGATATTTCCAGATGATTATTATAAAGATCAAGACTCTCCTGAATATGTAGCCCTAAAAGCAACTGCCGATTTTAAAGATGGGGTTGGGATTATGGATGGAGGTATCGCCGATAATCAAGGGATTAAAAGTATGCTTAACATCAGCCGACAAAAGGATGTAAGGGATCACTTCAATTTGCTTGTGGTGAATGATGTGGGAAGTTATAAAATGGTGCCTTGGATTCCCGATGTTAGCAAATTGAAGGATAAGACCACTCTGAGAGTAGTGCTTGCAAAAATTTTCAGCTATTTCAGGCTGAATCTCCTGTATGTACTACCATTAATGGTAGGAATTGCATTACTGATTTTGAATTATATGCATGTTTTTGCTGACACATCCCTCTCTGTATTAAACATAGTGGGAGGATTTCTAACAGGTATAGGTTTGATTTTAACCATTTTTGGAATCGTGAGCGCTAAGGTCAAGAATCAAGTCCTTGATACTGTTGATGATTTATGGATCAAACACGTTCCTGAGGCCTTACAAAGTGATGTACTGTCTTTTGAGAATCTTCCTGTGGGACTGTTGAAACGCCTGCTAGTAAATAGAATGTCATCTACCTTTAAAATGGTGTATGATGTGTTTTTAAAGCAAATACGCCGACTCAATTACGAGATCCTTTATATGCTAGAGGAATTAGATCATAAGCGCATGACATCTACGGTCTATGAGCTCAATGGAAAGAAATCACCTTATAAAAAGCATACTACTCATAAAGAAATAGCGCCTGCAACAAAGAAGCTCACAGATGCTGCATTGATTGCCTCAGAGTGTCCTACTACTTTGTGGTGGGGCAAAGATGATATTGCGGTGGACAGAATGGGAAATTTGGTGGCTTGTGGCCAATTTACAACCTGTTATAGTTTATTGGTATACATCATTGAACTGAGGAATGATGGCGTTGATAGTCCGCAATTACAAGCCTTATATGCCGATTTAGAAAAAGACTGGCTACTGTTTAATGAAGAGCCAAAGCGATGGGTGTAGGTTTTTGCTAACTCGTTAGAGAAAATATCTAGCTGAAGAGATTACATCCTCGGTTAAAGAAATTTACTACTACTTATAATACTGTATATCAATATTATAGGTCGGTGGTTTTTATAAATTTTGTACATTGATAGTACATTTGCATCCCCCAAGTCATAAAAAAGAAGTTTTATATGGGTCTATTGGGGTATTCAGAGCAGTTTATGGAGGCGGGAGGTATTCCTTCTCCCAAAGTACATCCTTTCGAACTGGAGAGGTTTGAAAATGAAGGATTACTCTCAGGCAATTATGCTTTAGATTATTCCAACTATAGTGTATTTCAGAATCCCTTTAGGAAATTCCCGTATTACACTGCTTGTAATATTGATGGCAGTTTATTTAAGTCGATTAAAAGAGCCGATTTATTTTCAGGAAAAGGGGATAAGTGGGCAAAGGATAAGCGAATTCCAAAGGAGCACCAACTAGGCAATGAATTGTACTCTGCAGATCGCAGTGATTTTGACAAGGGGCACTTGACAAAAAGAGAAGATACCCAATGGGGACTTACGGATGCTGCCGCTATTAAAGGCGCCGAGTCGACCTTTTTCTTTACCAATGCCATGCCGCAGGTTGACAGATTGAATAGAGGCATCTGGCGAAAAATAGAAGACTATATTTTACATCAGGAGGTCGTTAATAGCAGTCGGAAGATAGTCTTGTTCACAGGGCCAGTTTTTTCTAAAAGCGACCCAGACTTTGTTACAAAAGTAAAAGAGGAAACCATCCAGCTGCCTTATTTATTTTGGAAGGTAGTATACTATCAAAAGGGGGAAAGCCTTCATAGGACTGCCTTTCTAACGAGCCAGAAGGGTCTTTTGGAGAAAAGAAGGATCGTAAAGCCAGTGGTAAGAGGGGATGAAGAAGAGGGAGATGCGTTTATGAACTTTAAAGATGCTGCTACCTATCAGGTTAGAGTTGACTTTATTGAAACCTTAAGCGGACTCACATTTGCGCCAGCTAGGGAATTATTTGAAAGAGAAGAAGCGAGCGAACTAATACTCTCAGGTGTTGATGTGAGAGGAGAATTGGCAACCGATTTAAAGGATGCCAGCATGAATTTAATTCTTTGATATGAGAAAGATCTTATTCATAAAAGTGAATCCTATCGGAACCAAAAATCTTTATTTGGACATAGAGGAGAAGGAGCTCATGGAAAATTGTCAGAAGAGTGCCAATCGTGAGCATTATGTAATCGAGTCTAAGGGTGCTGTTACTATAACTGAATTGCATCAATATCTAGAAGCCTTTAAGCCTACGATACTACATATCTCTGGCCATGGAAATGCAGAAGGCAAATTATATTTCCATGATGCAGAAAATCATAAGAAGGAAGTATCGATTGAAAAATTTTGTGATTTCATCAAGAATTACAACAGTCATCTCAAGTGTGTGTTTCTAAATGCATGTTTTAGTATTAGTGGAATTAAAGCAAACCATGTTACTTCAGGACAGACGATTATAGGAATGAATGATGAAGTTCCAAATGATACGGCCGTATTGTTTTCATCTTCATTTTACACCTCTTTATTTGGAGGAAAAACTATACATGATTCTTTTAACTCGGCTTTGGGAGTAGTTGGAATTGATGGTTTTGGAGAGGAGGCCATTCCTATAAAAATAGGGGATACCACTTTGAAGGCATTAGAGATTCTCATGGATGATGATGATTCGGTCATTCCGCGAACATTAAAAGAGCTTGTTTCTGAGGAGAATTTTGAGCTCGCACGAAAGAAGCGCAAGAAGCAAAAGCAATCCTATTATATGATTGTTGGCCTTATAATATTGATTTGTATAAGTCTGGTGAGCTATTCTTTATATACACAAGAAAACAACCTGTATTCCTTGGCGGGGATCTTACCATTAGGACTTATTAAATGGATTAAGGAGAAATTGGATGGCATAGACGACTCATTAATGTTGCTTAAAATGCTAGAAAGCGAGATTGCAGAGTTTGTTGAAAGTTTGAAACGCCCACCTAGAGAGCGGGTGCATGAACGCACTACACAATATAATGAACAATTTTGGAGAATTTTAGACATAAATAAATAGCCCATGGAGAATTTTGAAGATAAAATGGCGGAATTTGAAAAGAAGGGGAAGAGTTCCACTCGTGGTATAAAGCGTATAATTATTATTGGGCTTGTTATTTTTACGGGTCTTTATTTGAATAATCTACGCGTAGAAAATCTCAAACAAGAACAGGCAGAGCAAGATGGTGCATTACTGATGGAGCAGCAAACGCAGTTGGTGGTGGAAGATTCATTAAGGTATGAACTCGCCCGGGTACAAGGCGAACTCAAAAAGATAAAGGTAGCAGCAACGCGAAGTGATGTTCTCAAAGAAAAAATTGAAGCCTTAGATATTACATTAGATTACAACCCTTTACGAATCGATTATTACCAGCGTAAAAAGGATGGTAATGCCATATTAGATGTAATAGAAAATGCGGATGATATTGATGTCGACCTGCGAATTATAGATGTCTATGGGGATGATTATAGGCAGGCAGTAAATACCATTTATGTAGGTAAGAATGTAGATGAGGGAAAATTAAAATCACTCGTCCTTCGATTTAAGAGAAAAGGAATCCAATTAACGCGAGCTCCTTTTATCAGTGGAAAGGGTTCAGAATGGAAGGATAATGCTATAGAAATTGGCTACGAACCCGTGCCAGGAACTATTAATAAGAATGCTGAAATTTATATTCGTATTTATTCCTATGCTCCTGATGAAATTATAAAACAAAAAATGGCAGACAAGTTCGGCGCCAAGGGCTATCAAGTTCGCGTGTATCCAGACTGGAAAAAGAAACCTTCTTTTTTCTCTGATCGAACAACCATTCTTTTCTATGATAAGGCAAATGCCAAAAAGGCGCAAGAAATGTCAGTATGGCTAGCACGCTTAACAGGGCTGAGTTTCTCTACAAAGATGGGCGCTGGTCTAGGCGTAAGCGCAGAAGACCGTAAGAATCTTTTTATCATTCATTATAATGGAAGGGCGAAGGGGTGAAATAGATTAACGATTGGAGATTGAAGATTGAAGATTGACGATTGTGGATTAACGATTTTTGAACTAAAAATTCACTAATAAACTTAACGATCACCCTTTCTCCCTTTGAAGGGAGATGCCCGTAGGGCAGAGGGATGTTTTGTGCCTATTGCTCGAAAAAGTTTTTCACCTTGGTTCGACGCCATAGGCTTTTGCCGAAGGCTGTCCCCTAAAGGGTGACTTTTTCTAAATTCAGCTAATGCCGATTGCCTAATGCCTACAGCCATTCTTGGCAGAGGGATGTTTTTGATTGGAGATTAACGATTGTGGATTAACGATTTTTGAACGAAAAATTCACTTATAAACTTAACGATCACTCTTTCTCCCTTTGAAGGGAGATGCCCGTAGGGCAGAGGGATGTTTTGTGCCTATTACCTAAAGCCTACAGCCTAAAATCTTATAGCCAATTTCGTCCGTTTTCGTAAAAGTTGATCATAAGATTTTAGCCCCTATAGCCACTTTTTTCGTTTGAATAACCACAGTAATATCATGGCGGTGACGGCCATTACGCCTAGGAGAATAAAGTAGCCATTGTGTGCTTTGAGTTCTGGGATATATTCAAAATTCATCCCGTAGATTCCGGCTAGGAAGGTGAGTGGGATAAAGATTACAGAAATTAAGGTTAGCAGTTGCATGACTTTATTCATCTTGAAGCTCACTTCTGAGAGAAATAGATCTTGCAAACTGTTGAGCATATCTCGGTATGACTCGATACTTTCTACTATATGCACAGTTTGATCGTATAGATTACGCACAAAGAGTTGGGTGCTATCTTCAACCAAAATGTTATCTGTTTTAGAAAACGCATTGGCGGCTTCTCGTAAAGGCACTACAGATTTACGCAGTTGGAGCACTTCCTTTTTCAGGTGGTGGATTGTATTTCTATGATGACTTTCGGCATCGATGGTTATTCCTTCTTCAAGTTCTTCTAAATGGACTTCAATTGCATCAAGTACGTGGTAGTAGTTATCTGCGAGGACATCAAGTAGGGCATAGGCAAGGTAATCACTCCCACGTTCGCGGATACGGCCTGTTGAGAGTTGGAGGCGTCTGCGAACAGACTCAAATACATCACTTTCGGTTTCTTGAAAGGTGAGGAGGAGGCCTTTTCTAAAATAGATGGCGATATGTTCTTTTTCTAGTTCGAGCTTTTCATCGTTGAAATTCAAAGATTTTGCAATGATGAAGTTTCCTCTATCGTACTCTTCATAAGTAGGGCGCTGATTGACATCGACCGCATTTTCGCGCACCAGCGGGTGGACGTTATAGGTATCGGCAATTTTATTGATGAGGGCCGCATCTTGCATTCCACGCGTATCATACCAATCGACGATATTATCATCAGATGGAGCTAAAAAAGTTACGCCTTTCGAATTGAAATCTTGTTCGTTGAGCATCCCACTATTGTATTGTAAGTGGTGTACGAATACTTCATCAACGCTTTGATCTCCCGTATATAGGACAGTTCCAGGAGCAGACCCCGCTTTTTTCCTATTTGCTTTTCTCAGTCGGCTCTTCTTTTTCATGTACTACTTTGTCTTTATAAACTAAGGTTCGGTGAGGGAATGGAATTTCGATACCTTCGGCATCGAAGCGTAATTTAATACTTTCTAACAAATCACAGCCCATCAAAAATGCATCTGCGCTGTCTTTTGCCCAGGCCCGGCCACGTAGGTTGACCGAACTGTCACCAAGAGAAAGCACTCTAACAGGTGCTAATTCTTCCCCCATGTCTTTTTGTAGTTGGGTACGCCCATCAATATGTAGGGGGTGAGCGAGGATGTATTCTTTGATGATCGCTTTCGCGAAAGCGAGATCTGCGTCATAGGCAATGCCAATTTCGATCCACTTACAAATTTTATCATCGCCATAGTCGGCATTGGTAATCACTTCAGAACTCATTAGGGAGTTTGGAATGATGATACGTCTATTTTCAAAATCTCTAATAACGGTGTGGCGGAGGGTAATATCTTCAACAAAACCCGCTTTATCACCTATACGTAGGCGGTCGTTGATACGAAAGGGCTTAAAGATTACGATAAATACACCGCTAATAATGTTTCCTAAGGCTTGTTGGGAGGCAAAACCAACGGCAACAGCAAGCACTCCAGCACCTGCGAGTAGGGATTTGGCGAGGAGACGTAATTGAGGAACGCTGTAGATAGCGATTGCGATTCCTACGATATAGATAAGCACCACAAAGGCGCGACGCAAGAATTTATAGTTGGTCGGATCGCTGTGCATATCGGCCGAGAGCTTCTTGATTTGATATCTAAAGAATCTATCGACTACATAGCCTAGGGCGATGGTAATAAAAAGGATGATGATTGGCACGATGGATTCTTGCCAAGTGATGTCAAGTATTTGTTTCATGAACGTTTAGCCGATTTTGTACGGTATTAGACTGCAAAGATACTGCAAGTGGGAACTATAATAATTTGTGTTGGCTATAATTGTTTTCATTATTTACAGGCATTCAGATCGGGCAATTTAACATTTCTAATATATAGAAATTCGTTGTTTTGGCGTATTTTAATGAGTATGAAATGGCAGGGACGATTAAAAATATCTATTTATATACTCCTCATTGGGAGCTTGTTGGCTTGTGGGAGTCAGAAAGAAATTACTGAAAATCAGCGACTAGGATTAGAAAGAGCAGTTACAACACCGGCATTTAAGATTCAGATGCAATGGGCGTATCCATTAAGCAATACGGCATCACAATACTTAAACAATTTACAACCAGGCGTCAGAGCCAATGGAAATCGGATTTATATAGACGATGGCAGCAATTATGTACAGATACAAAATGACAGTGTATTTGTGGATCTCCCATATTTTGGCACCCGACAAATCTCTGGCGGCATGCCGGGAAATGTTGGCGTTCAGATAAAAGAAGCATTAAAAGATTGGGAACTACGACCAGAAAAGAAAGCCAACCAGCGATCTATACGGATAGCTACGAAGCACAAAGGAGAATATTACGATCTATCGATTCATCTTTTTGCAGAAGGCAAAGCGACTTTAGTTGTAAGTACATCTCAACGGCAAAGTATACGATATGAAGGAAGATGGAGTGAGGGTTTGGAGGATTGATGAAGTAGGAATAAAGGGGATATACCAGTGAGTTCTCAAATATTCTATTTTACATAATATAAATTATAGTACACTTTAATTAATTTGAGAATGTCTGGTGGACATAAGTATATGGCTGCGTGTTGGCGCGCTGGCCAGTAATTCACCTGATAGTATTAAAAGCGCTTTTCTGCGCTATTTGACATAGTTCTGTAAAAGTGCCTTTAGGTCTATAACAATTTCTGCCGCATCGTCTCGCAGATTATTAGTATAGATCCATTTGAAATACTTCCTTATTCTAGATGATTATGCTGGAGTTTTGAAATACGGGATTCTCAGGGATTGGATTTACCTACTTTGCGCTCTGTAGATTTTTCAGCGTAAGAGAATTGTTTTAACCAAAAATTTCTGAGTCCAAGTTTAACATTGGAAATCTATTTAACATAATAATTATAAGTCTAATTCAAATTCTTCATCAGATCCTGGTAATTCTAAAGCTTTAACGGATTGTATCGCATTTCCTGCAATTCCTTTTATAGAACCATACATATCAATTGTATTGGTTACGACCTTTTCAATTTGCTTTTCTCTTTGCTTCCAAATTCTTTGCATTGAACGTTTTTCACTATCTAAATCTGATTTCATTTGGGTAAATCCTTCAACAATAGCTTCTATTTGCATTCTGAAAGTATTACTCGTAAGATAATCATAAAGCAAATCCATTTTATCTCCCTTATTTTCTTGAGTAACAATTGCATTGTTTACCTGTAAAATGCCCTCTCGTAAAACAGCACAAAGCCCTTTGAATTCCTCATAATTACAAATCCAAAGTCCATCTTTCAACCCCATTCTGTCCATGTCAGATGGCATAACTTCTGTTACCAAAACTCCAATGTTTGCTCCTCTATCTCTAATATCAGCTTTGAATTTTTCAATCCAACTTGGTTGAAAATCTTTTGTTCTTTTACTTTCGTAATAAATTGTTCCACAATTTTGTTCCGTTCTTGAGTGTACAATTTGAATACAATCTCCTCCTCTAGCTCCTTTTTTTATTTCTTCAATTGTATCTAATGGGAATTTTGAGGCTAACCACTCCTCTATTGCTAATTCTTGAACTTCACCTTGAAGTTGCATAGAACCTTGCTCCTGCTTACGCTTCATTTCTTCAGTAAGCTTTTTCTGGTCTTCTAATTGCTTTTGCATTTCTTTGAAACGCAATTCATTTTTGTCTTCCTCTGATTTCTTAATTTTCTCTTTTTCAGCAATTAGAATTTCATTCAATTTCTTTTGAGATTCAGCTTCAGCAATTTCTTTTAACTCTGATTTCTCACGTTTAAGTTTTTCAATTTCTGCTTTTGTTCTGTTTAGCTCCTTTATTTGTTCTGATTTCTCGTTTAATTCTTTTTGTAAAGCATCAAATTGTTCCGATTGTTCTTCTTTTAATTTTAGTTTAAGTTTAGATTCTATTTCTTTTTTGCCTTCTTTTAATTGATTATCTAGACGTTCTTGAAATAACTCATTCTCTTGTTTTTTCTTTTTTTCAAACTCTAATTTATCTTCATTAAGCTTTTCTTGTCCAGCTTCATATTTTTTCTTTTCCTCCGCAATTTGAGCTTGATATTTTTGCTTTATCTCTTCTTCTAATTGATGAGCCAAAATATCTTGAACATCTATTGATGTCCCACAATTAGGGCACTTTATTTGAGTTTCATTATTCATATTATTAGTGCTATTAAGTTGTACTTACTTCAGTTACTTCAGGCAAAGTGATTCCAATACTATTCAATAAAGCTTCATATTGATCATTATCTAGAGTTTTTATTCTTTCAATAATTAATTTTGCTGCTGTATTCATTTCAGGTACTTCTACAACTGCTTCACCTCTCTCAAATGTTCCACTCAAATGAGAATATTCATTATTTATTCTATCAGTAAATACTGTTGGTATTGCTTCATCACCGAAAAACTTTTTCATTTTATCGATATGTATAGTAGAATCAGGGTATTTATAATACAGAAATAATTCTAAAAACTTTCTTGCATTATTGCCAAAATTATAAAAGGCTGTGTAACTTTCATCATTAACATTTTCTAAAGTTGAGCACTTATATATTTGACCAAATAAATAATTAAATTCAGAAACATACTCTTTTAAATAATTAGGCATCTCTTTTATTGTTGAATTTTGATCATTTCTTTCAATTATAAAATAACTTGTTTTGGTGGGAGCTCTAGCTCCTGGTAATCTTTTTAAGTATTTTTGAAAGTTTAAATTATGTGTTGAAATGAATAATTGTTCAAATTCATCTTCTCCAAAAATTTGAGTATTAACTAATGTATAAATGAAGAAAATATGATTGCTATCCAAACTTGAAATTGGGTCATCAATCCAAATAATAGGTTTTTTACCTTTAGTATCGATATCTTGAAGCTTTGCCATAAAGTAGCAAAATGCAATAAGACTATTTTCTCCTTCGCTTAAGTGATACGCCTTTTTATTTTCTCTATGTACCTCAAACCTATATTGTTTATCTCCAGTTTCTTCATCTTCAAATTCGATCGCTTTTAATGTTAGGAAATTATGTCCAAAATAATTATTTAAGAGTTCATTTACCTTATCTGCCCCTTTACTCTCATCTTTAAGTTCTCTTTGTTTTGCAGCTATTGTTTTTATGACCTCTTCAATTTCTACATCTTTATCATCTCTTTTCTTTTTTTCTTCTGTAAGTGTTGTTTTAAGACTTGCTATATTTATTTTCTGCTCATCATATTTAATTGTATCAATAAAGTCATATATTTCACGTAATCGAAGATTTTCCTTTGATTCATTTTGCTCATTGCTTAACTTCTCGGTATATTCATTTGATTTCAATCTTAACTCATCAATCCTTTCAACTGCTTGTTCAACTTTTGGGATTGCACTTGTTGGTAATTCGAATAATTTTGTGTTGATAATGTCGTTTTTTCTTTTATCTAGTTGACTAATTAATGATCCAAGAATGTCTTGATATTCAGTAATACTACTATCAAATTTTACTTTTAACCTATCATATTAATCATTATACTTTGTATAGAAATCTTCCTTTTTTATTAGTTCAATAGAATTAAATAATTCAATTTCGCTATTAATATTCGCTATTAATATTCGCAATTAAATTAATTATTTCTTTCTCTAACTTATCGGATTCTTCATCAAAATGTTTTTCTAATTCTTCCCAACGAGTTTCATTAATTTCGTTATTACAAAAAGCACAAGTATCTAATTTATCCTTATGAAGTTCACGACCTTCTTTAACCCATTTATTTAAAATTGCATCCTTAACTAAATCTTCTAGTTTGTTAGATTTTGCAATAGGTTTTATAATTAATTCTTTCGTTCTATTCGAAAAGTCTTCAAACGAAAATTTAATTTCTTCTAATTCTGGAATATCTTGTTTAGACTGTTCTAAAAGGATTTTTTCGTTCAATATTTTTTCTTCATCAGAAATAGCTGTGAATTTTTCACTTTTAACACTATTAATATCCCTTTTTAGTTTAGCATTAGTATAATTTATGTCTCCAAATTTTTCAGAATTATATTTAATTCCATTTGTATTGCCAATAGCTTTATCATTTAATTGTCCAGCTAAGGTACTTTCAGCTCTTGAATGAGTTTGATTTGCGGTATTATATATAGTCTCAAGTGTCTTTAAATCTTTGTACAACGCTGTTTTCTGATCTGCTTCATCGTTACCTAATTTTTCTTTCAACACTCTAATTTCCTCTTCAATAACGTTATTATCTCCTCCAAGTATTGCGAAAGGTTGGACATCTTCATTTGAATTATTAATGAACTTTAAATTGTGTTTTATAAAATCATCGTTAAAAACTCGAATGACTTTTTCGTGTAAAGTAAAATCTGTATGAACGACATCATCATTTTCAGCAATAGAAATACAACATTCAGGGTTTTCATATTTATCGGAAATCCCACCAGTTTCCATTGCTCTCAAAACCCTAGATAATGTTGTTTTTCCAGAATAGTTTCTGCCATAAATTATATTAGTTTTTTTGAACTCAATAACTTCATCACTTTCATTTTTAACTTCCGCATCCCAATTAAAATCCTTAAAAACTGCAAGATTCTTTAAGTGTTTAATTTTATTTATCATATAAATTTATTTGTAAATTATTACATATAAATAATCATTGCCGAACAAATACGACATCATTATTTATCTATTAAATTAATTAAAAAGGGAGAGTTAATGTCTACAAAAAATTGTAGGAATTGTTTTGAGGGAAAACCGCAAACATTTGAATATTAAAGAATTTAAAGCCATTCTACACACATTATGCTTCTCCCCTTATTTGCTTCGGCGACCACATCGTCGCTTCGGGCAAAGAGTTTTCCATTACGTTTCTAAAAATAAACCTTCCAAACAAATACTCTTTACGGGAAACCGTAAACGAGAAAAGATTTTTTCACAGATATAGTGCCTTTATGTCAATAACAAAGAATTATGAAACAGCCATTTACAACCTAGTTGTATTAAAATGATTGCAATTAATAGCCGTGATGACTGTACTGAGCTTATCGAAGTATGAAATACACATTGCTCCAGAAACTTCGGAACTAGCAACCGCAAAAACTTAATTTGTTTTTTGTTTATCTTTTTTGGATGGGTAGGTTTTATACTATATAAACGGAACCATTTGACATAGCCCCTATCCATTTTTATGTACTACAAGTTTTCTATTTGTTGTAAATTCATCCTATGGAAACAAAAATGTATGCTGCTGGTATTTTACAATACATCCCTTTCTTTTATGTGATTTGGTCTGATGATTTATTGTCATACTCTGAGGTTTCTGTGGTGAAAAATGCCATAGAACAAGATGATAGCCTTACAAAAGAAGATTATAAGTACCTTTTAAAATACTTAGATAAAAAGGCGCCACCTACCTATCGCCAACTTAAAAATTGGAAAAAAGTAATTTCTGATTCAGAAATAAAATTAATAGAAAGTGACACCTATCCGCTGGCTAGCTTTAGTAACAAAATGATATGTCATCATTATGAAGAGTGTCCGTTCAATACCCATTTAAAAGACATTGAAATTAATCTTGGTATTCAACCTAACCATTACAATCACTTATTTGAAATAGAGATTGTAAAAGAAGCTACTTCTAATTATTATAATCCTCTTGAAATAGATAATATCCTTAAAGGGGAACATGCTCCTATTATTGATGCCTTTAGAGTTATACTAAAGGAGCCTATTTTTAAATGGTCTATTCAAAGAGATAAGGAAGCTTTTAGAGCAGTGGTCTTGAAACAAATCGAATTTCTTGCCAAAGAAGGCTATGGTGCTCTCGCCTACCCTGCAGCTTATGGAGGTACTGATAATATGCCAGCCTATGCAGCAATTTTTGAACATATGATGTATATAGATGGCAGCATGGCGGTAAAATTTGGAGTGCAATTTGGTCTTTTTGGTGGAAGCATTCAAAAATTAGGCACTAAAAAACATCACGATACATATCTATTAGAAACCGGAAAGGCGAATCTTTTAGGTTGTTTTGCCATGACAGAAACGGGACATGGATCTAATGTAAGAGGCGTTAAAACCACGGCAACTTATGACAAGGAAACCGACAGTATTATTATTCACACCCCAGGGAAAAATGATAACAAAGAATATATAGGGAATGCCTTACATTCAACAATGGCAACTGTGTTTGCACAATTAATTGTGGATGGAAAAAACCATGGCGTTCACGCCATTTTAGTAACTATCCGTGATACAGAACACAAACTAATGCCTGGTGTGACTATTGAAGATAATGGGTATAAACTAGGGCTCAACGGCGTAGACAATGGTAAAATTTGGTTTCACCAAGTACGCGTCCCTAGAGAGAACTTGTTAAATAAATATGGTGATATTAGCCCAGAAGGAGTCTATCATTCTGCTATAGAAAACCCAAGCAAACGTTTTTTTACCATGTTAGGGACCTTGGTAGGAGGCAGAATCTGTGTTGCTCGTGCTGGCCTAGGCGGCGCCAAAAAAGCCTTAACCATTGCAGTAAAATATGCACTACAAAGAAGACAATTTAATGACAGTATTAAGGTGCAGGAAGATTTGCTGATGGATTATCCAAGCCACCAATTACGATTAACGCCAGCCATTGCTAGCTGTTATGTTTACGATGTTACACTCACCCACCTCATGAAAGCGTATAGTGATACCTCAGAACTTGACAAGCGAAAAATAGAAACACAGGTAGCAGGACTTAAATCGATCATTACGTGGTTTGCAAATGACAGCATACAAGAGTGTCGAGAAGCCTGTGGAGGGAAGGGCTATTTGATGGAAAATCAAATTAGTGATCTAAAAGCAGATGTGGATATATTCACAACCTTTGAAGGTGATAACCATGTATTATTACAATTGGCTGCTAAGGGCGTTTTATCAGATTTTAAATCAGAATTTAATAGTGCTGGTTTCACAGCGGTACTGAAACTATTGGGTGAAAGAATTGGAGATAGCTTGAGTAAGATTAACCCTGCATACACGAATAACGTTGACAAAGACCATTTATACAGTTCAAAATTTCATAGACACGCTTTTGATTATCGTACAAGAAGGCTCACCTATACTATTGCCATGCGAATTCGCGATTATGTAAAAAAAGGAATGCCCTCATATCAAGCTTTTTTAAAGGTGCAAACGCATTTGCTGGCTTTAGGTAAAGCATATAGTGTAGAATTGGCCTATGCTACGTTTGTAGATTTCACGGAAACCATTGAAGATGAAAAAAACAGAGCATTATTTAAAAAATTAGGCGTTTTGTATGCTTTGCATGAATTAGGAAAAGACGCTTCTTGGTTTCTAGAACAAGGCTATATTAGTGGCACAAAATCTAAAGCTATGCGTAAACGTGTAGAACGACTGGCCACAGAATTGCGACCACATATAGGCGTTTTAGTCGATGGATTTGGAATACCCCAACATTGCATGGAAGCACCTATTGCAAATTAAGAGTTCTTTTTTTAGTCGGCCTTTTCAAATGGATAGACAGCACATATGTCAATGTGCGATATAGTATTAATGAGTGTCTTTTTAGCCTTTTGCTAACCCCTATTCTATTATTCGTTTTTAATCGAAACCACTCGAAATCCAAAATAGTCATATAACTCGCCATCAAAAGCGCTGCCGTAGCGATGTATAAGGTGAATGTTTTTAAAAAACTGGAAGCCTTAGCCAAATAATAAAAAGCTAAGTATCCATTTTATAAACAGATTACTCCTCACCTTTACGCTTACGCGAAATTGCTCTGGCAGCCAAGACATTTCTTTTGTCAAAGCATAGTGACGCTTCTTAAGGTTTAGTACAGGATATACCTGGTACATTTTAGCACAAATAATTAGCGCGGAAAGATGTATGCATGAGGCATACATTAAATTTTAAGCCTATGATGCTATAAGGTTAAATGATATTTTAATCCCTTGAATAATCATACCTGTACCAATAATTGCGATTATCAATCCCATTATTTTTCCTATTACCGAGATAACATTGTTCCCAACTAGTTTAACAATTAAGTCACTTGCTCTAAACGTAATATACGCAAGCAAGCTCATCAACCCAAATATCGCAATGACAAGTATGATATGTACAGTTTCCACATTGGAAACAAAGTTCATTGCAGTCACAATCGTTCCAGGACCCGCTAATATTGGTATCGCTAGCGGTGAAACTGCAATATTTTCATCAATATTTACGTGCTCGAGGCTTTTTACATTGGACTGCTTTGATTGTAGCATTTCAAAACCAATAAAAAATATTAAGATCCCTCCTGTAATTTTAAATGCTGGAATACTAATATTAAATAGCTCAAAAATAAACTTCCCTAAGAGCACAAAAACGGTGACAATAATAAAGGCGATAATATTCGCTCTTTTATTGATGTTATCTTTTGTTTTTTTATCTGCACCCTGCGTCAAGGCCACAAAAACCGTCATATTCGAAATCGGATTTGTAATGGCAAAAAAACCAGTAAAGACGGTAATTGAAAATGTAATTAAGTTATCCATTTATTGATGGTTCATTATTCATAGTAATAAAGCTTCTTATAAAAATTGAAAGGGCAAAGTTAGGTGTTAATTTTACTTTGGATCCTATTTTTCAAAACCAATGTATGGGGACTTGCATTATATCATTATTGAGCGGAAGATAGGAATAAACTATTCCCCTTCTAAATTGTGAGTATCGATTACCATCGATGTAATATCCAGCAATTTTTTAATCTTCTCTTCATTATAAGCATCCGGATGCGCTTGTGAAAAGTAACCCTTAGGATCTCCTTTATCGTTGTCAAAATATTTCCCCGAATCACCTACATAATCTTCAGACAATGCTAAATCGACTAATATATCAACTCCTTTTTCTGCTGGAGACCAATGCTCTCCATAGGCTTCATTAGCCATTTTAGTATTTAATAGCGAACCTGGATTGACGGCAATAACTATAATAGATGGTTCTTTTTGGGCTAAATGGAAACTCCACATCGTTAATGCCAACTTACTTTGTGCATAGGTACTATTAACTGAATCTTGCTCCTTCCCTATTAATACCGCTTCCAAAACGGCTGCTTGTGCAGCTGAACTCAAATTTATTATTCTAGGTGCTCCTGATTTTTTTAAATTAGAAAGAATGGCATTAGTCAAGACATAGGGAGCTAAATAATTAACTACTATGCGTATATCTAATCCGTTTTTGTTTTGAACATCTAGAGTTTTGAAAATTCCAGCATTATTGATTAGTATATCAATTTTCGGAATGTCTTTTTTTATTTGCGCCGCTAATTTTGAAACCGCTTCTAAGTCTGAAAAATCGGCAACAAAAGCTTTTATATTTTTATTATTTGATGCTTCTTTTATTTCAGAAACTACTGAAGAAACTTTTTTTTCACTTCTGCCATGCACATAAATTGTATGACCTCGTTTAGCTAAGTTTAAAGCGGTAAGTTTTCCTATCCCGTCTGTACTGCCCGTAATTACAATTGTTTTACACATATTGATTATTCTTATCTAATTGACTAATAAGGCCTACTTAAACGTAATAATATCTTCAAAATTCCGTCTTGATTTGCCAAATTCAGGATCTGTTTTTCTGTAACCAAAAGCAGCCATAAATGATAAACCATATTTATCAGTATCTACCCCGAATTTTTCTTTTAATAAGACTTCTGCTTTTTCTTGATGAAATCCTTCGATTGGGCAACTATCAATTCCAGTTAAAGCTGCAGCCGTCATCATATTAGCTAAAGCAATATAAGTTTGTTTGGAAGACCAATCAAATAGTTTTTTATCTGTGTCTAGATCAAAATCACGTTCTTGGAACTCTTTGTAAAATTTAGAATACATTTCAATGACATCATCTGGAAATCCCTTGACATCCTTCATCATGTGCATAATATAATCTGCATCGTGTTTTACCATTGGTGCTTTCATACTTAAGCCCAATATAAAATGACTGGCAGTATCTAATTTTAACCGTGCTCCCCAAGCTACAGGTTTTAATAGCTCACGTAATTCGGCATCCTGAACTACAATAAAATGCCAAGGCTCAAAACCAAATGAACTTGGCGATAGATTTGCAGTCTTAAGAATGAAATTAATGTCTTCATTTGAAAGCTTTTTAGTAGTGTCAAATTCTTTAGTCGCATGTCTATACTGAAATGCATTTAAAATGTCTTCTTTTGCAATGTTTGGTGTATTCATAATGATATTATTTTTATACTATATTTTTTATAGTGACAAAAGTATATATAGTATTTAATAACTGCAATAACGGTCAAAAATGATAGTATCAATATAATTTCATATAATATTGATTTACAACGAATTATGTACTTAATATTTTACTATAAAAAGTATAGTTGTATAATTTACTATAGTAGTTTATCTTTGCCTTGTATTGTAGTAACTACAATACTAATATTAGAGTTCTATGTTATATAAATTTAAAGGAAAAGAATACCCCTGTTGTGCCAGTCTGACGATGGGTATTATTGGTGGTAAATGGAAGACCGTCATTTTATATCATTTGATAGATGGTACACTTCGCTACAATGAATTAAGAAAAGCAATGCCTACTGTTACGGAGCGTACTTTAAGCTTACAATTAAAGACATTAGAAGAAGATGGAATCGTCAAAAGAAAGGTCTACACTTCTAAACCGCCGTTAAAAGTAGAATATTCCTTAACGGATTTTGGTAAAACCTTAATTCCCCTTATCCAATCAATTGCAGATTGGGGCGTTTTTGTCGTTGAGGAAAAAGGAGAAATATTGGTTTAGAACAGCTATTGGTGTTTAAACTTTTCATAAATAAAATAGAATGATGCCTGTACTATCAATGCCTTTTGCCGCAAATACAATTCTCATAAGTACCTAGTTGTATTCAGTTCGCTTTTTGAAATTCACTCATCCCTATTAATAACTACTATAAAGGAATATTCTGCAATAATCTTTCCTTCAGAACCTCACTCCTATTGCTGAATCAATGACTTCATCATCATTACAGCTGCTCATAACCACTATGAGTAAAAGAAATAGGTAGGTTTTTACGGTTTCTTTCGAAAGATAAAAAGAAGGGAGAAATGATTTAAGTGATGGTAATAAAAACAACATCATAACTGAATTTAGTTGTTTTCAAATTTTAGCAATTTAGCAACAACACAGTGTCAATTTGTATAATAATCACCCAACAAATAGTTCCTTATAATTTGGAAACAAGCGTTTTACAAGTTTAATGTAAGAAATTTTGGGGTAATTATTTAAAATTTTTCATATGGGCACTCCTAAAGGACTTTTCATTCAAGTCCTATAACCTAATAATGTATGCTTTTCCACATGTTGTACTTACCAAGATAACTCCATAAAGGAATTGCCTTTAAGAATAGTCAATAGATGGATTGAGGCAGTAGCCGAGATCTTTTAGAAACCAGAATATTAAATTACACGAAGAGCGCGCAATCATCGCAGTTTTTTACTTCTCCATAATAGGTTTCGCGATATGTATGAAGTGTTTTTATAGGCAAGCCTAAAAAGTGTTTGCGGATGTAGGTAACTTTGGTTGTAAGCTCCCCCATCTTGACACTATATCGTTGTTCGGTTTTGGTTTGTCTTTGAATATTAAATAATTTCATGATTATTGTTTTTGTGCGAATACATTGGTTTGTATCCAGCTTGTTAGCGTTTTTTTAATTAGTATTTCTTTCTATTGATTGGTGTGAGCACGGATATACTGTTCTTTATACTGAGCTTTTTTTAATTGCTCCCTCATTTTGACAGATTTTTTGGTGAACTGCTTTCTATCACGGAGTTCCATAGCCTGCTTCACACTTTTGTGTTTTCGCTTATAGCGCTTTAAGGCTCTATCTATGGACTCTCCTTCTTTAATTTTTATTCTCAGCATATGCTCCTATTTTGTGTATGAACCCATTACAGGTAATTCTTATTATTTATTCTGAAGCCTCGCTGATAGGCTGCTACAAAGAATGGATCTGGGCATTAATATTGTGCCTATCTATTAATTTTCGTGTAAATGCCTTATGACCATTGGGTGCCAATAAATGTAATTTGCCCCGTTTAGAGGAAGCCATAAAGCTTAGTAGTTTCCATTTACTGACTAACTTTTTAGTGTTTTCAGTTTTTAAAGCTATATCCGAATAATGCTTTGCTCCACTACTTGTGATATAAGACATATCGGCCTGAATTTCTTCCTGGGTTGCTTTATTTGTAAAAATTTTAGGATCTTCAAATCCTTTGTAAATAGTTTTTAAGGAATCTGTAGCCTTATTTTCTGCCCACATCGTCGCTTTTTTTAAATACTGGTCTTTCTTCATCCATTAGTTTTTAGTGAAACAATAACTTCACACCCCATAATAAGGTCTATAAATACAAAGATGGCATTAATAGTTCGTATAGAAACTAATTTAACATCTATTATGATTTTACAGCAGCCAAAGCTGCTTCTAAGGGTTCCTTAATAGCAAATTAAGATTATGATAAGAGTAATGATCTGGTAAGTGTGAGACCTTCTAATTGAGCGGATCTGAGATTTCTTTTATGGTGAGTAATGGAGCTGCATCAAGATCTTCAACGTCCATAATAGAAGTTAGTAATTCAATATTCCTATCTAATTCGTCAATTTGAGTAGGCGTCAATTTTTTCAATTTCTGAGATAATTTTTCCTGAAGGGTCGTGGGAGACTTTTGCAGTAGTTCGGCTCCCTTTGCTGTTAATGTTATGTAGACCGCTCTTTTATCATTGGGTTTTGGTTGTTTTGCAACCAGCCCTTTACTTTCTAAACGACTAACAATACCAGAAACGGTACTTGCATTTAGGTTGATATAACTTTTGATATTCTTGGCAAAGGCGCGATAGTCCTCTTGATCCGAAAGATATTGTAGCACTAACAATTGTGGAATACTAACACCTAATTCCTTTTCAACTTTCTTACTCTCCAAATTAATGGAACGTATGATTTTACGAAGTTTAATAAGAATTTCAATGTATTTCAAAACGAGTCAATTTATTATTAGTTCAAAGAAAGCATTTAATTATTAGATATGATTTTATTGGGATAAAAAATCCATTGAAGCAAAGTAAAAAAATAATAATCTCACTCTACCAATTAGATACCAAATTCCAGTTCCCAAAAGCACTGTAAAACGGAGAAATTAAACGTATCTTTCCAAAAATGGTATTTATAGGCCATTAATTACTACGCAAACCCCTACTTCTAAGTAAAACTACATGGATTTAAGTAACCCCCTAGTTTATGGAGTTCCATGTTTTTTGGGATTTATTGCCATTGAACTGACCTACAGCAAAGTTTTTGACGACAAACAACTCTATAAATGGAGGGATTTTTTCTCCAGTTTATCTCTTGGTGTAGGCTCTGTTATCGTAGGTGCACTTATAAAAACCGTTACTGTAATTTTAGTTTTCAATTTTGCCTACAACCTCTTCAATCCATTGGTTGATGGGGTTCGTATGAATATTATGGGCTGGGAATCTTTTGGAAACGTATGGTATATCTGGTTGATATGTATGCTTTTGGACGATTATTCCTATTATTGGTTCCATCGCCAAAATCATATGATCCGCTTTCTTTGGGCGGCACATATCGTTCATCACTCTTCAGATAATTTTAATTTTGGTACTGCTGTTCGCAACGGTTGGTTCACCATTTTTTACAAACCTCTTTTCTATGTTTGGATTGTCATCATTGGCTTTCCGCCAGAAATGCTTGTAATCTGTATGGGCATCGAAGCCTTATGGCAATTCCAATTACACACTAAGTACATAAAAAAAATGGGGGTTGTAGAAAAGGTCCTCAATACACATACCATGCACCAAGTGCACCATGCTCGTAACATTGAGTATATGGATAAAAACCATGGTGGGATCCTCAATATTTTTGATCGCATTTTTGGGACTTGGAAAGAACTAGACGATGATATTGATATTGAATATGGCGTTTCTATTCCTCCAGATTCTTATAATATCTATGTCATTCTAACCCATGAATACAAGAATATCTGGGAAGATATGGCAAAAACAAGTAGCTGGCGCCATAAATTCATGTATGTCTTTGCAGCCCCTGGTTGGAGCCATGATGGCAGTACGCTCACCATCAAACAACTAAGACGTCAAATGGCAAAAGATGCAAAAAAATCTGTTGCATAGTCTGCCCTTGAGTAACTAAGTTAATGGGCTAGCTCGATATAAACTGAAAAAAAAAATTCAATATATTTTTTTGACCAGTTAGTTACACCTCGCAAATCATACCTCAATAATCACCTCCATTCGTCCATTTTAAAAGCTAAACCCCTAGCGATAAATGTCCTAGGTAATCAAGCTCAAAAATGTGAATATTTAATCGTAAAAGGAGCAATTTCGCCTTGAGCGAAACCCTATATTTGGCTCCCTAAAAACAAATAACTATGAGTGCAATCTGGTACGAATGCAAAGTAAAATATAGAACTTTTGATGAATCTTCAGGTACACAAAAGGTAAAGACACAGCCTTTTCTTGTGGATGCCATTTCCTATACAGAAGCCGAAAGTAGGATAACTCAGGAGATGTCGGCTTATTTGCTGGACAGCGAAGAAATTAAGATCACCAATATCAAGGTGGCCAATTATGCTGAGATCCATCCCTTTGAAAATGCCGATAGATGGTTCAAATCAAAGGTGTCTTTGATCGCTTTTGATGAAGAAAGCGGGAAAGAGCGTAAAACAAATTTATATCTCCTAGTACAGGCCAATGATGTAAAAGAGGCCTATGAAAATACAGAGACTACGATGAAAGATACGATGGGGGAATACAGTATTCCAGCGATCTCTGAATCTCCAATTATGGATGTGTTTCCTTATTTTTCTGGGGAAGAAGACGAACTAGAACGCGTACAAAAATTTACAGCCATTAAAGATGCGGTTCCTACTGAAAATACTTCTAACGAAGCATTGGAAATGGAAGATTCACTTTTGGTTGAGGGGGAGTAAAGAGGTTTTGTAAAGCCAAAATTTTGTTGCCCCGGCCCTAAAGGGAGCTAAAATTCTCAAAATCTATAGGTAAAAAAATGCGCAGCCTTGAGCACAGAAGTTTCGGGATGGGAAATACAAATTCGAAAAGTGGATTCGTCATTAATTGATGCGATTTAATCTAGCGTCAGAAAAATTCTGAAGAGCCGAATTTTTATTTTCTTTACCATTAAGCGAACAAAAATTCTCAAGCTCAAGTGATAAAAGAATGCGTCACCCTTTAGTCCCAAAGTGCCGGGAGGGGAAATACAAATTCGAAAAGTGGATTCGTCATTGATTGATGCGATCTAAATCTAGCGTCAGAAAAATTCTGAAGAGCCCAATTTTTGTTTCCCCTACCCTAAAGGGAGCAAAAATTCTCAAAGTCTATAGGTGATAAAAGAATGCGTCACCCTTTAGTCCCGAAGTGTCGGGATGGAAAAAGCGCATTCAGAATTGAATGGAAGGATCTTCGAATACTCATCCTCAGAACGGTATCTTTGCATACTCGTCTACATCGTCTTAAAACGCCTATCTAATGATACCTAAACTACATTATATCTCTCAGGGAAGTTCTTCGAAAGAACATTTGGAGAACATCCAAAAAGCGTGTTCTTCAGGGATTGAATTGGTGCAATTGCGTTTAAAAAAAGGTTCAGATAAGGAAATTTTGAGAGTCGCCCAAGAAGCTAGAGAGATTACAGCTCATTTTCAAACTCGTTTGGTCATCAACGATCATTATAAAATTGCTAGGGAAGTCAAGGCAGATGGTGTACATCTTGGACTGTCAGACGCCTGCCCTATTGCAGCACGAAAGCACATTTACACTTGGCAAATTATTGGGGGTACCGCAAATACTATAGAAGATTGCGAGTCTCCTCTGGTCAAGCAGGTAGATTATATCAGTCTGGGACCTTTTAGAGAAACAAGCACCAAAGAAAATACAGCTCAGCTTTTAGGGATAGATGGTTTTGCAGCTATTGTAGATGCACTCCAAACTGAAACCCCTATACTTGGTGTTGGCGGTATTACCGAAGCAGACGTAAAAGAGATTTTAGCCACCGGCATCTCTGGTCTTGCTGTTTCTGGAGCGATTACACGAGATTTTAATAGCATAAAAAGTTTTCATCAACTCCTCGGAGCTTCTTCAACCGATGAGCAGCGTCACAGTTTTAAATAGAACATAGGCGTTATTTTCTAAGACCAAAATGTTACAAAAAACTATATTCGCGCCATGTGGATGTATTTGGGTCTTTTGGCTGCACTTTTCTTGGGATTACACAACTTATGTAAGAAACATGCCGTTCAAGGAAATGAAGTACTGCCAGTACTTTTGGGCACCATTGGCTCTGGTTTTTTAGTCCTACTGCCGATTTTTATTGGTTCGTTCTATTTTCCTGAATTCACTCAAAGGCTCGGATTTCACATCACTTCCATTCCATGGGAGGTACACGGTTATATTTTTATTAAATCCATGATCATGACGGCCTCTTGGATTCTCGCTTATCAGGCTTTGAAACATTTGCCGCTTACCATAGTGACACCTATCCGATCTGCGAGCCCTTTTTTTACTTTTATTGGAGCTATTCTCATTTATCAGGAAAAGCCTAATATTTTGCAGTGGCTTGGTTTTTTCATTATTATTTTTTCGGTGATGGGATATTCTAAAATTGGCAAGAAAGAAGGCATTCATTTCAAGAAGAACAAATGGATTTTCGCCATTATTGGTGCTACTTTTTTAGGAGCTTCCAGTGGCTTATACGATAAGTTTTTAATTCAGAATTTAGCCCTCAATCCGCAAACCTTACTCTTTTGGTTTTGTTGGTATACTGTGTGCATATTACTTATTATTCTTTCCATAATGTGGTTTCCAAATGCTGAAAAACGAAAAGCGTTTAAGTGGCGGTGGACCATTGTTGCCGTGGGCGTGCTCTTACAAGCCGCCGACTACTTTTACTTCAAAGCATTGCAGGACCCTGAGGCATTAATTATGCTCTTATCAGCCATAAAACGCAGTCAGCTAATTATCGCCGTTGTTATTGGTGGGCTGGTCTTTAAAGAAAAGAATAAGCGTAAAAAGCTTATTCCTTTGGCAGGAATAATGATAGGGGTGTTTTTGATATTGTATTCTTAGAGTTGCCCAATTTCTTTAAGTATTCATTGAAGACTGTTATCCAGAGCTAATGTTTTGAGTTGCGCTTTCGCGAAAGCAAAAAATAATGAAATCCATAAACTTAGGAACATTTCATCTAAGAAGAGACATTACAGCTGCTTGCGATAGGCAGATGGTGTCATGCCTTCAAACTTCTTAAAAGCGCTGTTAAAAGCAGACAAACTACTAAACCCAGTATCATAGGCTATTGAAGATATTGTATATACGGTTGCTTGATCTTCCTGGAAAAGTTTTTTTGCTTGTTGGATTCTATAAAAATTAATAAAGTCATTGAAATTGCGATCGGCACATTGATTGATTGCCTCAGAAGTTTTTTGATTGCTTACTCCCATTCTCTTACTAATACTTGAGAGTGATATATTGGGTTCTAAGAATAAGTCTTCTTCGACAATCAATGTTGAAATTCTCTCAAATAACAAAAGGTTATCATTTTCTTTAAAAACGCTACCGTCTACATCAGTAGCTCCTAGTTTGTAGGCTTTAAAACTTAAATAGTAAATGACTATAGAGTAGATAATAGGTCCTAATATATAGGGTACTGCATCATCAATAATATTTAACACATAGGTACCCCAGATTATACAAAATCCAATAATTAATGTTTGTAGCCAACTTAAAATTGATTTCTGAGATTTTGTTTGGAATCCTCCTTTACTCGCTTTCTTTATTTTCAAAACCTCTTTTGCAGATATAAAAATATAAGCAGCCAAGTGTAAGTAAATGAGTATGAGTCCGCTCGCAAAAACAATAATTACTTGTTTATTAAGGCTTTCAAACCATTCCCTTGATACAAAAAGACTCATAATAAAAAAGAGTACAAAAGGAAGGAGTTCTATAAAATACTTGTGGGTGAGTTTGAAATTAGCACGTGTCATGCCAATAACATACCATCGTAACAAGGGTCCTGTCAATAGTAAAAATGCCAATCCAATAAAAATCAAAACAGGTTCTAAATCTTCAACAAAATACAAGACTACGGACTTGCCAATTCTAAAGGCCATAAAAATGAGAATCAGGCCTAACAGCACATTTGACAAGCTTCTTTTCTTTTTTATTAGGCCTAAGTATACCGCAAAGAGAATTCCATGCAGTAAGCCCGCACTACTAATTACTACAAGAAGAATATCTAGTACACTCAATATGTTATTTTTAATAAGAAAGAAAACTCTTTTTTACATAGATACACATTTTTTTGCGTAGGAAGTTAGGCCTATAATACCGAAAAAATCACCAATTTCACCTTTCATTCCTGCCACCATACTATGAGTTAAGATAAGAATTCTTGAAACTTCTTTTTTATCGGTGACTATCATTTTTTTGATCATTTGTTTAGCTTCTTGCGAGCCCTGAGATCTATAAATTTCTAAAATTTTTATAGCATTTTCTTCATCGGTGATGATTCTGTGTTTTGGAGTATGCCCCAATTGTTTGATCATATTTTCAGCCACGGTCCAAGTAGACCAAGGGTTTTGACCTGTTATTAAATTGCGATCATGACTCACTTGGTCTAAATACATTTCTCCTTCAGCAAAGAGGGCTCCTTGAGCGATCATTTTATCTTGTAATAGAAAGGGAAAGATAGATTTGGCATCCGAGATCAGTAGTAGTTCTTCCTTATTTGTAAAGCCACTTACGGTTCTGTTTTCAAGCAGTGGCCTTCCATTGTTTAAAGTCACATTAACCAAAGCCGCTGGTCCGTGACAAACGGCCCCTACCACCTTATTAGACTCATAATATTGCTGCACGATTGATTGAATGGATTTATTGTCTGGAAAATCAAACATGGCACCCTTTCCTCCTGCAAAGAATATTGCTTGGTAATCATTAGGCTTTACGTCTTCAATAGCAAGCGTATGGCTCGTTTTGTATTGTGCAATGCTATCATTTAAAAAAGCATAATCAAATGCTCCCATATCTTCATCGTCAATAACAACAGGAGGCTTTCCTCCTAGCGGACTAGCGATATCGACTTCATATCCATTGGCAGTAAATACATAATAGGCTCTGGCTAGTTCTGTGAGTTCGTAGCCGGTGCTTTTATTGTCTCCCATGGAATTAGTGCTAGTGACAACCGCCAGAATTTTACCTCTATAAGGCTGAATATCTTCTGAGAGATATGGTAAATCTGTAGCTTGGCTCGTTTCTAAGGAGTCCACTCTTGGAGGGATAAGACTCATAAACCAAAGTCCAAATAGGAAAACTATCAAGATGAAACTCCCTATGATTACTCCAGTCCATTTAAGGATTCGGTATTTCTTAAACATATCTTTTCTTTTAGTTTGAGAAGGCTAAACAACGACAATATGTATACAGTTTATGTCGGAATGATAATTTCGTCAGTGAAAATGATCATAAAACTATCGGAAGATCGCTTAATACAGCCTTTACTATCCTAAATTTTCTTGGGAGGAAATGATATTGGATTTTAGAATACAAACTCAAACCTGAGAAAATTAAGAGAATATAATGGCCTACATTTGGATGCAAACACATTGAATTAAGTTATATCTTGGCTCAAAATTTTCGAATAAAAAACCGTATGGATTCAAATTATAAGCTCATAATTGAAGAAGCCTACAAGAAGGCAAATTCATTAAAGGATGGCGGAAAGGTAGCCACTTACATTCCAGAACTTGCTCATGTGGATCCTACTAAATTTGGGGCACATATGACAACCATAAATGGCTCCCATTGTGGTGTAGGTGACAACTTGGAGAAATTCTCTATACAGAGTATAGCAAAAGTGCTTTCTCTTACCATGGCTTATAATATTCTTGGTGAAAAAATTTGGGATAGAGTCGATGTAGAACCCTCTGGAACTAAGTTCGATTCTCTATTGCTTTTAGAAAATTATAATGGAATTCCTCGTAATCCCTTTGTTAATTCAGGAGCGATTGTGATATGCGACATTCTCATTTCCGAGCTTGGAGATGCCCGCATTGAATTTTTAGATTTCGTTAGAGATTTAAGCGATATACCTACTCTCATTTATTCAGATAAAATTGCAGATTCAGAAAAAGCCAGTGGATATAGAAATACGGCCTTGTGTAATTTTATTAAGTCATACGGTAATATTGCTAATGATCCCGCAGAAGTTCTCGATTTTTACTTTGACATGTGTTCTCTTGAAATGAATTGTCAGCAGCTCTCTAACACTTTCGCTTTTCTAGCTAATGGCGGTCGTAAATTGTCTGATGGGAAGAAAATTATATCTAAAAGTAAATGTAAACGTATCAATGCGCTAATGCTCACTTGTGGCTTCTATGATGAATCCGGAGAGTTTGCCTTTAAGGTCGGGTTACCCGGCAAGAGTGGCGTTGGAGGTGGCATTGTAGCCCTATATCCTGGAAATTATTCCATTGCCGTTTGGAGTCCGCGACTCAATCCCAAGGGAAATTCATTTAAAGGGATGAAATTTCTTGAAGAAGTAACTACACACTCTGAGTTGAGTATATTTTAGGAGCTGTTAGATCCTTTTATTAGTTTAATGGTGTTACAATAACCTGCTCTGTGAATGTAATTAAAAATATAAGCACAAAAAAAAAGCCATCACATGAGATGGCTTTTCTATTAAACTTGAAAGTATATGTATTAGATAACTTTTACGTTCACTGCGTTTAATCCTTTGTTTCCTTCTTGTAGATCGAATTCAACTTCATCGCCTTCACGAATTTCGTCTACTAATCCAGAGATGTGTACAAAGTGATCTTTACTAGCACCTTCTTCAGTGATAAATCCAAAACCTTTAGTTTCATTGAAGAATTTTACTGTTCCTTTACTCATAATAATGTAATTAAATTTATAATAATATTGAAGTGCGAAAGTACCACTTTATTTAACATTTTGGGCTTTAATTCACTTATTTTCAATTTATTAATCTCTGACACCCTTTATTTTAGGGAATTTTCCTAGTATATTCCTTAGGTAGACGACTTTAACCATTCCAAAAGTTCTGGTAATACGTTTAGTGATTATTCTATTATTGTTTATTTGGGCATCTAATTATGAGCTTCTCTCCTTGAAAATTACAGAAATACACTCCTAACCCTCCTTTTTTCAAAGCCACTTTCCTTTTTCACACCTCCTATTACTAAAGGTGTTAAAGAGCATTGTTTATTCCTTTAAGGTATCATCCGTAATTTTACTAACTTTAGCTTATCTAAGCTAGCTTATCTAAGCTATAAGACTGACTATAAAACAATTGACTTAACAAAAATGGGTAATTTTATCTTTTACAAAGGAATACCTTATGAAATATAAAAAATACGCTGATCCAGCCTTTATTGCGAAACTAATCAAAGAACGAGCCTCTGTAATAGATACTTTTGAATTAGTGTATACGACTAAAGACAAACTCAAAATCCGTCGAAAAAAATTAAAGGAGTCCTTTGTTTACAAACTGGGAAATCAAGAATTAACTAAACAGGAAGATCTTCATAGAATTGAGCAGTTGGTAATCCCTCCTGCATGGAGAAAGGTAAAAATAGCTGTTCCATTAAATGCTCATATTCAGGCTGTCGGTAGAGATGTGAAAAGGAGAAAACAATATCGCTATCATGAACGGTGGAAGCAAATAAGAAATCAGACTAAGTTTTTTAAGATGGCAGCATTTGGAAGCCAACTACCAAAAATTAGAATACAAGTTGCTCTAGACCTAGAGCAAAAAGGATGGCCCAAAACAAAGGTGATTGCTTTAATCATTCGTTTAATGGAAGAAACTCACATTCGCATTGGCAAAGCGAAATAAGACCTATGGACTAGCCACCTTACGCACACGACATAAGTCTGTTTATGATGAAAAAGTTGCCTTTAAATTTGTTGGCAAAAAAGGAAAGGAACACAATATTCTTTTAAAGGATAGAAAGTTGACAAGACTGGTCAATGAATGTGGAGAAATTCCAGGATGGGAACTTTTTCAATATTTCGATGAGAATAAAGAAAAGCAGAGTGTAGATAGTAGTATGGTCAATGCCTATATCCATAATATTACAGGGGATATTTTCACAGCTAAAGATTATCGCACTTGGGCGGCTACAAATATTTTCTTTGAAAAGTTGATGGAGTTAGGAACTTCCTCAACTAAAAAAAAGCAAAAGAAAAATATCCTAAAAGCTTTAGATACAGCTGCAAAAGCTCTTGGCAACACTCGTTCTGTTTGCAGAAAGTAATACGTGCACCCAGCAGTTGTAAATACATACCTCACTGGGAGGATTGAGGAAGATTTTAAGGCCATAGAATTATTAACTAAACCAACTAACCAACTATCTGATAACGAAACTGTTGTGCTCGATTTGATAAAAAATTATGTTCCCAACTTCTTAACAGAATAAAAACAGCAGATTTCTTTCGATAACATTCATGTTTTACACATATGAGTCAATGTTCTTTTTAAAAGGTTCATAAATTTACTGCAGTTATTTAAAATTGTAGGCCATGAAGATATTTAAGGTAGTTGAGGAAGAAACAAGAGAGTATGTCTTTAAAGAAGATAGAAGGTCATTCTTAGGGTTTCGTTTTTTTATTGAAGTGATTATCATATTTATAATTGTTGGAGGGATAACTTATATGATTCTGAAATAGTTTCAGTTTCTTACAATTGCACAATAAACATATTATGAACGTATCAGATCAACTATTACACATTTTACAAAGTGAGGGTGTACAACATATATTTGGTGTTGCTGGTGATGCCTTAAATCCTTTTATTGACGCTATCGCAAAACAAGACCAAGTCAAATGGATAGGTGTAAACCATGAGGGCAATGCTTCATTTGCCGCCTATGCTCAAGGAGAGCTAGGTACTAATTTTGGAGTATGTGCAAGTACTGTCGGCCCAGGAGCTTTACACCTTATCAATGGATTGTACAACGCCAGAAAAGAACGATCGCCAGTAATTGCAATTACAGGGCAAGTACCTATTGAACACCTAGGCACCAATTATCATCAAGAAGCCGACCTTAAAAAGATTTTCGATGATATTTGCGAGTATCAAGCAGTTATACGATCTCCAGAGGAAGCGCCTAGAGTTATCTTAAGAGCCATTAGGATCGCAGTGAATAAAAATTGCGTGCCGCATCGAACTGCCATCTGACATCGCTCTTATGAAAGCAGAGAATAGAGACTTTGTTCATCAAGTTTTTAGATCTTCTAGTCAAACTATACCTCGATTTGATGATATTGGAAAGGCCGCCAAACTTATTAACGAGTCAAATACGATTGGTATTCTTGCGGGGGCTGGTTGTCGCAGATCAAAGGATATTGTACTTGAATTGTCCAATAAACTAAAAGCGCCCATCACCCATACTTTGAGAGCCGCAGATATTTTTGATCATGAAACGACTAACGTTGTTGGACTTACAGGACTTATAGGCAATCCTTCAGGCTATAAGGCGATAATGAACTGTGACCTCCTACTCATGTTAGGAACAGATTTCCCATACACCAACTTTTTACCAGAAAGCACAAAAACGATACAAATAGATATTCGACCGGAAAATATCGGAAACCGTACATCAGTAACGATGGGACTTCACGGTGATATTAAGGAGACATTAGAACAACTTTTGCCTGTTTGTACCCAAAAGCTAGACGATCAATTCCTGGTTGATTTAAATAATGAATTTGGAAAATTGAAAGAAAGCAACCGTGAAAAATCTGATCCTTCTAGAGATATTGAGCCTTTACATCCACATATTTTTGCTAGGCTCGTTAGTGACATCGCTTCAAATGATGCTATTTTCGCTATAGATACAGGTACTGCGGCTATCTGGGCATCAAATTTTATGAATTTCCACTCAGAGAGACGTATCATTGGTTCCTTTAATCATGGTTCCATGGCTGTTGGCTTACCAGCTGCTATAGGCGCACAATTACAATTTCCTAAGAGAGAAGTTTGGGGGCTTATAGGTGACGGTGCCTTTAATATGTCCTTACACGACTTTTCAACTGCCGTTAAATACAATTTACCGCTAAAAATTATTGTCTTTAATAATTCCCAGTTAGGCTTTGTTAAGATAGAAATGGAAGAAGCAGGACTTGCGCCGAACTTAGAAGCATTGGAAGTTAATAATTTTGATTTTGCTGCCTATGCTAAGCTTTGCGAAGGGGATGGCATACGAGTAGAACATGCAAAAGACATAGAAAGCGCGATTAATTTGGCTAAAAAAGCGACTAAACCTTTTATTATTGACGCCATAGTAACAAATGCAGAACTATCTCTCCCTCCTAAAATAGGCTTTGAAGAGGCTAAAGGTTTCGGCATCTCTAAAGTCAAAGAAATTTTTCGAGCTTTAAACGGTGACAAAGGTCAATGGGAAAATATTAAAAAAGAAGTTGAAACTTATTTTGACTAATTGAACAAAGAGCTAGGTCTTAATTCACATTATTTTTACAGTTCTTGACACTTCTTTTGCATACAATTGACACTTAACTTCTTCCCTCCTTCTAGTTTTATCAAAAAATAAAACAAGATGAAAAAATTAAGTTGTTTCCTCATTCTTTTAATGAGCCTTTCGGCAATCTGTCAAAACCAAAAATCTTTTACACTAGATATAGATCAAAGTGTCATAAATTGGAAAGGCACCTATGCTTTTCAATTTAGTGAGCACAGTGGTACTGTAAAGTTTAAGAAGGGGTCTTTGATAACCACCAATGATCATATTAGCGGCGGTTCCTTTGTAATTGATATGAATTCCATCAGCAATGAAGACTATAGAAATAGCGTAGGTCCCGTTGAGCATTTAAAGAATGATGATTTCTTTGATGTGCCTAAATATCCCGAGGCACTCCTTATAATTCAAAAAGTAAGCTATTTTGAAGCCGATAATCAGCATAAAATGGAAGCAAATCTCACCATCAAAGGAATTACAAAGCCCATTGAATTTTGGGCCACTGTTGACGGTACAACACAAACAATGTCAACGAGATTTAAAATAGATCGACAACGCTGGGGGATTTCCTATAACAATAAACTAAAGAATCACGCTATCTCTGATGCGATCGAATTTGAAGTCTTTCTAGAATTTAAAAATGAAGTTAACTAGATTAAAAAGAACTTAAGATTCAGCCCTTTAGAATCTCAAGCTTATAGCCGACACCATGAACATTAGTAATTTTCAAGGTGTCGTCTTCTTTTAATATTTTTCGAAGCTTAGATATATATGTGTCTAAACTTCTACCTACAATCACACCATTGTCTTCCCAGATACGTTTGGTAAGTTCGTCTCTTGTGATTACCTGGTTAGGATGAGCAACAAGTATTGATAGTAATTCACATTCTTTTTTGGACAACCCTATTTCAACAGCAGCTTTTACCAATTTATTCTGATCTTGATAGAAGTTAAAACTTCCAAGAGCGATATAGGGGATATCAATTTCTTCTCCTGCTGCCAATTCCTTATTTGCTTTTTTCTTTCTATATACAAAGGCAATCAGCAATCCAATAAAAACCAATATGGCAGTATACAAAGGAGTTTGAGCCCCTAAGAAAGAGGCTTTTCGATGTATGAAATGTACCTCAATCGTATAGCAATTTGTAGGTAAAAAACGTCCACTGCAAGGAATGATATCTTTTTCAGTATCCATTTTTACTTGGTAGCTGTAAGCCACTTCCCCGTCTGAACATTGAATTACTGCGACGCGATATTTTTGTGGGAGCTCTGCTTTTTGAAAACTATTCTTTACTATGGCAACCAAATTATCAGGAAGAATGGAAAAGTCACTTTCAAAGGAAAGTACAAATTTTGATTTTTCTAAGGCTACAACTGGACGTACTAAAGATTGGCCATCTTGATTGGAAAGTAATAATTCGTTACCAACATCCCTCAAGGCAATTTTGACTATCTCAGAAAAGTCTTCAGTTTCAGTATTCTCTTTGGAACAGCCCCAAAAGATGAAAAAAATAATGGCCAACAAGCCCAAAACAAATATTCTATTGCTCTTCATATCTCTACAAATAACAGGCAATTTACCGAGCTTTAGCAGGGTTTCACACTTCTTTTACATTTTTTTGACATTTGTAAGCCCTGCTTGTTTTAGTTTTACCTCAAAATCATTCCACATGAACTTAAAGAACATTCTCAGTATACTGGTATTTAGTTTTTCTATAGCTCTTGCAGGGCAAGAACAGAAACGTCCCGATATCATACAATTAGATAGTACATGGGGAAAGGAACTTTTTAGCTTTCCTATAGGCTTTGCTCAGGAAATCAAATATGAAGGTTTTGAAGAGGCACGATTTCCCAAAGGGTGGAACAAAATTGAAAGCCCTTATTTTTGGACGTACACCTTTGCTTGGAAACTCGACAAAGAGAAATTTCTTAGTGCCCATGACTTGGAAGTCGCAATGCAATTCTATTTTAACGGGGTGATGAGTCTTGATATAGAACGTAAAACATATCTAGACATTCAAAACTCTGCTGCTGTGTTTTTAGAAAAAGAATCTACGGCACAAAGTTCAAAATTAATAGGTAAAATTAAAACTTGGGATCACTTTACAACTAAAAAACCAATAACTCTCAATGTTCAAGTTGAACAAAGCTATTGCACTGAGCAAAATAAACTAATCGTACTTTTTCGTTTTTCCCCAAAGCCTTTTGAAGATGAGCTTTGGCAAAGTTTTGGTACAATTACTTTAAAAAAGGATGCCTGCCAGCATTAAAAACTCTTTTGAAAATAGCTATCTATCTTTGCAAAATTCCTGGCTTTCTCAGCGTCTGTAAGCCACGAAGCTCTAAAGCTGTTCTTCACCAATGTAACGATGTCATCATGCGAGAGATCTAATGCAATCGCTATCGCCTCATAATTGGCATTCATATAACCGCCAAAATAAGCTGGGTCGTCAGAATTAACGGTTACCAGCAGCTCTTTGTCCATCATATTTTTAATAGGGTGATCCTTTAAATCAGGAACTACTTTAAGTTCGCGATTGGACAATGGACATATAGTCAATGCCATTTGCTTACTCACTAACCGTTCTACAAGCGCGGCATCTTCAAGACAACGATTTCCATGATCTACACGGTCCACTTTTAATAGATCCAAAGCTTCCCAGATATAAGCTGCTGGTCCTTCTTCTCCTGCGTGGGCAACTACTAAAAAGCCTTCTTCTCTCGCTTTCGCGAAAGCGCGCTCAAATTTACTTGGTGGATTACCAAGCTCAGACGAGTCTAAACCAATTCCGTGAATCCTATCTTTATAAGCTAATGCAGCTTCCAAAGTTTCAAAAGCCGAAGCTTCGTCAAGATGCCTTAGAAATGACATGATTAGTTTGAAAGTGATTCCTAATTTTTCCTCTCCGTCCACAAGAGCACGTTGAATACCATTAATAACCGTTTCAAATGGGATTCCACGTTCTGTATGAGTTTGCGGATCAAAAAAGATCTCGGTATGCACCACATTTTCTGAATGAATTTGTGACAGATATGCCCAAGTAAGGTCGTAAAAATCTTGTTCTGTGATCAGAACCGCTGCTCCTGCATAATAGATATCTAAAAACTCTTGGAGATTATTGAAACTATAGGCTTTCTTTAATGCTTTTACACTTTCATAGGCGATCTCAATGCCATTACGCTTTGCGATCTCAAACATGAGCTCTGGCTCAAATGTGCCTTCAATGTGAAGATGGAGTTCGGCTTTGGGTATTCCTTGAATGAATTTTAGTAAGGTAGGATCTAGAGTCATAAGGCTCCTTTTAGTTGGGCCTTACAAAGATAGTGTTTGATGTTACAGTAATCAAAACTCAAAATCAAAAGGAAAGTACTTTTCTTAATCTTTCCAGCCCCATGGAGCGCTAGGTGTTTCAATAGGTTGTGTAAGATCCATAACAACTTTAAATACACGATCTGTTCCCAAACGTCTTAGGTTATAAGTAAAACTCCCTTCCTCAAGAGTTATCCACCAAACATTAGTTGCTGCGGCAGGAATCATCTTCTGTGTATGAACATCTGCTGGGAAAAACTGAATTCCCGCTTTTCCTGCATTGCTAGCAGTACCTCCGTAGAAATTAATATCATCTTCGGTACCATCTTTATGTCTGTGATCATGTTTTAATGAAATACGATCGTTTTCATAGGTTAACACCCATGTTCGCGATTTATCATCTCCCACAAAAAATGGTATTTTAATTTCAGTATCACTACAAGAGCGAACATGCATCACGAGCTTTTTACCACCAAAGTCTTCATCTTCTTCAGGTAGTGCCAAACTCCCTTCATAGGCCTTTCCGCAATGCGCTTGTAGGCTATTCCAAAAAGTTTTAGCAGGGCTCTCTTCTTGCGCACAGGCGCTCGATAAAATCATGAGTAAGACGAGTAGCAATGAAAATGTAGCGCGCATAATTTATGGTTTTTTATATCTGAAAAGGTACTACTTCTCTCCCACTTTGTGAGCGAGTAGTTTATCAATAAGTTCTTCTTTGGTAAGATGATGAAAAACGGTATGTATTTTCTCTCTAAATTCTGAACTTAGGTTATGGTTGGGCTTTGTTTTAAAGATTTTCTTTGCCCATAGTATATTGTTATTCTCCTCTAAGGATTGTGCGTCAGCTTTCGCGTAAGCGGAAAAAGTAATCCCCAATTCGTCTTCAAAATCTGCAATCTCGTGCGCCTCTTCTTTTTGTAAAATGGTCAAAGCATAACCAGGAACCCCAGCTCTTACTGTTCGCCCACTACGATGCACATAAACTTCATAGACATCTGGTAGGTGATAATTAACCACATACTGAATCTCTTTGACATCAATACCACGTGCTGCAAGATCTGTTGCCACTAAGATATCGATATGGCCTTCGCGAAATTGCTCCATAATACGATCTCGGATAGGTTGAGAAAGACTTCCGTGTAATGCCCCTGATGAGAATTTATTAATGGCTAAATTCTTAGCCAATTTATTTACCGCAGCTTTTGTTTTACAGAAGATAATCCCTCTTTGCCCTAAACGGCTGTTCAAAAAATGCATAAGCACCGCCAATTTCTCAATAGGTTCTACAACCACAAATTCATTGGTGATCCCTTTATGCCCTACTGTTTCCATTTCAGAAGCAATCTCAATAGGGTTTTTAGACATATAATTTTGAATCAATTGCTTGATTGTCCCTGGCATGGTTGCCGAAAAAAGAAGGGTTCTTCGATTATTTGGCATTTCCTTTACGATCTCATCAAGACCATCACCAAGATTGTTTACCATTTCATCGGCTTCATCAAGCACGAGGTAAGTTGCTTGCTTAATATTAATCGCTTTGCGTTGGATCAAGTCAATCAAGCGCCCTGGAGTGGCAACAACAATTTGAGTTGGTTTTGTAAGCCGTTCTATTTGTGGTTTGATAGGCACACCTCCACAAATGGCCGCAATTGATATCTCAGGAATTTGGGCAGCAAAAGACTCCATATTAGTATGAATCTGCTGACCTAGTTCGCGCGTAGGAACTAAAATAATAGCCTGAATTGTTGGATTTGTTTTATCGATAAGCTGAATCAAAGGCAGTCCAAAAGCAACTGTTTTACCAGAACCTGTTTTTGCAAGTGCTACGATATCTTTTTTTGTATTCAGGATTTCCGGAATCGCTTTGTTTTGAATATCGGTAGGTTTTGTAATATCCAGCGCTTTTAATGCATTTTGCAATGCATCCAACAAGCCTAGTTTAGAGAAAGGAGTAGCCATAAAAGGTGATTTTTAAAAGCGCAAAATTACGTCTTTATATCTAGCTCTATGCTGAAATTAGGCACTAAAAAAGCCCATCATTGCTGATGGGCTTTTCTCAAACTTTGAAATCTATATTTAGAGAACTTTTACGTTCACTGCATTTAGTCCTTTGTTGCCTTCTTTAAGATCAAAAGATACTTCGTCGCCTTCGCGTACTTCATCGATTAATCCGGAAATATGAACAAAATGATCTTTGTCGACACCTTCTTCGGTGATAAATCCAAATCCTTTTGTTTCATTGAAGAATTTTACTTTTCCTGTACTCATTGTAATTGTATTAATAATTTATAATACTTAGTAGTAGGCAAAGATGGTGCCACAAATTACTTAACACCCTTTTTACATTTTAAAGAGTTCCCTATCTTCGTGCCAATGCAGACTAACCCATCCCCTATTCTTTCTATCATTCGCGAACACCTTAATCAAATGTCTGAATTAACAGATCAGGATTGGGAGTTCTTTGCTGCCAAATTACAACGACGTGATATCCCAAAGAAAACGAGTTTTTTAAAAAAGGGGACTATTGAAAATCATATCTCCTTTGTTGTATCAGGAGTTGTACGTTTATACATTCCACACGAGTATCCAAACAAAGAATCTACTTTCGGTTTCAGTTTTAAAGAACAATTTGTAAGTGCTTATGATTCTTTTTTGACCCAAAGCCCTTCTACTTACTCTTTAGAGACTTTAACGGACACTACTATATTGAGTATAAGTTATGAGGACCTGCAAGAGGTTTATAAAACAACTACAATAGGTAATCTTATTGGACGTCTTGCAGCAGAGCGTCTATTTCTACTTAAATCAAAAAGAGAGCAAACCCTTTTATTCTATACCGCTGAAGAGCGCTATTTGAACCTCTTTAAAGATCGACCTGAAGTAATTAAAGAGATTCCTTTGAAATACATCAGTTCTTACATTGGAGTAACACCACAAGCGTTGAGTAGAATAAGGAAGCACATTAGTTAACCTAGGTTCATTGTTTGGCAGAACAGCGAGAAGTAACTTTGTAAAAAAAAGTTATGTTTATATTGATTCTGGTCGTGGTTCTATGGTATTCAGGACTATTCTTTCAATCCTTTTTCCTTCACAGATACGCTGCACATCAAACCTTTACCATGTCTAAAACTATGGAGAAAATCACCTTTGTGATGACATGGATTTGTCAAGGACCAAGTTATCTCAGTGCTTATGGTTATGGAGTGATGCACCGAATGCACCATGCTTATACAGATACCGAAAAAGACCCTCACTCACCTAAATATGACAGCAACCTATTTGCAATGATGTGGAAGACCAAAAATATCTATCAAGACATCAATAAAAAACGTATTGCTATTGATGAAAAATTTACCAAAAACGTACCACAATGGGCCTCCTTCGACCGTATTGCTAGTTCGCGAATTTCTCGTCTCGCATGGATAGCCTCTTATGTTGTTCTTTTTGTTTTCTTTACAACAGCTTGGTGGCAATGGTTTTTATTACCGGTTGCCTTTATGATGGCACCTATTCACGGAGTCATTATCAATTGGTTTGGTCACATTTGCGGCTATGTAAACTTTAAGACCACCGATACCTCTAAGAACTTATTCCGTTTTGATTTTTTGATGATGGGCGAAGGATATCACAACAATCATCATAAACATAGTAGCCGTGCAAATTTTGGCGGTGTGCATTGGTATGAGATTGATATTACCTATCTCATAATACGACTGCTTAATGGCCTTGGAGTTATTAAATTGAAACCGGCCATGCAACGTATATCTTAAGGTCAAAGGTTTTATCACCTCTCAACAATTAAAGCTCTAACTTTTTACTTTTAGAAAAGGTTTACGAATGCTTAAATCGGATTGAAAATTCATTTAGCAGAGCTACGGCGAATTTCCTATTTTTGCGCATTCATTACTCACGAATTTTAGGTACCCTATGCAGGCAATGTTGGAGAAAGTAAAAAATTACACCCCAAATTTACCAACGCGTAAATATGGATTGCTCGAATTTAAATGGTCTTTCTATTTCCTTTTGGATTTTACCTTTGATCTTTTGAATAAGAAAGATGAAAATGGGATGGTGCTTAAAAAGCACGATATTGATTCTTTTTGGGGACGACGATTCAGAAAAATGCATGCTCAAACGGCGGCCAAAATTATCAAGGCAAATCCTATATATGAAAGCCCGTTTTCATTACCTACCATAGACGCCAAAGATTTTGATAAGGAGTTCTTTGATGCATGGAAGAAGCATATCGACCAGCCTATAGTCGTGAAAGGCTATCTCAAGGATGCCCAAATCATGGAATATGCGGAAAAGGAGAATTTGATAAAATCAAAAGGAGATCTTCCAGTCAAGCATTTAAGTACTAAAAAGATTCATGAAGATCTCAATAAGGTGGGGCAAAATATACAGTTGGATTCAACGACCTTGGAAGAGTATCTCACCTTGCCAGAATACGAACAGAGTTATCTCAATAATTTTTACGGAGTCTTGAATGACAACGATTTCACCGAAAAATGTAAGGGAAAAGAAATCGATCAAATTCATGGGAAGACCAATATGATTACCCAATGGTTTATCGCTCGTTCTAAGAAGACAGGGTCTACCCTGCACTGTGCCGGGGGTTATAATATGTTTCTAAACATCAAAGGTCAAAAGGAATGGTATTTTATTGACCCAAGTTATTCAACGCTAATGCAGCCTGCAATGAGTAAATATGCGCATTATACCGTTTCTGAATTATATGAAACACATGAAGGCGATTTCTTTACACAAATTAGAACCGACTATCCTGAATTAAAACACGTACCTTTTTTTAGGTATGAACTGGAAGAAGGAGATATGCTAATCAATCCTTCGCATTGGTGGCATCGCGTGATGAACCTTACAGATTATACGGTAGGATGTGCCACACGTTATAAGCTCTTGGAAAAAACTGGAGTGAATTTTACTTATATGGCTTGTATAATAATCGATGCCATTAAACACCCTAGAAATTCTGTTTTATTCAAGGTATATAAGATTAATAATAACGAAAAGAAGAAGAAGAAGTTCATTGATGGGATCTTTTCGGCCAAGGAGAAATAGGCGTCAACTGCTGTTATTAAATTTTACAATTGTGCCTTTCACGCATTATTTATGTGAATAGCGCTTTCGCGAAAGCGAAATAAGAAAGACTGCTAGTCAGAAAAATGCCCTCACTTTTCACAAATTAGAAAAAACAAAACCTCAAAATTGCGGAGAATATATTATTTTGTGACTTCTGTTGAAGGATTCTCATAATGTAGTGTAAAACGGCTTGAATGATTTTACATATATCAAATTTCCTTACATTTGCGTAACCTAAAAACAGCTTGTTTCAGGCGAGTTATTAAACTTAAAAAGAAGAACTATGGCATTTGATATTGATATGATTAAAAAAGTGTATAGCCAAATGGCTGAGCGTGTGGATGCAGCACGTAAAGTTGTTGGAAAACCACTTACACTATCTGAGAAAATTTTATACAATCACCTATGGGAAGGAACGGCGACCAAAGCGTATGCTAGAGGGAAGGATTATGTAGATTTTGCTCCTGATCGTATTGCCTTGCAAGATGCTACAGCACAAATGGCTTTATTACAGTTTATGCAAGCTGGAAAAAGCAAGGTAGCAGTACCTACAACAACCCATTGTGATCACTTGATTCAAGCAAAAGAAGGTGCTGGTACAGATTTAAAGCGTGCAAATGATGTGAGTAGTGAAGTTTTTAACTTCCTAGAATCTGTTTCAAACAAATACGGACTTGGCTTTTGGAAGCCAGGAGCTGGAATTATTCACCAAGTCGTTTTAGAAAATTATGCCTTCCCAGGAGGAATGATGATTGGTACTGATTCACATACAGTAAATGCTGGTGGATTAGGTATGGTGGCTATTGGTGTTGGTGGTGCCGATGCTGTAGATGTTATGGCTGGTATGGCTTGGGAATTGAAATTTCCAAAACTAATCGGTGTGAAGCTAACAGGAAAACTTTCTGGATGGACTGCTCCTAAGGATGTTATCTTAAAAGTAGCCGATATCTTAACTGTTAAAGGTGGTACGGGTGCTATTGTAGAATATTTTGGCCCAGGTGCTACTTCGATGTCTTGTACAGGAAAAGGAACCATTTGTAATATGGGTGCCGAGATTGGAGCAACTACTTCTACATTTGGATATGACGAATCAATGGAGCGCTACCTAAGAGCTACCGAACGTGCCGAAGTAGCCGATGCAGCAAATAAAGTAAAAGAACACCTTACTGCCGATGCAGAAGTGTACGCAAACCCTGAACAATACTTTGATCAGGTTATAGAAATTAACTTATCAGAATTAGGTCCTTTATTAAACGGTCCTTTTACGCCAGATCTTTCTACTCCAGTAGGGAAAGAAATGACAGCTAAAGCTACCAAAAGCGAATGGCCTTTAACGGTAGAATGGGGATTGATTGGTTCTTGTACGAACTCTTCTTATGAAGATTTATCTCGTGCTTCATCTATCGCACAACAGGCCCTTGACAAAGGAATTAAAATGAAGGCTGAATTAGGAATCAACCCTGGTTCAGAAAAAGTTCGCTATACAGCAGATAGAGATGGGATTCTTGGAATCTTTGAAAAACTAGACGCCAAAATATTTACCAATGCATGTGGACCATGTATCGGACAATGGGCTCGTTATAGTGATCCTAAAAATGCACCAAAAAACAGTATCGTTCACTCTTTCAATAGAAACTTTGCAAAGCGTGCTGATGGTAACCCTAACACTCATGCCTTTGTTGCTTCTCCAGAAATTACAGCAGCGATTGCAATCGCTGGGCGTTTGGACTTTAATCCATTAACGGATACCTTGATAAACGAAGACGGACAAGAAGTAAGATTTGACGAACCTACAGGATGGGAATTACCTCCAAAAGGTTTTGAAGTAAAGGACAATGGTTTCCTTGCGCCTGAGGCAGACGGTAGTCATGTAGTTGTAAGTGTATCAGAAACATCAGAACGTCTTCAATTACTAATTCCTTTCGAGCCTATTGGCAACGAAATTAAAGGTGCAAAATTATTGATTAAGGCCTTTGGAAAATGTACAACAGATCACATTTCTATGGCTGGACCATGGTTGCGATTTAGAGGTCATTTAGATAATATTTCAAATAACTGTTTGATTGGTGCTGTGAACGCATTTGGTAAGAAAACCAATTTCGTTCAAAATCAATTGGATGGCGAATATGGTGCTGTTCCTGATACTGCTAGAGCTTATAAAGCTGCTGGAGTCTATTCAATAGTTGTAGGAGATCATAACTATGGGGAAGGTTCATCTCGTGAACATGCGGCTATGGAGCCTCGTCACTTAGGTGTTGCAGCAGTGATTGTAAAATCTTTTGCACGTATTCATGAAACGAATTTAAAGAAACAGGGGATGCTTGGTTTGACTTTTGCAAATGAAGCCGATTATGATTTAATCAGAGAAGATGATACTTTCAACTTTTTAGATTTAAATGAATTTGCTCCTGAGAAGCAGCTGACAATCGAACTTTTACATGCAGATGGAACTTCAGATACCATTAAAGTAAATCATACCTACAATGCATCACAAATTGAGTGGTTCAATGAAGGAAGTGCTTTGAATTTGATTAAGAAAGAGAACGCAGCATAAGCGTAGATTAAATTATAATTAAAAAGGCTGTCTATAATTTAGACAGCCTTTTTTTATACTCCTTCCCTACTTTCCTTTCACAACGCTGTCGCCAGACAAACATCAAAGCAAGGAGGAATATTAATGGATTCCTGTAGTAACGACTTCTACATCCCCTTCAGCAGTAATTCCTGAAATATCTCGTTCATCAATAGGGATAATTTGGCCGTAGAAACGAAAATGATACCGCTTCTTAGTAATTGCACCAAAGATAGTTTTGCTTTTGCGTCCTTTGTAAACTGTTTTAAGATTTTCAATTTCCTTGGACTGATGGTGATCATCTATTGTTGGCGAATGAAATGAAGCATTTTTAAAGGCGGTTCTTTTGTGATTACAACATGACATAATTTATCATTTTTAGGTTTTTTTACTAATCAATTTTTGAATAATACAGGCAAAGCCTGAAAGTGACATCCCGTATAAAAAGAATTGAGACCAATTCTCTTGAAGGTATATTGCAAAAGGTATAGACACCCAAATACTCAAGCAAAAAAAACAATCGAGCAGGTCTCCAAGGAGACTCTGCCCGAATAGTTTTCGGAAACGGATTATGCTATCAAAGGGACCATCTTCTTCTGCAAAGAGATGTGTGATTCGCCAAATGGCTAGCCCCGATATGATAAAATAGAATCCAATCACGCATCTGGTCTTTCAATACCTATTAAAATAGAGGTTGCGTGGAAATCAGGATATCCAGAAGATCCGTTTGTAAGTCTTAATGTTCCATTTAAATTAATGCTAAAGGCACAAAAACTCTGCTCTGGATCTAACCACCCGCCACTTGAAGGCTGGAGGATTGCTGTATAATATCCATCTCCGTCTGCACTTACCTCATTAACGGTACCTTTAAAAACAGTGGTACATTCTAAGTCACTGGTATGTGCATACTTTCTTCCTCTATTAACTTCTGGAATTAAGGAACTACCAGAGAATATTGCATCTACTACTGGGAGATTGACCCCAAATCCTCCTGTAGACCCTTTGTGTACCGTTAGTGCGTATTCATTCGAATCCACGAGGTGGTAATGCATTAGGATTGTGTTCTACCTTAAAACGTACAGTCATGGGCGCATCTTCTACCACTGTCCCCCCTATTGTAGGTAGTTGGAATAATGCACAATCGCCCAAGTCATCTCCCCCAAAATTAATCACAGGGTCAATGGCGGCCGTTGTCTTAGCATCTTGAAGGTAAAGGTGAATCACTTCACTCGTTCCGCTAATGGCATTTCCAAAAGCATCATAACCTTGAATTCTGAAACTATGACGAGCATTGTCAAAGGCCGATGTGACTATTCTAGCTTTTATATTATCATAGCCAGGTAACCAGTTACCTCCATCGACTTCTACATTTAAATACCCTTCAGTAGTATTGCCCGGACCAAAAGATCGATTGACAAGGCTTTGAACGGTGCTACTACCAATGTTTTTAGCAAGTCGCAATGGTTGTGTAAACGGTTGCCACGATTCAAACAGGTCACGGTTACGTCTTTCTAAAGTGTAATACTTAATATTTGGATTGTCTAAGCAGCCTTTAAGTAACAAACTCCCACTAAATGCTGCACAACGCGTTGAAGGTGCTATATCTGCCTTAGACGTCACAATACCACTGTTATTAAGTGAATTTCCACCACCTACACGATTTCCACTTCCGTTCATGGCAGCCATGGCAATATTACCAACTCCTTGAAGGATATGTAATCCGCTACAGGCAGAAGGAACTAGGCCAGCTTTTTCCTTTGGAATACAAAGATTGATTCGTCTTAGGAAAGGAATATTCCAATAAGGAGCAGTTTCAAATAGCGTTCCATTTTCAGAAAATGGATCTTTTAATTGCATCACTAAATCTGGTCTAAATTGTGTTGAAATTTCTTCTCCTGGAGCCACGTCTACATCAACCTCATTTAAAGTGTCTGATAGAGATCTTGAAAATCGGAAAATATAATTACCGAAAGAATCGCCGTTTATCTTTCCTAAATCCTCAGAGTTTCCATCCCCTGTATAAGGAGCACCTAAAAGTTCTTGATTACTACGGTCGTACTCATTAAATTGTATTTGTGCAAATGGAATTGGGCCAGTTTCACAGAAAAGACGGAGTCTATCTGATATTTTTGCCAATTCAATACCTTGAATAGTACTGAGTTTAGAAGCTTGTAATGAATCAGTTGTTTGCATACTACTTACACGCGAAGACTTGAGCGCATTATAGCTGTATTGAGTAGCTTCCACTTCTTGTTTTTTATCGGCCTTAACAGAAATCTCATTAGGTTTCCCTACAGTAATTACCTGTTCGCGATCTGGTATTGCTTTCCCTGAAAATGGAATTGCCAATGGTTTGAAGGTAGCTGGTGGCTCAGGCTGAGGATTAAAAGCCACACGATCTAAGCTTGGATAATAGCTTTTTACCGCTGCTCTAATACTTGGGTTGATTATTGCCTCTCTAAATTTTAGGTAGGTATCAAGTACAAGGAAACGATGACAAGGATTGAATAAGCAACCTTTATAATAGCTTATGTTTCCATAAACTACATAATCACTATCAGTTACGGGAGTTCTAAACGTCAAGATCAGATCATTAAAATCTTCATCTGAGCCTGCATCATTAGACTGGAGATCAAATACATATTCCCCTCCAACAATTCGTGGATAGGTTAGCTTAAGTGTAGAATTTAAAAAGCCAGACCCAGGATCATTTTGAATTCTGATATTCCAAGAATTCCCATTTACAAATACCTCTGGAGTAGACGTAGCTCCTACGCGGACTCCATTACCAGTAGATGCGCCGCTTACTATAAAGCGTTGTGCAAAACCTGCACTCTTTGATTTGACCCGGACATACCAGGCACCTTGCATTGAAATTGACATAATGTTTGTTTTTGAGTTATTATTGAGTTCCTATTGAGTTACACTTGTGTGGAAAAAGTGATGCAATTTAATCCAGACATACACAGAAATAGGTAGCCTAAAAGCTAATTTTGCTATAGGTTTAAGACTTAGTTTTATCGAGCTAAAATACTGTTAATCAATAGGTTGTTTGGCTTGTGGTTAAATTTCGAAATGATTATAACTGGCAGAGAACGAGAAGTGATTGTTGGAGTGTTATCTATTAAAAATGACAAAGGCCACCATATAATTGGTAGCCTTTATATTAATCAATAAAGTAATAGATTCTGTTAGACGTCTTTTCTTCCTTTAAACCTAGAAAAGCCAACTAACTTCTTTTTGGTATTGATAAAGTAGACTCCGGTGAGTAAAATAACAGCAGCAACTACAGATTGAACACTGATATTTTCATTGAGAAAATACCAGCCTAAGAGAAGTGCAATAATAGGGTTTACATAAGTAGAGGTAGCCACTTTTTCTGGAGAAACAACTTTGAGAAGATAATTGAAAGAAGTAAATGCAACAATACTTCCAAAAATTACTAATAGGATCATTGACCATTGCACTTCAGAACTCCATATTAAGGGAGAGGTCCACTCTTCTCCAAATAGTAAACTAGCCAATCCAAGCATTAAGCCACCCATGAACATTTGATATCCTGTATTGACAAAATAATTTTTAGGTAGGTCGGCTGTACCCACAAACAAACTCCCATAAGCCCAGCTAAGCATACATAAAAAGATCATAATCATCCCGAGGATAGAATTCTCCATTTGGAGGACCTCCTTTTGGCTCACCAATAAATAGATTCCAATAACACCAAGAACAACTCCAATGATCGACATTGGTTGAATTTTCTTGCCTTGTAAGATGCGCATCATGATCAGAACTACAAGAGGCTGGGCCGAGATTTCCAAGGCGGCAAATCCACTATCTATATACTTTAATGCCCATACCACTACTCCATTCCCAAAGGTGAGAAATAGGAATCCTGCAAAAGTAGCATTGATTAATTGCTTGCGCGAAATTGCGATAGATATCCCACTCAGCTTTGAAATAACAAAAATCAAAATACCAGCAGTGGCAAAACGAATGCCAGCCAACATAAAAGGTGGGAGTTCGCCAACGGCGATTTTATTTAATAAATAGGTGGAACCCCAAATTACATAGATTGAAAAAAATGCTAATACAGTAAAAGTAGTTTTCTTAGAGATTGGCATCGGTTACTATTGTCAAACTTAGGTAGTACAATAGTACGTATATTCTGTTATTTCTAGGAGTAATTGTAACACAAAACGCTTGGAGCCGTCTATAGATAAAACTACCTATGAAATTGCCATTCAAATCTGAAAATTTACCCTCAAACTTGGGTGTAACGGTGCGGCAAGTTTTTACCTTCAATAATCAGGTGTATATAAAGCAGCAACTAGCTATTGAGAATGAAATGATATTTGCATCATGGTCACCCATTCAATTTTCCTGGCAGACCAAATAGATTAGGAATTAATATTCTTGGATTTCATCTTCAGTACACGTCCCTCTCGCTCGGCAATTGCATCTTGCATATTACCAAGTAACAGACCAATACACATCCCTATAAACATACCGATCATCATTCCGAAAACCAATCCCTTCGGAATACCAAATGCTACTCCAATCCCAACACCTAGAGACATTCCTATAGAAATCCCTAAACTCATATACATTCCGGTATAATAGTCCTTAGTAATAAAAGCGAATGTTTTCTGTAAAAACGCAATAAATTTGCGCTTTGCCTTTTTAATTTGTTTGTACTTATTGGAGCTATTTGAGGTTAAATTTAGCTCAGTTAGTTGTTTTTCAATCTTCTCATAATCAATTCTTGTCAAGTTCTTGGACTGAAGGTCCTTCAACAAGGAAACAAAGGATTGATAGCTGCGTAATTCCTTTTTGACTTGACTTGAGTCTATTAGCAAACTCAAATAATCAATGGTTTCTTGTATAGTTTTCATTTGATAGGGTTTGTTGATTCGTTCTCAATGTATAATGAGTGTCCATTATTAAGAAAAGTTACATGGTAGAGAAAAAAAATAACACCTAGTTGCAAAAAAAAACATCGTATCCTATAAGCTAGAATACGATGCATGGTTGTATTAGGTTAGATATTGCCTATTTTTTAATCAGTAACTTGATTACTTAAGCTTTATCATTTATCAAACCTAAGGAATATTATTCAGTCTGAAAATCACTATTGAAATAAGTGTTTAAAAGGAACATTCAAATCACCTCCATTGAATGTGATGATTAGGATACTAATTCTACGTCTTTCTTAGATTTTCTATATAGAAAAGATTCAAAGATATTACGCTTTGCAAAACGATATTGTTTATCAGAGTTTATCATCTTAATAAATAATGGTTTTGCTACTCCAAAATATTCATAGGTCGTTCCATCAATAAAAGAAACTTCAAGAACCTGTCCTTTATGATTAAAATCGGCGATACCTGTATTGGTAATCGTCTCTTTATATTCAGACTTGTTGGCTGCCTTTGTTTCTGGAGCAATGCTCACTAGAAAATGATAACCATCAATAATCTTGCGGCTCATTTGTTCAGCCTCTTCTTGCTTATCATCACCGTCTTGAAACTTATCAGGATGCCATTCCTTCACTAGATTTCTGTAAGATTTCTTTAGAAGTTTAAGGTCTATATCCTTCTCTACTTCAAACATCTTTTTATACTCATTAATACGTTTCATAAACTTCGATTTTTGCAGCCGCGAAACTACGTCTTTTTTCTAGTTAAAATGGAAATTTTACTTAAAAGTATTTGAGGCTCATAAAATTAACGCTAGCCCACTAATAATGTGGTCTATAAACTTTTACATTTCTTCAATTGCGTGGACATAATAACAGCTAGCATATTAATACAAGCTTTAAAGGATGAACTTCTCTTCCTTTAACTAGCATTTTTGAATATATTATAAAAACAAGGGTGGTACTAAGTCGAGCTGTAACATCTTTAAAATAGCCCGTACTTGAATTGAAATAAACAGAACAAATACGAGATCAGTACTTAGATTTTTTTTCAAGATTAGAGGGTACTTTTTACTCTTGTTTTGGACTACTTCGTCATGATAGCATTGCTATGAAAGTTGGAAAGCTTCTTCGGCTGGCTTTGCTCTTACGTTAAAAGTTTGGCGGCACGCTTTCGCGAAAGCGCGATAAAAATAATGCAATTATAATCTAATGATATTCAGTAAATTAAAATAATTATTTAACCATTTTATACTGGTAGATTTTAATTGGCACGCTTGTTGGAATTAGCAAGACAACAATAACTTTTAAAACATGTATTATGAAAAATCTAAAAAACAACTGGGCAAAAGTCCTTAAGAATTGGAGTGTCACTTTAGAAGAATTAGCCAAAGCAAGTAGTTACGCAATCCACAGATAATCAAATATGAAATACCGAGACACTTAAAAGTCCTCTACCGAAATCGGAGAGGACTTTTTATTTTACCGTTTTCCAAAAAGGGTCTTATATTCACTTTGATAGTGCTTAATTCTTCAACTACCAAATAGAAGTTTCTTTTTTAGATATCATCTAGCGCACTTATAAGCTTAGCATATATTTATGATTTCATGTTTTTACGATTGGTCAAAATCTCGTAATTTCAAGGTCTATCATGTATCCTTGCATGATAGCAACCAAAATCAAACAACCATGAAAACAACTGTACGCTTATTTCTTATCCTTTTTTTAATTACAACAACACTCTTTGCTCAAAAAGAAGATCCCATTATAGAGGGGATTATCAAAGAAGCCAACGAAAATTCAATGTTGGAACCTCTAGGTCATGAACTCATGGATTTTATTGGCCCGAGATTGGTTGGCACCCCGCAAATGCAACAGGCAAATGAATGGGCGGTGGCAAAATATCAGAGCTGGGGAATTTCAGCCCGTAATGAAAAATGGGGCGAATGGCGTGGCTGGGAACGAGGTATCACACATATTGATATGGTGTCACCAAGAGTTCAGAGTCTACGTGGTACTCAACTCGCCTGGAATCCTGGAACCTCCAAGACGGGTGTGACAGCAGAGGTGGTTATTTTACCTACAGATATTAAGGATTCTATCGCTTTTAGTGGTTGGTTAAAATCTGTCAAAGGAAAACTAGTGATGACTTCTATGCATCAACCCACAGGAAGGCCCGACTATAACTGGGAAGAATTTGCTACAGAAGAATCATTTACTAAAATGAAAGATGCACGTAGCGCTCAAACAGACGCTTGGCGCGAAAATATGCAACGAACAGGCTATAACGGCCGTACTTTACCCGCAGCACTTGAAAAAGCAGGAGCCGTTGGAATTGTAACTTCAAATTGGTCTAGAGGATTCGGGGTGAATAAAATTTTTAGTGCCCGCACCAAAAAAATACCCATGGTAGATATTGAACTTGAAGATTATGGGATGGTATACAGACTTGCAGCATCTAATCATAAGCCAAAGCTGACTATCGTAGCTCAATCAAAAGAACTTGGCGCGGTACCTACTTTCAATACCATAGCCGAAATCAAAGGATCTGAAAAGCCAGACGAATATGTCATTTTATCTGCTCACTTCGACTCTTGGGACGGAGGTACTGGAGCAACAGATAATGGTACTGGAACTTTAGTGATGATGGAAGCTATGCGCATACTTAAAAAGATGTATCCAAATCCGAAACGTACTATTTTAGTGGGTCATTGGGGTAGTGAAGAACAAGGATTAAATGGCTCAAGAGCTTTTGTAGAAGATCATCCTGAAATTATTGAAGGAGTCCAAGCAGCTTTCAATCAAGATAACGGAACAGGCCGCGTGGTGCGTCTTTCTGGAGGCGGATTTTTACATGCCTACGATTACCTAACTCGATGGTTGGATGCAGTTCCAGAGGATATTACTCAGCACATTGAAACAAGTTTTCCGGGAACTCCCGCTAGAGGAGGTTCTGATTATGCTTCATTTCAAGCTGCAGGTGCCCCTGGTTTTAGTTTGAGTTCGCTCAACTGGTCTTATTGGAACTACACTTGGCATACAAACCGTGATACGTACGATAAAATCATTTTTGACGATGTGCGTAACAATGCAATTCTCACTGCAATTTTAGCGTATATGGCTTCTGAAGATCCTGAAAAAACTTCAAGAGAAAAGAGTGTATTACCTGTTAATCGTCGTACTGGAGAAGCTCGCGAATGGCCTACTCCAAGACAACCAACGAGAAAAGGTGGGATGGATTAATGGAGTAAAAGAATTAGTTTAAAAGTAAGGTGGATCATCTTACAACCTAACTTTAATGCTTATATAAAGGCAGCTGTTCAAACGCAGTTGCCTTTATTTATTACACTTTATTTCGCTTTCGCGAAACTGCAAAAGAATCTATTTTATCAAGGCAAAATAGCCTGTAAAAGAACGCCCATCAGTAAGAGAAACGGTATACCAAAAATTATTTGTTCCTATCACCTTCCCATTTAATTTCCCATTCCAACCTTGATTAGTACCCCGTTCACTATGGAGTATTTTTCCAAAACGATCAAAGACCCGAAAAGAAAGCACTCTAGCATTCCCTGCTCCCAATCCAAGTACGCGAAAAA
>TARA_R110002051_G_scaffold201255_2_pt1 | contig 91801 bp, 90 predicted proteins | sample TARA_R110002051 | Tara Oceans TARA_R110002051 (sample SAMEA4397023) | marine metagenome | biome: Polar Biome; feature: [MES] marine water layer (ENVO:01000295) within the mesopelagic zone...; material: water (ENVO:00002006), including particulate matter (ENVO:01000060) such...
AATAATTAAAAAGAACGTTCCTTTAAATTCGGTTGCAAATGTACCTTTTCATATTAAATAACACAACATTTTTTTTGAGTTTTTTATAAAAATCACTACTGTATTTAATCTTAGGGTATTACAATATATTTCTTTACAAAAAAATTAATTTTATACGGTATTTTCATTTTCGTACTTTTAGAATTCATCAATGCTCTCAATTAACAACTTACAATATGTCTAAATATCAAAAAGATAGAGACTTTACAGATTATGTACATGCTAAGTTAGCAGTTCCATTGATTTATAAAGATTTAAACTGGAAAGAAGTAAAACTTAAAAAAGACTATGCCAAATATATAGATATGACAGACGGTATCGATTATATCTTTAGAAATGGCGATAGCATAATGACAGTGCAAGAGCGCTTTAGAGAGCAAAAATATAAAAGCTACTCAGATTTTACAATCCGTTATAGACGCGATAAAAATAAACTTAAAGAGCGTCATAAATCTGAATATTATAAAATGAAAGCGCATTATTTTACTTATGGCATAATAGATAGTACAAAACATGAGGTTTCAAACACGTCTAACTTTAGCAAATATGCTATTATAGATTTAAAAAAAGTCTATGAAAAGTTAGATTCTAAAGCCATATTTATTTCAGATAACAATAAAAACAAATGTCAAATAGTTGGTGGTAATCGTATTGAATGCCCAGTTAAGTTTAATATAGATGGTTCATCTTCATTTTTTCCAATAGATATTTCTTTTCTCGTGCAATTATGGGGTGCTGATATGATTATTGCACAAAAAGGATTTTTATAAAATTATAATGTTTTTAAAAGCTCAAAATTTAACGTTATTTTACTAATTAAAGTTCTGCTTTTTTTATAGCTTACACCAAGTATGACTGTAGAAAAAGAGCTTTTAAAATTCACAAAAAAAGGTGTTTATTGTCCACAAGGAAAATTCTATTTAGACCCTTGGCACCCTGTAGATTATGCCGTAATTTCTCATGGGCATGCAGATCATGCACGCTGGGGAATGCAACATTATTTATGCCAAAACGATTCTAAAGCAATTTTACAACATCGCCTTGGTGCTGCTATTAAAATTGAAAGTTTAGATTATAATGAGCCTCTTAATATTAACGGTGTAGCGGTTAGTTTTCATCCTGCTGGGCATGTTATTGGTTCGGCTCAAATTAGATTAGAATATAAAGGGTTTGTGGTCGTATTTTCGGGAGATTATAAAACACAACCCGATTTTATTACAGTGCCTTTTGAGTCTGTTAAATGTCATACATTTATTACAGAAAGCACTTTCGGACTTCCAATATACCATTGGCAAACAGAAAAAGAGCTTCAAGCAGAGTTACAACAATGGGTTTTGAATAATCAAGCTAACAACAGAACGTCTGTTCTTTTAGGATATTCATTAGGTAAAGCCCAACGCTTAATGTCGCTTTTAGAAGGTGTAGATACTATGTATGTACATCGTGCTATTCATAATTTAAACGAGGCCATTATAAACTCAGGAATAAAGCTCCCTAAAACAACCTTATTAAGTAATGATTTCGATAAAAAAGAACTCCAAAATAAAATAATAATAATGCCACCAGGACTCTTAGGCTCGCGATTGTTGAAACGTCTGCCTAATGCTGCAACAGCAATTTGCTCGGGTTGGATGCAAATACGAGGAAATAAAAGATGGCAAGCTGTTGATGCAGGTTTTACTGTTAGTGACCACGCGGACTGGAATGGTTTAATTGCGGCCGTAAAATCGTCTGATGCAGAACAAGTTTGTGTAACGCACGGATCTCAAGCTATATTTTCAAAATATCTAAATGAAATTGGTATTAAAGCTAACGAGCTTAAAACTGAATACGGTGAAGAAGCTATGGTAAAAGCCGAAAAAGAATCTGAAACCGTTATTGATTCATGAAACAGTTTTCAAACCTTATAAGTGCTATAGAAATCACAAATAAAACCAATGCTAAAATTGAAGCATTGGTTGGCTATTTTAAAACGGCGCCAGATAAAGATAAACTTTGGCTCATTGCACTATTTACAGGTAAGCGACCTTCTAGACCTGTAAAAACTACTTTAATGAAGCAATGGTGTATTGAAATTACCAAATTGCCAGAATGGTTGTTTTTAGAAAGTTATAGTACCGTTGGTGATTTGGGTGAAACTCTTGCTTTGTTATTACCAGAACCCAATCATCAATTAGACCTTTCATTAAGCGAATGGATGTCGCAATTAAAACAGTTAAAACCAAAAACAGAAGACGAAAAGAAAATCTTCGTTTTAAATGCTTGGTCAGGATTACAACAGCAAGAACGTCTCATATTTAATAAATTAATTGGTGGTAGTTTTAGAATAGGTGTCTCTAAAAAAACGTTAGTAAATGCTTTGTCTAAACTCACAGGTATTAACGCCAATCAGCTTATGCATAGTATTATTGGGAATTGGAATATTGATTCAATTTCGTTTGAGGATTTAATAAATGGGTCGCACATTAATTATGATAATTCAAAACCTTATCCATTTTGCTTGGCTTATGCTTTAGAAAAGGAAATTAAGGAACTCGGTGATTCAAACGATTGGATTGTTGAACAAAAATGGGATGGTATACGTGGGCAAATCGTAAAACGGAATAGCGAAATTTATATTTGGTCTCGTGGTGAAGAACTAGTAACACAGCAATTCCCAGAGTTGGTTGACGCTTTTTCAAAATTTGAAGATGATTTTGTAATTGATGGTGAAATATTAGCCATGAAAGACAATGCTATTCTCTTATTTAATGATTTACAGAAACGTCTTAACCGTAAAAATGTAACCAAGAAATTATTAGAAGACGTACCAATAGGTTTTTATGGATATGATCTTTTAGAATTTAATTCTGAAGATTTACGCGATAAACCAATGGCTGAACGACGTACTATTCTTGAAAATTTATTTGTGGCAATTCAACCTAAAGAGCGACTTAAATTATCATTCATCGTAGATTTTAAAAATTGGGAAGACTTATATAAAATCAGAGAAAATTCTAGAGCCTTAAATAGTGAAGGTTTAATGCTAAAGCAGAAAGCATCTCCGTACCATACAGGTCGGAAAAAAGGAGATTGGTGGAAGTGGAAAGTAGATCCTCTAACCATTGATGTTGTAATGATTTATGCACAAAAGGGCAGTGGTAGACGAAGTTCTAAATATACAGATTATACGTTTGCTGTAAAAAAAGATGATGGATTAGTGACTGTAGCAAAAGCGTATTCAGGCTTAACAGATAAAGAAATTACCGAGATATCAAAATGGGTGAATAAAAATGCAATTGAAAAATTTGGTCCTGTGAGAACCGTAAAACCAGAATTGGTTTTTGAAATTGCTTTTGAAGGTATAGCCCTTAGCAACAGACATAAATCTGGAGTTGCTCTACGTTTTCCTAGAATTGCACGTTGGCGAAAAGATAAACCTGCCTCTGAAATAGATACTATAGAAACCGTAAAACTACTAATTACCACGCCTTGAGTAAATTTAACGATAGCATAGGATTGCAGTTAATAACTAACTGGATGGCAGAAAAGGGGCAAGTACCATTTCCGTTTCAAACACAAACTTGGCAGCGCTATGCTAATGGGTATAGCGGTATGGTCGTTGCACCAACTGGTTTTGGTAAAACGTTTTCAGTTTTTCTAGGTGTGGTTATCGATTATCTTAACCATCCAGAGAATTATCCAAAAGGGTTAAAATTACTTTGGATTAGTCCATTACGTTCACTAGCAAAAGATTTAGCTAAAGCGATGGAACAAGCTGTTAACGAGATTGGCTTAGATTGGTCCATACAAGTACGTAACGGTGATACACCAACAAATGTACGTCGTAAACAAGAACGCTTAATGCCAGACGTATTATTAACGACACCAGAAACCATGCACTTATTGTTTTCCATGAAAAAGAACTCACGTTTTTTTAAAGGTGTAAAATGTGTTGCGATTGATGAGTGGCATGAGCTTATTGGTAATAAACGTGGTATACTAACCGAACTCGCAATTTCGCAATTAAGAGCCTATTCACCAAAACTTCAAATTTGGGGAATTACAGCTACTATTGGTAATTTGGAAGAAGCAAAAGCAGTTTTATTACCATATTCTAATTTAAAAGTTACTCAGGTAAAAGCCAAGCAAAAAAAGAAGATAGATATTATTTCGGTGCTTCCCAACGAAATAGAAGTGTTGCCTTGGGCTGGGCATTTAGGAGGTAAAATGGTAGATAAAATTTTACCAATTATAGAAGCACATACAACGACGCTCATCTTCACAAATACAAGAGGTCAAGCCGAATTGTGGTATCAATTGCTCTTAAATGCCAATCCAGAACTGGCTGGCTTGTTGGCGATACATCATGGTTCTATAAGTAAAGAACTAAGAAATTGGATAGAAGACAGTATTTCTAGTGGTTATTTAAAAGCTGTTGTTTGCACGTCGTCTTTAGATTTAGGAGTAGATTTTAAACCTGTAGATTGTGTCATTCAAATTGGCTCGGCAAAAGGGATTGCCCGTTTTATGCAACGTGCTGGTCGCAGTGGTCATTCTCCTTATGAGCGATCTAAAATATATTTTATACCAACGCACTCTTTAGAATTAGTAGAAGTAGCTGCTTTAAAAGAAGCGGTAAAACAAGAACAAATTGAAACTAGAGACCCAATGGTTTTAACCTTTGATGTTTTAGTACAGTTTATGGTCACCTTGGCTGTTGGGATGGGTTTCGATTCCCAAAAACTCTTCAATCAAATTAAAGATACACATGCGTTTAGTTATATCACAGAAGATGAGTGGCGATGGTGTCTACAGTTTATTACCAAAGGCGGAAAAACACTTAGTAATTACGAAGAATTTCATAAAGTTATTGAAGATGACGATGGCCTTTATAACGTAAAAAGTCGAAGAATTAGTATGTTACATCGTATGAATATTGGTGCAATTGTGAGTGAAGCTAATGTCATGGTAAAGTTCTTTTCTGGCGGTTATATTGGTATGATTGAAGAATTCTTTATTTCAAAATTAAAACCAGGCGATAGTTTTATTTTAGCTGGTCGTGTTTTAGAATTGGTAAAATTAAAAGACATGACGGTTTTAGTAAAACGAAGTAAAGCAAAAAAGGCAGTTTCGCCAAGTTGGATGGGTGGCCGATTACCTTTAACGTCGCATTTAAGTCATTTTTTAAGATTAAAACTATCAGATGCTTTAGAGCCAGGTCGTTTAGAAAAAGAATTATGGTTTTTAAACCCATTAATTTCAAGGCAAGCGAAATATTCACATATTCCCAAAGCAGATGAATTTTTAATAGAATTAATCGAAACTAAAGATGGCCACCACGTATTTATGTATCCTTTTGAAGGCAGACTGGTTCACGAGGTGTTTTCAGCATTAATGGCGTATCGTTTAAGTAAGCTAAAGCCTTTAACATTTACAATCGCCATGAACGATTATGGTTTTGAATTATTGAGCGATCAACCCATTCCGATTTCAGAAGAAAATATTGCGTTGTTATTGAGTAAAGAGAATTTAATGGATGATGTTATAGCAAGTATAAATGCATCTGAAATGGCATCACGAAAATTTAGAGATATCGCTGTTATTTCAGGTTTAGTAGTACAAACACAACCAGGAACCCGAAAAAATAATAAAAGTTTACAATCGTCTTCTGGTCTTATATTTAGAGTTTTAGAAGATTATGAAAAAGACAATTTATTGTTGCGTCAGGCCTATTCAGAAGTATTTAATCAACAGTTAGAAGAAGTAAGATTACAAGCTGCTTTTGAGCGCATATCCAAAAGTAAAGTTATAATTAAACGTGCAAAATCATTTACTCCATTAAGTTTTCCTTTAAAGGTAGATAGTTTACGTGGCACTATGAGTAATGAGAATTTAGATAAACGCATACAGCGTATAAAGAAACAAGCCTTTAAGATTGACTAATGATTATAGCAGAAGAACATATTAAAGTAAAAGGTGAAATTTTGGTATTAACCAATCATCGTGCTATATATTGGAAAAGAGAAAATGCGTTAATACTGTCAGATATTCATATTGGTAAAACAGGACATTTTAAAAAGCACGGTATCCCAATGCCAGATGCTATTCTTCAAAAAGATTTAGAACGTTTAAAAGCATTGTTAGTTCACTTTAAAGTTGAAAAGTTACTAGTTGTTGGTGATTTGTTTCATGCCGAAGCTAATAATGATATGACAACTTTTAAATCATGGTTAGTTCAATTTGAAAACTTAAAAATTATATTGATTAAAGGCAACCACGACCGATTGTCTAAAAAGCTAATGTCGGATTTTAATTTTCAAGTTGAAACAGAATTAGAACTTTCTCCCTTTTTATTAGTACATGAACGTTTAGAACAATATAACGAAGAGTTTACAATTTCAGGGCATACACATCCTGGTGTTTTAATTAAAGGAAAGGGCAGGCAAAGAATAAAATTACCTTGCTATCAGGTTGCAAATGAGCAGATTATATTACCTGCTTTTAGTTTATTTACAGGATTAAATACTAGGTCAGAACCTAAAAATGTAACGGCTTATGCTTTTACTGAAACCTCTATTTTTAAACTTTAGAACACACCAAAATCACTTTTACATTATTTAAATTGGTTGTAAAAAATAAGTAAAGAGATCCACCATCTTTAATTTTTAGTTTTTTACGAATATCACCAACAGACAAAGGGAAATTACGAGTGGTTACATTTGCTTTTGTAATTTTCTCTTTAGCAAATGTTTTTTTATTAAAAGGTAGTTGTTTTTCTATTTTGAAGCGTCTCCCAGGAAATTCAATTAATTCTACTGAGGTATATAAATGCGAGTGTTTATGAAGTTTACTTACCTTTAAATCTGCACTTACAGAATTAAAAGCACCAGATTTTAATATAGCTGCATTAGGCTCGTACAAATAGGTAAGTGGCTCAGAAAACTCTGCTAATGCAGAAGATTCATTTTTATATTGAAAGTTAAAATGTTGCGCAGCTTTTTTTTGAATATTAACTGTTTGAATATTAACTGTTTTAATATTAACGTTGCCACTGTAATCACGCTCTAAAACCCAAAGTAGCTCTTTAACTTCATTGTTTACGGCAATAATATGAATGTCTTTAACATATTTTAGGTCTAAAAGTGTTGCCGTTATATCTAATAATGGTGACGTTTTAATCATCACGTTTTTGGCATACTTTAAAAATAAACCTTGAAATGTTTTTGCATTTGGCGCACAGTCTGATAATAAAAAAACTTTTTGTTTAATGTCGTCTCGTCTAGAAGGATCTAAGTAAATCCAATCGTAGTGTTGGTCTAAACGTTTTAGACTGGCAATGCCATCTTCGTTTATACAGGTAACATTAGAAACTTTGAGGGTATTATAGTTATGGTTTGTAATCTCAGAAAGTTTAGCGTTTATTTCGCAATGTGTAGCCTTTTCAATTTGTTTAGAAAAATAATAAGTATCAACACCAAAACCACCTGTAAGGTCAATTAAAGAAGTGCCCGAAACTAAATTTGCTTTATACTTAGCCGAGATTTCAGATGAAGTTTGTTCAATATTTAATTTATTAGGATAGTAAATACTCTTGGTGTTAAACCAGGTAGGAAGTTTTTTTTGACTACGGTTTTTAGCTTCAATTTGCTCAATAATATCTTTTGTATTAACCGTACTAAAGTTAATGCCTTTTAACAATAAGTCTGAGATATCTGCATTAAGATTAGTATCTATATAAGCTTGAATTTCGGTATTAAGGAGTAAACTATTCACGTTAAAAAATTATAAATCTTGCGTTAGTTTACTAACCACTTTATACTCTGATAAAAACTCTTTTAGAATCACTTTAATTGCTGTGTAGGCTGGCACAGCGACAATCATACCAACAATACCAAATACAATACCACCAATTATAATTACTAAAAAGATTTCTAAAGGATGCGATTTTACACTTTTTGAAAATATAAAGGGTTGACTAAAGAAGTTATCTACCAATTGTGCAATAATAAAACCAATCATTACATAGCTTGTTTTTGGCAAAATGACTTCGCTAAAACTCTCGCCTAAATTGCTAGACATGCTTAGCAATAGCATTAAAAAGCCACTAACTAAAGGGCCAACATATGGTACAAGATTAAGGAGTGCACATAAAAAGGCAATAACAACAGCGTTATCAATACTAAAGGTGAGTAATACTATAGTATATATTATAAATAGAATTAAAATTTGAAATACTAAACCAACAAAGTAGCGCGATAATAAATCTTTAATTTTTGTAAACGAACGCTGAGAGCGCTTTTCGTTACCTTTTGGGATAAATGTCATTATACCATCTTCAAACAATTTGCTGTCTTTTAAAAAGAAAAATGATATAAATAAAACAGAAAATAAACCAATACTAAAGCTACCCAGTCCGCCAATAAATGAATTTAAAAAGTTTGGTAAAACGGCCAAATCTAATTTAGAAAGTAGATTTGAGTCTTTAATAGATTGTTCTACGTCTATATTGTTAAATTCGAAATACGTTACAATTTGGTTGTATAACCGTTCAATATTACTTTGTAAATCTTCAATATTTAATAAGGCTAAATTTTGTCCTTGTTCTGCTACTAAGGGAATAAACATACCAACTAAACCCGCTAATAAACCTATAAGTAACACCATTGTTACTACCACAGCTATAGTATTGTTAAATTTTAATTTATGTCTTAAAAACAATACAATTGGTCTGCCAATTAACGAGATTACTGCAGCAACTGCTATATATACAATAACTGCTTGTATTTTGTATAAAAAGAAGATGAGCAATGTTATAGCTAATAGAACACCTAGTGCTCTTAAAATACCGCTGGCTATTATTTTAGAATTCATGTATTGGTGTTTAGTCAAAGATGCTAAAATAAAGTTAGCATCACAAATTTAAGAATTTAGTTGTTTTGTAAGCTCGTAAAGGGCAATGCTTGTGGCTTGTGCCACATTCATGCTACTATTATTACCATACATGTTTATATGAACAGTTGCGTCGCATAGCTCGAGAATTGTAGGTGAAATGCCAAAATTTTCATCACCTAAAATAAGTATAATGGGTTGGTTGGTTTTTAATTTAAAGTTGCTTAATTCTATACTATTTTCTGTTATTTCTAAAGCTATGAGGTATTCCTTTTTTGCTTTTAGGTTTTTAATGAGTGTTTCAATGTTGGATTCTACATAGTGTTTTACGTATTTTTCTGTAGATCGTGATGTCTTTGTAATGCGTCTTCCGAGTGATATGTTTTCGCCACAAAACACAAGTTCTGTAATGCCAAATGCATCTGCAATTCTAAATAAACTCCCAATATTTGGTGCATTGCTAATATTGTCGCAAACCAATGTTATTGGATGATTCTGTTTTTTGAAGTTAGTTGTGTAGTGGGTAAGTTGCACTATGTTTGTTTTAAGTATTTTTACTTAATTAATTATATGGAATGTAGTGCCACATTTGTATGTAGCATGATATGAAAACCCACTCATAATCTATTATTACATTTAGTTTTCAAAAGCATATTTTACAATATTAGCACCCATCTTTAGAGCTTTTTCTCTTATATCTTCTGGGTCATTATGTACTTCTTGGTCTTCCCAGCCATCACCTAAATCACTTTCAAAAGTAAATAATAATACAAGTCTACTTTGGTAGAAAATACCCAGTGCTTGAGGAGCCTTACCGTCGTGCTCATGTATTTTGGGTAATCCGTTTGGAAAACTAAAAGCGGTACTAAATATTTTATGTGTTTTAGGAATTTCAATTAATTCACTGTTAGGAAATATCTTTTTTAATTCTTTTGTAATGTAGGGTTTCATGCCATAGTTATCATCTATATGAAGAAACCCACCAGAGTGTAAATAACTTCTTAAGTTTTGAGCATCGTCATCACTAAAAAACACATTGCCATGACCTGTCATGTGTAACATAGGGAACTGAAAAATATCGGTACTACCTGCTTCAACAGTTTGAATATTTTCGTTAATATTGGTGTCTATATTGTCATTACAATACTTTACCAAATTAGGCAAAGCGGTTGGGTTGCCATACCAATCACCACCTCCTTTGTATTTTAATACAGCCAGTTCTTGTGAAAATAATGTGAAAGTGAATAGAAAGAAGAAAAGAGCGGTTATAGTTTTCATTAGTTTATTCATTTACAAACGCTATCGAGTGGCATGCAGCAATTGCAGCAGTTTCTGTTCGCAGTCTCGTGTTACCCAAAGTTACGGCAATAAACTTGTGTTGCAAGGCCATTTTAATTTCTTTAACGCTAAAATCTCCTTCTGGGCCAATTAATATTGTGTAGTTATCATCTGCTTTTAGTTGCGACTTTAATGTTTTTCTGTCGGTATCTTCGCAATGTGCAATGTACTTTTGTGCTGTAAAATCTTGATTTATAAAATCTTTAAATGCAATTGGTTCGTTTAGTTTTGGTAGGTAAAATTGTAACGATTGTTTCATTGCAGACTGAATAATTTTCTCAAAACGTTCTAATTTTACAATCTTTCTTTCGCTATGGTCGCATATAATTGGTGTAATAGAGGTGATGCCTATTTCTGTAGCTTTTTCTAAAAACCACTCGTAACGGTCATTCATTTTTGTTGGTGCAACAGCTAAATGTAATTGGTATTTGGGCTTGGGTTGTAAGGTCTTTGTAGTAATATTTACAACGCAATTTTTTATACCAGCTAAAATTAACTCTCCTTTAAATAGCCAGCCGTTTCCATTGGTAATGTGTAAGATGTCACCACTATTTTTGCGCAGTACTTTTACGATGTGTCGGCTTTCATCTTTATCAAAATTAAAGCTAGTATCGTTTTCCGAGATATTAGGGCTGTAGAATAATTGCATTAATTTCTTTTTAAATTTTTAATCGAGAAGTTGCCATGACATCAAAATCTGAAAAATCGTTTTCTAGATACTTTAAGTACCCAACAATAGCTATCATTGCTGCATTATCTGTGGTGTATTCTAGTTTTGGTAAGTATGGCGTCCATCCAAATTTTTGTTTGGCTTCTTGTAGTGCATTTCTAATGCCGCTATTTGCAGATACTCCGCCACCAATAGCAATACGAGATATACCAGTTTGTTTTACTGCAAGTTTAAGTTTGTCCATTACTATACCTATAACGGTGTATTGTATAGATGCACATATGTCATTTAGGTTTTCTTCAATAAAATTAGGATTAGCTTTTACCTCGCGTTGTACAAAGTATAAAATAGATGTTTTTAATCCTGAAAAGCTAAAATTAAGACCTTTAACTTTTGGTTTGGTAAATTTGTAGGCTTTAGGGTTTCCGAGTTGAGCACGTCTGTCTATTTCTGGCCCAGCAGGATAACCTAAGCCTAATACTTTTCCGCTTTTATCATAGGCCTCCCCAATAGCATCATCTATAGTTTCACCTAACACTTCCATGTCAAAATAATTAGACACCTTAACGATTTGCGTATGCCCACCAGAAATGGTTATAGCTAAAAACGGAAATTGAGGTTTGGCGTAGTTTTCTTCAGCAATAAAATGCGCTAAAATATGACCTTGCATGTGGTTAACATCTATTAAAGGAATGTTTAAGCCATAAGCTAAAGATTTAGCAAAAGAGGTGCCTACTAATAAAGATCCCATTAAACCTGGGCCACGGGTAAAAGCAACTGCACTTAATTGACCTTTTGTAATACCTGCTTTTTTTAGCGCTTGGTCTACTACTGGTACTATGTTTTGTTGATGTGCTCTAGAGGCTAACTCTGGCACCACGCCACCATATTCTGCATGTATATCTTGGCCTGCTACAACATTACTTAAAACTTTGTCGTTACAGAGTACAGCCGCAGATGTGTCATCGCACGACGACTCAATACCAAGGATGTAAATATTTTCTTTTTTCATAGTCGATATTAGGCACAATAATTGTTAATTTTACCCATCATGGTCTAATACTATACTTAACAACGTATTGTAAGGGCAAAGGTAGTAGAATTCATTTATTAAAACACATAATTTCTATCAAACGGATACTCAAAATAATAGGTAAGCTTACAGCGATTATATTGCTGCTCTTCCTTATTTTGTTTTTGGTGCTCTCTATTCCGGCAGTACAGACCAAACTTGGTAAGTATGCAACAGACAGTTTAAATGAAGATTTTAAAACCGATATTAATATCGGTAAAGTTGGTTTGCAGCTTAATGGCGATATAGAACTAAAAGAAATTCTTATTCGCGATTATAAAAAAGACACGCTTATTGGTATTGGTGAGTTAAATAGCTCAATTATTAGTTTTAGAAACTTGTATAATAGTAAACTTAACTTTGGTGATATAGATATACAAAATGTGGTATTTAATCTTAAAACATACAAAGGGGAGACCGATACAAATTTAGATGTATTTGTAGCCAAGTTCGATGATGATAACCCAAGAGTAGGACCGAGTGAATTTTTATTTTCGTCTAGTGATGTGTCTATTGAAGATGGTACATTTAGACTTATTGATGAGAACAAAGAAACTCCTCAAATTTTCGAATTTACCGACCTAAACGCCAATACAACCAATTTTTTAATAAATGGGCCTGAGGTTAACGCACGTATTAACAAGTTTAGTTTTACAGATAGCAGAGGTATTGCCGTTAAAAACTTAACAGCAAATTTTGAATATGCTCTAGACCACATGAATTTTGGTGACTTAAATATTAAAACTGAAGCTTCAGAATTAAAAGGTGATTTACGCTTTAATTATAAGAGAGAAGATTTAAAGTTTTTTACAGATAAAGTTAATGTTATTGCATCTTTTAAAGATTCTGAAGTATCACTTACAGAACTTAATGTATTTTTTGACGAATTTGGTGTTAACCAAAAAGCAAGACTTAATACTGATTTATCTGGTACATTAAACAACTTAGTGGCTACAAACCTTAATGTAAGCACGTCTAGAAACACTAAAATAATTGGTGACATTACTTTTAAAAACCTATTTAGTAATGCAGAAGATAGTTTTGCTTTAGAAGGAGAATTTAAAAATTTAGCCTCTAACTACAACGACTTAACAGCCCTGCTTCCAAATATTTTAGGTAGTTCTATACCAACCGTGTTTTCTAAAGTTGGTAATTTTAGAATAATAGGTAACTCGTACATCACTGCAAAACGTATTGCTGCTAAAATTAGAATAGATACCGATTTAGGGTTAATAAATTCAGATTTAGAATTAACTAATATTGACGATATTGATAATGCAAATTATATTGGTAATGTTGTATTTGTTGATTTTGATTTGGGTACGCTAATCAACGATCCACAGGTTAAAACCGTATCGGCAAATATAGATGTAGATGGAAAAGGTTTTACACTCGGTAATTTAAGAACCGATGTTAAAGGTGAAGTTTTTACTTTAGATTATAATGGGTACACTTATAAAGATATAAATGTTTCGGGTGATTTAGGTAATAAAATTTTTAACGGTTTTCTTAAAGCAAACGATCCTAATCTAAAAATAGACTTTAACGGTTTAGTGGATTTTTCTAAAGTGATAAACACCTTTGACTTTAAAGCCAATGTTGGTTATGCTAATTTAAGGAGACTTAATTTTATAACTAGAGACAGTATCTCTGAGTTTAAAGGATTGGTTACCATGACGGCAAAAGGCTCTAATTATGATGATGTTAGTGGGTCTATAAATATTAAAAACACAAACTATAAAAACCAAGATAGTAATTATAATTTTCAAGATTTTGAGATTGTTTCATCCTTTAAAAAGGGAGAACGAAATATTACAGTTAATTCACCAGATATTATAAATGGGAAAGTTTCTGGTAAATTTCAAACTAAAGATATTTTAAAACTTGTAGAAAATTCTATAGGCAGTATTTATACCAATTATGTGCCAAATGATGTTGATGGCGACCAATACATTAATTTTAAATTCAATATTTATTCTAAAATTGCAGCTGTATTTTTTAAAGATTTAACCTTAGGTAAAAACACATTTATAGAAGGTAGAATAGAAACTGATGAAAAAGGATTTAATCTTAGATTTAACTCGCCAGAAATTAAGTTTGAAGATTATTTTGCAAACAACATAAATGTAAGTGTCAATAATAACAACCCTTTATTTAATACCTTTATAGAAATAGATAGTATTGGCGCAGGTATTTATAATACCTCAGATTTTACACTTATTAATGTTACTAAAAGAGATACGTTACTTATTAAAACTGAATTTAAAGGAGGTGAAAATAACACAGATAATTTTGATCTTAATCTCTTTTATACCATAGATGAGGCCAATAAGTCTGTTATAGGTTTTAGAAAATCTGACGTTATTTTTAAGGGTTACGATTGGTTAGTTAATTCTAAAAAAGACACACTTAATAAAATACGTTTTGATAGAGATTTTAAGTCCGTTCAGGTTTTTCCTATAAAGATTAACCAAGGTAATGAAGAAATATTAGTATCAGGTTTAGTAGAAGGTACCTCAAATAAAAGTATTAATGTAGATTTTAGAGATGTACAGCTTGTAAAAATTACACCACGTATAGATAGTTTAGATTTAAAGGGCGTGGTAAACGGAAAGTTAGATTTACTTCAGACTAATGGTGTGTATTTACCAAAATCAGATGTGGTGGTTAGCAATTTATTTGTAAACGATTATGATTTAGGTGAGTTATCCGCTAAAATTGAAGGCAATAATTCTATTACTAATTATAAGGTAGATGTAACTTTAGTAAATGATAATTTAACAGCATTAGCAGCAAACGGAACTATAGACGTAGCAGAGAAAAACCCAACGATTAATCTTAATATAGATTTTGAAGAATTTTTACTAGACCCTCTAAATCCTTTAGGCGAAGGTGTTATTAATAACATAAGAGGCTTAGTGTCTGGTAATGCTAAAGTAACAGGTAGTCTAAGAAAGCCTAATATAGATGGTGAATTATTTTTAGACAGAGCAGGTCTTTCTATACCTTATTTAAATGTAGATTATGGTTTCGATTTTGATTCTAAAGTCACTTTAAAAAATCAACGTTTTGTCTTTAATAATGTCGCTATGACAGATTCTAAATTTTTCTCTCAAGGAAATTTGAATGGTTATATAGAGCATAATAATTTTTCAGATTGGAAACTTGGATTAGATTTAACAACAGACCGATTATTAGTACTAAATACAGAGGCATCAGATGATGCATTATACTACGGAAACGGTTTTGTTAGTGGTACTGCCCAAATAAAAGGTCCAACAGACCAGTTGGTTATAGATTTTGATGGGAGCACTGCAGACGGTACAGTGTTTAATATACCATTAAACGATTCTGAAAATTTTGGCGATAACTCGTTTATACATTTTTTAAGTCCAGAAGAAAAATTAGCACGGGTAAATGGTGAAATTCAAGAACAAATACAGGTTAAAGGTTTAGAGCTAAATTTCGACTTATTAGTAAAGCAAAATGCGACCATAGAAATTGTAATAGACAAAGAAGCTGGTAGTACAATTAAAGGTAAAGGCGAAGGCAATTTAAAATTTGAAATTAACACCAACGGGACATTTAACATGTGGGGGGATTTTGTGGTGTATGAAGGGTTTTACAATTTTAAATTTGGAGGTATTGTAGAAAAGAAATTTAATGTAGAGCGTGGTAGTAAAATAGAATGGGAAGGCGACCCAATGAAAGCCGCTATTAACTTAAAAGCTATCTATGAAGGTACAGCAAACCCATCTGTATTATTAGATAATCCTATAAGTCAGTCAATAGATGTAGAAGTAGAAATAGATTTAACGGGGCAGTTAGAGCAGCCTATACCTCAATTTAACTTTAGATTTCCTGGAGTGAGTTCTGCGGTAAAATCTGAGTTAGACTACCGTTTAGCTTCCAAAGAAGATCGTGAAAACCAGGCCTTAATATTTTTAGCAACGGGTGGGTTTTCTAGTGGTGTGAGAGGCGCTAACTTTACAGGTACTATTTCAGAAAGATTATCGGGTATGATTAATAATCTGTTTGGTGGTAGTAATGGTAATTTAGATGTAGGTTTCGATTTTGAGCTAGGACAAGACACACCAGAGTTGCAGACCAATAATCGCTTAGGTGTTACACTTCAAACAAAAATTAGCGACAAAATTTTAGTAAATGGTAAGGTTGGTGTACCATTTGGGAGTGCGCAACAAACTACAATAACAGGTGATGTGCAAATAGATTGGTTATTAAATGAAGACGGTACACTAAGGGCTAAAGTTTTTAATCGAGAAAACACCATAAGAAATTTTGGCGAAGAAATAGGTTTTACACAAGGTGTTGGTTTATCCTATAATGTAGAATTCGACACTTTTAAAGAGTTGTTAGAAATTATTTTTTCTGGGAAGAATAGAAAAGATAAAAAAGCTAAAGAAAAAGAAGAAAAGGAAGATGACAACGATTTAAAAATGATGCCAGATTTTATTGAAATGAAAACCCAAAAAACCAAAACAAAGTCTCAAGACTAGCAATTATTAAATGTTTAGTCAAATACTTATTAACGAAAACGTTTGAGTTTTTGTACCAGTGATTATTTTATGTGAATAGTCACTTTTTTGTTTACATTGTTTCTTAAATTTACTGTAAACAAATAACATAAATGTCTGATACAATTAAAAAAATAGGAGTAATGACGTCTGGTGGAGATGCTCCAGGTATGAACGCTGCTATTAGATCGGTGGTTAGAGCTTGTGCTTATCATAATATAGAATGTTATGGTATTTACCGTGGTTATGAAGGGATGATAGAAGGTGACTTCGTTAAAATGGATGCACGTAGTGTTAAAGGTATTATTAACAAAGGTGGTACTATTTTAAAAACAGCAAGATCTGAGGCATTTAGAACAAAAGAAGGCAGAGCTAAAGCACACGAGCAGTTATTAAAAGCTGGTATCGAGGCTTTTGTTGTTATTGGTGGTGATGGTAGTTTTACAGGTGCTATGATTTTTAATCAAGAATATAACTTTCCAGTGATGGGTATTCCAGGCACCATAGATAATGACATTTTTGGTACAACACATACCTTAGGTTACGATACAGCCCTTAATACAGTAGTTGAGGTTATTGATAAAATTAGAGATACTGCAAGTTCGCATAACCGTCTCTTTTTTATTGAGGTTATGGGTCGCGATGTTGGTCATATTGCGCTAAACGTAGGTATTGGCGCTGGTGCAGAAGAAATACTTATACCAGAAGAAGACTTAGGTTTAGATCGTTTATTAGAGTCGTTAAGGCGTAGTAAACAATCGGGTAAATCATCTAGTATTGTCGTGGTAGCCGAAGGAGATAAAATAGGTAAAAGTGTTTTTGAACTAAAAGATTATGTAGACGAAAATATGTCTGAGTACGAAGTAAGAGTTTCGGTCCTTGGTCATTTACAACGTGGTGGTTCTCCATCTTGTTTTGATAGAGTTTTAGCAAGTAGAATGGGTGTTAAAGCTGTAGAAAGTCTTCTAGAAGGACAAAGTAACTTTATGGTTGGTCTTAAAAATGATATTATAGATTTAACACCATTTGATCAGGCCGTAAAAGGAAAGTCGAAAATTAATATGGAACTCCTTAGAGTTTCAGATATTATGTCAGTTTAAGAATAAAAGAAAAATTAATTAATAGTATAATATGTCAGATTTAAAATTAGGAATTAACGGATTCGGAAGAATAGGAAGAATAGTATTCAGAGCAACAGTAAAAAGAAACGACGTTGATGTTGTAGCTATAAATGATTTACTAGATGTAGAGCATTTAGCATATCTTTTAAAGTATGACTCTGTACACGGAAGATTCGACGGGACCGTTGAGGTAAAAGATGGACACTTAGTAGTTGATGGCAAAACAATTAGAGTAACCGCAGAAAGAGATCCTAAAAATTTAAAGTGGGACGAAGTTGGTGCTGATGTAGTTGCTGAGTGTACCGGTATTTTTACAACATTAGAAACTGCGCAATATCATATAGATGGTGGTGCAAAAAAAGTAGTAATTTCTGCACCAAGTAAAGACGCACCTATGTTTGTAATGGGTGTTAATGATGCGACGTTAACAGCGAATCACACTATCGTTTCTAACGCATCTTGTACCACAAACTGTTTAGCACCTATAGCTAAGGTGATTGAAGATAACTTTGGTATAGAAGAAGCGTTAATGACTACAATTCACGCAGCAACATCTACGCAGTTTACTGTAGATGCACCATCACGTAAAAATTACCGTTTAGGGCGTTCTGCACTTAATAATATTATACCAAGTTCAACGGGTGCGGCAAAAGCTGTAGGTAAAGTAATTCCTGAGTTAGACGGAAAATTAACAGGTATGGCTTTTAGAGTACCAACTGTAGATGTGTCTGTTGTAGATTTAACGGTTAAGACTAAAAAAGACACCTCTTTAGAAGAAATTAAAGCAGCTATGAAAAAAGCAGCTAATGGATCAATGGCTGGTGTTTTAGGTTATACAGAAGATGCTGTAGTATCTCAAGATTTTGTTAGTGAAGAAAGAACAAGTGTATTTGATGCTGATGCTTCAATTGAGCTTAACTCTAAATTTTTTAAGCTAATTTCTTGGTACGATAATGAATTTGGTTACTCTAATAAATTAGTAGATTTAGCTCAAAAGGTAAATAACCTTTAGACAAAATATAATAGTAATTATGAAAATCCGTAGGATTATGATATGTCATGTTCTGCGGATTTTTTTATAACATTAAATATGATTTTAATTACAGACGGTGGTTCAACCAAATGCGATTGGATTGCTATACATAATAACGGCGAAAAAGCCGCAGACAAGATTAGAACAAAAGGATTAAATCCGGCTATCATTGCTGAGAAGAAGTTAAGAAAAACAGTTAGAAAAAGTAAAGAATTAATGGCGCTTGCTAATGAGGTTACTCATATATTTTTCTATGGTGCTGGTTGCGGTACAGAAAAACCAACGCTTTTATTACAATCCATTTTACAATCTTATTTCCCTAAGGCTATTGTTGAGGTTAGAGAAGATACTTATGCAGCTGTAAGGGCATGTATAAATAAAAATGATGAATCTGCGGTAGTGTGTATTTTAGGTACAGGCTCTAATTGTAGTTATTTTGATGGTAAAAATTTACACCAACGTGTAGATAGTCTTGGTTATACATTAATGGATGACGCTAGTGGTAATTACTTTGGTAAACAACTTATTAGAGACTACTATTTTAATAAAATGCCAGACACGATAAAAGTAGCTTTTGCACATAAACATAACTTAGATTCAGATTTTATAAAGTATAACTTATACAAGCAAGCAAATCCAAGCGCTTATTTAGCGACCCATGCAGAGTTTATGTTTATAAACAAAGATTCAGATTATATAAAGAATGTCATAAAGGATGGTATTCGTGTGTTTTCAGAAAATATGATTATGCAATTTAAAGAAGAATTAAAGACAAGTCCTGTACATTTTGCAGGGTCTATTGCTTATTTTGCTCAAGAAGAGATTAAAGAAGTTGCAAAAGAATTTGGTTACACAGTTGGTAATTTTGAGAGACGCCCTATTGAAGGTCTTGTTAGTTACCACATTAATAACCTTTAACACACAAATGACCAGAAGTTTTTAATAAGCTGTTAATAAATCTATATTTTGCTATTGTAAAACTTATTAAATGGTCATATCTTTGTACAACAATTTTGAAAAATTAAAGAGATTATGTTCGAGTTTGATCAATATTTAGGATTCTTAGCGTTTTTAACCATATTAACTATCGGTTTTTGGTTAATGATTTTTCTTTTAACGTTTGTAATTCCTTATTGGGTTACAGGTTCTGCAATAGAGCGTTTAAAAGAAATAAAAGAAGAAAAGAAAGCTAAGCGCGAAAATGCGACACACTAGTCTACAACTATATTTTAAAAAATATTGAGCGCTTTTTAGCGCTCTTTTTTTTTGCCTAATATTTTGGTATTTTAGTAATTCAAAAAAAATAAGTTATGATACGTATCTTACTCTTGCTCGTTTTTATCTCCTTTCAATTACAAGCACAACAAATTCTTTCCGAAAAACAAAGAGCTGAGGTTGTAGATCAGATTTTAAAAGACAGATTTAATAACCTACTACCAAAACTAATGGACGATACTGGTTTTGATATGTGGATTTTAATCTCTAGAGAGTATAACGAAGATCCCGTTTTAAAAACAATGTTGCCTGCTACTTGGTTAAATGCTAGACGACGCACCATTCTTGTTTTTTACAGAAATAAAGAAAAAAATACGATTGAAAAACTAGCTGTGGCACGTTATAATTTTGGCGAAAATATTGTCTCAGCTTGGAACAAAGATAAAGAACCAGACCAATGGAAAGCCTTAATGCAAATTATAGAAGATCGAAAACCTAAAGCGATTGGTTTAAATTATTCAGATAGTTTTAATATTTGTGATGGCTTGGTAAAAACCGATTATGACGCCTTTATGTCTTATTTACCAAAACAATTTAAGGCTAATGTTAAGTCCGCAGAACAATTAGCTATTGGGTGGATTGAAACACGTACCAAAACCGAAATGGTCATTTATAACCAACTCGTAGATATCACACATAATATTATTGCCGAAGCGTTTTCAGAAAAAGTAATTACAGCAGGAATTACCACAACCACAGACGTCGAGTGGTGGATGCGCGATAAAGTGACGGATTTGGGTTTAGAAACTTGGTTTCACCCCACGGTAGATGTGCAGCGTACTGCTGAAGTTTTAGGCAATCATTTATACGCATTTTCAGATCGGCCCGAAAATATGGTTATTCTTCCTGGTGATTTGGTGCATTGCGATTTTGGTATTACCTATTTAAGATTGAATACAGACTGCCAAGAATTAGCCTATGTTTTAAAACCGAATGAAACCAAACCACCAAAATTTTTAGTAGATGCGCTTAAAGATGGCAATCGTGTACAAGATATATTTACCTCTAATTTTGAAACTGGTAAAACAGGAAATGAAGTGTTAGCTAAATCTTTAAGTGAATCAAAAACTGAAGGCTTAAGACCTTTAATTTACACGCATCCTTTAGGAACTTATGGTCATTCTTCTGGTACAACTTTAGGTATGTGGGATGCTCAAGGAGGTGTTCCTGTAACCGGTGATTATCCATTACATGAAAATACCGTTTATGCTATAGAATTAAACACAACGGTAACAATTCCAGAATGGAAACGCGATATTAGAATAATGCTTGAGGAAGCAGGCTTTTGGGGGGAAGACGGATTTAGATATGTGAATGGTCGTCAAACTAAATTGTTAACCATTCCTAGGACTAAAACGCATCAAGGAAATTAATCAATATTTGTTTCAGAGTGTTTATACAATTTAAAAGACGCAATTAACCCAACTAAAGCAAACCCAAACATAATTGCAAAAACGATTTCATGTCCGGTTTTTGGGTTATAAGCATCTAAAATATATCCGTTAATTAATCCCGTAAAAATATCTGGTGTATAGCCAATTACAGAAATAAACCCCACAGCAGTTCCTGTAACAGCTAGTGGTATTTTACTTTCTTCTAAAGTAGCAAAATATAAAACGCGTGCAGAATAGACACCAATAGCCATGGTTCCAATAGATAAGACAAATAGTAAGGCAGCCGAATCATTTACAATGCCAAGTGCAAAAACTAAACTAGTTAATGCCATTAAAAAGAAACCTACAATAATCCAAAGGCTAGCTTTAGTTGTATCGGCTAATAAACCAATAATAACACCAATAATTGGTCGCATATATAATAGATACGTGCCAACTTTCGCCGCTTCAATTTTATCGTAATGCATTACTTGTTCTGCATATTGACTAAACAAATTGGTCATTTTATAGCCATAATAAGCGCATAAAATAATGAGCATTAAAAGCCAAACAGCTTTAAATTTGAGGACGAGTTTAAAGTTTTTAATCGTAATAAGTTCTGAATGGTTATCTGATTTTAAGTGTGTATCAAAATTCAACTTTAAAAAGAAAAACACAATGACACCAACAGTAATAACAGCAAAAGAGGTGTAAGTAATCACTTCTTTAAAAGCGATACGTCGTTCTGTAATTGTTGTTAATTCGATATCCTTTGAAATAAATAACGAAAAAATTAAAACTCCAATAGATCCAAAAAGTGCGGCGACTAAGCCACGACCACCATCTAAAAAGCCAAAGGCAATACCTTGTTTATTGGTGCCACCCCAAATTCGGGTCGCCTTTATCATGGCTGCCCAAAACAGAAAAATAGTGGTAAAACCCCAAAAGCCATAAAGTACATGAAGATTAATAAGATTAGGATACGTCGCTAAATACAAACCTCCTAAACCTGTAAGAATTAAGGCGAACGACATTAATAAATTGGGTTTAAATTTATCTGCAAGTGGTCCGCCAAATAAATAAGAAAACAGTGCTACAATACCATAGACAGAAAAGCAACTTCCTATTTCTGTTTGACTAATAGAAAAGGATTCTAAAAACGTCGTTCTAAAAATACGAGGCAATACAAAAGGTAAAATAAAAACAGCCTCTGCCGCTAATATTAATAATAATATAACGTACAGCGGCTGTTTTTTGGTGTCTTCTTTATTCAAAATTAAACTTGCAAAACACCCATATTAAAAGGTTTTGTAATAGGCGCGTGGTTTGCAGCTTCTATTCCCATAGAAATCCAAGTTCTTGTATCTAATGGGTCAATAACACCATCTGTCCAAATACGAGACGCTGCATAATAAGGTGAGACTTGGTTATCGTATCTGTCTTTTATTTTTTTGAATAATTCAGCTTCTTTCTCCTTAGTGATTGTTTCACCTTTCTTTTTAAGTGAGGCCGTTTCAATCTGAGCCAATACTTTAGCAGCCGAGTTTCCGCTCATTACGGCAAGCTCTGCACTTGGCCATGCGGCAATTAATCTTGGATCGTATGCTTTTCCACACATGGCATAGTTACCAGCTCCATAGCTGTTTCCTAAAATAATAGTGAATTTTGGTACTACAGAATTACTCACTGCATTCACCATTTTAGCACCATCTTTTATAATACCAGAGTGTTCAGATTTACTACCAACCATAAAACCAGTAACGTCTTGTAAGAAGACTAAAGGAATTTTTTTCTGATTACAATTCGCAATAAAACGTGTGGCTTTATCGGCTGAGTCATTATAAATGACACCACCAAATTGCATTTCGCCTTTAGCTGTTTTTACGAGTTGACGTTGGTTGGCAACAATACCAACAGCCCAACCATCAATACGTGCATATGCTGTAATAATTGTTTTTCCGTAGTCTTCTTTGTATTCATCAAATTCAGAGTTATCTACAATACGTTTTATAATTTCTTTCATATCGTATTGATCGGCTCTACTTTTAGGTAAAATACCATAAATATCTTCGGGATTCTCTTTAGGTTTTAAGGATTTAGACCTATTGTATCCCGCTTTATCATAGTCCCCAATTTTATCAACGATACTTTTAATTTTATCTAGAGCAGCGGCATCATCTTTTGCTTTATAGTCTGTAACACCAGAAATTTCGCAATGTGTGGTTGCACCACCTAAAGTTTCATTATCAATAGTCTCACCAATCGCCGCTTTTACTAAATAACTTCCTGCTAAGAAAATACTTCCTGTTTTATCGACAATTAAAGCTTCATCACTCATAATAGGTAAGTAGGCACCTCCTGCAACACAACTTCCCATAACGGCAGCAATTTGGGTAATTCCCATACTACTCATTATAGCATTGTTTCTAAATATGCGACCAAAATGTTCTTTGTCTGGGAAAATTTCGTCTTGCATCGGTAAAAATACTCCAGCACTATCCACTAAATATATAATTGGTAAACGGTTTTCTATAGCTATTTCTTGAGCACGTAAATTCTTTTTACCAGTAATAGGAAACCATGCACCAGCTTTAACAGTAGCGTCATTGGCCACAACAATACATTGCTTACCGCTAACGTAACCCATTTTTACAACAACTCCGCCAGACGGACAACCACCATACTGCTCGTACATACCATCACCAGCAAAAGCACCAATCTCAATAGATTTTGCTTTTTTATCTAGTAAATAATCAATACGCTCGCGCGCTGTCATTTTGCCTTTTGCACGGTGTTTTGCCATGCTTTTTTCACCGCCTCCAAGTTTTACTTTTACTAAGCGCTTTCTTAAGTCAGATAGAAGTAACTTGTTATGATCTTCGTTTTTATTGAATTTAATATCCATTAATGCAGAATTGTTTTGCACGAATTTACAAAAGATTCACTAGAGATTTAAAACCTATTATCTAAATGAAATGTTAAATATTAATTACATGGAAATATATTCCTTGGAATATAAATATTTTTAATGTAGATTTGTTTCATCATTAAAATATAAATCATGAAAGTTTTAATTATCAATTCTAGCAGTAATAGAGAAAATTCAACTTCAACAGCTTATGCTGCAAAGGTTGTTTCACAATTAAAAGTTGTACATCCTGAGGTTAGTGTAGTAGAGAGGCACACCACTTATTCAGATTTACCTTTTATTAATGAAGCTATGTTAGCATCATTGTTTGTTAATGGTGAACGTACCGATTTACAAGTTAAAGCTTTAGCCTTATCACAGCAACTGGTCAATGAGGTATTAGAAGCAGATGTAATTGTTATTTCAGCACCAATTTATAATTTTTCGGTGCCAGCATCGTTAAAAGCGTATTTTGATTTAATAGCTAGAGCCGGACTCACATTTAAATATTCTGAAAGTGGGCCAGTTGGTTTATTAGAAGGAAAAAAGGCATATGTTGTGGTGAGTAGTGGTGGAGTAGAAATTGATAGTGACGTAGATTTTGCTGGTAAATATATAAGACATTTTCTAGGGTTTTTAGGAATTTCTGACGTAGAAATGATTAAATTAGATCTCTTAATGTTTGATGCTGAGGCAAAACAAGAAACAGCGAATAAACAAATACAAGCCATATAGATATGAAAAACATAATCGCATTTGCAGGTAGTGATAGCAAAACATCAATTAATAAGCAACTAGCAGTTTATGCCGCATCTTTAATAGTTGAAGCAGAAGTTAAAGTCTTAGATTTAAACGATTTTGAATTGCCATTGTACAGTATGAACCTAGAACTTGCAGAAGGTATACCAGATAATGCACGTAAGTTTTTAGATGAAATTAAATCTGCAGACGGAATTGTATTATCATTAGCAGAGCACAATGGAACTTATGCGACGGTATTTAAAAACCTGTTTGATTGGATGTCTAGAATAGACGGAAAATTATGGAGTGACAAACCTATGTTACTCATGGCAACATCACCAGGAGCTAGAGGAGGAGCCACTGGATTAGAAATTGCAAAAGGTCGTTTTGGTTTTATGGGTGGTAATATTGTTGGGGTGTTTAGTTTGCCGTCATTTGGGGATAATTTTTCTGATGGAAAGATTATAAATTCTGACTTAAACAACCAGCTTTTAGAAGAGGTAAAACAATTATCTGAACGTTTATAATTCGTAAGGACTAAATTAGTAAGTGCAAAAACTGAAGCCAAGAGAAATGGGGGATTTAGCTAAAGATATTAATTCAAAATTTCAAAATAATCGTGTAAAAGCCTTATTGAATATAATTTACACGGCAAATTGGATTTCTAGTGCTCAAAATGAGTTTTTTAAAGATTATGGCATATCACCCCAACAGTATAATATCCTTAGAATTTTAAAAGGTGCAGGTGAGGCTTTAAACGTGCAAACTATAAAAGATAGGATGTTAGAGCGTTCACCAAATGCCACACGTTTAATGGATAAGCTGTGTGCTAAGAACTGTATTGAGCGTTTACCGTCTGAGCACGACAGGCGGGTTGTAAAAATAGCAATAACCGAGCAAGGTATGAGGTTGTTAGACTCCATTCCAAAGGATTTGAATAACGAATTCTTAAAAAATCTAAACGAAGAAGACGCTGAGCAATTAAGTAATTTGCTCGATAAGATGCGTTAGTTTAAGTTGCGCATACTTACACGTACAAAAAAAAAGACAGATGTTTTTTTGATTAAATACTTTCCATGGAAACTATAACGCAAAAAAGGGCATTAATTATGAAACAAAATACAATTGATAAAGTAGGGCATAGCAGTATGGTAAATATGGGTCCAATTAGATTGCGTCAGCCATTACCAACACAACAGATTGACCATGTAGACCCTTTTATTTTATTACATCATTATGGCCCTTATAATATCAATGAAAAGCATAACCCTTTTGATTTAGGTCCACATCCGCATAGAGGTTTTGAGCCTATTACATTTTTGGTTCAAGGCGAACAATTACACCGCGATTCTTTAGGGAATGAAAGCATAGTAAAAGCGGGTGATGTACAATGGACTACGGCAGGTCGTGGAATAATTCATGCTGAAGCGCCTACAAAAGATTTTGTGAGGCAAGGCGGTACGATTGAGGGGATTCAATTATGGTTAAATCTACCTGCTAAAAAAAAGATGATCTCCGCTAATTATCAACACGTAAAACATGACGATTTTAGAAGCGTAACTTCTGCTGATGCTAAGATAGAAACTAAAATTATTGCTGGTGAACTCAATGAAACCTATGGAAGAATAGCGACGCAAACACCAGTAAATGCATTTATGATTACCGCCGAGACAAATGGCGAGACGTTTATTACGTTTCCGCAAACACACCGAGGTATGTTGTATTTATTACGAGGTAAAGTAACGGTTAATGGGCATACATTGTTAGAACTAGATAATGATCAGCTAGTTACATTTAAGCAAGATGGTGACGGAGTTTTAATAAAAGCAGCATCAGATAGTCTATTGTTATTCTTGTCTGGTGAACCATTTAATGAGCCTGTAACTACTTACGGGCCTTATGTTATGACTACTCAAACAGAAATTATGGAAGCCATGCGCGATTACCAAATGGGTAAAATGGGCTTTCTTCCTGCGAACTAATATTTACCAAGACCTGTCAGATTTTTAAAACCGAGCAGGTCTATTCAAATAACGTTTAACTAAAATACACCTGCGTTTGCAGGCAAAATTATGAAAACAACAATTCACAAAGCAAACACAAGAGGCTATGCAGGTCATGGCTGGTTAAAATCGCATCACACATTTAGTTTTGCGGGTTATCAAAATGCAGAACGTAACAACTTTGGTATGTTACGTGTATTAAATGATGATATTGTTCAACCCAAAATGGGATTTGGTACACATCCACACCAGAATATGGAAATCATTTCCATTCCGTTAAAAGGTGCATTGTCTCATAAAGATTCTATGGGTAATAAACGTGCTATAGAAGTAGGTGAAGTGCAAGTAATGAGTGCAGGAACCGGTTTAACACATTCAGAATTTAATGATAGTAAAACTGATGAAGTTAATTTTCTTCAACTATGGATTATTCCAGAAGAAATGAGTGTAAAACCCAATTATGAGCAGCGTCAGTTTTCAACTACGGGTAGAAAAAATCAATTGCAAACCGTTGTTGCACCAAAGGATAAGTTAGAAGGTGATGCATTGCCTATTAGTCAGCAAGCCTATATTTATAGAGCAGCTTTAGATTCGGGTAATTCTATTAATTTAGAATTAAAATCCGAAAACAATGGATTATATGTCTTTGTGGTTGATGGAGAAGTAGAAGTTGAAGGAAACCCTTTAATAAAAAGAGATGCAATTGGTATTTATGATACAGATAACGTTTCAATAAAATCTAACCAACTTTCTGAATTAGTAATTATTGAAGTACCAATGACATAGGTTTTGTTTTATAAGTAAATAGGAAAAAGCATCTTAAATTAAGGTGCTTTTTTTGGTTAAATTCACGATATTTGTATTTAGACTGATAACCTAAAATTTAATAGATTAAGAATATGGCGATGAATAAGAATACAGTATTAGCTTGGGCTACCACAATAATGATTGCAGTAGGACTAGGGTTAATTGCACTAGGTGCATTTAGATATGATGATGTGGCAGGTTGGGGCTTTGCAGCTGTTGGTTTTGGTTTTTTTGCTATTGCTTGGGTATTTAATGCTTTAAAAGGTAGAGTGTAACCTAAATAATAAATCTTTTAAGACTGTATCTTAATCTCACTTTAGATGAATTATCAACTACAGTTATTTATACTTAAAAGATTTCAAAAATTTTAAATAATTAATTTTAATTGAAAAACATAACGCTTAAATTTTTCAATTTAAAACCTTTAAACTTATTATAATGAGTGATGATAAAAAAGTGATTTTTGCAATGTCTGGTCTTACAAAGACGTTTTCAGGCGCAAATACACCAGTATTAAAGAATATTTATTTGAGTTTCTTTTATGGTGCCAAAATCGGAATCTTAGGACTTAACGGTTCTGGTAAATCTACATTGTTAAAGATTATTGCTGGTGTAGATAAAAACTACCAAGGAGATGTTGTTTTTCAGCCGGGCTATACCGTTGGTTATTTAGAGCAAGAACCACAACTTGACGAAGATAAAACGGTTATGGAAATTGTTAGAGAAGGTGCAGCAGAAACGGTTGCTATCTTAGACGAATACAACAGCATAAACGATCAATTTGGTTTAGAAGAAGTCTACAGCGACGCCGATAAAATGGAGAAGCTAATGAACCGACAAGCAGAATTGCAAGATCAAATTGATGCGGCTAACGCTTGGGAGTTAGACACGAAGTTAGAAATTGCTATGGACGCGTTACGCACACCAGACGGTGATAAAAAGATTTCAGTACTTTCTGGTGGTGAAAGACGCCGTGTTGCACTATGTCGTTTATTGTTACAAGAACCAGATGTTTTATTGTTAGATGAACCAACCAACCACTTAGATGCAGAATCTGTACATTGGTTAGAGCATCATTTAGCACAATATAAGGGTACCGTTATTGCTGTAACACACGATAGGTACTTTTTAGATAATGTAGCTGGGTGGATTTTAGAACTAGATAGAGGAGAAGGTATCCCTTGGAAAGGAAACTACTCATCTTGGTTAGACCAGAAGTCTAAACGTATGGCTCAAGAAAGTAAAGTCGCTTCTAAACGTCAAAAAACTTTAGAGCGAGAACTAGAATGGGTTAAGCAAGGTGCTAAAGGAAGACAAACCAAACAGAAAGCACGTTTAAAGAATTATGATAAGTTAATGAGTCAAGATCAAAAACAACTTGATGAAAAACTAGAAATTTATATTCCTAATGGTCCACGTTTAGGAACAAATGTAATAGAAGCCGTTGGTGTAGCTAAAGGCTACGACGACAAATTATTATATGACGACTTAAATTTTAATCTTCCACAAGCAGGTATCGTTGGTGTTATTGGACCCAATGGAGCTGGTAAAACCACTATTTTTAGAATGATAATGGGTGAAGAGACTCCAGATAAAGGAGAATTTAAAGTTGGTGAAACAGCAAAGATTGCATACGTAGATCAGAAACACTCTAACATAGATCCTGAAAAAACAATTTGGCAAAACTTTAGTGACGAGCAAGAGTTGGTAATGATGGGTGGTAAAGAAGTAAATTCTAGAGCCTATTTAAGCCGATTTAATTTTTCTGGTGGTGAGCAAAATAAAAAGGTAAAATTATTATCTGGTGGTGAGCGTAACCGTTTGCATTTAGCAATGACGTTAAAAGAAGAAGGTAACGTATTGCTTTTAGATGAGCCTACCAATGATTTAGATGTAAATACACTTAGAGCGCTAGAAGAAGGTTTAGAGAACTTTGCTGGTTGCGCTGTGGTTATTAGTCACGATAGATGGTTTTTAGATAGAATATGTACGCATATTTTAGCTTTTGAAGGAGATTCTCAAGTCTATTTCTTTGAAGGAGGTTTTAGTGAATACGAAGAAAATAAGAAGAAGCGTTTGGGTGGTGATTTAATGCCAAAACGTATTAAATACAGAAAGTTGGTTAGATAATTTATTAGCTCAACTCATAAAACAAAAAAGCCAGCAGTTGCTGGCTTTTTTGTTTTATTTATTTTCGAGATGCTTAATGGTCGTTTTAAGTTTTCTAACCTTAATTAAGTTTAAAACCAATAAAATAAAAAGTGTAACAGCGGTTATTGCGAGTATACTTATAATTTTATCTGGTGATTCTATGGTGTTCATAATTAATTGTCTCCGTAAAGATGGCCGCTTGTAAAATCTTTATAAGATTCATCGACATCTTTAAAAGCATTAGTTTCCATTAATTTCTTGTTTTCAGCTTTTAGCTTGAACATCTTTATAATGGCGATAAGGATAAAAACAAGAAAAACAGAAGCCACCGTGATTAATATCATAGTGAGTTGTGTTGTAGTGATAACTAAAAATTTGATTGTTAGGTTGTTAAGCATGTGCTAGTCGTTTAGATTTGGATTCTATACTACGAATATAAGTAAAATCTAAATGCTAATTACTTAATATTAAATTATTTAAGTTTTTTTAATGCTAATTTGGTAAGTTGAAATGCAATAATGTGTCGTTTAAGCGTGTTATTTGTAAGTGTTACAAGATTTTTAATAACTTGTTAATAATATAAATTTTAACATAATTCGCGGGCTATTTTAATACCAATCTAAGAGCAATACTTCAATTGCGTTATCTTTTGTATTCACTATAGATTTAAAATTAACAACATCGCTAAAACCATCTGTTCCTCTGTAATGATAGGGATAGACTTGTTTTGGTTTAAATTCTAAAACAGCACTCGCTGCACTTTTAACGGTCATGGTGTAAGGTAAATTCATACAAACAAAAGCCTTGTCAATGTTTTCTAGTTGTCGCATTTCTGGTATATCTTCGGTATCACCAGAAATATAAATACGTTCACCATCTACGGTAATAATATAGCCATTGCCTCGGCCTTTAGTATGAAATTTTAAAGCTTCTGCCCTCAAATTGTACATTGGTACGGCTTCAATAGTTATGTTTTTAGGTGTAAAAGATGACCCATTATTTAGTGTAATCTGAGTTTTACCTAAATATTTTGGTAGTTTATCTATTACAGCTTTTGGGGCTATTATAGTTGTGTTATCTAGAGGTAGCGCTGTTAGCGTCTTAATATCTAGGTGATCGCCATGTATGTCTGTAATTAAAATATAAGTTGGTGTTTGTTGCCCATCAAAAGCCTCTTTACCACCAGTAGGGTCAATATAAAGAATATCATTTTTACTTTCTAAAATCAACGTGCCATGGTTTATCGGTATAACTTTAACGGTTTCTTTTTGTTCAGTCTGGTGAGACGATGCAGTCAGTGTATGTTTGGTGCTATCATTTTTACAGCTCGTAAGTGTAACGACTAAAATTGGTAGTAAAATATTAAGTATTTTCATTCTTTTGTTTTTTATAAAGGTAAAGCACCACAATTTCTAATCGAAATTTTGTAACATTTTTATCTCAATAACTACTTATATTTTAAGCAGTAAAGTTTTTATACTCATAAAAAATACCGAAATTGCTAGTACAATTATTGTTCAACTAAAATAACACTATAAAATATGTCTGATGATTTTGATTTATTAGAAACTAACGCTCAAGAAAAAGCTGAAAAGGTAGATGTAAATTGGGGAAAAGCCATAGACCAAATGAAGTCTAAATTAGCGCAAGAAGATGATCCCGAAAGTCGTCAGAAAATATTAAATGCCACCTTAGATAATGTGGTAGATATGGCCGAGAAGGACAGAACAACCTTATTAGATGCGATTAAAGATTTAACCGATTACCAAGATGAAGTTGGTATTATGTTTGAAGGTTTTTCTGCCTTAAACGGTGCAGAACAAAAAATCATAGACGATGCCGTAAAACGTCTAGAGCGTGCTAAAGTAGAGTTAGAAGATGCTCAAAATAAGCCAGACACCTGGTGGAATAACCTTTGGGGACGTAAAAGCAAAATTAAAGATGCAGAAACAGAACTGGCAACAGCACAAAAGGTGCGCGATGCTTCAGACAATAAAGCAAAAGCCATGTTTCAGCAGCGTATAGAAACTGCAGATGTACAAACGTTATTAAATGAATTATCATTTAAAAGTCAAGCAGCAATTAAACGTTTAAAAGACAGAGAAATTGAAATTAAAGAAGTAGAAGAAAGCTTAAAAACTGCGATTGTAGAAGCGAGTAACAATCATACCAAAGCGCTTCAAAAGAAAAAAGAAGTAGAGGACCAGTTAGAAGCGCAGTATGCATTATTAAAACAGGCTAGACAAGCCTTAGAGGAAGTTGCAGACAAACAGTCTGAAGCCTACTCTAAAGCATTAAGCGCCGTAACAACTTTAGAGCAAAAAGTAGAAGAGTTAGAAGGGCTTAAAAATGCATACACCACTTTAGCAGCATCAAAAGACAGTTTTGTACACAAGCATAACCTTACCATTAAAGTATTAACATCTTTGCGCAGTAATTTACAAACGCATCGTGCTAAATTAAAAAGTGATACAGATGAACGTCTAAAATATTATGACGGTTATGTAGTGGCTTTAAAAGCAAGAACAGATCAAGAGTTCGCTGCTATTTTAGAACATTTAGGTGTAAAAACAGATGAGCATATTGGTGAAACCTTAGCCGCAATGCACACAGCAAGCGCAAGAGCACGTCAAGAAATGATGGATAATATTCCGGTTCACGAAAAAGTAATGCAAGGTGTTTATGGCAGTTATGCAGAAGCTTTGCAAGAGATTAGAGAAAAGGATAAGTCTATCCAAAAGAATTTTGCAGAACGTTACGGTATAGATATGAAACAGATTTTTGAAGATTACTACGCAGCAGATGCCAATGCACCATCTGGTGGTGATGGAGAGCCAGCAGATACCCCTAAGCCAGAAGCTGGTAATGATGATTTGTTAGGATAATTTAATTTTGGCGTTTCCCTCTTCCGCTAAAAAAAAAGCTTCAGAGGGTCAGGCTTTACACTATATCTTTTTTCAGAAAAAGAAAAAAAGATGCCGTTTCAATCCTTAACGCAGATTCTCAAACACAACAGTAATTATGAAAAAAACATTGATTATTTCACTTACAGCAATTTGTGTGTCTGTAATGGGAATTATATTTGTTAAACACAGTAATGACCATAAAGAGTGTGAAATAAAAACTGAAATAGCATTTGGTGATAATGATGAGAAAATTGTTTCAGAAATTCATATATGTAAAGAAAAGTTTAATTTATAAAATCATTACAATTCAGTTTTTGAGTTAAACGACATACTGAATACCACCAACCGCTTACTATAATGATCACAACACCATTAGATTCCGCAATATTAGACTCTAAAGCGCAGTACGTCTTTTATCACAAGATGATAGATTTTACGCTCAAAGAATTAATAGTAGCCGTACAAGCCAAGCAACTATTAAGTCAGCAAGAAGTCTTACTTTTTAAGCAATACACAGATTTGCTACTCTATTCTATAGAGACCATGCGTGTAAAATATATGTACGATGATGAAGAAAACATGAAGGTAGATTTAACCGACTCTAGTTTTCCTAATTATTTAGAATTTAGATACCTTTTTAACGATTTAGAATTAAGAGAAAATTATTTAGGTAAACTCACAGATGTTGCAACATTAAAAGAAGAGTTTTTAGATACCTTAATGCGTAAAAAAGAACCTATTGCAAAGCGCAAATTATTTGAAGCAGCATCAATTGTGTATTATACATCTGCTAAAAAAGAATATATTTTTAATCGTTTTGTACAAGGTAAAATTATACCAGCACCACAGGGCTCGCCAGCTGAGTATTTAGTCAGTTGGAGTTTTTATGATGTTTCCCATAACAGACCCTTTATTTGTTACATGTATTTTAATTACAATGGCAAAGATCCTTTAAAAGAACGCGACCAAATCTATAAGGTGTTAAAGTCTGTAGCAGATCGTGAAATGTCTTTAGATACCATGGCATATGGTATAGACAAACGCTTACCAGATGTATTACCTAAGTTAATAAAACGTATAGATTTAGGGCCAATACACAATGTATTTGCTAAAGATGAAAACCAAATTACACACGCAATCTTAAAGAGCATAGCCAACAAGGAAATTCCTTTAGAATCTTACGCAATATCGTTTAAAATAGACGAGCTAAAATCGGCTAGCGAATTTAAAGAAGGTGGTTTTTTTAATAAAAAAACCTTTCAAAAATGGGATACAATGTTTAGGCAACGCTATGTTTTTGCACCACATCGTATTATTCAAATGTTGTATAATAAAACACCTGAAATAATGAATAAGTTAGCAATGCCACCTATTCAACTTTCTGAATTAAAAACAAAATAAAGAGTAAACAATAGCAGTGGTACTATTAAGTACTGTAAACAGTTATTGATACTATAAATTAATAAAATGGAACACAACTCAACCTTTCCTATTAAACAAAGCGAATTAGATATGCTTCGCGATGAAGCGACATCGTATTTAAAATCAATGCAATGGGAACAAAGTCAGCGTGCTAAAAATAAAGATAACGATGCAAAAGATGAATCTATTCTCTTGTACTTATCGCGAGCTAATAATGGTAGTAGCGTTAATGTAACTTCAGTTTCTAAAAGTATTCTTGCTTTAAAGAAACGCTTATTACCAGAGTCTGTGGCGTTGCCTGTACATTTAAATCACACATTATTTGCGGTACAAGAAGCATTGACTTTGGGTATTTGGATAAAAGATAGTTATTACGATGCTTCAGGTTTATCTAGCCTTAACGAAAATAAATCTGCTTTAGATAGTTCTGGCAAACGCCAGTATGAAAGCAAAATGCACACAGCAACAGCTTTTATGTTATTTGCTACTGCTTATAAGGTTTTACACGATCTTAAACCACACGCATCAGACGATTTATCTGTAATGAAGCAGAAATTTGCAGGCATACCAGAAGTCTCGTTAATGACGCCTTTAAAAGGGGTTTCTTGCCAACTGTTTTATTATGATAAGTATTTAACGCATCCAGATATAATTAAGTCAGACAAAGATGTTATAGACTTTACAGTCGTTTATTTTGAAGCGCTAATTAACGAAATTCAACTACGAAAAAGTAGTCTAGAATATACCGAAACTATAGTTGATAGAACGTATAAATTAGAAAACTCTGATTTTGCAGTTTCAGGTTGGGATAATGTTTTTTCGGGTTCAGCGGTTAGTATTGCGTTTAATAAAATAGAATTTGAGCAAATTGTAGGTAATAAAGACGCCAAACACTTTGCACGTCGTTTAACAGAACGTATGTTAAGCTACGATTTTGAAGCTAAGAAAAACCCGTTTCAAGAATTAGGAGGTTTTATGCCAGTGTTTATGGGTTACGGTATACCAGGTACAGGAAAAAGTATGTTGATTGCTGCCATTGCAACCCGTTTAAAAGAGCATGCCGATAATTTAGACATTCCGTTTTTATTCCATCCTATGCCAGATACATTGATTAGTACTTTTCAAGGTGGTTCTGCTGAGAAAATGGTAGAATGGATGAAGCCTTTACAAGATCCTACCAAATTAATTTTTGCACCAATCGATGATGCCGAAAATAATTTGCAAGAACGCACAGCGCAAGGTGTATCTGCAGGTGTAAAAGAAGTGATTGGTGTCTTTTTAAGATATACAGAAGGTGCTTATGCTGTAAACTACGGCAATAGTTCTATTGGGTTGTTTACCAACTTACCCGAAATGTTAGATAAGGCTGTTATTTCGCGCGTGCAAGGAAGATTTAAAATTGATGGCGCACGCACAGCGCACGATTTTGTAGATCAAGATTATATTTGGTGGAAAAAATTACAAGACACCATGCCAGATTTTGTAAACATGAACGATCCTGAGGTATATAACTATTTAACAGATCAGGGTTTGGCTAAAACTATGGGTGAAATTTTAAACACCGTAGAAAAGCCATCCGAAGAACGTGTACACGACACGTTTAATAAGGTAGAAAAACTACACCAGGCTAACGATCATATGTTTTATGCGACTTTGTACAAAGAGATTCAGAAAATATTTCCGTTTTTCTCGTCTAGAGACGTGCGAAACATTCAATCTGCAATTTCATTACGATTAACAGATTTCGATTTAGAACTAGATTGGTTCGAGAATCCTGAAACCTATTTTAAAAAGGATTATGAGACTAAGTTTAACATGCTTCAAGAATTAATGAAATCTAATATGAAAGGTTTAAACTTTTCAGATATAAGAAGACAAGAAGTTATTCGCTATTTAGATAACGTAGCAGCCATTGCAGATACCGACTTTAAACGCAAAGTAGATGCAAGAGTTAACCAGCTTAATATTGAGACTGAGGCTAGAGAACAGTTTGGTGAAAGCCAATAAATAATAAGTTGTTATTTCAATACATTTAATAACCAATAATTAGAGGTTTTTAAATTCAGCCTAACTCAGTCATATAAAAATAAAAGATCACAAAATAAGATTACCGCTTTTTACGGCAACAAGATGAACAAACTAAAACAAGCAAATTTATATAGAAGTGAACTAATTTCTGTAAGCGGAAAGCTAGTAGAACGTTACAATATGTGCTTAAAAACACTAGGTTTTACAGAAACGAAGTTAACCTCTTTTTCAATAGACGGTGTAGGTTGGAGTCCCGAAGTAGCTGAAGAAAAACAAGATACCCAATACCTTAATCACGGTGATGCAAATCCGCATGGTATTATTATTTCGCCTTTACAAAAAGGAAAACCAGTCTATTTGCCATTTCATTCTTTTGACAGAGAAATGATGCAACACGTGTTTAGAACACACGGACAAAAAATTAACGATATTACAAGAGATTCGGCAATATGTATAGATTTCGATCAAGATATTGATGTCTTTTATGAACCTTTAGATATTCTTAAATATGATGATGTTAGCATCAGTTTCAGACTTATAGATAATCTTGGTGAAAAACAAAAAGAGCAACTTAGACTTATAGATAAATTTAATAACGAACATAACTTTATAGACGAGACCATTCATAAAGAATTATTAGACTCAGCAAATACCTATGGTGATCTTAGAGATAGAGATTTAAGCCTTCATTCACTTCACTATACAACAGGTTCTTTTTTTACAAGAGCCTTTAATGGCGTCTATTTGTTAAGAGATTTTATAAAAACAATAGTTGTTTTTGAAGATAAAGAGGTTTACAGAGAAGCCATAAAAGATGCCATTCACGATGTACTAATTTATCACATCAACCAACCCGAGTTAGTAGATAAATTAAAAGACCATATTATTATAGAGTGTAATTTAGAATCTGTTATAAAAACGCCAAACTACGACCGAATTAAAAAATATGAACTCAATCAGTTTTTAAAAGAGACACAACACCCAATAAGAGACATTTTAACAGATAAAGTTTTATTTAAAAGTTACCTAAATAAAATAGATATTAACGCACGCAAGCAAGTTATGGGGGTAGAATTGTATCTCGAAAAATTAGAACGTAGTAACGCTTTTAAGGTCGAAGATATAGTAGAGCAATCTTTATACTTTGCGTTACACCAACCACACTCATCGTTATCTACAGAGCATCGCGATTTAATACATAAACTGCTTATTAATATTGCACCAAAAGATGTATTGTTCTTGTATTGGTATGATAAAGAGCAGTTTTATAAGAGTTATAATGCTTGGAATGATTCCTTTAAAGATTGGGTAATAGAGCGCATTAGTAACAATATCTAAAAATTTTAGACTAATTTTATAAGAACCTTAAACTGAATATTATGTCACTCGAAATAATAATTTTTATAGCATCTATACTCTTCGGAATTGTATTGTATTGGAGAGAATCTAAAAGTAATAGAATCTATAGGTTTTTCAATAAGATATTTTATGCAAAAGATTTGCAAATGGATGCTGCCAGTAAAAAAGGATTTTTACACCAACAATCTTTCTTAATGCGTTTGGTGTATATAGGTGTTCTATTTTTACTAGGAATAGTAATTGTAAGGTTTTTAATACCGATAGATTTGGCAACATTATCACTATTTGCATCAAGTATTTTTGGTACTTTATTAGGAACTTATTTGGCAAATTTTGTCTTTAAATCTTCAGAAGTAATCGATGAAAAAAGTGATTCATTATTAGATGCTGTAAAAGATACCGTAGAAAAAGGAAAAGATTTTATTCAAGATTTAGAATCAAAAGAATCAAAAGAATCAAAAGAATCAAAAATAATTGAAGAAGCAACAAAAGAAACAGAAACAAAACCTGAAGCTAAAAAACAAAGCGCACGAGACCGATTAAAAGATAAAGGTCTAATGTAATAAGCATTTTATAGGCTTCTTAATTAAAAGTCTCTATAAAAATAGTATCCTTAATTTATTTTAGGATTTAGTTTCAATAATAGAATTTAAGATTCTGAACCAAGTTTAGAATCACAAAAAATAGACCATGGTAAAATCATATTGGAAAAAAGGAGGTAAACAAAAACGAATCACCGTTTTAGTAGGTTTACTATTATTAGTGTTGTTATTCTTTTTTAGAGACGATTACCAACCATTACTTTTGTTTTTAAGAAAATTTATTTTTGTAATTATAGTAAGTGTATTGGTGCTAACTTTTGGTTTACGAAAATTTCGAAAAACAGCAAAAACGGGCAGCCGATTAGCTATTCTAGGTATCTTAATTGTTTTCTTTGGCCTAATATATACTGCAGGATGGCATTTTCAGTTGTACGATTATATGAAAACATACAATGTTTTTAATAGCCTTAATAAAGTCGAAATTAATGAATTACCATTAACACAAAATGAACGCATTCAGCCACTTCGAAATATATTTTCTATGGCCAATGAAAGTGTGGGTGAAACCAAAGATGTATCTCTGCCACATTTAGTAAGAATAGGTACAGAGAATAAATGGACTATGGCCATACAGCCAAGTGAAAAGTACGTAATGCAACAAATTAGTGACAATACAGAAGAAGTGTTTTCTGTAAGTAGTACAACACCATTTCCAAGGTTTTCTAACGAAAATAGAATAGATGTTACCTTTTCTATTGGTGAGTCTTTAAAATTTAGCAGAAACACTTACAATGCAGTCGTACAACGTTTTAATCCGTGGATGCTTTTTAATTACGAGCCAAGCGATACCTTTTACATGAAAAATGATATAGGTAATTGGGTACAAGTAGTAAGTCTTATAAAATGGAAAGGCTTCTTTTTTCCGTATCCAACCTTTGGAGGAGTTATGATTATAGAAAACGGTGAGCACAATTTTAACGATTATATTGAACGTATTACTATAGGAAAAGGCACTTTTGTACATCCAGACCATATTAAAAACTATCCATTCTTAACAAAACAAAATACGTTGGCAGAAGTCGTGTCACAGTTGCAGGCAGAGTCTTTAAAGTTTTTGGGTGGTTTTAGCGATCCTTTACCATGGAATATGGAAACTGCAGTAAAAATTCCGTCTATGCCTAAAGATCAAAACCAACAACCTTATGTAACCGATTTTGATTTTGCAGGCAGTAACTCTGATGCCTTTAGCGGACTTTACCATTGGTTTGGATTAGAACCTGTTGGTAATGAGCGTACCAGTTTAAGTTACAGTGTGTTTATTCCTGCAGATGGCTCAGATAAATTATATTATTACGATCATGCGACTAAAAAGCAAGGGTACGCAGGTGTTTCTGCAATGCCTTTAAAAGTAAAAGAATCGCGTAAAGAATACGATTGGAGTGCGAGTACTCCTGTAGAGTTTAGACCTTATATTAAAGATATTGCAGGTAGAAAGCGTATGTTTTTTTTAGGCACTATATCATCTATTAGTTCTACAGATGCACAACAGTTTGATGGTTCTGCAACACCAGATTTAGTGTTAATAGACAGCGAGTATCGAGACGTTATTTGGATAGATGTAAAACACCCAAGCACTTGGGATAAAGAGGTGTATGACCAACTTAACGAAGCGTGGCGTGCTAGCGAAGGCATCGGTTATTATTACAAAGAAGAACCAAAGGACAAAGATATTATGGGACGGCAAATGGATTCGCTAGTGACCATTCCTAAAGTGGAAGACAATACGGACCAGATTGAAGCGTTGCAAAGAAAAATTGATTCGTTGAAGGCAACTACAAATCAATAATAGGGTTTAGATCGTATAGACATTAGTACACACGTTAAAGTTTTTTTAGTTGTAGTAGGTTTCCTTAATTCTGCATGAAACTTAGCTTCATATAAACAAGTAGATCGATTTTAAGGTGTTAGAAAAACAACGACAATTACCACAAACGCAACTTACAGATACAGATAAATTTATTTACTGTTTAGAAGGTGTCGACGACATAGAAACAGCGCAGGTTACCGAGACCCAAAAAAATCTAGAAGACTTGGCTTTACAATATGGCGTAAACAGTATTTATAATACTTGCGACACAATAGAAGGCTTAGACACCTGTTTAAGTACCTTGGTCTTGGACGACCATCACTTTACAGACTACGAAATCATCTACCTTGTTCTTACAGGCGAAGCTAACAGCATTTGTTTAAATGATTACTACTATAGTTTACAAGAAATAGCCGAACTTTTTGAAGGCAAACTCACCGATAAAATTTTACATTTCTCCAATGCAAAAGTGCTAGATTTAGACGAAGAAGAAGCACAGTATTTTTTAGACATTACAGGTGCAAAGGCCATTTCTGGCTATGGCTATGCCTTTAACGGTATTAGCAGTGTAAATTTAGATAAAGCTTTCTTTAACCTTTTTAAGGAAGATGAAAACATACGTGATGTGGTAGAAACCTTGCACCAACGCCATTATAAAGTGTGTAAACTACTAGATTTTAGGTTGTATCATTAAACATATCTTTAGTAACGTCAAATTGATGTTTTATTGTGATTATTTAAATGTTAAGACAATACAGACTAAATTGAAGCCTTGAAACATCATATGGATTTTTTGACGTCCTTTGGTGGGCAATAATTAAGTTATTTTATGTGATACTATTTTTGAGAACTTTCAGGTTCTAAAAACTAGAAAGATCCTTTTTATTAATTTTTTTTTGGAAGTATTAGAACAGGAAAAATCTTAGAAACTAATTGTAATTTTAATCATTTAGAAAACTTAATGCGTAATTTTAACTACATAAAAATAGTTTATGATTATCATTTATATTACAAATAGGCTTTCTTTTGAGTTTTCCGATTTCTCAGTTATGTTTGTTAGTACCGCTAAAAAGAAAATTAATCTAAAAAGCTATTAAAAGTATGAACCAAAATTCAAAACTAACATTCTGTTCAGAAGATGGAAAAGAAAAGGAAATTAAGCCTTTAGTTGAAAAAGTATTAACTGCAGAAGAGCAGGCAAAATTAACGCCAGATATTGTGATACAGAGTCTTAAAGATGGTAATCATCGCTTTGTAAATAATGATTTAACTGCTAGAGACCACACAGCTCAAATACGTAAAGCCACAAACGGACAATACCCTAAAGCTGTTATTTTATCGTGTTTAGACAGTCGTATTCCGGTAGAGGATGTTTTTGATAAAGGAATTGGCGATTTATTTGTAGGTCGTGTTGCTGGTAATTTTGTAAATGAAGATATGTTAGGTAGTATGGAGTTTGGTTGTAAAGTAGCCGGTTCTAAGCTAATTTTAGTTCTTGGGCATGAGCATTGTGGTGCTGTAAAAGCGGCCGTTGATAATGTAAAATTAGGAAATATTACAGCAATGCTTTCAAAAATAAGACCAGTAGTAGAGCAATTAAGTGAAGATTACAAAGGTGATAAAACATCTGCAAACGAAGAGTTTGTGCATATGGTTTGTCAACATAACGTTCTTAAAACAATAAATGATATTAGGGTAAATAGTCCAATTTTAAAAGACATGGAAGACAACGGTGAAATAAAAATCGTTGGTGGTGTTTATGATATGGATACTGGTGCAGTAGATTTCTTGTAAACTCTATTTTTGCTTTAATCAATTTAATGTTATTCTCTTACTATGATTTCAAAATATTACGATGTTAAAAACCTTAAAGGAGACTTAACAGGTGGTTTAGTTGCTGGTGTAGTTGCATTACCTTTGGCTTTAGCTTTTGGTGTACAATCTGGTTTGGGTGCCATTGCAGGTTTATATGGTGCTATTGCTGTAGGTATATTTGCCGCTATTTTTGGCGGAACAGCAACCCAAGCTAGTGGCCCAACCGGACCAATGACTGTAGTCTCGGCAGCTTTAGTAGCAAGTGCTATAGAAATTGCTGGCAGCCTAGAAAGTGCCATGGGTATTATTGTACTCACGTTTTTGTTAGGTGGTTTACTTCAAATTGTATTTGGATTTATTAATATAGCCAGTTACGTAAAATACTTTCCATATCCTGTAGTTTCAGGTTTTATGAGTGGTGTAGGTCTTATCATTATTATACTTCAATTATTTCCTTTTGTTGGGTTATCGTCACCAAAATCTACATGGTTAGTGATGCAAGATTTACCAAGGTTATTTGCAGAGTTAAATTGGCAAGCCTTAGTTCTAGGCGCATTTACGGTTGTTATATATTATGTATTTCCGTTAATTACAAAAGCAATACCAAGCGCATTAGTAGCTTTGGTTGTCGCTTCTATTGCTGGGTATTTTTTAGCTTGGGATATTCCTATTATTGGTGAGATTCCTACAGGTTTACCAGCATTGCAAGTTGAGGGGTTATTTTCTATAGATCCAAGCGCTTATTTTTTAGTTGCTGAGTATGCTTTAGTCTTAGCCGTTTTAGGTTCTATAGATTCTTTGTTAACCTCTGTTATTGCAGATAATATGACAAAAACAAAACACAACAGTAACAGAGAACTTATTGGCCAAGGTATTGGTAATGCTATTGCTGCTGTTTTTGGCGGTATTCCTGGTGCAGGTGCCACAAAAGGAACGGTTGTAAATATTAATTCTGGTGGACGTACACGCGTTTCTGGTACTATTCATGGTCTAGTTTTATTAGCAGTGCTTCTTGGTTTAGGTAAATTAGCGGGTTACATTCCCTTGGCGGTTTTAGCCGGACTGTTAATTCCAATAGGTTTTAAAATTATAGATATTAAAGGTTTTAAGCACCTACTAGCTGTACCTCGTGCAGATGCAGTAGTTTTAATAATTGTGTTGTTAATGACCACATTTGGTAGTTTAATACAAGCTGTTGGTATTGGTTTATTATTGGCGTCGCTATTATTTATGAAACGTGCCAGCGATATAGGTGAAGAAGGCATGCAAGTAGGTACTTTAGCTGGTTTTGATGGTGAAAAACCTTGGCAAGATGAATTAGAATTCTACGAGAATTATAAAGACAAAGTGTATATTAAGCATTTATATGGGCCTTTATTTTTCGGATTTACCTCTCATTTTCAGAATGAAATGAAGAATGTTCCTGAAGGTATAAAAGCATTAGTCATTCGTATGGATCGTGTACCATACATCGATCAGTCTGGTTTGTATGCCCTTGAAAATGCAGTATTAGATTTACATACTAGAGGAATAAAAGTTATTTTAACTGCTGTACAAGAACAGCCTAAAGACAAACTTATTTCTATAGATATTGTTCCCGATTTAATCCCTGAAGAACATTTATTCAGCACTATTAATGACGGTTTTACTTATTTAGAAACGCATTATAACTTATAAGCGTTTTAGCCTAATTGTAATAGAAATCAATAAAAGCTTCAAAAGGTTTATTCTTGTCCTTTTGAAGTTTTTTAGTTTAAGACGTAAGACTAAAATATCTAAAACGTTAGCAACATTTTAATATCGGCACGTTGGTAAGGGTTGTCTTTTGGTAGATCTAATTCTATAAAGCCGTATTTGCGATACAAATAAATTGCATTTTCTAGTTTTGTGTTGGAGTAGAGAAGAAGTGCTTTTAAATGTTGTGCTTTACCAAAGTCTATACAATATTGTAATAATTGTTGTCCAATTTTTTGTCCACGTTCATTAGGTGATACAGCCATCTTAGTTAATTCTAAAACGTTTTTTTCGGCGGTTGGCATTAAAGCGGCAGTACCAACAACCTTAAGGTCTTTGAGCACAAAAAATATATAGCCGCCTTTATTAATAATATAGGTTTCGGGTTTACTTAAAACTTCTTCGTCATAAGCTTCTACGTAAAAGAAGGTATTTAGCCATTCAATATTTAAGTTATAAAAATGCTTTGCGTACTTTTTGTTGTAATTGATAATTTTAGTTACCATTGGCTCTTATAAAATCTGTAATTAAATAGGTAATGAGTTTACCGACTTTAGTTTCGGTCTTTTTTGTTGGTGCAGCTTCACAAATATGCAAATAACTTGCTTTTTCATGTTTGCCAAAATAATGTGTAAACTGCCGTGCTTGTTTTACACTAAATCCGCTTGGTGTGGCAGCGCTACTTGGTATATTCTCAATAGCATCGCAATCTATTTCAATTCCAAATTTCTTTTCAGATATATGGTTTAAAGCAGACGTTAGTGCCTCATTAAAGCTCATTTGGTTTCTAACCTCAAGTGCTTCATAGGTTACATATTTTAGGTGCTTATTTTTATTTAAGACTTTAAATAGTTTGTCTGGGGTGTAGTTTTCATGAAGTCCAAACATAAAATAGTTTTTCAAAAAACCTTCAGTATAGGCGTAACTAAAACCGTTACCACTATGTCGTCCTTCTTCAGCTCTAAAATCGCTATGTGCATCAAAATTAACCACATTTATTTTGCCTTTATTAGCTAAAGACGCCCCTTTTATATTTCCGTAGGCGTTATTATGGCCACCACCAATTATTATTGGAGTTTTACCAGCTTTTATAATTGTAGAAACTATATGTGTAACATCTTTATCTATAGTAGTTACTATTGTACGTGCATCACTTATGTTTTTTCTTGAAGCTTTTAATTTTACAACTTTTCGGGCTTCAGTATAGTCTAAATGGCCTAATATTAAAACCCGTTTTGCTTTTGTAAAACTATTACTTTGTGTATTTAACAAAACTTTTATTGTAGCTTGCCATGCCTTGTAAGCTCCTGTATTACCGTTGTTTGCATAAATGCCTATATCTTCCGTGATTCCGAATAAAACATAGTCAACATCTAAATTAACAATATCATCGTATATGTTATTGAGGTTAGGTATTAATTGTACATGTTCACCAAATTTAGATTCTCCTTTACGAGCTTTTAATAAAGAGTCGCGATCATTAGAGGTAAATAAAACGAGATTTTGCATTTGGAAAAATAATTTAAAATAAATGTACAGCTTTTACACTAAATTTGAACAAAATAAGAAAAACAACAGTTAACAATAACTTTAAAAACACACAATTTATGGAAAGTTCACAAAAAGCAAGTACAGGATTAAAAGTAGGTTTAGGTATTTTATTAGTATTATTTTTAGTAACAGCATTTTATGCGTCTAAATTGTATACAGATAAGCAAGAGACAGAAGCTACTCTAGTTAGCGAAAAACAACAGGTAATGAACGACCTTAACAATATGGCTAAACAATACGATGAAGCCATTGCTGAGAGTGAGGTTAAAAATCAAGATTTAATTTCTGCAAGAGAACGTATTCAAGGTTTAATGGATTCTTTAAAAGTTTCTCAAAATAGTGTGAATAGTTTGTGGAGATACAAGAAAAAATACATGGCTTTAGAAGAGGAAATGGATATTCTACTTGTTGAGAACGACCGTTTAAAAGGTGAAAATGAATTATTAGCATCGTCTTTAGATAGCACCCAAGTGCAATTGGCAGAGCGTACTATTTTTACAGATTCATTATTAGTACAAAATACAGAATTAGCTAACGTTGTTGAAGACGCAGCAGCATTACAGACTGTTGGTTTATTAGGGATGGGTGTTTTAGAACGCAGTAGCGGGAAGCAAGTACCAATGGAACGTGCAAGACGTAGCGACAAAATTAAAGTTTGTTTTACTGTTGCCAAAAATATGTTGACAGAAGCTGGTGATAAAGAATTGTATGTACAAGTTATAGATCCTAAAAACAATGTATTAGGTTCTAATGAGCAAATACAGTTTGAAGATCAGGTGTTAAATTACAGCTTAATTAGTAGGTTTAATTATGAAAACAGAAACTTAAATATCTGTGAGTACGTTTTACCTCCAAGTGATGCTAAATTTGAAAAAGGAACTTATAAAATCAATGTATTTAACGACAAAGAATTAATGTCATCTTCAGAGTTTACTTTGAAATAATACGCTTTAATAAATTTATAGGTAGCTAAAAGGCCAGAAGTTTTCTTCTGGTTTTTTTCATTTGCTTAAGGCTAAAATACACGCTTCTCTAATATTCCAAAGGGTTTCAAAATTGTAAGGCACATCATCTTCTTCAATCCAAGACTTCAAAAATTGTTTGTGCAGTTGCAGTTTATAAACTCCAATTTGATGGGGTTGTATAATCGTTTCATATAGTAAGCTATCGTAAAACGTCAAAGTTCTTTTTACGGTGGTAACATCGATTATGGTGTCTTTGTATTTTAAATAGGTATGCGCCTCTGGGATATAACTAAGGTTGTTATCACTTAAAACGGTTGCAACACCTGGTGTATTATTAAGATTCATTTTATAAATACCGATACATAAGTTTAGCGCATCCAAGTGTTGCTCGATGCCCAGTTGTTTTAAAAAAGCATGTTTTGTTGAGCAGGTACCTTTGTGTTCTTTTATAATTGATATATAATCACTTCTGTTTGTATTACGGCCATAAGGTAAGTGAGTTATAAAGTGACAAACATCTTCAAAAGTTATAAGATTATGATCTAAACACAACTTAGATAAAGTACCGTTATTAGATAACTTAAAATTAAAGTAATTGTCCATTAATTATAATCTGATCAACAGGGTTATGTGCAAATGCATATGGTATTTCACTATAATCGCTTAAGGCTTTCGTAATAATTATATTGGCTTTTTTGCCTCTGGTAATACTGCCATACATATTACTTATCCCCATAGCGTATGCACCATTTATTGTAGCTGCATTAATAGCTTCTTCGGGTGTCATTTTTAATTTTACACAAGCGGCACTTACCACAAAATTCATGTTACCACTTGGTGCAGAACCCGGATTATAGTCTGTAGCAATAGCTAATGGTAAACCAGCATCTATTAAAGCTCTTGCTGGTGTGTATGAAATACTCAAAAAATACGAACAACCTGGTAACGCTACAGGTATGGTTTCGGTATGTTTTAAAGCTTCGATATCGGCTTCATTTAATTCTTCTAAATGATCTACAGACAAAGCATTATATTTTGCGCCTAAAGCAATTCCGCCTAAAATATTAAACTGGTTGACATGTATTTTTGGTCGTAAGTTATGCGCTGCACCAGCTTTAAGAATAGTCTCAGTCTCTGCAATGCTAAAATAGCCATCTTCGCAAAACACATCTATATAATGGGCAATATTTAATTTTGCAGCTTCTGGTATAAGTTGTTCTGTAATAAGTTTTATATAGTCTTGTTTGTTGTCTTTATAAGTTTTAGGAATAGCATGTGCTGCTAATAGTGTTGGTATAATTTTGGCTAAACTTTCTTGTTTAATGCGTTTAATAACGCGTAGCATTTTTAGTTCGGCTTCAACTGTAAGTCCGTAGCCTGTTTTAATTTCAATTGCACCAGTGCCCATGGCTATAAGTTCATTAACACGTTTTATAGATTGTGCATACAAATCAGCTTCAGAGGTTTGTTGTAAAAGTGCTGCAGAATTTAATATACCACCACCTTTATTAGCTATTTCAGCATAAGTAAGTCCGTTTATACGATCTACAAATTCTGACGTTCTATTACCAGCATAAACGGTATGTGTATGAGAATCGCACCAAGATGGTAACACAATTTTACCAGTAGCATCAATTGTTGTTTCTGCCATAATTCCATCACAATCTTCCATATTGCCATATTCAATAATGGTATCATTTTCAATATAGAGATACGCATTTTCTAGTATGGGTAAGGTTTTCATGTCTTCACCTTTTACAATGGTGACATTAGACTCATGTACTTGTAGTAATTGTTTTATGTTGGTAATAAGTATAGACATTGTGGTTGGCTTTGTGTAAAGATTGCTATTTTTTTGTACAAAAAAAAATTGATATGTTGTTATAAACAACAAAACTGCAATTTTAGGATGAAATCTTACCACAAATAGGTTTTCGATAACGTTCTAAAATGACAGTTTGTTTATAAAACTTAAGGTCTTTTTTTTATTTTAAAGTACCGACCATGTTTTCTGGTTTTACCCATTCGTCATAATCTTCTGCAGTTACATAACCCAAGTTAATTGCTTCTACTTTTAGAGTAGTACCATTTTTGTGCGCCGTATTTGCTATTTCTGCAGCTTTGTAATATCCAATTTTAGTATTTAAAGCCGTCACTAACATTAAAGAGTTGTTAAGTAATTGTTTAATTACCTCATGGTTAGGCTCTATACCACTCGCGCAGTTTTCATCAAAACTTACACAAGCATCTCCAATTAATTGTGCCGATTGTAACAAGTTTGCAGCCATCATTGGTTTAAATACATTAAGTTCGTAATGGCCTTGTGTACCGCCAACAGTAACAGCAACATCGTTACCCATAACCTGTGCACAAACCATAGTTAAAGCTTCGCATTGCGTTGGGTTAACTTTACCTGGCATAATAGAACTACCTGGCTCATTTGCCGGTATTATGATTTCGCCAATACCAGAACGTGGACCAGAGGCCATCATTCTAATATCATTTGCTATTTTATTTAAAGACACCGCTAATTGTTTTAGAGCGCCATGCGTTTCTACAATAGCATCGTGTGCTGCTAAAGCTTCAAATTTATTCTCAGCAGTTACAAACGGTAAGCCTGTAAATTCTGCAATATATTTAGCCACTAAAATGTCGTAACCCTCTGGTGTGTTAAGACCAGTACCAACAGCAGTACCACCTAAAGCCAACTGACTCAAATGTGCTAATGTGTTTTCTAAAGCCTTTAAACCAAAATCTAATTGCGCTACATAACCCGAAAATTCCTGACCTAAAGTCAACGGAGTGGCATCCATTAAATGCGTACGCCCAATTTTTACTACATTTTTAAATGTAATAGCTTTGTCATGTAACGTATTACGTAATTGTGTAACGCCAGGTATGGTGTTTTCTACAATTTTCTTGTAACCTGCAATATGCATGCCTGTAGGAAACGTATCGTTAGACGATTGCGATTTATTTACATCATCATTTGGTTGAATCGTTTTTTCGCCTTCACCAATAACATGACCAGCAATTTGGTGCGCTCTATTAGCAACGACCTCATTAACATTCATATTGCTTTGTGTACCAGAACCGGTTTGCCAAATCACTAAAGGAAACTGATCGTTGTGTTTATTCTCTAAAATTTCATCACAAACGGTAGCAATTAAATCACGTTTTTCTTTAGTTAAAACTCCTAAGTCGCAGTTAGTGTATGCTGCCGCTTTTTTAAGGTAAGCAAAGCCGTGCACTATTTCTAAAGGCATAGATGCAGGAGCTCCGATTTTAAAGTTATTGCGCGAGCGTTCTGTTTGTGCGCCCCAAAGTTTATCTGCAGGCACTTTTACCTCGCCCATGGTATCTTTTTCTATTCTGTAACTCATAGTTTTATGTTTTTTAAAAGCTTTGCAAATTTACAGATTTTGTAGTTTATTTTGTCGAGTTCTTAGGCTTTTATTTATTAGGATTTAAGTGCTAATTGTTAGTGAGCTGTATTGAGCCTGCTTGGTTTAAGTATTGGTGTTTTGAGTTTTAAAAAGTAACTTTGGTTTAGCTAAATCTTAAAATGAAAACCTTATACATTTTACTAGTCTTAGCATTTACCGTTAGTTGCAGTAACGAAAGATCAGAACCAAATTTTTATAAAAATGGTTACACGGGCGAGATTTTAAATAAATCAGATTTTGAAGACTATAGGCTCTCAATTTACACGAAGTATTTAGACTCTGTTTCAAAACCAAAAATTTCATTCAATTTTTACAAAATAGAAAAATTTTCAGACTCTATTATTTAAAATTTTAAATATGATATTAGAATAGGTGATGCTTATATTATTCGCTCTAAAACCTACGAAAAAATAGGAATGCAAATTCAACAAGAAATTTTTACATCAATAGATGGAGAAAAAATTAGTCTTGCTGGTAACCAAAGTAAACCAACATTAATTAATTTATGGTTTATTCAGTGTCCTGGTTGTATTGCAGAAATGCCAGCACTCAATAGGCTTAAAGAAAAATATGAAGATAAGGTAAACTTTATATCATTAACGTTTGAGCAAGAAGATGACGTTAGAAAATTCTTAAAAAAGTGAAAATTTGATTTTACACTTATTGTAAATGTTCAAAATTTTATAGATAAGATTGGCTCTTATCCGTATCCTGAAAATATTTTTGTTGATAAAAACGGTTATATAACACAAATTGAAGGACCATAACCAAGTCATTTAGATATAGATGTTGATACAGCTATTGAATATTTTGAGGATATATTAAAGAAAATACTCTAAACAGTACATGTTACAATCTAAAGATTTCTAAGAAATTTTGTGTTTTTAAAAAGGTCATTACACCTATTTACTTGCTTTATTGAGCAGCAAAGCAGTATCTCTTAAATTTCAGTATTCTAATTAATAAAACTATTTTAGCTTAGTCTTTAGTAAAAAAAAGAAAATCAAAATAGCTGTATATGGATCAAAATCAAAAAATTATCAATAAGCTTATTGAAAAATTAGAAGATCTTTATAAAAAGCAATCTAGCGTAACTTTAGAGATGAATGCGCTTAAAACCGAATTATATAAGCTGCAATCTGGTGCCAAAGAGGCAGAGCCTCAAATTACAAAACCAATACCAACAAAATCACAAAAAGAAGAGCCTACTGTAGAACCTACAGCACTAAATGAATCGGTAGAGGTACCTATACTTGAAGCAAAAGAAACTGTAGAAGATGTGTCATCTGTAGATTTTAGTGCAAAACAAGAAATAGAGCGTTTAAAAGCCCAGTATACTTCACCACAATCTAAATCTAGTTTAGAGAAATTTATTGGTGAAAATATACTTAACAAAATTGGTATTGTTATTACTATTATTGGTGTTGCTATTGGTGCAAAATATTCTATTGAAAACGAATTAATAAGTCCATTAACACGAATAATTTTAGGCTATATAACCGCTATTGGTTTACTCGGTTTTGGTGTAAAATTGAAGCAGAAATACGAAGATTATAGTGCTGTTTTGGTCAGTGGTGCTATTGTAATTTTGTACTTTATTACCTTCTTTGCGTATAGTTTTTACGGATTAATAAGTCAGACTATAGCATTTGCACTTATGGTACTATTTACAGCATTTACAATAGTTGCAGCTATAAGTTATAATAGACAAGTTATAGCGCATATTGGTTTGGTAGGTGCGTATGCGGTACCTTTTTTGTTGAGTGATGGCTCAGGTCGTATTGAGATTATGTTTAGTTACATGGCTATTATTAATACTGGTATTTTAATTATTGCATTCAAAAAATACTGGAAATCATTATACTATGCAGCCTTTGTATTTACATGGCTTATTTTCACTTCGTGGTATATGTCTGATTATAGTTTTGAGACCCAATTTACTTTGGGCTTAACTTTTCTGTTTGTCTTTTTTGTGATCTTTTATATCACATTTTTGGCCTACAAAATGCTAAAAAAAGAAGTATTTGCAACGCCCGATGTGGTGCTATTGCTTTTTAATTCGTTTCTGTTTTATGGGTTTGGTTATCTTATTTTAGACGATCATGAAACCGGCTCGCAACTTTTGGGTGTGTTTACATTATTTAATGCTATTATTCACTTTATAGTGAGTGTGTTGTTTTACAAGAACAATCTTGGTGATAAAAAGCTATTTTATTTGGCATCGGCAATGGTGTTAGTGTTTATTACCATTACAATACCTGTGCAATTAGATGGGAATTGGGTGACCTTATTATGGGTAACAGAAGCGGCTTTACTATTTTGGTTGGGCAGAACAAAAGCAATTGCTGTTTATGAGAAATTAGCCTATCCATTAATGCTTTTAGCATTTTTAAGCCTACTTCAAGATTGGTCTGAAAATTACAATACGTATTTTCCGAGTCATAAGGATAGCACTATTATGTCTATTTTTAATAGTGCATTTTTAACTTCTTTATTATTTATAATTGGTTTTGGTGTCATCTATTGGGTGTACAAAAAAAAGGATTTTGTGTCTGCATTAAAGTCAGAATCTAAATTAGCACAACTTGTTTCTTATGCCATACCTGCGGTATTGGTGTTTAGCTTGTATTACGCGTTTAGACTAGAAATAGAGCTGTATTTTAATCAGTTGTTTCATAACTCGGCAGTAGAAAGAAATACCGATTCTAACTTTAAAAACCTAATTAAAAATTACGATTTAAGAGACTTTAAAGCGGTTTGGGTGATTAACTATTCGTTAGCGTTTATGTCTGTATTAGCCTTACTTAATTTTAAATACATTAAAAGTAAAGTGCTCCAAAAAACAGCCATTGCGTTAACCGTAATTACTATATTGGTGTTTTTAACGCAAGGGTTATTGGTGTTAAGTGATTTAAGAGAGAGCTACTTAAACCCATCAGTAAATTTTGTAGAAGGACCGTTTTATTTATGGTTCCGCTACGTGTCGTTCTTATTTTTAGCGTTGGCTTTATATACTTGTTATAGATTTATAAAACGCGACGCTATTACAAAATACTATAAAATAGCATACGATATTATTTTGCATGTCTCTATATTATGGACCTTAAGTAGCGAGCTTATACATTGGATGTCGCTTTACCAATCGCAACAATCCTATAAGTTAGGTTTAAGTATACTTTGGGGGGTATATTCATTCTTATTAATTGCTTTTGGTATTTGGAAAATCAAAGTGTATCTCCGTATTGGTGGTATGGCATTGTTTGGTATTACACTTATTAAGCTATTCTTTTATGATATTTCGCATCTTAATACCATATCAAAAACTATTGTATTTGTATCGCTTGGTGTGCTGCTTTTAATTATTTCGTTTTTATATAACAAATACAAAACCCAAATAACAGATGATGTTAACAACTAGATTATCTATAGCCTTTTTTATGGGTTTTAGTGCCTTTTGTTTTTCACAAATAGACCGTTACACTTATAAAAGTGAACTAAACGGTGTAACTAACTCATGGCACAAAATTGTAGTGCCAAAGACAGTGTTTGGTAAGGTGAAATCAGACTTTTCTGATATTAGAATTTATGGTATTACACCAAAAAATGATACAATAGAAGCACCATATGTTTTTAATATTTTATCTGAAAAATTAATAAATACCAAAGTCGCATTCAATATTATAAACACAACTAAAAGTGAAAAGGGAACTTATTTTACGTTGCAATTAGATACCGAAGGTTCAATTAATGAAATAAACTTAAATTTCGCAACTCAAAATTTTGATTGGAAGTTAGATCTTGAAGGCAGCCAGAATCAGCAAGATTGGTTTTCAGTGTTAGAAGATTATAGAATACTTTCAATAAAAAACACAACAACCGATTTTAAATTTACAAAACTTGTTTTTAATGAAGCAAAGTACCGTTTTTTTAGAGTTTTAATTAAAGATGAATCGGATCCCAAATTTAGATCTGCACAACTTTTAAGCCGAAGTATAATAGCTGGTAATGGTGTTGATTATAGTATTAAATCTAGTACCATTATTGAAGATAAAAACAACAGACAAACGGTTATTAATTTAGAATTGAATGACGCAGTGCCTTTAAGTCATTTAGGTATGTCTGTTAGCCAAACGTTTGATTATTACAGACCTTTAAAAATTGAATATAGAAGTGATAGTATTCAAACAGAGAAAGGGGGGCGCTATCAATACAAAACAATTACTAATGGTGTTTTAAATTCTCTTGAAGCAAATAGTTTTAAGTTATTTAATACCATTGCAAAACATTTAAAAATCACTGTTTTTAATGGTGACAACCAGCCTCTAACTATAACTGGTTTTAATGTAAAAGGTTATGAGCACCAATTAACAGCCAGATTTATAAAAAATGCTGATTATATATTGGTTTATGGTAATGAATTAGACAGACAGCCAAGTTATGATATTAAGAAGTTTGTAACTAAAATACCTAAAGAATTAACAGCTTTAACTGTTAAAAATGAAATAGAAATAACCAAAACTAAGGTACGAAAAATAGCACCACTTTTTGAAAATGATTTTTGGCTTTGGGGAATTATAGGTGTTGTAATTTTGGTGTTAGGAGGTTTTACACTGAAGATGCTTAAGAAAGCTTAAAACTTTATTTACAAAACAATTTTACCGTCTACCATAGTGAGCTTTCGGTCTGCCATATTCGCCAATTCTTGGTTGTGTGTTACAATAACAAAAGTTTGTTTAAACTCATCCCTTAGTTTAAAAAATAGGTTGTGGAGTTGCTCTGCAGATTCGCTATCTAAATTTCCTGACGGTTCATCTGCATAAATAATATTTGGTTGGTTTATTAAAGCTCTTGCAACAGCGACACGTTGTTGCTCGCCACCAGACATGCTATTTGGTTTATGATGCATACGATCGCTTAAACCTAGGTAATCTAATAGGTCTTTTGCGCGTTTTTCGGCTTCTTGCTTTGGTGTATTATTTATAAAAGCAGGAATACAAACATTTTCTAAGGCCGTAAACTCAGGTAACAATTGATGAAACTGAAAAATAAAACCAATATGCTTATTTCTAAATTTAGCTAAAGCCTTATCATTAAGAGATTCTATAGATTGGTCGTTAATAATAAGTTCAGTATCCGAAGTATAATCGGGTTTGTCTAAGGTGCCTAAAATTTGTAATAAAGTTGTTTTACCTGCTCCTGAAGCACCAACAATAGAGATAACTTCACTTTCTGAAATAGTAACGTTAACGCCCTTTAAGACTTTAAGGTCTTTATACGCTTTTTGAATATTTTTTGCTGAAATTATTGTTTTACTCATACAAGCGTGAAAATAATAATTAATGCATTAATCTACACCATTACGATGCAGAATTGTTACCTTTAAATATAGATTTAATACCATTAAAATCTATAAAATATTGTAAACGTAATGAAAATGTATGTTGCACAGGTTGGTTAAAAAGTAGGTCTAAACTTTCATTAAAATTGTCTTCTACATTTATATCATTACTAAACAGCTGGTTGCGGTATAAAAACGTTAAAAAACTACCTTGTACAAATTGCCAAGAATAACTAAGGTCTATATTCCAGGTACTAAAGTTAATATTAGGATTGTTACTAATAGTATCTACTGTATAACCAGTATCTGTTGTTAAACGGCCATTATCTAAAAGTGAAAATAGGTTGTTATCGTAGGTAACAGTGTCCCAATAATGTCTAAAACTTAGTGCTAAAGCATGAAATGGATTAAAATTATAATTACCAGAAAGCGTGTTGGTAAAACGTTGTCTGTTACGTTCGCCAAATATTGGTTCATCATTTTCAAATGTTGCATAACCTCTGTCACCGTTTCTAAAATCGAAGTCTAAACCATACGTAAGTAAAAGTTTATCGCTAACTCGTACGCGTGGTGAAATTTCAAAATTATAGGTAAAAAGATCTCTTCCGTCTTCAAAAAGTGAACCAATATTAGCTCTTACATCTAAAGCAAAAATACGGTTGTAATTAGACGAAAACCAACCACCTGTACTTACAAAGTTTTCGTAAATAAATGCTCTACCGTCTCTAGATTCAAAAAAATCGTATTGCTCACCAGGTTCAATATTTAGTCTTAAACCGTAGGCATCTAATTTTTTTGTTGTTGCTCTATAGCCACCACCAAAATTGAGTTGAGAAAACACATTAGGATTTACTAATCTGCGGTAGTTTAAGAATGCATTAATTCTGTAACTGTTAAGTTTTCCTGTAGGTTCAAACGTTTCGTAAGAAATGTCTGTACCAAAATCATTTCGGTTATTTCTAAGGTTAAGACCTATATCGTTAATATCGTATTTAGTGTCTGCAAACCTATGGTCGAAGCTGTATCGTAAATTACCATGTACTTTTCCAACAAACAGAAAACTACTAAAACCCGTTTCTAAATCTAAGTTTTGGTCATTTACATTACTCATTCTAAGTTCTGTGTCTATTCTATAGGTGTTTCTTTTATTAACTAAATTAGCAACTAGGGCAGTAGCATTAGCATCTCTAAAGCTGCCTTCTCTAGTTACGTTTGTGTTTATTAAACTTACTGCAGAGTTGCCATTAAATTGCTGATCTACCACTAAAATATTATAGTTGGTAAAGGGCTCAACAACCTCGCTTCTTTTTTCGCCAGTTTCGGTATTTGTAATTGTAGCTTGTGTTTTTTCTGTTATGGCGTTAAAAAAACCAATCCCTAAACCTTCTTTTGTTCTTCCAGAGACTTTAACGGCATTTAGTACTTTAACTTCATTTGGTACGTTGGCTTCTTCGTTTTCTTCTAGTTCTAATTGCCCGCTTGGTCCATTACCAATACGTCTAGAAAAGAATAAACCACCTTTAGAAAACAAATCGACTCCCTCAGTAAAAAATTGTCGCTGTTCAGAAAAAGTTTGCTCAAAAGGGCCTAAGTTTAATACAACATTGTCAAAACCAGCTTGGCTAAAATCGGGTACTAAAGTCGCATCTAACGTAAAGTTGTCTGTAATGCCATATTTTACATCCATACCAAAGGTGAGGTCTGTATCTGTTTTGCCATCAAAATTATTTACAATACCAGTAGAAAACGGATAAAGGTTTAATCTTACGGGTGGTTTTATACCATCAAGCCCTTTGAGTTCGCCATGGTAAAGCCCAATGTTTCCTTGTGTTGGGTCTATCGGATTCCAACTATAATTTGCACGTTCGCGTCTAAATTGTCTGTGAAGCTGTAAACCCCAAGTTGGTTGTTCTTGGTCTTCAAAACGCAGTGTTCTGTATGGTATTTCCATTTCTACAACCCAACCGTCATCTACAATTTTCACAGAACTTTGCCAAACAGCATTCCAACTAAAATCTTCGCCAATACTCGGATTTGCAATTGCATCTGCTTGTTGGCCAGAGCTAAATACAATAAAATTAGTATCGTTTTGCGAATCGTTATTTGGGTTAAGTACCACTAAGAAAAAGTCTGATTGGCCAAAATTATCACGAGATGTTAACTGTTTCATTATTTTGGTAGGATCATCGTATAAATGTGCACCTACATATATGGCATTGTCATCGTAAGTTATTTTTACTTCTGTGCGTTGACTTTTAACTCTTAAATTACCTATTTCTGGTTGAAACTGAACAAAATCTGTAGCTATTTCTGCATTTTGCCAAATAGCTTCGTTTAAAATACCATCTATTTTTGGTGCTTTAGTTGTGCGCGCAATGTTAAGTGTTTTTTTATCTTGTGCAGAAGACGTATAAATGATAGTAAAGCAAGCGAATAAGAGAAACAGAGAACGAGTGTTCATAATTAAAATAAATAGTTTAGTCTTAAAGATTAACGTGTAATTATTTTGCGGTTGTTACACATTTTAGCAATGCAAATCTACGTTGTCGGGTTAAGGAAAGCTCCTAATTAAACGTTAAAATGAGTGTGTAATGATAAGTGAGAGTAGCTTGTGTGTAACAACTTCTAATTTTGGAATACTTATTGTTTACAGTCCGTTATAATAATACATAAAATAAAAATGAAAAAACACCATAAACTACTATTAGGTTTACTCTTTGATGCTATGGGCTTTGTATCTTTTATTATACCTGGTATTGGTGAATTCTCTGATATTATTTGGGCACCAATATCTGCTTGGTTAATGACCAAGTTATATAAAGGAAAAACAGGTAATATTGCAGCTGTTGTATCTCTTGTAGAAGAGGCGTTGCCTTTTGCAGACGTTATACCAACCTTTACAGTAATGTGGTTTTATACTTACGTTTTTAAGTCTACAACTGTTTTAAAACAAGACTAAATTACATTGTTTTTCTAATGGCTATAAAAACAAAAATCATAACAGAATAGCTTATAAAAAATGGAATAATAAATGCTTTTAAACCAAATACAAGCATAACGGCTATAATTAATAATTGAAAACCTAAACCAAAAGTTGAAATAGCTGTCATTAACCATTTTGGAAACACTTTGCCGTGAGATGCATTTTGGTCTAAATAATAGATGGTCTTATCAAACCCACCATATAAAATCTTATAGAGTTTAAAGAGCAGATTTACATTCTTTTGCTTTTCGCCTTTTAAGGCTATGGGTGTGGTGTCTTCAAAAATTCGGCTTGTGGTATCACCATTAAACTGATTTCTTAAAATTACATAATAGTAATTGTACAATGTACCTTGTAATTGTATGCCAGCAAAAGCTACTATGGTCCATAGTATATTAGAATCTGTGATATACCAAATAGCTAATAATATAATAGCGTTTAAGATAATATCTGATACAGAATCTAGATATCGGCCTGTATAAGACGGTGTGTTTTTTATACGAGCCAATTCACCGTCAGCTGCATCTAGAATAGATTTTAGAATAAGAAAAAAACCGGCTAACCAGTAATGGCCTAATAAAATACAAATAACACCAATTAAACCTGAAATTATAAAACCTATGGTAACATGTACAGGTGTAAAATTTGTGTCTTTTAATGCGTTAGAGATAACTCTAGCTACTGGTCTTCCGTAATCTGAAAGATCAATAAATTTATGCGCTTTGGGTAATTTTGACATGTAAGTTTGTCGTCGTAAAAAGTGGTTTAGGAATATACCTTAATATTCAAAATCAGTTTTATGTAATTTTACATATGCTATGGTTAATGCTACAATATCTTCTTTAGAATTTACTAAATCTAACTCTAGGTTAGACCATAATTCTAAATCGTTTAGTTGTAGTTTTTCCATAAACTGCCTACGCACAATAATATCTTTTGGCACAGGCAATTCAGGAAATATTTTTAAAGCCTTTTCTATAACTGTAGCAGTTTCATTTGCACTAACAGCAATGAATGCTTGAAGTACTTCGTGCGAGAATTCGCCAGAGGTATTATAGAAAAAACCATAGAGACCGTCATTGTTTATTTCGCTTTCAAAAATATCTATAAAAACAAATGTTTTTTCTGCTTCAGATAGATTTTGAAACGTTTTATTTTTATCTGCTTTGTTCCAAACAACTGTGCCAACAAGTTCTATAATGTCGGTGTCTTTTGTTTGGTTTAAAGAGAAGTCAATTTCGGTCATGTTTTACTTTACTAAATTTTGAATTTGCAAATATACGTTAATATATGATGTAACTATCTTAGTTAGAAACTGTATAATTAAATACTACTTCTACATCTGTTTCTCCGCCAGCATTGTCAATAATACCTTCACTAACACCATCAGCTTCTTTATTTGGCTCGTGTCTTAAAGTTACTATTGCGACATTATCTGTGCCAGCAATACCAGAGTTAAAAACAAAGTCTACACCAATTGGGTTACCGTCTGCGTCTAAATCATTATAAGTTATTGTGCTGTTAGAGCTTCCTGTTAGTGCATAAAATACTTGGTGCTCATCAGCTTCTTCTATAACTTCTAGTGTAATATCTTCTGCAGGTGTCTCTAATTCGTTTAAAAATTGAACACTACCAGAATATTGCGTAGAAGCTAAAACAGTACCCATAATGGTAACTACAGGTGCATCGGGACCGTCACCATCTAAGTCTTGACTTTGCATAACTACAGAAGCACCACCTGCAACAGGCGATAAAACAAAACGAACGGTTGTTATAACTTCTTCTTCGTTAACAGCAGTTGGTGAGTCATCATCTGAACATGATGAGAAAGAAATGGCTAAAATGGCTATAATTAAAAGTGATTTAAAATTTTTCATAATGTGTTTTAAATTAATAATTAATAATTGAGTTGTAATTGTAACATAACATTGCGTCCCAAATCATCCGAAAAAAACCGAAGTCTATTTAGGTAGGCTCTGTAAGTTGTGTTAAAAATATTTGTAACGCTAAGCGCTATATTCATATTCATTTTTTTAGATAAATCAAAAGACATATCTGAGTAAAAGTGTAATAGGTGATATGCAGGTGGTGGTGTGCTAATATCTACAATAACGTTTTGGTTGGTTGTTGCTATAAAGGCTTCAAAATTAGTATTAGGAAACTCTGTTTGCTCTAAAACCCATTCGCTTTTTAAGCTAAGGTTTAGTCTATTCCACTCAGGTTTAGAATACGTAATGCTATTTAACGTATTAAAAGCAGGCATGTCTATAAGTGGGCGGTTGTCACTTCTATCAGTCCCAATAATAAATGAAGAGGTATTAGCGAGTGCTATTTGCGCTGTTGCGTTATAGTTTAAACTCACATCTATACCATACAATTCGGCATTGGTTTGTCTATAGTTCCATACTGGAAACGCACCTCTAATGGTTTGCTCTATACCAAAAGGTTCGATATAAATAAAATTATTTATACGATTATAAAACCCTTCAATAGTAGCATTAAACTTAGAATTGGTAAACATGTAAGTTAACCCAACACGGTTAGATAATTCTTGTTTTAACCTTAATTCTCCTAGCTCAATACGAGCAGCAGAGTGGTGCAGACCATCGCTAAATAATTCTGCTGGATTTGGTGGTCTTTGCGATAAGCTATAATTAAATAGAAAGCTGTTTTTATCATTTATAACATAGCTAACCCCTGTTGCGGCAGCTAGGTTATGAAAATTAAATATCGGATTGGTTAATAATTGCGTACCTAAGTCTTCAATTACAATATCTCCAAAATCTAGATCATAACCACGTTCTTCCCAGCGGCTAGTTCTGTAAAACTTTTTTGCATCAATTTTATTAAAATCGTACCGAATACCAGCATCTACGCTTGTAGTTTCGTTAATACGCCAATCTACGGTTAGGTAGGTGCCAAAATCATACTTGTTATAATCTGGTATGAGTCGTCTTACACCAGTTTCAGGATTTGCAAAATTATCTTGAAACCTACCCATTAATCCAAATTTAAATTTAAAATCTGTTTCAGAATCTAAAATAACATCTGTGCTAAGTGTATGCGTTTGTAGATTAAGATCTAAGGCAGCCTTATTTCTATCATCACCAACGCGTACATCAAACTCAAAACGTTGATTGTTTTGATAATCGTACTGTACGCTAACCTTACCAAAACTTTGAAACCTTTTGTAATATTTTAATTTTGCTAATTGATGTGTTACATCTTGCTTTGGTGAATTAATAGTGTAACTAAAGTCTTCTGCGACTAAAGGTTGTTGACTATTAATAGCTGTTACCAAATCTGCGATATTACCAATGTGCGCTGCTCTTAAGATACCAATTTCATTATTTAAATAACTATAGAATACCTCAAAACCAGATTCGAAACTATTATAACCAGCATTAACAGAAAAGGCCTTTGTAACCGATCCTGTATTTGTTAAATAATAATTAGGTGCTTTAAAATCACCTTGTTTTTTATAAGTTCCTTGCCCTTTTACAAACCAACCATTTCTATAGGTTTTACTTAAGTTAGAACTTACAGAAAAGCCTCGACCATTAGTTTGTCCTGATAAAATAGTGCTTCCGTAAAGAGAGTCTGCTAAAATAACACGAGACGGATTAATAACTATAACACCACCAATAGCATCACCTCCATAAGCCAAGGCACCTGCACCTTTTATTACAGAGATTCTACCAGCAGAATTTATATCTATGTTAGGAGCATGTTCTATTCCCCATTCTTGATCTTGTTGGCGCACACCATTATTTATAATTAAAAGACGACTACTGTGCATACCATTTATTACCGGTTTTACAATAGTATTACCTGTATTTATTGACGATACGCCACTTACTTCCTTTAAAGCATCACCAAGATTTAAGGCACTATATTTTTTTAGTGTCTTTTCGCTTATGGTGGTTTCTTGAGCTGTTACGGTTTCTTTTCGAGATGTAGAACTTGTAATAGAGATTTCGTTTAATTCTTCGACATGGTGCTCTAGTCGTATTACCTTAAACGTATCTCCTTTAATTGTAATACGAATTGTTTTAGTTTCGCATGCAATATGAGAAATTACTAACTCTAACTCTTGAGTACAAAGGTTTTCAATTTTGAATTTTCCTTGACTATCAGAAGTTATGTAACGGTTCTGTACTTTTATATATATTGAAGCTTGTGCAATAGGTTCACCATCATGAAAATCTTTAAGTTCTCCCAATAGTGTGTATGAACAATCTTGGCTATAGCTTAATCCTACGGTGAGTAGCGCTATAACAAGTATTAGTTGTTTCATTCATCTTTTTAATTAATGTAAATAAGTAAACTGAGTATTACATTAAAGATGGTGGCCCACGAAGAAAAGCGGTTAGAGGTTGTGCGTTTTTAACAGTTTGCTCTAAAGTTGCTACTGTTTTATAAGAAGTTGTAATGCGGGTTTTCAAAACCGATTGTACTTCAAAAAATAAAGAGTTTGTGAGTTTAAACTTGTAGAAATCACAATCAAAATCAGAGGCGTGAAGGTGTGTATTAGATTCACCCAAACATACTTGATGCTCATGGTGGGTAAAGGCATGAGTTAGTTTTAATACAGAAGGAAACAGCACAACTAGTGTAAGCATTAATGCTAATGCTTTAAATAGAGATGTTATAACTGTTTTTATATTCAATCTAAAAAACGTTTTAAGCCGAAGCGTCTTAGCATTTTCTTCTCAAATTCCCAGAAAAATTTAAACTGGCCAAAAAGCCATCCAAAACTTACTAATAGTATTTGATAGAAAATTAGTCCAATGATAATAAATAAAATCCAATAGATGATTGGGTTTAAGTTTTCTTTAGTAATTCCAATAAATTTAATAATTGGTCTACCGACAAAGAGCGAAGAGGAACCTGTCATGGCAAATACCATAAAAACTCTAATCATTTCCCACTTGTAGTCTAAGATCCATTTTTTTTCTAATTTTTTAAATAGAAAGAGAATCAACTTTAAAATTAAAAAGAAAATAAGACCAGCAGTGGCTATAGTTAAGATTAAACTGTAGGTTTTAGTAAGGGTATTGGCGATTTTAAAAGCTGAGTACCCTAAGATGAGGATACCAAAAAAGGGAAATAACAACTGCCAATTGTGTTGAATTTCCCAAATTTTTTTAAAGTTTTTCATAGCAGGCTAAAAGTGCTGCAAATTTACATTAAATTCTAGGAACGAATGCAGTGAGACGTTGCTTATATTTTATCTGAAAGTATAAAAAGTAATTATATAATAGGTAGTTTACTTCGTAGCCGTAGTCTGTGTTAACATCATAATCTACACGCAATTCATATAATTGTGGGTCGTAAGTGTGTGGTTGTAGATTACGCTGATTCCATGATTGTACTAACAATGTGTTTCTGGTTTCTAAAAATTCTTGAGAATGAAACCCTCTAGGTCTAGCAGAACCGTATAACCATGCATTAAAGCCTGGTTCTATAATTAAAATTTCGTAGTCAGTTTCGTCACTACTAATGCTAACGGTATCACTTTGTATAAGTGCGTTTTCGTTACCATTATTAATTGTTTGATTGGCTTGGTAAGATTTACAACTGGCCAACATAGAAATACCAATAATAAAAGAGATAATTTTTTTCATAACATCTAAATATATTAAAAATTTGACAGAGCTAAATAGAATTTATTTTCATTTAACACTACAAAGCAATCGTTTTTTTAAAACGTACCCAAGCTATAATACGTTAGCGTCTTGTTTGGTTGAGTAAACACCACTTTTAAATTAGTAAAATAAAAAAAGGCTTACCATTACAGTAAACCTTTTTAAGTGTTGAGATAGCAAATTTGTTGCTTAACTGTTAAGCATTACAGGCATAACAAGCATAGTCACGTGCTCGCCTTCATCTAAACCATCTATAGGTGTTAAAATACCTGCTCTGTTTGGTAAACTCATTTCTAGTTGTACGTTGTCTGAGTTTAAATTATTAATCATTTCAGTTAAGAAACGAGAATTGAAGCCAATTTGCATATCATCACCTTGATAATCACAAGTTAGACGCTCTTCGGCTTTGTTACTGTAATCTATGTCTTCTGCAGATATATTTAATTCTGCACCAGCTATTTTTAAACGTATTTGATGTGTTGTTTTATTTGAAAAAATACTAACACGTCTCACAGAGTTTAAAAACTGTGTTCTGTCTATAACTAACTTGTTTGGGTTTTCTTTTGGGATAACCGCTTCGTAGTTAGGGTATTTTCCATCTATTAAACGACAAATTAATACTGAGTTTTCAAATGTAAACTTAGCATTAGATTCATTGTATTCTACTAAAACATCATTATCGCTACCCGCTAAAATACCCTTTAATAGATTTAAAGGTTTCTTTGGCATAATAAACTCAGCTGTTTGTGTAGCACTCACATCATTTCTTGTGTATTTTACAAGTTTGTGCGCATCTGTAGCAACAAATGTTAAGTTGTCTTGAGAAAACTGAAAGAAAACACCACTCATTACAGGTCTTAAATCATCATTACCAGCTGCAAATATTGTTTTGCTAATTGCAGTTGCTAAGATATCACCCATTATGGTTGTTGTGCTAGCATCTTCTATTGATACAGCGTTAGGGAACTCAGCACCATCTGCATAAGCTAAGGCATATTTACCATGGTTAGAGCTGATTTCTACAGTGCTATTTTCTTCTACAACAAAGGTTAGTGGTTGCTCAGGAAACGTTTTTAGCGTGTCTAATAATAATCTTGCAGGTAGAGCAATACTTCCTTCGGTGTCACTCTCTACATCAATTGTAGAAGACATTGTTGTTTCTAAATCACTAGCCGAAATCGTTAATTTAGATTGGCTAAGCTCAAATAAGAAATTGTCTAAAATAGGAAGTGTATTACTATTATTAATAACACCACCTAATACCTGAAGTTGTTTGAGTAAATAAGTACTTGAAACTATAAATTTCATACTAAATATGTAAGGTTTTATTCTTTAAATTCTAAATACAAATATATCTTAATCGAAGGGTTTTAGAAAACAAACTTATTAACATTTGTTACTATAAACTCACATTACTTTTAACAAATAAGAAAGTTTTTTGTTAAGTGTATTTGCTTTTTCTCAAATAGTTGAAAATGAAACCAAATACAGCTAAAAGTACTAATGGGAGCACCAAGTTAATAACCTGCCATTTACTCTTTTGGTCTTTAATCTTATTAGCATCTAAGAAGGCTATGCTAATTTCTTTTGCTCTAATGTTTATAAGTCCGGTGTCATCTAAAAGGTAATTAACCGTGTTAAGTAAAAATTCTTTATTTCCAAAGGCTTTACCGGTAAGTTGGTCAAAACCTAATTCTTGTGGTCTGTTTCTAATGACTTCATTTTTAATAATATCACCATCAGAGATGACCACCATTTTTGTAGCTGTACTTTTAGTTTTAAAGCCATTGACTTTAAAAGGCAACACACGTTTGTCATAAACTGAGGTAAATTCACCTTCTAAAACAACACCCAAATTTTGTGGCCCTAAGTTATAACTTGCCTCATCTGGTGTTTGGGTTACATTTTCTAGAGCTATTGTTTTTGGTGCGCCTTCGAGTTTAGAACGTGGCGAACTTTGCAATAATATAGTTTTAGAAACGGTATTCTTTAAAGTGTCTATAGGGCTTGCAAAATCAAATTTCACTAAATTTAAATTCTTTGTTATAGGGTGCTTTGGGTTAGCTGCTGCCAATGGTGAATATTGCCATTGTATAGGTTGTAATTGTGCTTTTGAACCTTCACCAATAGCCAACATAATTGGTGCAGAATATAAATCTTTAACCAAACTAGGATTTATTCTAACACCGTATTTAAAAAAGAAATCATTTAGTTTTAAATCTCGCATTATTGAGATACCAGCACGCGCATTGTTGTATAAGCTATCCTTATCCATAATAACAGATTCTGTTAACCACAGACTTTTACCACCATACATTGTAAACTGGTCTAGTATTAATTTTTCGTTTTCTGTAAAGGCTTCACTTGGTTTTGCAGCAACTACTAAGTCGTACTGTTTTAGCTTGTCTAAAGTGCCTTGCGGATTTGTAGCTACACTATCTAAAGTAAAAGGTGCAATGTTGTAATACGGTTTAACGGTTCTTAAAAAGTCTGCGATATAGAGGTCATCTAATTCTCCATTACCTTTTAATATGGCTATTTTTTTAGTTTTTTCGTTTACGAGTCTATTAAATCCATCAGCAAAAGCATATTCAAGGCCTTGTACAGAGTTTGCAATTTGCTCGGGTAAAGATTGTGTTATGCTGCGTTTTAATAATGAGATTTTTACTTTTTTATCTTTATAACTTGCATAAGCCCAAGGAAAAATAATCTCTTGTGTAACTTTAGCAGTACTATTGTCGGTGTTAATAAATGGTTCTAAGCCTGCTTTAGAGAGTTCTTCAATATTACGATCTCGTGTGGTTTCTTCTTCAATAGGGTTTATGTAGTTAATAAAGATGAGATCTGTTTCTAATTTAAATTCATCAATAATTTGTTTAACTTCGGTTTGTAGAAACCTAAATTCTGACGGAAAATCGCCTTCTAAAAAAACATCTATAATTAATGGCGAGTCTAAGTTTGTTAATAATGCTTTAGAATTATTAGATAGCGTGTAGCGATTATCTTTAGTTAAATCTAACCGACTATAAACTTTGCTTGCTACAACATTAACAAGGAAAAGAGCTGTAATAACTACAGCAGTAGATATGAGCGTTTTATTCTTCATCATTAAACGTTATTTCTTCTTGATAATGCCTAAGTGCAGATACATTATTTTTTATAAATGTAATTTCTACACACTCTTTTTTAGTATTAAATGCACCAGGTTCTATACCTAAACCAAAATTCCATTTGTTTTCAATGTGTGCTTTTTGTGCCGTATCCCAAGTTAACCATTCATACTTACCAATTAGTTTATAGATATCGTTTTTAGACATACCAATAAGTGTGTCTGTTGCAATGGTGTTATCTATCATTTCGTACCGTAACGACGGGTTTTCTGCCCATGCTGTACTATCAAAATATTTTTGATGGTGGTAACTGCTTAAAATGTTTACAAACGGATAAAACAAATAAAAATAAGCAAAAGGGGTTAGTACTAAACCTATAAGGGCAGATAGCCATTTGCGTTTATCTATAGTTGTTAAAAACAAGAAGAGTAATATAAAAACAACACTCATAAAAATGACTAATAAAGGGGTAACAATCATAGTTATTGTTTTTGAATTCTAAATTTAGTAAATACCAAAAAGGCTAGTGCAATGCTTATAAAATAAACGAGATCTCTAGTGTCTATAACACCACGGCTCATGCTATTGTAATGTGCAGCCATGCCTAAGTTTTCCATATAAAAAAGACCATCAAAAAGGTTATAATTAGAAATACCCTCAAACCCAAAATAGAAAAAGAAACATATAAATATAGCAATAATAAAGGCTACAATTTGATTGTCTGATAACGTCGATGCAAAAACACCAATAGCCGTGTAAGCTGCAATTAAAAAAAGTAAACCAAAATAAGAACCCATTATACTACCAGTATCTAAGTTCCCCACTGTGCTGCCCAATTGCGAAACCGTATACACATATAACAACGTTGGTACTAAAGCTATAAAAATTAATACAAGCGCACCAAAATATTTGCCTAAAACGATCTGAAAATGCGATATAGGTTTGGTGACTAATAGCTCTAAAGTCCCTTGCTTTTTTTCATCGCTAAAGCTTCGCATGGTTACTGCAGGTACTAAAAATATAAGAATCCATGGTGCTAATAAAAAGAAGGAAGATAAGTTAGCTAAGCCGTTATCTAGTATGTTAAACTCGCCTTTAAATACCCAAAGAAACAAACCATTAAGCAACAAGAAAACACCAATAACCAAATAACCAATTGGTGAGGCGAAGAAGGTATTTATTTCTTTTTTTAGTATGGCTAGCATTTATTATTTATAATTTTTATCACTTATACTCAAAATGTTGTTTTACTTGCTTTTTACAAGAGAGACGCGAGTTTATCTACACTCCAAGCTTCGGGTTTTGCATTAAACATAGGCTTTGTATTTGCCCAAACACCTTTAAACAAGTCTGAATGTCTGTATGTATCTAAATCGCTTTCAGCATCCCAATAACTATACGTAAAAAAGATGTTAGTATTGTTCTGGTCGCGATATAATTCTAAAAAATTACAACCCTCAAAATTTCGTATCTTTTCTTTAACGTCTTCAAAATTAGCTAAGAATTCTACAATTTTAGACGGTTCAAAACTCATTTTTACAATTCTTACTAACATATTTTAAAAAAGGCTTTATTAATTCCTTTTCAAAAGAAAGGACGTTTATATTAATATAATAATAGTTTTAAATTTTGTTGTTATTATCTTAAACCTATTTCTCTTTGTGAAGGTGTAAGAACAGGCTTAAAATTAACAGTAACAGTATCCATAGTTTTTAAACCCATTAATGTAGAAGCGCTACCAACCGTTGTTGGGTTACTTTTATAAACTGCAATTTCTAAATAACCCGAAGAATTAAAAACGACCATGCCTTTGCCTTCATCATTACGTTTAGACTCTTCTAATTCAAAATTTATAATATCACTATACTTATTGTGCACGGTTTTAAATTTATGATTTCGGGCAGAGATTTCGTAGCGTCTTGTTTTTTGAATAGTTTCAAAAAACTTACGCTTAATATTAGTAATAACATTACCGTAATTATCTATATAAATAACACTACCTATAATCTGATTTTGTTCATCATTTACAAACGGAATTAAATTTTTTATAGGCTTAATGGTGTTAATAACTTTTCCTATAACCTCTAAGGTTCCACCTCTTGCAATATGGCAAGCTACTTTTACAAACACATCTAAAACCGGGAAACTAGTTTCAATCTTATCATGAATATTAATTTCCACAATTTTTTCGGGTGCTATTTCAGCACAAATCATACTCATAATACCGTTGTTGGCACATATAAAGTAATGCTCGTCTAGTTTTACTGCAATGTGCTTGTTCTCAGGGTTTAACTCAGAGTCAATACCAATAATATGAATCGTTCCTTTAGGAAAACTACTATAAGCATTTAGAATAATATAAGCAGCTTCAGAAATATTAAATGGTGATACTGAGTGCGAAACATCAACAATTTTAACATCAGAAAGTTCACTGTAAATAGCCCCTTTTATGGCACCAGCAAAATGATCTTTTTCTCCAAAATCAGTCGTTAAAGTGATTATAGCCATGTATTGATTGTTGATATTTTTTTAAGAATTGTGGTTGTAAAATTATTAGCTTTGTTGTTAAACAAGACTTAGACAAAATTAATAAAAGAAAACAGATTAACAGACCAAAAGAATTTTAAAATCAATCATACCTAATTTCAATATTACTCTGCTAACAGCACTAAAAAAAGCAAAACAAACAATTTATAAGCTTTATGTTATTAATTAATTAGTTTAACCTAAAAAAAAGAACGCTTTTGAACGAACTTATACTAGAACTCGAAGAGATATCACCAAAAGAATTCTTTGGTGCCCAAAATGCCAATATAGAACTGCTTAAAAAGTATTTTCCAAAACTTAAAATTGTAGCTAGAGGTAACACTCTAAAAGCTTATGGTGATGAAGACTTGTTAGAAGAGTTTGAGCTAAGAATGACAATGCTAATGAAGCATTTTGGAAAATACAATAAGTTAGACGAAAACGTAATAGAGCGTGTCTTAACCAGCAACAGCAGCGACGACTACAAAACATCTGCTAAAAGCGGCGAGGTAATTGTACACGGTGTTGGCGGTAAACTCATAAAAGCACAAACCGCTAACCAACGCAAACTTGTAGAAAGTATGCGCAAAAACGATATGGTATTTGCCATTGGCCCAGCAGGTACAGGTAAAACCTATGTTGGTGTAGCGTTAGCAGTACAAGCCTTAAAAAGTAAAGAAGTAAAACGTATAATATTAACAAGACCAGCAGTAGAGGCAGGAGAAAATTTAGGATTTCTACCAGGCGATTTAAAAGAAAAGTTAGATCCCTACATGCAACCTTTGTATGATGCGCTTCGCGATATGATACCATCAGAAAAATTAGAAAGCTATATAGAAAAAGGCATCATACAAATAGCACCCTTAGCCTTTATGCGCGGTCGCACATTAGATAATGCCTTTGTAATTTTAGACGAAGGCCAAAACACCACACATGCCCAAATGAAAATGTTTTTAACACGTATGGGTAAAAACGCAAAATTTATGCTAACAGGAGACCCTGGGCAAGTAGATTTGCCACGACGTTCTATATCCGGACTAAAAGAAGCCCTCTTAGTACTTAAAAATGTAGATGGTATAGGCATGATTTATTTAGACGATAAAGATGTAATACGTCATAAATTAGTAAAGAAAGTTATAGAAGCCTATAAAAGTATAGAAAACAGAGATTAACGTAGAGGTAGCACGCAATTAGTATAGACTTTACCTCATAAGTATTGTCTTAAGTATTGTTTTAAATTATGTATAAAGCAAGCCAGAGTAAAACAGGTTTAATATTTTTTAGAAGCTATTTCCAGCTTTCCGCTATATCGTTTTTGCTTTTAGTAGCAAAAAAGGATGCCGCTTCAATCTGGGCTAGAGCTTAATACAAAAAACTAAGAATCTTAACACTATTAATAGCAAATACCCAAAAGCTAAACGCTAAATAAAAATGAGTAATACAATAATAGATACCAATTTCAATTTTCCAAATCAAAAAAGTGTTTACAAAGGAAAAGTAAGAGAAGTTTATAACATAAACGATGACCAATTAGTTATGGTTGCCACAGACCGTTTAAGCGCTTTTGATGTGGTTATGCCTAAAGGCATTCCTTATAAAGGACAAATATTAAACCAAATAGCAACAAAGATGATGAAGGCTACCCAAGATTTGGTGCCCAATTGGTTAGTTGCCACACCAGACCCAAATGTTGCCGTTGGTCATCTGTGCCAACCCTTTAAAGTAGAAATGGTAATACGTGGCTATATATCTGGCCATGCCGCACGCGAGTATAAACTAGGTAAGCGCATGCTTTGTGGTGTAGCTATGCCAGAAGGTATGAAAGAAAACGATAAATTTCCGCAGCCAATTATTACACCTGCAACAAAAGCAGAAATGGGTGACCATGACGAAGATATTTCGCGCCAAGATATTATAGCAAAAGGCATCGTCACTGAAGCAGATTATTTAATTCTCGAAGATTATACAAAAAAGCTATTTAAACGCGGTACAGAAATCGCTGCAGCGCGCGATTTAATCTTGGTAGACACCAAATACGAATTTGGTAAAACTAAAGATGGTACCATTGTATTAATAGATGAAATACACACACCAGACTCTTCACGTTATTTCTATGCAGACGGTTACCAAGAGCGTCAAGATAGAGGTGAAGCGCAAAAGCAATTGTCTAAAGAGTTTGTAAGACAGTGGTTAATAGCAAATAATTTTCAAGGTTTAGAAGGGCAAACAGTTCCTTTTATGAGTGATGAGTATATAAAAACTGTAAGCGATCGTTATATAGAATTGTACGAAAACATTACAGGAGACACCTTTGTAAAAGGTGACGTTTCTGATATTCAGAATCGCATAGAGGCTAATGTTTTAGAGTATTTGGGATAAAGGTTTGTTATTGTGTTTTTGCATAGAGTTTGTTACGTGTTTCAAGCATTTTATTTAGTAAATAAAAATAAGAATAAAAATACGCAAGGATTTTTGTATGTAGGCTAGTACTAGCAATACATTATATATGGTGTTGGTAGTAGTGGTTTGTTATTTTCCGTATAAGTTTCTCAGTGTTCCATTTAAACTAAATGGAATTACTGTCGTATGGGATTGATTTTTATATATTTTCCAATTCATATCAATATTTTTATAGTTACTTTTTTTAAGATATAAACTAAACTTAATCATATTAGACACCATCATTGGACTTTCATTTTCCCCAGTTGAAATAAATACTTTTGTTGGTTCAGTATTCCAAGTTTCACTATTTGTAAACTTAACAATAGCTGGCTTCAAAAATAATTCTTCATTTAGTTGAAAGGAAGGACTATTTATTCCAAATCTGGTAAAGTAATTGTCAGATTTTAAGAAACAATATGATGTAAATAAGCCACCAAGAGAATGTCCTGAAATTCCTCTATCAGAATTTGTTTTGTAGTGCTCCTCAACAAATGGGACAATTTCTTTTTTTAAGCATTCTAAAAAAAGAACTCCTCCACCAGTTTTAATAGTTCCTTTTTTAAGACCAAAATTTTGTTCAATCCTTATGTCGGTTATTGTATCACGGTATGGTGTATAGTCATTAAATCTATTTATTTTGGATTCTATTCCATTTACTTTATGACTGATTCCAACGAGAATCACATCTTCTATTTTTTCAAAATCAATATAAGATGATTCAAAATATCCATACGTACTTTTTCCGTCCAAAACATAAAGCACAGGATATGTTATACTGTCCTCAATAGAATAATTCTTTGGGAAAGACATGTGAATTAAATAATCCTTATTTGTGAATTCAGATTTAATAATATGATCTGGTTTAAAACTATTCCGTCCTTTTGGGTCTAATTTTTGGCTAAATAAAGGGTTGCAAACTAATAACAAAGAAAAAGTTATAAATAATAGTTTTGGTAGTCTTAATAGGTTCATTTATTTAATTCAGAGTTTGTTGCTCTCATTACTGCCAACTAAGGTGTATGAAATGTAATACTGTTTAGTGACAGTCAATATAGAGATACCAAGTAGATTAATATTTAGCTTTTAAAGTCTCAGTATGGTGCTCAACATGGTAAGCAGTCCACATTATTAGTTCACGTATAGGCATTTTTCCCATAAGCGGATGCGGTAATACAACAGTGTCTAAGTTAGTGTCGCTAATTTTATTGGTTTTGTATTGCAGTTTTTTAGACTCGGTTTGTAGCCTGTTAAGAATGTATTCTTTTTCATCTATTCTCGGAACTTTCATATTTTGAGATCCTTTAAAAGTTTTGCCTTTTACCTTATTTAGTTTTTCATGGTAACGGTTTACAATAGTATTGTAATCTCTTACTGGTCTATTAGCTTTGCCAAATTTTAATCGCAATAAAAATTTAGGCATGCTTAACGCATTATTAAGTGGTATTATACTTTGTAGTAAATGCAAAGCTTGCTGACCTGTAGTCCATTTGCCTTCGGGACCTTTAGTCCAAGAATCGATTGGTTGTTGTGCTAACCATTTTATTAATTCAGAATGTTTATCCTCAATCAATTCGGCAATTTTATCTTTATCCATAGTGTTATAAATAATAAATAAAAGATACACTTTTAATTGCATATTTAACTGATAGTTTTCTGCTTTTAGTTTTTTTAAAGGGGAAAAGAGAAGAGTTAAAAGTTAAAAGGGAATAGTAAAGCGCAAACTTATTTAATTAAATACAACAGAAACGATTATCTTATTTTATTAAAACAGCTTAGCGTCTTTGCATCTTTGCGACTTAGCGTTGTTTTTAAAGGTAAAAGCAAAAACATAAATAAAAAAAGCAATTACTCTTCTTGTTTTTCTTGAACTACTATTTTATCCTTTTTAAAGATAGGCACTAAGTACGCGATGTTAAACCCAAAACCTGCACCAAAACGACTACTATCGTAAGTTCGATTAAAACCCGGAATGTATAAATTCTCATAACCATCTAGTTCTGTTTCAGATCCTAAGAATTTTAATTGCACATTTAAACCAGCAAATAGATTGGTAAACACTTCGGCTTTAAAGCCAATTTGTACTTCACCCCAAAGAGCGGCTAAACCACTAAATTCTTCACTCTCATTAATAATTATTTGTTCGTCCCAGTACTGGTTGTTAACGTTATAGAGATTGTAATTATTTCGTGTTTGGCTAAATGTACTAGCACCAACTCTAAAACCAACATAGATTAGATTTTCCATTTCTAACCAGTTTTTAAACAAGTTAATATCTATACCTGCTTTAAAATAGCTTCCTTTTGTGGTGTTGCTTAAAACTTCGTTATTTAGTGTGCGCTCTTCATTACCAATCTCACCTGCTAAATACATTTTTTTAGTAAGACGGTAATCTCCCATCAGTTCAAAACCGGTGTAATTATCGTCTAAAAATGTTCTGGCTAGTTTACTTAAATCTGCACCAACACGTAAGCCATACTTTTGTTTATAAACTAAAGTGTCTTTTGCTTTGTCTTCTTTTTCTTGAGCTAGTGCTATTGTAGAAAACAATAATAAAATTAGAGCGCTTTTAATGTAAGATGCGTACATGTACTGTGTTTTCGTTTTCAACTATTAAATCTACCACTTCTATACTTGTAATCCACCTATCACCATCACCATCAATATCTTCTTGTACTATAAGGTTAGTAAATATACTTTTATAACCACAAGCTCTAGATACATATTTAAATTGTGGTATATACTTTATCTCTATAATATCTACGTTAGAGGTCGTAGATGCGTTGGTGTCTAATCTTAAATTGGTACTTCGTTCTAATATAAACCGTGTTGTAACTTCTATATTTTCGGCCTCAATTTTTAGAGGTAATGCTACCGAATTTGTATTTTCATTAAACCTAATAGTAGCCTCGGTTTCTTCTGTTGGTGGGTTTGATATTGGTAAATCTTCACCATAAACAGTTAAACGCGGTACGTTTTTTAAGAGATCTGTATCTGTCGCATCATAAAACTCTACGATTAAGCGAGGTGTTGTAGAAGTACTTTCTGCACAAATATCATCGCGCTCACAACTTAGGCAAGCCATGGTTATAAATAAAACTAAATATTTTAGGTGTTTCATGTATTATTTTTCAAATAAAACAACAGTTTCAATATGGGCAGTATGCGGAAATTGATCTACTAAACTTATTTTTTTAATGTTATAGCCAGCTTCCATTAATTGCTCTGTATCTCTAGCTTGTGTTGCCGGATTACAAGATACATAAACCAAACGTTCTGCATTTAGGTTTATTATCTTTTTAAGTGTTTTTGGTGCAATCCCAGCTCTTGCAGGATCTAATATAATTGTTCTTATTTTGTCAGTATACTCAGCGTGTTCTGTTAAAAACTTTCCGACATCTGCAGCATAAAACTCTAAGCCTTCTATTTTATTACGCTTAGCGTTTTCTTTAGCATCTTTTATAGCTGCTGCAACAATATCTACACCTACAATTTTAGTATTACTAGATTTACTTGCTATAATTTGCCCAATAGTACCTGTACCACAAAACAAGTCTAAAACCACTGTATTATCAATAGCTTCTTTGTTTTCTAAGGCATAGTCTACTACTTTTGTGTATAGTTTTTCAGCACATTTAGGATTGGTTTGAAAAAAGCTTTTCATGCTAATTTCAAAATTTAAACCTAAAAGTTCTTCAACTATTTTGTCATCACCGTAAATGAGATTTATTTTACCAGTTGTTGCTATAGTTCTGTCACCAACTTCGTCATTTATAGTATGTAATAAACCAGCAACACGCTCGCCAAATAATTCAACAAGATACTTAGAGAATTTATCTAAATCAAATTCTGGCAAGTCATAAGATGTAGTCACCAAATTAAATAAAAGCTTATTTGTTTTGTATGATTTACGAACTACAAAATACCTAAAAAAGCCTTCTTTTCTTGGTGCATGCCAAGGGGCTAAACCTGTAGCTTCACAATAGGCTTTAATGTCTTTAACACGGTTTTCAAATTCAGCATCAAAAAGACCAGAGTCACTATTAAGATTGTCGCCACACCACCAAGTACCACGTTTTTTAAAGCCTAGCGTAAACTCATCTACATCGGTTTTTAATTCGCGATTGTAACCAATGGCAGAAAAGCCATATTCCATTTTATTTCTGTAGTGAAAGGTGTTGGGTGAAGTTACAAATTCATCAAATTTATCTTCTATGTCTGCAACTTTGCCAATGCGCTTAAAGAGCTCTAGCGTGCTTTGCTTTTTATAAGCATGTTGCATTTCTATAGGAAGTTGCATATAAGGTGCGCCTGGTATATCTTGGTAAGGCATTTGCACTTCATCTTCTGAAGGTTTTAAAATTTCAAAAAGTTTAGCTTCTGCATACTTTTTACTCGACTTTTTTACCTGTGCTTTAACAAGTTGCCCTGGTAATGTATTAGGTACAAAGACTACAAACTCACCGTGTTCGTTACGAATACGACCAATTCCCTTACCTCCAAATGCATAGTCTTCTATTAAGATTTCTATGATTTCTCCTCGTTTTACAAACTTGTTACGTTCTCTTTTTGGCATTTATACAAAAAATTAGAGTGCAAATATAGTTGCAATTTTAGTAATAGTAGCATTAAGGGGTAAGAGTAAAATTAAACTACCTTTAAATAATGTGGTATTAAAATGAACCTTTCGTAACATTTAACGTCTTTTAAATAGAGCACACTAATTTATGCACAATAAAAATAGAAATAACGAAGATGTTTGGGTTACACGTTTGCAAAACGGTGATAAGAAAGCATTTTTTTTTAGTAAAAAAAATGGCATAAGTTGTTTTGCGACACCTCTTATTGGGTGGTAAAAGATAAGGATGCTGCTAAAGATATTGTACAAGAGAGTTGGCTCGTTATTATAGATAAAATAGATGGTCTTAAAAAGCCTAAACAATTTAAGTATTGGGCCTATAGAATAGTTTGTAATAAGTCTACCGATTGGTTAAGACTTAAATTAAAAGAACAGCAAACACAGATTAGAGATACTGACATCATTAGAGATGATAGTGTATGTTATTCTGAAAACGAAAAAATAAAATCTAAGTTGCTTAATGCTATAAACAGGTTACCAAATCACCAAAAAGAGGTTGTAAGGTTATTTTACATAGAAGCGTACAGCTTAAAGCAAATTAGTAGTTTATTAAAAATATCTTTAGGTACAACTAAATCAAGATTATTTACTGCTAGAGAAAAATTAAAAAAAACAATAAAACAAACAGATTATGAAAACTAAAATTGAAGACATAGATCAGCTCATTAAAGAAACACTAACAGAAGAAGAAGCTAAATTTTACGATGATTTAGATGATCAAAACATTTTTAAAATGGTGGGTGGCTTATATAAAGGAAAAAATGCTTGGATAACCATTTTAATGATTATAATAAATGTAATTGTATTTGGATTAGCTATATACTGCCTTATTAAAACGTTTGATATAGAAAACACAAACCATCTTATGTTATGGCTTGCCGGTTTTTTCTTTTGTTTTATTATTATGAGTATGTTAAAGATTTTTGCTTGGATGCAAATGCATAAAAACGCAACAAGTAGAGAGATAAAGCGATTAGAACTACAAGTATCATCGTTAGCTTCAAAATTATCTGAGTAAGTTTTAAATCGAAAAGATTATTTAGTAATTTGCACATTCTTAGGGATGATTTCTTTCCCACGCTGAATTTTCGTCCCGATAGCTATTGGGATTCCCGAAAGGATAAAGGTAGATAAGGAATGGATATAGTATTCATTTATTAAATTATTTTTAAAATGGCTGTTTTAGACCAATTAACATCGCAACAAGCGATAGATTTAGAAAACAAATATGGTGCGCATAACTACCATCCACTTCCTGTTGTATTAAGTAGAGGTGAGGGAGTTTTTGTTTGGGATGTAGAGGGTAAAAAGTATTACGACTTTTTATCGGCTTACTCTGCGGTTAACCAAGGACATTGTCACCCAAAAATTGTTGGTGCAATGACAGCACAGGCACAAACATTAACTTTAACATCGAGAGCATTTTATAACGATATGCTTGGTAAGTTTGAAAAATACGCAACTGAAACCTTTAACTTTGACAAGTTATTGCCAATGAATACTGGTGCTGAGGCTGTAGAGACAGCTTTAAAGCTTTGTAGGAAATGGGCTTATGAGGTAAAAGGAATAGATGAAAATGAAGCAGAAATTATTGTTTGTGAAAATAATTTTCACGGAAGAACAACAACAATAATTTCATTTAGTAATGATCCTGTAGCGCGCAAAAACTTTGGACCTTATACTAAAGGATTTATAAAAATTGAATACGATAATATAAAAGCTTTAGAAGAGGCATTAGACAGTAATAAGAATGTTGCTGGTTTTTTAGTAGAGCCAATTCAAGGTGAAGCTGGTGTTTATGTGCCAAGTCCAGGATATTTAGCAGCGGCTAAAGCGTTATGCGAAAAGCATAATGTTTTATTTATTGCTGACGAAGTACAAACAGGTATTGCAAGAACCGGTCGTTTATTGGCAACTTGTGGTGATTGTAGTTGTGTAGATAAGCATTGCTCTGGTACACCAGAGGTAAAAGCAGATATTTTAATATTGGGCAAAGCTTTATCTGGTGGTGCATACCCAGTATCTGCTGTTTTAGCTAATAATACCATAATGAATGTTATTAAACCAGGAAATCATGGTAGTACATTTGGTGGTAACCCTGTAGCTGCTGCAATTGGTATAGCTGCGCTAGAAGTTATAAAAGAGGAAGAGTTAGCAAATAACGCCCAAGAATTAGGTGTGTTGTTTAGAGTAGAATTAGCTAAATTTATAGAAACAAGTTCTATTGTAAACGGTGTTAGAGGTAAAGGACTTTTAAACGCTATATTAATTAATGATACAGAAGATAGCGAGACCGCTTGGAATATCTGTATGCGCTTAAGAGATAATGGCTTATTAGCTAAACCAACACATGGTAACATTATTCGTTTTGCACCACCTTTAGTAATAACAAAAGAGCAATTGTTAGAGTGTGTGGCTATTATAACACAGACATTAAAAGAATTTGAAGTGTAACAAATACACGACTTTAAATAAAAAAAGCGACCATTAGGTCGCTTTTTTTATGCTTTTTATAAGGCTATGCTTGGCCTTGAGCTTGCATAGCATCTTGGTATTGTTTCATAAACTCGTCGTACATTTCATCCCAACCTATAGTTGCAATTACATAAACTACTCTAATTATTATTAATACATTAAGAACTACAGCAACTATTGCAATAATACGAGCGGTATTCATAGCTTTTACGCTAGACACATCGTAGTTGTCTATATCTGCATTAGCAGTTTTTAAATTGTTTTGAGCTATAAAGTAAGCTATCGCTGAGGGTATTATACCAGCTTCGAGCAGACAACAGATAGCATGATATATTAAATGCATCTAAAAATTATCCTTCAGTTAGAGTGGTACAGAGCATTATATATGAATCTGAATATTTAAGGCGCTAGCTCTCGAAATGGATAATAGGGAATATTCCGAAGTATCCAAAATAAAATAACTAAGATAAATATTGTGTTTGTTGTTTTTGATTTATGCAATAAGTTCAGGTGTTTCTTTGAATATAATTTATCCAAAATAAATATAGTAGCTTGATAACTTATAACTAAAAATACTAATATAAACATATAGTTATGTCTAATACCCTGAATCATGTCACCTTTCAAGAAAGAATGAATCGCTCTTTGAGTACCACAACCGGGACAATAGAAATTACTAATACTAAAAAAAAGACATTTTGGAAAAAGCTTAGAACTAGTAGGATCTACAAAATAATATAGTGATAGCATTAAGATTAATACTATCACTATTATAAGTGTTAAAACGATTTGTATTTTATTAGAATTGTCCACTAGAGGCAGCTCCTAAAAATGCTAATCCGAAAATAAGAAAATATACCAACCACAATACTATAGCTGTTACAATTGATACAATCCACCATGTTTTAGCGTTTTTCGAAGCACTAATTGACTTATCATAATTGCCATCTTCGTATTCTCTATTAACCTTCGAAGCATATATTATGCTTACAATACCAGTTGGTAAACAACATAATATTGTACTTATTATCGCTAATGCCAAATGATTATTTGGTCTTTCTGGTTTGTTTTTGACTTCCATTTAATAAATTAATTTAGTTTATTGTTATTTTTTTAACATTTTCTGTTGTTTTAGAAAATTTATTGTGAGTGTAATAAAATATTGAGAAGTCTTAATTATTAAGAACCCTAATTAATTTTAGCACGTAATATATCATTAAAAATAATCAATTAAAATATATCTGTTTAACTATTTCATTAATGAATATATTATAAAAAACTAATTTCCTTTCGACATCTATTTAATTGAAGTTGAAATATAATAAAAATATTATTTAAGATAAAGTTTAAATAAAAAATTACTGATAATTATTATCACGTTTACTATGGCCAATATAGTAATTATTTTAGTTCCGTATTTATAGTGTTTAAAACTGTTTACAAGTATAAAGGCAAACATTGCAATAAGGGTGTAGATTGCAGGATACATTATAAAAGCTTCTGTTAATTGACCTTTGGTTAATAGTGCAACAGATCGCTGTATGCCACAACCCATACATTCAAACCCTAATATTTTTTTATTAAGGCAGGGCAACATATAATCTTCAAGTCCTTTTGTGAATAGCAACATACCAACAAAATTAAGGATTTACTAAATATATTTATAATCTTAAGTATAAATTATTGTAAACCGTATTTTTGCAGTCTAAATTTGTTGAGAAAACTATGAATATATCAAGATTTGTAAATTTAATATGCATGCTTTCTGGCGGGTTAGTGTCAATTTATGCTCAGGCACAAGAACAACAAAATTTATACTTATTAATGGGTGGTATTGTTTTGTTAATGTTTGGTATTTATAGAACATCTCGAAATATTCCAAGTAAATACGATAAACAAGAAAATGAAAACGAAACTTTTGTAGTAACTGAAGATGAAGATTAAGATAGGGAATAAGGTTGAAACTATAGATGATAATATATCTGGAATTGTAACAAAAATTTTAGACACTACTATAACTATTGAAGATAATGATGGTTTTGAGTTTCAGTTTGAAGCTAACGAATTAATGCTATCTTCTTTTGATGACACTATAGAAAGCGCTATTTACAACTCTGATATAGACGCTGTAAAACGAGAAAAACAAGTTAAAAAAAGATCTGCGACACCAACTGTAAAACCAAAAGAACGCAATGCGCCAAAATTTGAAGTAGATCTACATATAGGCCAACTCACCAACTCTATTCGTGGTATGTCTAATTACGACATGCTTAATCTACAATTAGATAAAGCAAGGGGTCAGCTAGAATTTGCAATTAGAAAACGCATACCAAAAATTGTATTTATACATGGTGTGGGAGAGGGTGTTTTAAAACAAGAACTTGAGACCTTATTTGGCCGTTACAATAATGTTAGATTTTATGATGCAGATTATAAAACCTACGGATTAGGAGCTACTGAAGTTAAAATATTACAAAATATAGAGCCTTAGTCTTCTGGTGGACTGTAATTATCAATAACATTTGTGTAGGTGCCAAACTCAATTTCGGTAGCGCTAATAGGTCCTAAACTTACATTAATAACAAGAAATGTGGTAAAAACAGTTCTTTGGTATTCATTAGCAACAGAACCAGGATCTGTATATATATCAGTCGCAAGATTATACAAATAACGTGCTATGTTAATACCTTCTGCATCTACTACCAAATCATTTTGAGGTATGCCATCTTCATTTTCATCTTCTAGTCGTGTTGGTATACCATCATCATCATCATCAGGATCTAGATAATTAGGCAACATATCTCCGTCTGTGTTTTTTGCATCTGTAAAAGGGTTGGCATCACCATCAAAGTTATCATCTTCATTTATGGTTTTAATATTGTCATTGTCATCGTCTTCATCAAGGTAATTAGCAATGCCGTCATTATCGGTGTCTATTGCATCAGAGAAATCTCCATCACCATTTGGGTCTCTACCTTCGTCTTCACTTGGTATGCCATCATTATCATCATCATCTATAGTAACGGTAATAATTATTTGTCCTGATGGGGCTTCAAAATCGCCTGTAATATCTAAGTTTGCTGGCGGAATTATTGAACACAAATCATTAGTTTCTAAAACTCTGTTGTATCTGCGGTAATTAAACCTAATAGTGTTTTCGTTTATAGTTCTTATTTCAGGCATATCTTCTGGTGTAGGCTCAGTAAATAGTAACTCTGTATCTTCGTTTTTTGGAAGAATTAGCGACAAAGATTCACTTGGATCTTCTCGTGTATCAAAAATTAAATAAGAATCTTCAAAGTTATCGCAACGCTCTAGTTGTTGACTAAATTCTAAATCGGTACTGATAACGTCACCATCGTCACAAGCTGCAAAAACCACTAAAAAAAGCATTAAATATATACGACGTATCATAGATTGAATTTTAAACAAAAATAACAGATTTGTAAAATTATAACGCTTCATTATTCAAATAATTTTATTTGCGATATTTTTGCAACATGAATGCAATTTATTTAGACAATGCCGCAACTACAGCTTTACGACCAGAAGTTGTTGACGTAATGACAAAAGTGCTTAGTGAACAATTTGGTAATCCGTCTTCTACCCATAGTTTTGGTAGAACTTCTAAATCACTTTTAGAACAGTGTCGTAAAAACATAGCTAAACATTTTAATGTCTCTGCTGCTGAGATTGTTTTTACCTCTGGTGGCACCGAGGCCGATAATTTAGCGCTGCGAAGTAGTGTTAGAGACTTAGGAGTTACCGAAATTATAACTACAAAAATAGAGCATCATGCTGTTTTACATACAGCAGAGCAATTGCAAAACGAATATAACGTTGACTTAAAATATGTAGAATTAGACGATTTAGGTTTTATTAATTACCAGCATTTAGAGAGCCTTTTAAAAGCATCAAAAAAAGCTATAGTAAGTTTAATGCATATTAATAATGAAATAGGTAATATTTTAGATATTGAGCGTGTTGCTAAACTTTGTAAAAGCTACAATGCCTTATTTCATACAGATAGTGTTCAATCTGTAGGGCATTACAACATAGACTTAAAAGCAATACCCATAGATTTTTTAGCAGCAAGTGCTCATAAATTTCATGGACCAAAAGGCATTGGGTTCTGTTTTATAAGAAAAGAATCTGGTTTAAAACCTTTAATTTTTGGTGGAGAACAAGAACGTGGTTACAGAGCTGGTACAGAAGGATTACATAATATAGTTGGTATGGATAAAGCTTTAGAGATGGCTTACACAAATCTAGATATAGAAAAAGCACATGTATCAGCGTTAAAAACTTACTTTGTAGAACAGCTTAATTTAAAACTTCCAGAATGTCATTTTAATGGTGCTTCTGCATCTATGGCGACTGCAACCTACACCTTAATTAATGTAGCATTACCTGTAACGGCCGAAAAAGCAGCAATGCTTCAGTTTCAATTAGATTTAAAAGGTATAGCTTGCTCTAAAGGGAGTGCTTGCCAAAGTGGTAGTACAACTGGTTCGCATGTTTTAAAAGAAGTGTCTACTACCCAAATATTAAAGCGACCTTCTATCCGTTTTTCATTAAGTATTTATAACAAAAAAATAGATATAGATTATGTTGTTAATACATTAGTAGAATTTACAAGTAACTCTTAATTTTAGTATTCTTTTTATGAATCTAATAGTTAGTAATACCTAAATCAGTATTAATTTTTTTGAAACACTTTTTTTATGCTGAAAAACAGAATTGGTTAGATTCTTTTGTAGGCTATTAAAATTATTTTGTTTTAATAGACATAAATTTTCGTCTTACAAGTAAGTTGATATTGCAAGTACGGTTTTGATAATTTAATTTTAGGGAGGTGTATTTGTTTTAATCTAACTTACCTTTTGTTCTAAAATAGATTTTTAAATTTGAGATTTGTCTTCATCACAGTAATATCTCGTTTTGCTTTAGCATAAAAACTAGAATACACAATTATAAACAATAAGATTACATAATATCTTACACCTAATTAAAATCTAGCAGATAACCTTAGGTTAAAAACACGAGGCGTTAAAAAGTTAGGTATTGCAAATTGTCTTTTACTATAAACATCCCTTACCCAAGTATTGGTTATGGTGTTTTGATTATTAAACATATTATAGATTTCGAAACCAATAGACAAATCTTTAAATGCATTTTTCCATTTTGCGTTATAGGTTTTTTCAGAATTAACAATAACATAAGAAATACCTAAATCTGCACGTCTGTAATCTCTAAGTCTAACCTGAAAATTATAAGGATCTGCATAACTTGGCGATCCACCAGGTACACCAGTATTATAGACTAAGTTTAAGTACATTTTTAAATCTGGAATATTTGGCACATAATCTTGAAATAAGGCTCCAAACTTTAACCGTTGGTCAGTTGGTCTTGCTATAAAACCTCGGTTATCTATGTTTTCTTCAGTTTTTAAATACCCAAAGCTAAACCAAGATTCTGTACCAGGTACAAACTCGCCATTAATACGCACGTCTAAACCATAGGCATAGGCTTCTGCATTATTTTTAGCACGATAACGAATTCTTACATTTTCTAAGGTATAAGGATTAACATCTGTTAAGCCTTTGTAATACGCCTCAGTAACGAGTTTAAAAGGTCTATCCCACATTTCAAAACTATATTCATTTCCTAATACAATATGAAATGATTTTTGTGCTTTTACATTGGGTTGTACCACACCCGAAGAATCTCGTAACTCTCTATAAAAGGGTGGTTGGTAGTAAAGGCCTCCGGCAACTCTAAAGAGCATATCTTTCTCCCAATTTGGTTTTATTGCAAATTGTGCTCTTGGGCTAAATACGGTTTGTGTAGAACCTTCAATCTTTTCGCCTCCTACTGCCCAAGTATGTTGGCGTACACCAACATTATAAAACACTTCGTTTTCTCCCCATGATGTGCGTTTACTGTATTGAGCAAATGCTTGCAAACGATTAATGTTTACACGATTTAAAGCACGTATATTTTGAAATGCTGTTAAAGGACCCGAAAAGGCTTGGTAAGGCTGTGGGTTAAGCTGGCTAACGTTTGGTGGTCTAATAGAAAAACCTGCAGAGTCTATAACTTCATACTCAACAAGACGGTCTCTTATATCTTCGTGTGTGTATTTTACAGACCATTCAACCGTGGTTTCATCATCAATTTTGTAATCACCTCTATGTTCTGCATTTACAATAAGTGCGTCTAACTCATTACGAGCGTGTGTTAATTGAGAGCCAATACCTTCGCTAAATTCTACTTCGCCTAAATCATCATCACCAATATTTGTATTGACTTCACCAAGGCGGTATTGCGCAAAAATATCGAAAAACTCTTGCTCTGTTGTATGGTAAGCAGAGGCAATAAACTTTAATGTTAAGTCGTCGCTTGCAAAATAGTTGGCTTTAAAAGCACCAAAATAGGTTTGGTACTGATCTCTTTCTTGTCCGTTGTAAGCTACTAATAAAGCTACAGGATCGTCTATAGTACCAAAATTAGTTTGTCTGTTTTGAGGTTCAAAATTATATTTATTTATAGAGATGTTACCTAAAAAATTAAGATGAAACTTACTCGAAAAGCGATAGGTAAGGTACGTTTGTGCATCTGCAAAAACAGGCTCTACATTGCCTTCGGTTTCAAGATTATTTAAAATTAAACTATTGTCTCTATAGCGTACACCTGCTATACCAGAAAATTTACCATCTTTACTAACGGTTTCTACGGCTATGCTTCCGCCTAATAAACTTAAATCAGTTCTTATTCCAAAATTATCAGGATTTCTATAAGTTATATCTAAAACAGAAGATAGTTTGTCGCCATATTTTGCTTGAAAACCACCAGCAGAGAAACCTACATTTTGCACCAAGTCTGTATTTACAAAACTCAGCCCTTCTTGGTTACCAGATCGTATTAAAAAGGGTCTGTAAACTTCTATTTCATTTACATAAACTAAGTTTTCATCAAAGTTACCACCTCTAACGGAGTATTGTGTACTTAACTCGTTAGATATGTTTACACCAGGTAGTGTTTTTAAAATATTTTCTACACCAGGTTGTGCCCCTTTTATGGTTCTTATGGTTTCGGCAGATAGTGTTGTAACACCATCTACAGACTGTCTTGTGTTTGTGTTAAGTACAACAGTAGCAATTTGTACAACATCTGTTTTTAGTACAGGGTTGTATAATAATTCTTGTCCGTTTTTAAGATTGAAAATTTGCTCAACGCGTTTATGAGATAAATGTGTAAAAACGACTATAATGTCTCTGCCGTAAGGTATCTTAAGTTCGTAAAAGCCATTAATATTTGTAGTTGTCCCTTCGCCAGTGCTAGCTTTTATATTAACATTATAAATAGGGTTATTAGCTTCGTCTAAAATAACACCTCTTATTGTTGCAGACTGCGAAAAAGAAAGGCAACTTATTAGTAAGCCTATTAGTACTGTAAATTGTAAGCGTTTCAAATAGTTTAGTTTTTATTTTCTGAAAAATGTTGCTTCAAATGTAGAACTATTTCCTACATTATCTGTAACTATTATTTTTAATTCGTTTTTAGTGTCTTTAATAATACCATCATTAAAGTCGTGTATTAACGTCTTTGTTTTGTAATCGTATTCCATTAAAATCCATTGTCCATTTACAGTAGCTCTGTATTTACTAATACCTGATAATTCGTCATCAATTTTAACCTTTAAATAACGGTATTTACTCAGCCATTTATCATCTTGAAAGTTAACTGGCTTTATAGTTGGCGAAACCGTATCCATAGCAATGGTGTAGGTGCCAAACATTTTGCTGCCTGCACTTAATATATTGCCTTTGCGTTTAGTGTATACATAACTGGGTCTTTTGTAATACCCATAAAGTCTTGCAATAAATATTTTATCTTGGTGCTCTGTTTTGTAATTAGTTACGTCGTAATTAATATAAAAGTTTTTTTGAAGCGGAATTTTATCTTCATGAAGATGAAGCGTATCTGAGTTTACTTTAAAGTCAATAAGCACATTATCATAAACGGTGTTTGCGTAAAAGCTTACACTAACATTACCTGATTCTAATTTGGTGGTCTTATCGCTATACACAAGCGATTTGTCTAAAGTATTTATATTTTCTTCATTTACTACACTACTTTGTTTACCTTCAATAGGAATACTAACCCAAGTTTCATTTTGTTTAAAATCTCGGATCCTTATTTTATATACTGAAGATGTACTGTCTTCAATTTTGATATACCCATTATCATAAGCGTCTTTATAAAGACTAAGTGGGTTGTTTTGTTCTATAAATAATTTCTGAATTTTAGATTTATGGGTTCTGTAATATTCATAATCTACTAAGCGTTTTATGTGTTTTGTTTCTTCAAAACTAAACCGTTTAAAATCTATTTCTAAACTTTTATTGCCATTATAAAAAGTCTGAATGTTACTAACACCATTATTATTTGGTGCTAAATCTTGCTTGTCATTAGATACAACACCAAAACCAATATTGCCATAAGCCGTAATTTTTTCTACGTCATAACTACCATTTTTATTAGGAATAAGTCTTAGTGGTATGCGTTTTGTTTCACCGTTAACAACAGCGTTTTCATCTTTTGTGTAGGCATAAATACCAGATACATAAGGTGCTGTAGTGTCTTTAATATCGTAACCAAATAACATAGGGTTTATTGGGCGTTCTTGGTTGTCTCTAATTTCAAAATGTAAATGTGGCCCACCAGATCCTCCTGTATTACCAGAATAGGCAATAACTTCATCTGTATTAATAAGTAATTCTGTTGTGTTAGGAAACACTTCAACTTCAAAACTTTCTTTAGCATATTGGCAATCTTTTATATAATCCTCTAAACGTTTAGAGAATTTTTGTAGATGACCGTAAACTGTAGTGTAGCCATTTGGGTGTGTTATATAAATAGCTTTGCCGTAACCAAAATGAGAGATTTTAATTCTGCTTATATATCCATTTGCAGCGGCATATACTTTTAAGCCTTCTTTTTGTTGGGTTTTAATATCTAAGCCACCATGAAAGTGTGTTGATCTTAATTCTGCAAAAGTACCAGCGAGTACTGTGGGTATATCTAACGGATTTCTAAAATAATCTTGAGGATATTCTGATTGTGCATATAGTGAGCTAGAAATTAAAAATAAGAACAAAATGTTTTTCATATAATAAGCTATATAGCTAAAATATTAATTTGTGGCTATTACCAAGCAGTAAAGGTGTATTATTTTTTAACGTTCAATTTCTATTGATGTTATACTTAATAAAAATAATTGTAAAAGAATTGTGTTTTTTCATAAGGTATGTTAACTTTGTTACAATAGTATTGAATTGCTTTAATGAGTAAAATAGAAGACATTGTTGATGCCTTAGAAAATAAAATTAGTAAGGTTTTGCATAAGAAGGAGGTTTTAAAACAAACTAATGCAAAGTTAACTGAGCAGTTAAGCCAACAACAACATAAGCTAATACAGCAACAAGATGAAATTAAATCTTGGTCAGATAAGTATGAAACACTTAAAATGGCAAATTCAATGCTTGGTAGTGACGAAAATAAGCGAGAAACGAAGCTAAAGATAAATGCATTAATTAGAGATATAGACCATTGTATTGGTCAGCTTTCTGAATAATTTTGTAAATTTAAATGGCAGATCAATTAAAAATAAAGCTTTCTATAGCAAATAGAGTTTATCCATTAACAATAAACCCTAAGCAAGAAGAAGGTTTACGAAAGGCCACAAAGAAAATTGAGACCATGATTGGCCAATTTGAACAAAACTATTCTGTAAGAGATAAACAAGATGTTTTAGCAATGTGTGCATTGCAATTTGCAGCTCAAGTAGAACAAAAATCTATAGATAAAGAATATGTTAATGAAGAGGTACAAGAAAAGTTAGAAGCTTTAAATGACCTTTTGCAATCACATATTTAACTCGTACGTTCTTTAAAATAAATAAGGTTACTGCCTACATTAGTTACATTTTTTGATAAACTCAACGATCAATTCTTTAAAAAGGGTGAGTTTAAGTTGTAAAATCGTGCTGTTAGTGCTGCCCGTGCTAAACTTGTTTTAGTAACACAGTAACTTAGACAGATTTTTGATCAGCTTGTTAGCCCTAAACTTGTTTTTAAGGAGTTTATACAAAACCGATAATTGATGTAGGCTTTTTTTATACCACTCTTTTTGATTTTTTATTTCTAAGAAATTAAATTTTAAATTGAGTTTAGACACTAAAACTAAAAAATAAACATGGACACTAACACAATCTTATACATTGTAGGAGGAGGAGTATTAGGAATAATACTAGGATATATTATAGCAAAAGCATTAGAAAAAGGCAAGGCATCTAAATTAATATTAAATGCAGAAAGCGATTCTAAATCAATCTTAAAGCAAGCAAAATTAGATGCTGAGTCTTTAAAGAAAGATAAAATACTTCAAGCAAAAGAAAAATTTATTGAGCTAAAAGCAGAACATGAAAAGGTTATTCTTTCTCGTGATAAAAAAATGGCTGAGGCTGAAAAGCGCATTAGAGATAAAGAGTCGCAGATTTCTAGTGAATTATCTAAGTCTAAAAAAACAAACCAATCCTTAGAAAGTAAAGAAAAAGACTACGATTTTAAGTTAGAGTTTTTAGACAAGAAAAAAGAAGAAGTAGATAAGGCGCACAAAAGCCAAATTAAACAATTGGAAGTGATATCTGCCTTATCTGCTGAAGAAGCTAAAGAGCAGCTAATAGAATCTTTAAAAGAAGAAGCTAAAACAGATGCCATGGCATTTATACAAAACCATGTAGAAGAGGCCAAGTTAACTGCACAACAAGAGGCTAAGAAGATTATTATTAATACTATACAGCGTATTGGTACAGAAGAAGCTGTTGATAATTGTGTCTCTGTTTTTAATATAGAGTCTGATGACGTTAAAGGTAGAATTATTGGTAGAGAAGGTCGTAACATTAGAGCAATTGAAGCTGCAACAGGTGTAGAAATTATTGTAGATGATACGCCAGAAGCTATTATTTTATCGTGTTTTGATTCTGTAAGACGTGAGATTGCGCGTTTATCTTTACATAAATTAGTCACAGATGGTAGAATACATCCTGCTCGTATTGAAGAAATTGTTAAGAAGACCGAAAAGCAAATAGAACAAGAAATTATAGAAGTAGGTAAACGTACGGTTATAGATTTAGGAATTCATGGATTAAATCCTGAATTAATAAAAATGGTTGGTCGTATGAAATACCGATCGTCTTACGGACAAAACTTATTACAACACTCTAGAGAAGTTGCAAAGCTTTGTGGTGTTATGGCAGCAGAGTTGGGTCTAAATCCTAAATTAGCTAAACGTGCAGGTTTACTTCACGATATAGGTAAAGTGCCATCATCTGAAGCGGATATAGAAACTCCACATGCTATTTTAGGTATGCAATGGGCAGAAAAATTTGGCGAGAAACCAGAAGTTTGTAATGCTATTGGTGCACACCACGACGAGATAGAAATGACGACATTATTATCTCCAATAATTCAGGTTTGTGATGCTATATCTGGTGCAAGACCAGGTGCAAGACGTCAAGTTTTAGATTCTTACATACAACGTCTTAAAGATTTAGAAGATGTAGCCTTTGGTTTTCCTGGTGTAAATAAAGCGTATGCTATACAAGCAGGTAGAGAGTTACGTGTTATTGTAGAAAGTGAAAAAGTATCTGATGAGGTAGCTGCAGGTTTATCTTTTGAAATTTCTCAAAAAATTCAGACAGATATGACGTATCCAGGTCAAGTAAAAGTAACAGTCATTAGAGAAACAAGAGCTGTAAATATTGCGAAATAGATTTTATTTCAACGTTTAATTATACAAGAAAGAGCATTCAAAATTAAGTTGAATGCTCTTTTTTATTTTCTTGGATGATATGTATTTAAGACATCGCTTAAATGAGATCGATCTACATGCATATATATTTCTGTTGTTGTAATACTCTCATGGCCTAGCATCATTTGTATAGCTCTTAAGTCTGCACCGTTTTCTAATAGGTGCGTGGCAAAAGAATGTCTAAACGTATGTGGTGATACATTTTTTTTTAACCCTATTTTTTCTACTAAATTTTTAATAATAGTAAAAATCATAGCTCTTGTTAATGTATTGCCTTTGTAGTTTAAGAAGACATTATCTTTTGCATTAGCATCTATGTCTATATGTTTTCTAATGTCTAGCCAAATAGTTATATATTTTTGAGTAGAGTTACCAATAGGTACAAACCGTTCTTTGTCACCTTTACCAGTTACTTTTATAAAACCTTCTTTAAAAAATAAATCAGAAATTTTAAGATTATTTAATTCGCTTACACGTAAGCCGCAACTGTACAAGGTCTCAATAATGGCTTTATTACGGTGTCCTAAATTTATATTTCTATAGGTGTAGTTCAAATCTATGGCTGCAATTAAGTCGTCTATATCTTGTACAGATAATGTATCGGGTAACTTTCTGCCAATTCTTGGAGATTCAATTAGTTCAAGAGGATTGTTTTCTCGGTATTTTTCGAATATTAAATAATCAAAAAAATTGCGCAGCCCAGAGATAAGTCGGGCTTGAGATCTAGGGTTTATAGATTTAGATATAGTATAAATAAATTGTTTTATAATTTCAGTATCTATAGTAATAGGTGACGTGTTTATAGATTTTGCTTCAAGATATTTAATAAGTTTTTTAATATCATAAGCATAATTTTCAATCGAATTTTGAGACAAACCACGTTCAATCTGTAGGTAATGTTTGTAATCTATGAGTGTTTTTTGCCATTTCATAGGCTAAAATTACTGTTTTATTACCTTAAAAAGACTTAAAACACCACATTATTTATTCTATTTTAACAAAAAAGTGTTGATAACTATGTTTTTAAAGTACTGTTAATGAGTATTTTATGTTTTAATGTTGATAAAATTGTTAATAACTAGGTTGTTGAGCATTAATAATTCAAAAAAAATACTTTAGTTTGTATTAATCAATTTTAAAAACTTAAATATTATGAAAAAATTATTACTTATGACTGCAGTAGCAGTATTCGGA